>Ga0070658_10003872_pt1 | contig 12271 bp, 11 predicted proteins | sample KBSC13metaG_FD_64664 | JGI IMG/M metagenome (GOLD analysis project Ga0070658, IMG submission 64664) | Corn rhizosphere microbial communities from Kellogg Biological Station, Michigan, USA - KBS C1-3 metaG | ecosystem: Host-associated > Plants > Roots > Rhizosphere > Soil ... | reverse complement strand
CCCGCGCGTCTCTACTGCAGATGGGCGATGTGGCGGCGATCGAAGACCTCTATCGACGGCAGTACAGGCGCTTTCTGCGGGTGGCGATCGCCGTCGTCGGCTCGCCGGACGCAGCGGCGGATGCCGTGCAGGAAGCCTTTGCCCGCGCGCTGCGCGAACGCCACTCGCTGCGCAGCGACGACGCCTTGGCCGCGTGGGTCTGGCGGATGGTCATGAACGCGGCGATCGACCAGCAGCGGCGGACGAAGCACGAAGTCTCGGGCGAGGCGCCCGAGGTCGCAGCCGCGTCAGAGGATCTCGACGGCCTGCGACAGGCCGTGGCGGCACTGCCCGACCGGCAGCGGCACACGCTCTTCCTTCGCCACTACGCCGATCTCTCATACGACGAGATCGCCGAGGTGTTGGGTGTTGCGCGCGGCACCGTGGCCGCGGCACTGCACGCGGCGCACGAGACGCTGCGGGCGGAGGCGGTGGCATGAGGCTCGAGACGATGCTCGACCGCCTCGTTCCCGAGCCCGAGGCGTTCGGCGACTGGGACGACGTGCTCACGCGCGCCGGAATCACGAAGCGCGCCCTGCCGCCGCGCAAGGTGCTCGTCGCCGCCGCGGTCGGCGTGCTGCTCGTCGTGCTGTTCGCGACCCCCGCGTTCGGCGTCCTGCTCGACCTGATCGGCCGCACGAACGTCCCGTTCACGGGCAAGGCGGCGCCGACTCGGGTGCAGCGGAGCTTCTTCGACATGTCGGTCGGAGCCCCGCGGGGCATGGGACCGGAGGCAATCGCAGCACAGACGCGCCGCGTCGGCGTCCTGGGCGGTCGCGCGCTCTACGTCGCGCCGACGCGAGGCGGTGGTTTCTGCTGGGAGTTCGAACACGCCTCCGGAGGCTGCGACACCCGACGCACGCGGGCCCTTTCCCCGACGTGGATGTTGATGGAGCACCGCGGCGGGCCGTTGTTCGTGCAGAAGGTGGCAGGCGAACTGCTCGCCGCGAAGACGCGGTCACTCGAAGTGGAGTACGCCGACGGGACGGCGACGCAGATTCCGTTCATCTGGGTGACGAAGCCGATCAACGCGGGGTTCTTCCTCTACGCGATCCCCGCTGCACATCGACGCGGTGCCGCGCGCGCAGTCGCGGTGTCGGTGCGCGACTCGAACGGGAAGGTGATCGCGCGCGAACGGATCGTCTACGCGCGCCCGCACCTGCCGATCGGGAAGACGCCGCCGCTTCCACGGAGTTACCGGCCGCCTCCCCCGCTCCCTGCGCCGAGCGCGCCTCTCCAGAGGGGCTCAGCGAACGGCGTGACTGTCGTCGTGGGCGCGAACGGGATCGCCGAGTTCCACATCTCGAATCCGAGCCTGCAGAAGGGCGACTGGGCGTGCCTCAAGTTCATCCGCTACCACCAGGTCGACCCGTTCGAGCTCGGCTACGCCCGCCAGGCAGTGCACGGCAGCCGCATCCAGCTCGGCAGCCTGCGTGGCCCCGTCGACGGGTGCGAGGTTCGGCCCGGACGCGGGCACACGTGGCCGGACCCGCTCGGCTATCACTCCGGCGCCGAGATCGCGTTCACCGCGCGCGGCAAGCGGTACTTCGCCGATCGCGCAGCCGCGCGCGAGCTTGCGCTCTACCTTCGCTGGTCGAAGCACCATCCGAATGCGCCGACGACCGGCCTCACGGTCACGCGGCACGGCGACGAGACGACCTACTCGGTGCGGAGCACCACCGGCAAGCGCTTCTCGGCGACGAAGCGCGGCGGACGCATCGTCCGCGAGAACGTCGGGCCGTACGCCGGGCCGCTCTGAGTAGATTGGCGTCCGTGAGGACGACCCAGGTGAAGCGGCACCCCGAGCGGGGCCACTACGACCGCGAGACGATCGACGCGATCCTCGACGACGGCTTCCTCTGCCATCTCGGCTTCGTCGTCGACGAGCAGCCGTACGTGATCCCCACGCTGCACGCGCGCGTCGGGGACGTCGTCTACCTGCACGGCTCGCCCGCGTCGCGGATGCTGAAGCAGCTCGGATCGGGCGCGAAGGTGTGCGTCACCGTCACGCACCTGGACGGGATCGTCCTCGCGAAGTCGGTCTTCAACCATTCCGTCAACTACCGCTCGGTCGTCGTCCTCGGGACCCCGCGGCGCGTCGAGGGCGACGAGAAGGTTCGCGCGCTGGAGGCGATCGTCGAGCACATCGCGCCCGGCCGCTGGGAAGCGGCGCGGCAGCCGTCCGAGAAGGAGCTGAAGACGACGGAGGTCGTCGCCATCTCGCTCGACGAGGCCTCCGCGAAGGTCCGGACCGGGCCGCCGGTCGAGTCGCCCGGCGACGCGGAGCTCGACGTCGAGTCCGGCGTCGTCCCGATCCGGCTCGTCCGCGGATGAGCTGCGTCGCCGGCCGGCTGGGGTGCTCGCACGCGAGCTCGAGCGTCGTCGTTCCGCCGGCTCGCGGATGGTCTCGCGGAAAGCGGAGCGCAGCGGGCGGCACGGTCGCCGAGGCGAAGAGCGTGCTCGTCGGGTACGACTATCGGCTGGAACGGAGCACCGAGATCCCTGAACGCTGGAGGAGGAGATTGACCGAGTGAGCACGTTCGAGCGCCACACGCTGGACAACGGCCTGCGCGTCGTCACGGCGAACCTGCCGCACGCGCAATCGGTCACCTGCATGCTGATGCTCGCGGCGGGCTCACGCTACGAGACGGCAGAGACCAACGGCATCGCGCATTTCTCCGAGCACATGTTCTTCAAGGGGACGCACAAGCGCCCCGACACGAAGCTCATCTCGGGTGAGATCGACGCGATCGGCGGCCAGATCAATGCGTTCACGAGCAAGGAGTACACGGCCTATTACGTCCGCTGCGCGGCCGAGGCGCGGGACACCGCTCTCGACGTGATCGTCGACATGCTGCGCAACTCGCTCTTCGACCCCGACGAGATCGAGCGCGAGAAGGGCGTGATCATCGAAGAGATGAACATGTACACGGACACGCCGCGCGACTACATCGGCTACGTGTACGAGCAGCTGCTCTACGGCGACCAGCCGCTCGGCTGGGACGTGCTCGGCCGCAAGGAGACGATTCGCGACGCGACGCGCGACACGTTCATGTCGTACGTCGGCGAGTGGTACCAGCCGTCCCGCATGGTGCTCGGCATCGGTGGGCGGATCGGCGACGACGTGCTCGAACGGGTCAACGAGCTGCTCGGCGACATGCCGGCGCAGGAGACGCCGCGGCCGCTCGGGCTGCAGCCGCACGTGAACGGACGCGTCAAGGTGCATTCGAAGCAGTCGGAGCAGGCGCACATCATCGTCGGGGTGCCGAGCTACCCGATCGAGCATCCCGACCGCTACGCGCTGCAGATGGTCGCGAGCGTGCTCGGCGGCGGCATGTCGTCGCGCCTCTTCATCGAGGTGCGCGAACGGCGCGGGCTCGCCTATTACGTCTTCGGGCTCAACCACAGCTACACGGACGCCGGCTCGCTGTACGCGCAGGCCGGGGTCGACATCAACCGCATCGACGACGCCGTGTCGACGATCGCTGCCGAGCTGAAGAAGATCGCGGCCGAGCCCGTGCCGGAGGACGAGCTCGAGAAGGCGCGCTCGTTCACGAAGGGCCGCTTCGTGCTCGAGCTCGAGTCGCCGCAGGGCCTGACGCTGTTCGGCCTGCGGCGCGAGGTGCTCGAGGGTCGCGCGCCCGATCTCGAGGAGATCCTCACGGCGCTCGACGGCGTCACCGGCGAGGACGTGCAGCGCGTCGCCGCCGACCTGATCCGCGACGAGCAGCTGCGGCTCGCGGTGATCGGCCCGTTCGACGATCCCGCGCGGTTCGAGAAGCTGCTCTAGGAAAAAGCGCAACCCGGTTGCAGTGCAACCGGGTTGCGGTACGTCTCCACGTCGCCGGGTCGGCGGTCCGGTTAGCACCTGAGCCCGGGGTCCGCCCGTCAGAGTGCTTTCAACCCGACGGTTCTTCTTCCGATTTCATCTCAGCATTCGTGCCGGACGGACGGACTCCTATGCGTCGATCGTCGCGAAGTCCGCCTCGAACACCTTCCGCTCGTCCTCGTCGGCGAGCGCGGCGGTGGTCTCGCGGCCGAGCTGCGCCCAGTGCGCCGCCTCCTCGCGGTGACCGGCGGTGAGATGCGCGCGCGCCAGCGCCTCGTACGCGCCCGCGAGATCCCAGTCCTCCATGCTGCCGTCGTCGTTCGCAACGGTGATCTCGTGGCAGCGGCGCGCGTGGTAGAGCGCCTGCTCGGACTGGCCGAGGATCGCGTGCACGCGTGAGCATTGCCACTCGCTGCGCGCGCGGTTCGCGCGCGTGCCGACCTGCTGCCAGTGGTAGCCCGACGCGTGCGCGCAATGGATCATCTCGTCGTCCTCCTCCGGCGTGCGCGTCGGCTTCTCCATCAGCGTCCACGTCTTGTTGAACAGGTCGACGCCGAGCGTCCGGTGGTCGATCATCGTTGACTCCTTTTCGTCGATCAGCGACTGCAGCCGCTGCCGGATCCAGGTGAGCTGTGACTGCCGTTCCGCCGTGCGCCGCTGCTGGTCGTGCAGCACGCGGTCGCCGTCGGCGTCGAGGAAGCGCGCGATGTCGTCGAGCGGGATCTCGAGCTGCCGCAGCATGCGGATCGTCTCCGCGCGCTCCGCCTGCTCCGGCTCGTACGAGCGGTAGCCGCTCTCGGGGTCGACGCCTGCGGGGCGAAGCAGCCCGATCTCGTCGTAGTGGCGGAGCGCCTTGACCGTCAGCCCGGTCAGGCGCGAGAAGCGGCCGATCTGCATGGCCGAAGCATTGCGCCTCCCGCTACGGGAGAGTCAAGACATGTCCCGCAACCAGGTTGCGGGACATGTCTCTCGTGCCTACGACTCGTCGGTCGCTTCCGTGTCCGCCCGGCTCTGGATCTCCGAGACGACCGTCGGATCGGCGAGCGTCGTCGTGTCCCCGAGCGGGCGATGCTCCGCGACGTCGCGGAGCAGGCGGCGCATGATCTTGCCGCTCCGCGTCTTCGGGAGCTCCGGCGTGAAGACGATGTTCGCCGGCTTTGCGATCGGCCCGATCTTCTTCGCCACGTGGTCGCGCAGCTCTTGCAGCTTCTCGACCGAGCCTTCCTTGCCGCCCTTCAGCGTCACGTAGGCGACGATCGCCTCACCCGTCGTCGCATCCTTCCGCGAGCACACCGCAGCCTCCGCCACGTCGTGGTGGTCGACGAGCGCGGACTCGACCTCGATCGTCGAGATGCGGTGGCCGGCGACGTTCATCACGTCGTCGACGCGGCCGAGCAGCCAGAAGTCGCCGTCGCGGTCGATCCGTGCACCGTCGCCCGCGAAGTAGACGTTGCCGTACTTCGACCAGTAGGTCTCCGTGTACCGCTCGGGATCCTTGAAGATCCCGCGCAGCATCGCCGGCCACGGACGCTTGAGCACGAGGTAGCCGCCGCCTCCGGGGCCGACCTCGTTCCCTCGCTCGTCGAAGACGCCGGCGTCGACGCCGGGGAAGGGCTTCGTCGCCGAGCCCGGCTTCGTCGTCGTGATCCCCGGCAGCGGGGTGATGAGGATCATCCCCGTCTCCGTCTGCCACCACGTGTCGACGACCGGCGTGCGGTCGCCGCCGATGTGCTCGCGGTACCAGATCCAGGCCTCCGGATTGATCGGCTCGCCGACGGAGCCGAGCAGTCGCAGCGACGAGAGGTCGTGCTTCTGCGCGTACTCGGGCCCCCACTTCATGTGCGAGCGGATCGCCGTCGGCGCGGTGTAGAGGATCGTCACCCCGTACCGCTCGATGATGTCCCACCAGCGGTCCTTGTCGGGGAAGTCCGGCGTCCCTTCGTACAGCACCGACGTCGCGCCGTTGCACAACGGCCCGTAGACGATGTAGCTGTGCCCGGTGATCCAGCCGATGTCGGCTGCGCACCAGTACACGTCGTTCTCCGGCTTGAGATCGAAGATGTAGTGGTGCGTCGTCGCGACGCCGCAGAGGTAGCCGGCCGTCGTGTGGATGATCCCCTTGGGCTTCGCGGTCGTCCCGCTCGTGTACATGAGGAACAGCAGGTCTTCGCTGTCCATCTGCTCCGGCGGGCAGTCGTCGTCGACGCCGTCGATGGCGTCGTGCCACCAGACGTCGCGACCGTCCTGCATCGGCACGTCGTTGCCGGTTCGGCGCAGGACGACGCACGTCTTCACGCCGGGCGCGTCCGCCATCGCCTCGTCGGCCGTCTTCTTCAGCGGGACCGTCGTGCCGCGGCGCCACGCCTCGTCCTGGGTGAGCAGGACCTCGCACTCCATGTCGTTCATGCGACCGGAGAGCGAGTCGGCCGAGAAGCCGCCGAACACGACCGTGTGCGGCGCACCGATGCGCGTGCACGCGAGCATCGCCACCGGCAGCTCCGGGACCATGCCCATGTAGATCGCGACCGGCGTTCCCTTCTTCACGCCGAGCTTCTTCAGCGCGTTCGCAAACGTCGCGACGTCGCGCTGGAGGTCGGCGTACGTGATCTCACGCCGCTCGTCGGCCGGCTCACCCTCCCAGTAGTAGGCGATCTTCCCGCCCTTGCCCGCCTCGACGTGGCGGTCGAGGCAGTTGTACGACACGTTGAGCTTGCCGCCGAGATACCACTTCGCGAACGGCAGCTCCCACTCGTAGAGCTTCGTGAACGGCTCGAACCACGTCAGCCGCTCACGACCCTCGCGCTCCCAGAACGCCTCGAAGTCCTCTTCGTAGATGTCCGGTTGCGCGTTCGCCTGCTTCGCGAACTCCGGAGAGGGCGGATACGTCCGCTCCTCCAGGAGCATCGTGTCGATTGCATGCTGCTGACCCGATTCGGTCGCCACTCGCTACGCCTCCGCTCGACGCGGCATCGGCGAGCCGATCCTGCCGAGCGGCGCTGCGCCGACCGGCATCACGACTCCCGGCACCATTCCGTTCACGACTCCTGCTGCAGAGGTGTACCACGCGACCGCCGCCGTGACGATGCCGCACCAACCGCCCGCATGCAGCCACCACTCGCTGCCGCCGTGCGAAAGGTTGAAGAAGCCGATCACGAGGACGATCTCGGTGATCTCGAGCGTCAGGAAGACGAGGAACACCGCGGTGCTCACGCGCATGCTGTGCAGCAGCATGTACGTGTTGAAGATCGCGAACGCGAGCAGGAACCACGCGAGCCCGTTCGTCAGGTTCGCGCCGGCGAGACCGGCGGCGAAGCCCTTCGACACGTCGGCGAGCACGACGATGATCCCGAGGCCCATCCAGAAGCCGCCGTACGTCGAGAACGCCGTCGCACCGAAGACGTTGCGATTGCGGAACTCCCACATCCCCGCCAGCAGCTGACAGAGGCCGCCGTAGAAGAGCGCAGGCCCGACCCAGACCGCGTCGGGGATGAAGCTCGCGTTGTGCCCGCTCAGTAGGAACGTCGTGAGCGCGAATGCAGCCAGACCGAGCGGCGCCGGGTCGGCCGCGGGCACGCCCTCCACGAGCGTGACCGGACGGTCTTGGGCGAATACAGCCATCCTTCCGCCTCCTTGCTCGACTTGTTGACCCCGCGGCACTCTTCCCGATCAGGGCGGCACAAGTCAAGCGGACTGCGATAGGACTACGGCTCGAGGTCGTACGGGTAGCTCGTGATCACCTCGGCCCCGTCGTCGGTGACGAGGAGAATGTCCTCGAGCCGGACGCCGCCCATGCCGGCCCGGTAGAGGCCCGGCTCGAGCGTGATCACGTCGCCCGCGACGAGGTCGTCGCCCGAGCGCGAGAGCGAGGGCGGCTCGTGCACCTCGAGCCCGACGCCGTGGCCGAGGCCGTGGAAGAAGCCGCTGTCGAGGACTTCGCCCGGCTCCTTGTGCAGCTGCGTCTTGTAGCCGTGCTCGTGGAAGAGCTCGCAGACCATGACCATCAGGTCGCGGCCGTTCACCCCGGGCTTCGTCGCCGCCGTCGTCTCCTCGAGCGCCTGCTTGCAGAGGCGGTGGTACTCGCGCAGCTCGTCGCTCGGCGTGCCGACGACGTACGTGCGCGTCATGTCCGAGTAGACGCCGGTCTCGCGGTCGCGCGGGAAGAGGTCGAACACGATCGGCTCGTCGGGCAGCAGCGTGCCGCTGCCCATCTCGTGCCCGACCGCCGTCTGGGCGCCGTGCGCGACGATGAACTCCTCGCCGACGACGCCGTGCGCGCTGAAGACCCGCTCGATCTCGAGCTTGATCCGCTCGACGGTGAGCGGCTCGCCGTCGAGCTCGAGCACGCCGTTGGCCTTGGCGTTGCGCAGCATCTCGCGCGCGACGTCGAGCGCGGCCTCGCACGCGCGTTGCGCGCGGCGCAGCCCTTCGATCTCCTTCGCGTTCTTGCGACGCCTCTTCTGCGCGAACAGCTCGCGGTCGACGGCGACGTCGATCCCGTTCGCGCGCAGATGATCCGCGAGCTCGAGCGGGAACGTCGGCGGCACGGCGGCACTCGTGATCCCGAAGCGGTGGCACGCACGAACGTACGCGTCGAGCTCTGCCTCGTCGCGCGACGCGCCCTGCGCGAGCAGCTCGTCCATGCCGAACGCCTCGGGCGAGAGCGTCTCGATCGTCGGGTCGGCTTCCTTGATCCGCGTCATCTCGAACGCGCTGCAGACGACCGCGCGCGTGCCGTCGCTCTCGATGTAGAGGAACGGGTCCGGGACCGGCAGCGGCACCTCGTGGCGCATGTCCGGCGAGCGGATCGAGTCGGCGCAGATGAGGACGGTCGTCACGGGGTCGATCTTACGATCGCACCGGTGACTGCCGGGTGCACGTCGTCGCGCGAGCCCACCCAGGCCGCTGCCGCCGAGCGGCCGGCGTCCCATGTGCGGTAGAACGACGGAGGCGATGGCGATCTTCCGGCCCGAGGACGAAGCAAGGGTGCGCGAGCTGTTCGAAAAGCTCGAGCGGCCGGTCGAGCTGCTCGTCGCGCATGGGCCCGAAGAGGAGATGGCGCACGTCGGAGCGCGGGACATCGACTTCGCCGCCGAGACCGAGCGCGTCGTGCGCGAGCTCGCGGAGCTGTCGCCGTCGGTATCGGTGCGGGTCGAGGAGGAGCCGGAGGGCTTCGAGCGCTATCCCGCGGTCGGCGTCCTGCCGGAGGGACGCGACGTCGGCGTTCGCTACTACGGCCTGCCGTGGGGGTACGAGCTCGGCTCACTGATCGGCGCCGTCCTCGAGGCCGGTCGGACGGAGTCGTCGCTCTCACCGGAGACGCTGGCGCGGCTGGCCGCGCTCGATCGCGACGTCGCGATCGACGTCTTCGTCACGCCGACCTGACCGCATTGCCCGCCGGCCGTGCTGCTGGCGATGAAACTGGCCTTCGCCTCGCCGCGCGTGCGCGCGTCCGGCATCGAGTCGTCGGAGTTTCCGGCGCTCGCCGACCGGATGGAGGTCTATGCGGTGCCGCGGATCGTCGTCGACGGCGTCCCGCAGTGGGACGGCTCCGTGCCGGAACGCGTCTTCGTCGACCGCGTGCTCGCTCCGAGCTTCGAATAGCAGTAGGGTCCGAGGCGCGGGAGGGCGTGCGGCACGCCTCCGCCCGACGATTGGCGGCAGCGTTGGTTTTGCGGCAAGGGGGATGGCTTCAGCGAGCGCTAGGTCCGGCCTTCGCGCCTCAAGCGCGCAGCCTGACGGCGCAGGGACGGACGCAGCCCGACCACGTGGAGGACCCGGCGAACGCCGGTCCGGGTCGCGTCGTCGTCGTCATCCCCGCGCACGAAGAAGGCGACCTCGTCGGGGAGGCGCTCGAGTCGCTGGCCGCGCAGACACGGGTGGCAGACGAGGTGATCGTCGTGGCCGACAGGTGCACCGACGCGACCCGCGCGGTCGCGCTCGGCCACGGCGCCGAGGTTCGGACGACCGTCGACAACGACGACAAGAAGGCCGGTGCGTTGAATCAGGTCCTCGCGTCGCTCCTGCCGCGCCTGTCCGACAACGACGCGGTGCTGATCATGGACGCCGACAGCTCGCTGGCACCCGAGTTCATCGCCGATGCAACGCGCGCACTCCGTTCGCCGGAGGGCGACGGCGCGCAGGTCGGTGGAGTCGGCGGCGTCTTCCTCGGCTACCCGGTGACGGGCCTGCTCGGTCGGCTGCAGGACAACGAGTACGTGCGCTACGCGCGGGACATCCGGCGGCGCCACGGCCGCGCCGATGTCCTCACCGGCACCGCATCGCTCTTCTCCGTGCGCGCGCTCCGCTTCGTCGACGTCGCGCGCACGACGGGCCTTCTGCCCGGGGGCTCCGGCGTCTACGACACGAATGCACTGACGGAGGACAACGAGCTGACGCTCGCGCTCAAGCACCTCGGCTTTCGCTGCGTGTCCCCGATGACATGCCTCGTCGGCACCGAGCTGATGCCGACGACGAACCGGCTGTTCCACCAGCGGCTGCGCTGGCAGCGCGGCGCGCTGCAGAACCTGCTCACCTACGGCGTCACGCGGCAGACCTCTCCCTATCTCGTTCGACAGGCGATGACGTATGCGGCGGTTGGATTCCTCCCGTTCTTCGTCACGGCGATGGCGTACACGTGGCTCGCGAGCAAGAGCGTTCCGTGGTCCTGGTTCTGGGTGTTCGTCACGGGGTTCGTCGTGTGCGAGCGCGTGTGGTCGGTCAAGGGAGGCGGCTGGCGCGCAGTCGGCCTCGCCGTCACGGTGCTGCCGGAGGTCGTGTACGACTTCCTCCTGCACGCCGTCTACACGCGCGCCTTGACGGACATCGCGACGAAGGCAATGGCGACATGGGACCGTGCGACCGAGTCGGAAGCCGCAGCCTCGCGCCGTCGCCGTCCTGCCTGGCACGCCTTCGCAGGTGCCCTGTACACGGTCCTGCTCCTCACGATTGCGGTCGGCGCCGGCGTCGGCCTTGCCCGCGTCGGCGCCGCGTGGCCGCTGATCGCGGCGTTCGTGTTGGTCGGCGCCGCGTCTGCGGCGCTGCGACTTCTCTCGATCGACCTGCTCAGGATCATCCTCGGCAGCGGCGAGCTGAGGGCGTTCGACTACGGGAACGAGTCGCCGCAGGGATTCGGCGGCGCATCCGTGCCGATCGGACGCCCTTCGCGGATGCGCCATGAAACCGACGCAGGCGGGTAGATTCCGAGGGTGAGCGACCCGCTCGAGCGTGCGCAGGAGATCTTCGCGTCCTTCGACGCCCAGCTGAAGGACGAGCTGCCCGCGGGCGCCGACATCTTCGACGCCCACACGCACCTCGGCAACGACATCGACGGGATGGTCGGCAGCTACGACGAGCTGCTCGGCGTCCTCGACCGCTACGGCATCTCCCGGGCGAACATGTTCTGCCTGGACGAGCCCGACCGGCACCCCGCGTTCAGCGCCGCGAACGACAGGACGCTCGAGCACGCCGAGCGCTCAGCCGGCCGGCTCATCCCCTTCGTCCGGCTCGACCTCGCCGAAGGGCCGATCGACGAGGCGCGGCGCTGCCTCGACCTCGGCGCCCGCGGCATCAAGCTTCATCCGCGCGCGCAGAAGTTCCTGCTCGACGACGAGCGGCTGACACCGGTCTTCGAGATCGCGGCGGAGCGGAAGGTGCCGATCCTCATCCACGGCGGCCGCGGGCTGCCGCCGATCGCCGACCATCTCGCGAGCCTCGTCGCGCGCTACCCGGACGCGACGCTGATCATCGCGCACGCGGGGATCGCCGACCTCTCGGGCCTCGCGGGCAACTTCGCGGGCGTGAAGGGCGTGTACTTCGACACCTCGGTCTGGAGCCCGATCGACCTGCTCAGCTTCTTCCGGCTCGTGCCGCCGGAGCAGATCCTCTACGCCTCCGACTATCCGTACGGGCTGCAGCCGCAGTCACTGCTCAACACGCTGCGCACGGCGCGCAGCTCCGGCCTGACGGAGCCGCAGATCCGCGACCTGCTCGCCGGCAACGCGAACCGAATCGCGAACGGCGAGGCCCCGCTCGAGCCGTCGCAGCCGCAGGGTGCGGACGTGCTCGCGCAGCCGATGGCGATGGCGCGCATCCACCAGTATCTGACGATGGCAATGGCGTCGCTCTTCGCGCGGCAGCAGGACACGTTCGGTGCGCTCGGGCTCGCGCTCAACGCGACGAACGAACGGAACGGCCACGGTGAGGAGCTCGCGCAGATCCACGAGCTACTCGTCGCGGCGCGTGACCTCTGGCGCACGCTGCCGGAGGCCGACGACGATCAGGATGCGCGCGTGATCGCGCGGACGAGCTCGCGCCTCATCCACCTTGCCGACGTCCTGGCGGTGACCAGTGGCGAGTGAGCTCGTCGTCAACGGGCACACGTACACGTTCCACGCGCGGGTCGGC
>Ga0070658_10003870_pt1 | contig 12276 bp, 4 predicted proteins | sample KBSC13metaG_FD_64664 | JGI IMG/M metagenome (GOLD analysis project Ga0070658, IMG submission 64664) | Corn rhizosphere microbial communities from Kellogg Biological Station, Michigan, USA - KBS C1-3 metaG | ecosystem: Host-associated > Plants > Roots > Rhizosphere > Soil ... | reverse complement strand
AGGCTCGGTTTCGCGCACCCGATGGGCCCGCTCGCGCTCGCCGACCTGATCGGGCTTGATACATGCGTTGCGATCATGGAGGTCTTGCAGCACGGGCTCGGCGATCCGAAGTACGCGCCGTGTCCGCTGCTCCGGCAATACGTGCAGGCGGGGCGGCTCGGCCGCAAGTCCGGTCGAGGCTTTTACGAATATTCGTCGTAAAGATCCCTCGTTCGAGTCGTTTCCATAAGGCAGGTCCGCGGAACAACCGAAGCCAACCCCGAAGCTGCATGGGAAAGGGGAGGCGCCGCAGGATGAGGATTTTGCTCGTCGATGACGAGCCCGCCCTCAGGGAGCTCTTGCGAGCGACCCTCGAGAGCGTCGACATCATGGTCGAAGAGGCTGCGTCCGCGCTCGAGGCCGAGACGGTGATGCGTCGCCGTAAGCCCGACCTCGTGGTGCTCGACCTGCGCATGCCGGGAATGAGCGGCGCCGAGTTCTGCGCGCAGTTGAAGGAAAAGCCGCGCACGCGCGACATCCCCGTCGTCGTGCTGACTGCGGCCGACCCCGAGGATGCGCGCGCCGCGCAGCAGGCGGGAGCCGCCGCCGTCGTGCACAAGCCGTTCAGCCCGCTCGAGCTCCTCGCGGTCGTCGAGGGGCTTGCCGGTCGCAAACCGCTGCCGGCGCCGCCGCGGCGCAAGCCGCGGGCAGGCGACGAGAAAGAAGTCGTGCTGTACGCGCGCGACCTGCGTCACCTGCTCGAGATCGAGCGCACGCAGCGCCGCCTACTCGAGGATTCGTACCTCGAGACCGTCACGGCGCTTGCGATCGCGCTCGAATCGAAGGACGGCGCGACGCGGGCGCATTCGCAGCGAGTGCAGCGCTACGCCGCGGAGCTGCTCGAAGCGATCGCTCCGGGAACGACCTCCGACCACAGCTACGAGTATGGATTCCTCCTGCACGACATCGGAAAGATCGGTATCCCGGACGCCATCCTCCAGAAGCCGGGCCCGCTGACGCGCGCGGAGCGCAAGCGCATGCAGACGCACACGGTGATCGGGGAGCAGATGCTCATGGGTGTCGCCGTCCTGCGTGGGGACGGCCTGCAGATCGTGCGCTCGCACCACGAGCGCTGGGACGGCCGCGGCTACCCGGACGGCGTGTCGGGGAACGACGTCCCGCTCGGCGCGCGTGTCTTCGCGGTTGCGGACGCGCTCGACGCGATGACGTCGAATCGCCCATACCGGCGCGCGCTGACGTGGCGCGCGGCACACGCGGAGATCCTCGCGCAGTCGGGCAAGCAGTTCGATCCCGATGTCGTCGACGCGTTCCGCGAGCGCGAGCCCGAGCTCGTCGAGGTCAAGCGCGAGCTGGCGGCGGCTTAGGCGCCTTCGGCACGGCGACCTGCTGCCAACGCGTAATCAGCCCCTTCTGCACGACGAACAGCGCGGCCGCCGTTTGACCGGGGCCGTCGCACGTGTGCCCGGGACGCTCGGTCAGCACGAACGTCGCGGTCACGCGGTCGCCTTTTCGTAGGAGACGGGTGATCCGGCCGCCGCACGGCAGCGACTCGTTGAACGCGAGCGCGAGCTTCGGCGTCAACCGCACGTCGACGCCGGGCTGGATGACCCGTGCGCCGCGCGCGAACAGCGCCGCCGCGGCCGCATTGTGGTTCGTATTCAGCGCGTGGCTCCACGCGCGCACGATCGCGGGTGGGGAGGGAGGCGGCGCGGCGACCATCGCCGGAGCCTACGACTACGATCCCTGCCGTGGATTTCGAGCTGTCCGCGGAGCAGAGGGAGATCCAGGCGCTCACCCGCGATTTCGCGGAGCGGGAGATCGAGCCGTACGCCGCCGACTGGGACCGGCACCACACCTTCCCGCGCGACGTCTTCGCGCGACTCGCCGAGCTCGGGCTCATGGGCACGTGCGTGCCGGAGGAGTACGGCGGCGCCGGCACCGACTTTCTCTCCTACGTGCTCGTGCTCGAGGAGCTGTCGCGGGCAGACGCGGGCGTCGGTGTCACCGTTGCGGTGCACACGAGCGCGGTCACGCTCCCGATCCTCACCTTCGGCACCGACGAGCAGCGTTCGCGATTCGTGCCGCCGCTCGCGCGCGGCGAGCATCTCGGCGCGTTCGCATTGACCGAGCCCGAGGCCGGGTCGGACGCGGGCGCGCTGCGCACGCGCGCCGAGCCCGACGGCGACGGCTGGCGGATCACCGGCAACAAGCAGTGGATCACGAACGGCCGTTACTCCGGCACGTTCCTCGTCTTCGCGCGCACCGATTCGTCGACCGCGGGTGCGCGCGGCGTTTCGGCGTTCATCCTCGACGCAGACCAAGTGCAGGTGACGCGGGACGAGGAGAAGCTCGGGCTCAACTCCTCGGTCACCAACGACGTCGCGATCGACGGCGCATACGTCGAGCGGGACCGTCTGCTCCACGAAGAGGGGAGAGGCTTCCGCGTCGCGATGCAGACGCTCGACGGCGGTCGCATCGGCATCGCCGCGCAGGCGGTCGGCATCGCTCAGGCCGCCTACGAGGTCGCGCTGGCGTATGCGCGCGAGCGCCGAACGTTCGGCAAGGCGATCGGCGAGCACCAGGCGATCCAAACGAAGCTCGCCGACATGTCGATGGAGATCGACGCGGCGCGGTTGCTCGTCCACCGTGCAGCGTGGTTGAAGGACCGCGGCGAGGCCGTGACCGAGGCGGGCGCGAAGGCGAAGCTGTTCGCGTCCGAGATGGCGCGCCGCCAGACCGCGGAGGCGATCCAGATCCTCGGCGGTTACGGCTACACGAAGGAGTTCCCCGTCGAGCGCTATTACCGCGACGCGAAGATCACGGAGATCTACGAAGGGACGAGCGAGATCCAGCGCATCGTCATCGCACGCGCGATCCTCGGCCTGCAGGCTGCGGCCACCCGTACCTGATGCCGCGCGACAAGAACGAGCCGGTGCGGCTGACGAAGATCTACACGCGCGGCGGCGATGCGGGTGAGACGAGCCTCGGCGACGGCTCGCGGACGTCGAAGCTCGATCCGCGCATCCGCGCATACGGTGTCGTCGACGAGCTCAACTCGCAACTCGGCGTCGTGCTCGCGGGCGCCCTGCCGGACGAGCTTCGCGCGCCGCTCCAGCGCGTGCAGAACCAGCTGTTCGACGTCGGCGCCGACCTGTCGGTTCCGTTCGATGGGCCGGACGAGCGGCTGCGCGCGACACAGGCGATGGTCGACGAGCTCGAACAGCTCTGCGACGAGCACAACGCCGAGCTGGCCGAGCTGCGCAGCTTCGTCCTCCCCGGCGGCACCGACGCGGCCGCGCGGCTGCACGTCGCGCGCACGATTGCGCGGCGGGCGGAGCTCGCGGCGCTCGAGGCGGACGTCAATCCGCTTGCGCGCGTGTATCTCAATCGCGTCTCCGACCTGCTGTTCATCTTCGCCAGGCGGGCGAACGCCCTCGCGGGCGTCGACGAACCGCTCTGGAAGCCCGGCGGCTAGCGACTAGCGGCGCGGCATCAGCCGCTTGATCACGTGGGTCACGGTTGCCGGGGGACGCTGGTGAACGACGATCGGCTCGACGCCGGCCATGCGCGCGGCGGCTGCAGTCGACGAGTCGGCGGTGAGACCGATGATCCGGAGCTCGGGCAGAAGCGCATGGAGCGAGGCAAGGCTCTGCAGCGGCACCGATGCGAGGTCGACGATCACTGCAGCCGCCGCACGCGGGTCGTTCGGGTCGACCTCCGAGTACAGGTCTGCGTCGCTGACGGGCCGGACGACGTAGTCGTGGCCGAGGGCCGCGCGCAGCGTCGACGTGCGCAGCTGCAGCCCCTGGACGACGGCGACCCGGACCGGCCCGGCGGCCTGCCAGATCGGAGACGCCGGTCGACGCGCGACGAAGCGGATTCGCGCTGTGCGCTCCGCCACCTGACCGGCGCCTTCCGCGCGGACCTCCAGGCGGTAGAGGCCGGGAGCGCCGACGTGGAGCGGGATGCGCAGGATCGTCGCGCCCGACCGGCGCGTCGGCGTCCGGATGACCTGGCCGGCGATGACCTTCCCGTCCGGTGCGACGAACGACCCGGTCACGCGTGCGGGTGCCGTGACGACGATGCGCACGGCCATGAAGGACCGGCCCTCGAGCCAGAGACGCCGCGGCGTCGTCAGTCGCAGTGCCAGCTTCGTCGACGCCGACGGCGGGATGACCGCGAAATACGTGAGATGGCGGGTCAGGACGTGCGTCGTGCCGTCCGAGTCGCGGAACCAGCCGGCCGGCGCTCCGGCCGGTAGCTGCAGCGTCGGCAGCGGTGCGATATCCGTCCACGTGCGCCCGTCCTGCGAGGTCTGGATCGACGATCCGTCCGCGGTGTGCGGGAACCGGAGATCGAGCACGTCGGCGAGCTGGGTGACCGGCGTGTGACTGTCGCGGAGGAACGCCGTCGCATCGACGACGACTGCGCTCGAGGGCAACGAGCCGCGAGCCGCGGGCGGTTGCGGGATGAGCTGAACGACGACCGGCTCGCCGCCGAACGTCTGCGGCGTCCAGGCCGCGACGGCCGCGCCGTCGGAGCTGGCGAGCGTGTCGGAGGCGTCACCCGCGTTCTTCTGGACGGGCGGCATCGCGGTCGCGCCGCCCGTGCTCGGGTTGAAGATCGTGAAGTGGGTGAGGACGCCGGTCGAGACGCCGTTCACGGTGATCGTGCCGCGGACGACGTAGAGGCCTTGGGCGGTCGTTCCCGGGGCGTAGGTTGCGGTCGGCCCGGTCACGCTGCTGAGGGACGTGCTCGTCCCGTCGGGGCGAGTCAATGTCATCTGCGACCACGTCGCCGTGCTGTCGGCCGTCAGGGAGAAGGACGACACCGACGCCACGGTCGAGCCGTCGGCGGGCGACGCCGAAACGAGGACGGCCGCCGGCGCGGTCGGCGGCGTCGCCGTCGTCGACGGCGGCGCCGAGACGGCCGCGGTGTTGTTCGTGACGGAGGTGGTGAACGTGCTCACCGGGTTCCCCGCCGCGTCGTGGAGCGCGTTCAGGGCGGGGACGGCGTAGGCGGCCACGACGGTGTCGTTGGCGGCGACCCCGGGGTTGACGGTCAGTGTCAGCACCGGGCCGCTGAGGTCGACGCCCGTCACCTGCCGCGCGATCCCGTGCACCGTCACCCTGAAGGCCGAGGCGTCCGGCGCGGTTCCGGCGAGCGCCTCGTCGAGGTGCACGGTGAGCGTGCTTCCGTCGACTGCGGCGGAAGACACGACGGGTGCGACGGTGTCCGGCGTGATGTTCGCGACCGGCAGGGGGCCGAAATTCGCGGTCGAGTTGGAGGTCGGTGCGGCGACGTCGCGCAGCGACCCGTCGGAGGCGTAGCGCACCGTGACGGTCTGCAAGTCGTTCGGCGGCGTTGCGAGCCCGAGGACGACGGTGGATCCGACGATCTGGACGCTCGTGGGCGTCGGCTCGGTGACGCCGTTGTAGGCGACGGTGAAGCGGTCGGCGCTCGGGACCGACCCGGTGTCGAGCTGCTCGCTCATCGCGATCGTCACGTGGCCGCCGGAGGCGTCGGTCGTCGCCGAGACGAAGGTCGGCGGCGTGATGTCCGGGACCTGGACGACGTTCGTCGAGGTATCAGTGTGGACGTTGCCGACGAAGTCGGTGACGACGAGCTGGTACTGGTAGCAGTGCTCGTCCTGGACGCTCGTGTCGTTGCCGCCCGTGAGCGCGACCGGCTGGAATGCGCCCCACGTCCCACACGTCGACCCGACGAGCGTCGCGTCGGCACGCAGGATCTGGACGCTCGCCACGCCGGACTCCGCGTCCGCGACGCCGGAGGTCGAGACCGGCACCGAGTGCGAGGTGACGATGCCGTTCGGCTGGTTGATCGTCCCGGTCGGAGCCGTCGTGTCCGCCTCGACGTCGACCGTGTCGACGGTGTTCGTGGGCCGGCGCGTCACGCTGATCGACGTGTTGAGCGGCGCAACCTGATCCCACGTGTACGTCGGCGACGCAAACGGCGAAGCGTTCGAGAGGCCGCCCGTACCGACGACCGACCCTGCGCTCGACGACCACGTCGCGCCTGTGACGCCGTTCCCGCCGACGCCCGTCAACTGGAGCCCGAAGGTCGTGGCCGACGGGCCGAGATACAGCGTCGTGCCGCTCAGGTGGGCTCCGGTGGGGCTCCCCGCAAGCGCGATCGGCGACGCGTTCGTCAGCTTCGTGACCGAGCTCGAGGCGAACGTCGCGGTGACGCCGGCACGGTTCGTTACGACGATGCGGTACTCGTAGCAGTTGCCCGCGCTGACGCTGCCGTCGACGATCGGGCTCGCGCCCGCATTGGCGACGATGGTGTTGAAGCTGCCGAAGGCGTTACAGGTCGCACCCGTCAGGGTCGCGTCTGCGCGCTGCACGTCGACCGTCGAGATGCCGGACTCCGCGTCATTGCCGGCGTTCCAGTCGACGCTGATCTTCGTGAGGCTGGTCAGCCCGTCGGGAGCGTCGACCGTGCCTCCGGTCGGCGGCGTCGTGTCGACGAGCACGATTGTCGTGTACGTCGCGACGTTGCCGACGTGGTCGGTTCCGGTCAGCGTGTACTCGTAGCACTTGCCGTCCGCCGGCACCGTGTCGGTGGCGCTGCCGCCGGAGACCGGGACGGTCGGCCCGCCGCTGTACCCGACGCCGGGGCAGCTGCCCGCAGACGGGGTGAGCGGGTTCGACCGCGTCAAGACGTTGCCGGCGATGCCGGACTGCGCATCGGTGAAGTCCGCCTCGCCGATCGCGATGGTGAGCGACGACGAATACGGGGCGATCGACAGGAGGCCGGCCGTCGGGTCGGTGGTGTCGCTCGTCACGGAGAACGGTGCGGGCGACGAGTCGACGCCGGCGTTGTTCGTCGAGACGACGGAGTAGTTGCCACCACCCGTGCTCGAGGCGTCGAAGTGAACGGCGAATGCATTCCCCGCCTGGGCGGTCGAGGTGAAGCCCGCGAGCGGCGAGAAGGTGTAGCCGGCGTTGCCGCTCTCGATGTCGGTCTCGAGGTCGGTCGATCCGGTCGCCGTGACGGTGAAGCTGCCGCCGGCGCTCGGGCGGTACCAGAGCTTGCCGGCTCCGTCGTCGTAGGTGTTGCCCGCAGAGAGGCCGCTGAACACGACGCTCGGCGTGCTCGGGGCGGTCGTGTCGACCATGACCACGGTCGAGAGCGACGCCACGTTGCCGACGTGGTCGGTGCCGGTCAGCACGAAGCGGTAGCAGTGACCGTTGCTCACCGGTTGCGCGGGCGTGCCGGTGATCGTCGACGGCGCTCCGTACGCACCGCAGGCGTTATGGGCGAGAGTCGCGGTCTCGACCGTGAGCGTCGACGTCGCGATGCCGGAGTCGGCATCGGTGTAGTCCGTGCGGTTGTCGATCGCGACGGTCGGCCCGCTCGTCGAGTAGCTCGACGTCGCGGCTGCGGCGGCGAGGGTGCCGTTCACCCTGAGCACGCCGCCCGTAGGCGCGGTCGAGTCCGCGTCGACCGTGAAGGTCGCGTCCGCAGAGTCGAGATTCGCGTGGTTCGTCGACTTGACGGTGTACGTCCCGCTGCCGATGCCGCCGGTGCCGAAGGTGACCGCGAGCCGGCCGCCCGTCTGCGTGCCGCCGAGCAGCGACGAGAAGCTGTAGCCATCGATCCCGGATTCCGCATCGGTGGAGGACGCCGTGACATTGAACGCGCCGCCGGCGGAGGGCCGGTACCAGAGGGTGCCGGCGTGGTCGTCGTAGGTGTTGGTGGACGAGAGGCCGTCGAAGACGACGCTCGGCGTCGTCGGGGCGGTCGAGTCGACCTTGACGACCTGCGTCGTCGTGGCGACGTTGCCGACGTTGTCGGTCCCCGTCAGGGTGAACTCGTAACACGTGCCGTTCGCCGCCGTGAACGCGCCGTCGCTCACGGGTGCGCTGCCGGCGAACGAGCCGCACGTGCCGTTCGTGAGCGAGCTCGAGGCAACGGTGAGCGCCGAGGAGGCGAGACCCGACCCGACCACCGAATCGGTGTACGCCGTGTGCGACACGGTCAGCGACGTTGTCGTCGCGTAGTCGTTGACGTCGACGGGACCGACGGAGATCGAGCCACCGGTCGGCGCGGAGTTGTCGACCAGGAACGTGATCGTGTCGTCACCGGAGTTGTGGGTCGGGATCGCCGTGTCGACGGAGGTGACCACTGCCTGGCCCGGCGGGGTCGTGTCGGCGGCGCCGAACGAGTAGGACGGCGAGTCGAGCGTCCAGGGGTTGGCGCTGCCGCCGTTGCCGACGGTCTGCCGGCTCGTTCCGAAGACGGCGGGGAAGATCAGGTGGTCGATCCCGCTGACGTCGGTCGAGACGGCGTGCAGCGTGAAGCCGCCGTTGCCCGCGGTGCTGTAGAAGAGGTCGTAGTCGTTTCCGGCGTTCGGCGAGATGTGCGAGCCGACGTTCTCCAAGAACGCGTGCGTCGCGTTCGACAGGGTGAGCGCGGTGTTCGGCGGCGTCAGATCGTCGCCGTATTGGAAGCGCAGCGTCTGCGTTGTCGTGTTCCCGACGTTGTCGAACGCCGTGATCGTCAGCTCGTACGTCCCGGTCGTCAGCTTCGCGTGTGCGAGCGCGTAATCCCACGTGTTGCCGGAGAGGGCCGCCGCGAGCGTGCTCGATCCGACCTGGAAGCTCGTGCCGTTGAAGTACTTGCCGCCGCCGAGATCCTGGAGCGTCAGCTCGACCTTCTGAACGCCGGAGCCGGTGTCGCCGACGGTGCCGCAGAGGCCCTCGGCCGCGCACCCGGTCTGCCAGGTGTTGCTGTCGTAGCCGCCGTTGTCGACCGGGAAGTCGGAGCCGACCGTCGGCACAGCCGCGTCGTTGACGACCTGGAGCGAGTCGGTCGCCTGGAGCGCTGCCGGCAGCCCGACGCCGTTGGTCGCGGTGACGGTCGCCGTCGAGTCGGCGACGGGCAGTGAGACCGGGGACGAGTCGTAATTGCCGCCGCCGCTCGTCGTCCCGACGTCGCTCGCGCCGAAGACGGCCGACGCGACGCCGCTCTCGGGATCCGTTGCGTGGGCATGCAGCGTGTACGAGCCGCCGCCGGCCGGGTTGACGTAGATCTTCCCGCCGCCGAAGAACGCGTTGCCCGTGGTCGTCGGCGTCTGGAAGGAAACGGTGGGCGCGCTGTTGTCGACGATGACGGTGCTGATCGACGAGGTCGTCTGGTTGCCGACGTTGTCGGTCGCAACCGCTGCGACCGCGTACGAGTGGCCGTCCGTGAGCCCGGTGTTCGTCCAGGCGACCGTGTATGTCCCGAGCGTCGGTGAGCTTGCCGTCCCGATCGGGAGGGTCGGCATGCAGACGCCGTTCGCGGTGCGGTCGCAGTACAGGAACGAGACGTGCGCGACGCCGGCGCCGCCGTCGCTGCTCGCCGCCCCGACGAGCACGCCGCTCGAGACGATCTTGCCGTCGAGCGACGCCGCCATCGTGGCGGTCGGGCCGGTGCCGTCGACCTTGACGTCGAACGTCGCCGAGGCGGTGTTGACGCCGTTGCCTGCGGTGACGCCGTTCGTTGCGACGACCGAGTTGCCGAGCAGGTCGGACGCCTGGTTGTCATACGTGTACGGGCCCGCCTGATACGGGCCGGTTGCATCCGTTGCGGACGTCCCGAGCAGCGCCGGGAAGCGGACCTTTGCGATGCCCGACTCGGGGTCGGAGGCGCTCGCGTTCAATGTGATCGTGCCGCTGCCGCTGCTCGGCAGCCAGATCGTCGGCGTCGCTGCGGCCGCGTCGTAGTACGCGTTGCCCGTCAGTCCTGGCGCGCCGAAGGCGAGCACCGGCGCCGTGTTGTCGACCGAGAACGTGTGCGTGGCGCTCGTCGCCGAGTTGTTCGCCTTGTCCGTCGCGATCGCCGACCACGTATAGGTGTGCCCCGTGCTGAGGCTGGTCGTGTCGAGCGCCGCCGTCCACGTTCCGCCACCCGAGTCGGTGCCCGCGACCGTCGTGCACGTGCCGTCGCAGTAGCGGAACCCGACGCCCTGGACTCCTGTCTCGCCGTCGGAGACGCCTGTCGCAGTCAGCGTGATCGTGCCCGCAGCGTCGACGCCTGTCGCCGGCGAACCGATCGTCAGGGCCGGGGCGTTGTGGTCTTCGAACGAGACGCTCGCCGTCGCCGTCACGGTGACGGCGTCGTCGACGTCCGTCGCGGTGAACGTCACGATCTCCTGCGTCTGGTCGCGCACCGAGAACGTCGCCTGACCGTTGGCATCCGTGGCGGCCGAGGCGGGGGCGATAACTGCGTGCTTGCCGCCGTCCTGCGCGAGCGTCACGGTCTTGCCTGCGACGGGATTGGCTCCGTCGTCCTCGAGCGTCACCGTGACGGTGCCGGCGGTCGTGCCGTCGGCGACGACGGTCGCCGGCGCGGAGACCGTCGAGTTGCCCGCGTTGACGCCGCCGAGGACGACGTCGAACGGATCGGAGTCGGCCACCGCCAGGCCGGCATCGTTCGCCGCGTGGAGCGTGTAGCCGGTGCCGCTCCTGTCGATCTTGCAGCCGGCGAAGGACGCCACGCCGTTCGCGACCTGGACGCTGAGCGAGCTGCTCGGGCATGCCAGCACGCCCGTGGACGGGTTCGTCCCGATCGAGAGCGTGACGTTCGTCGTGTTGTCGCTCGTGACGACGTTGCCGTAGTGGTCTTCGACCGAGACCTGCGGCTGGGTGGAGAACGCCGTCCCGCCGGTGGCGGCGACGGGCTCTGCGGTGAACACGAGCTTCTCCGCCGCCGCGGTCGTGATCGTGCCGGTGGCGTCGACGAACGTGACGGCGTAGTCGTTGCCGGAGTTCCCGTCGAGAACGGCGCCGGATGGGACGATCGTCTTGTTGGCGCCGACGGCGGCGCTCGCGAACGCCTGCGTGAAGTTCCCCGTGTCGCCGGCCGCGATCGAGCCGCTCGTCACCTGCGGCGTCGCGCTCGAGCTCGTCGTCGTGTCGTACGCCTTCGTGTCGGACTGTGCCGTGACGGTGATCGAGCGCAGCGTGACGTCGGCGGTCAGTCCGACCGGCTGGGTCAGCGCATAGTTGCCTGCGTCGGCGCCCGTGATCCCGAGCCCGGAGACGGTGACGGGCTTGTTCGCGCCGACGTGCCTCGTTGCGAACGCTCCCGTCGGCGTGCCCGTGAGCGCGACCGCGTCGCCTGCGACCGTGCCAACGAGGGCGGCGCCGCCGGCGGAGAGCGGGGCGGCGGTCGTGCCGTCGTAGGTGCGGTTCGTCGCTGTGACGCCGCTGACCGTCAGTGTCTTCGGCGTGATCGCGGCCGTCGCGGTCGGCTGGGCCAGCGTGTAGTTCGCTGCGTCCGCGCCGCCGAGCGTGAAGCCGGCGACCGAGACGGTCTTGGCGGCGCCGACGATCTTCGACGCGAAGCTGCCCACCGGCGTGCCGCCGAGGGTGACGGTGTCGCTGCCGAGGACTCCGACGAGGGCTGCGTTCGTCGTGTCGAGCGTCGCGGTCGTGTCGCCGTCGTACGTCTTGTCCGCGGCCGTGACACCGGTCACGGTGACGCCCGCGCGGGCGATGTCGGCCGCTGCAATCGGCTGCGTGAGCGAATAGTCGGCCGCGTCTGCGCCCGTGAGCGAGAAGCCCGTGATCGTGACCGGCTTCGAGAGCCCGGCCGCCGCCGTGGCGAACGAGGCCGACGGCGTCCCGGTGAGGGTGACGGCGTCGGCGCCGATCACGCCGGTCAGGCTCGGGCTGCCGGTCAGGGTCGCCGTGGTCGTGGCGTCGTACGTCTTGTCGTGGGCGGTGATGCCGGCGATCGTGAGCGGCGCGGTGGTGATGGTCGCGGTCAGCGTCGGCTGCGTGAGCGTGTAGTCGGCTGCGTCCGCGCCGCCGATCGTGTAGCCGCCGACGGTGACGCTCTTGTTGGTGGCGACATCCTTGTCGGCGAAGGTTGCGGAGGGAGTGCCGCCGATCGTGACGTCGTCTGCGCCGATCACTCCGACGAGCGCCGCCGTCCCGCTCAGGGTGGCGGTCGTGGTGCGGTCGTACACCTTGTCCTGCGCCGAGACTCCGGTGACGGTGAGTGTTTTCGGGGTGATGGTGGCGGTGGTGGTGGGTTGGGTGAGGGTGTAGTTGGCGGCGTCGGTGCCGGTGATCGTGTAGCCGCTGATCGTGACCGGCTTGGTGGCGGCGACGGTCTTGTCGGCGAAGCTGGCGGTCGGGCTGCCGCCGAGGGTGACGCTGTCGCTGCCGAGCAGGCCGGTGAGTGATGCGGTGCCGGTGAGGGTGGCGGTGGTGGTGCGGTCGTAGGTCTTGTCGAGGGCGCTGATGCCGCTGACGGTCA
>Ga0070658_10003868_pt1 | contig 12279 bp, 8 predicted proteins | sample KBSC13metaG_FD_64664 | JGI IMG/M metagenome (GOLD analysis project Ga0070658, IMG submission 64664) | Corn rhizosphere microbial communities from Kellogg Biological Station, Michigan, USA - KBS C1-3 metaG | ecosystem: Host-associated > Plants > Roots > Rhizosphere > Soil ... | reverse complement strand
ACCGCCTGCGGCACGCGCGAGAGGTTGGCCACGCACAGGATCGCCTCGTCCTGCAGCTCGCGCACGTACGCGAGCACCTTGCGGTTGCCCGGCTCGAGGAACGAGATGGTCCCGCGGCCGAAGGCCTTGTAGCGATTGCGCGTGGCGATGAGGCGGCGCGTCCAGTGCAGGAGCGACGAGGTGCTGCGCAGCTGCGCCTCGACGTTCACCGACTGGTAGCCGTACACCGGATCCATGATCGGCGGGAGGAAGAGGCGCTGCGGGTCCGCGCGCGAGAAGCCCGCGTTGCGATCGGGGCTCCATTGCATGGGCGTGCGCACGCCGTTGCGGTCGCCCAGGTAGATGTTGTCGCCCATGCCGATCTCGTCGCCGTAGTAGAGGATCGGCGCCCCCGGCATCGTCATCAGCAGGAACGTGATGAGCTCGATCTTCGGGCGGCTGTTCTCCATGAGCGGCGCCAGGCGCCGGCGGATGCCCACGTTCACGCGCATGCGCGGATCGTCCGCGAAGATGCGGTACATGTAGTCGCGCTCGCGGTCGGTCACCATCTCGAGCGTGAGCTCGTCGTGGTTGCGCAGGAAGATCGCCCACTGGCAGTTCTGCGGGATGGGCGGGGTCTGCTGCAGGATCTCCACCAGCGGATGCCGATCCTCCATCGCGATCGACATGTAGAGCCGCGGCATCATCGGGAAGTGGTAGCAGACGTGGCACTCGTCGCCCTCGCCGAAGTACTGGCGCACGTCCTCGGGCCACATGTTCGCTTCCGCGAGGAGCATCTTGCCCTTGTAGCTTCGGTCGAGGTCCGCGCGCACCTGCTTCACGATGGCGTGCGTCTCGGGGTTGTTCTCGTTGGTGGTGCCCTCGCGCTCGACGAGGTAGGGGATCGCGTCCAGCCGGAAGCCGTCCACGCCCATGTCCATCCAGTAGTGCATCGTGCGCAGCACGGCGCGCAGCACGTGGGGGTTGTCGTAGTTGAGGTCCGGCTGGTGGCTGAAGAAGCGATGCCAGTAGTACTGCTGCGCCACCGGATCCCACGCCCAGTTGGAGGTCTCGGTGTCGGTGAAGATGATGCGCGTGCCCGCGTACTTGTTGGGGTCGTCGCCCCACACGTAGTAGTCGCGCTTGACGGAGCCCTTCGGCGCACGGCGCGCGGCCTGGAACCAGGGGTGCTGGTCCGAGGTGTGGTTCATGATGAGCTCGGTGATCACGCGCAGCCCGCGCTCGTGCGCCTCGCGCACGAAACGCTTGAAGTCGGCCACGTTGCCATAGGGCGGATGCACGCCCTCGTAGTCGGACACGTCGTAGCCGTCGTCGCGCAGGGGGCTGGGATAGAACGGCATCACCCAGACGGTGTTCACGCCGAGGTCGCGGATGTAGTCGAGCTTCTCCGTGAGGCCGCGGAAATCGCCCACCCCGTCCCCGTTCGAGTCGTAGAACGCCTTCACGTGGACCTGGTAGATGACCGCGTCCATGTACCACAGCGGATCGTCCTCGGCGGTGGCCGGCGCCGGGGCGGGCTGCGACAGGTTGCGCATGTCCATGGTCAGAACGTGATCGACAGGATGTGGCCCGGGGTGCGGGCGGGGTCGAGGATCACGAAGTTGTGCGCGCCGTACCAGTGGTACGTGTCCCCGGTGAGCGCGTCGTGCACGTCATACGCCATGCCCGTATCCAGCCCGAGCGCGTCGAAGTCGAGGTGGATCCACGCGCTTTGCGCATGGTACGGGTCCAGGTTGACCACGGTGATCACCCGATCGTCGCCGGCTCGCTTCGAGTAGCAGATCACGTTCGGATTGTCGGCGGTGTGGAAGGCGAGGCTCCAGTCCGACTGCAGCGCCGGGTGCTCGCGCCGGAAGCGGTTCACGCGGGCGATGAGGGGTGCCAGCGAATCGCCGCGCGTGAGATGCCAGTGGCGCAGCTGGTACTTCTCGGAGTCGAGGTACTCCTCGGACTGCGGCTCGCGCGGGCGGTTGTCGCCCAGCTCGAAGGCGGGACCGTAGATGCCGATGTTCGCCGCGAGCGTCGCCGCCAGCACGTAGCGCAGGCGGAATGCGGCGAGCGGTGCGTTGCGCAGCTGCAGCGCCAGGATGTCGGGCGTGTTGGGCCAGCAGTTCGGGCGGAAGTATTCGCGCGATTCGTCCTGCGAGAGCTCGGTGAAGTACTCGGTGATCTCCTGCTTGCTCGTGCGCCACGTGTAGTACGTGTACGACTGCGTGAAGCCCAGCTTCGCCAGCCGGTGCATCACGTGCGGCCGCGTGAACGCCTCGGCGAGGAAGAGCACCTCGGGGTGCTCGCGCCGGATCTCCGCGATCGCCCACTCCCAGAACGGATAGGGCTTCGTGTGCGGATTGTCCACGCGGAAGATGTTCACGCCCTGCTCGACCCAGAAGAGCATCACGTCGCGCAGCGCTTCCCACAGCCCGCGCCAGTTCTCGCTGTCGAAGTCGAGCGGGTAGATGTCCTGGTATTTCTTCGGCGGGTTCTCGGCGTACTGGATGGAGCCGTCGGGGCGGTGCTTGAACCACTCGGGATGCTCGGTCACCCACGGATGGTCCGGGGCGCACTGGAACGCCATGTCGAGCGCGATCTCCATGCCTCGTGCGCGCGCGGCCATGACCAGGTGGCGGAAATCCTTCAGCGTGCCGAGCTGCGGATGGATCTCGGTGTGCCCGCCTTCACGCGAGCCGATCGCCCACGGGCTGCCGACATCGCCCGGCTCGGACGCGACGGCGTTGTTCTTTCCCTTGCGCTTGTCGTAGCCGACGGGATGGATCGGCGGCAGGTAGATCACGTCGAAGCCCATGCTCGCGATCGAGTCGAGGCGCTCGTCCACGTCCGCGAAGGTGCCGTGCCGGCCCGGCTCGGTGCTGCACGAACGCGGGAAGAGCTCGTACCAGGTGCTGAAGCGCGCGCGCTCGCGATCGACCCAGACGGGGAAGGCCTGCGTCGTCGCCAGGTTGTCGCGCGGCGCGTTCGCCAGTGCGAGCTCGAAGAGCGATTCGTCCATCGCCACCGTGCGCAGCCGCTCGACGTCCTTCTCCTCACGCAGGATGCGAGCCCACGGCTCCAGCTTCTCGCAATCGTCCGAGGAGCACAGCGCCGAGGATTGCGCGACGAGATCCGCGCCCACGCGTGCGGCGAGGCGCAGGTCGTCCGCGTCCACGCGCCGCGCGAAGTCGTCGCGCCAGTGCGTGAGGTGGTCGATCCAGCAGGCGACCGCGTACTCCCACCGGCCGACGCGATCCACGCTGAAGGAGGCGCTCCACGCGTCGTTGCCGAGCGCTTCCATGGGCACCTCGTGCCAGCCGGAATCTCCCGGGCCGCGGTAGCGCACCACGCAGGCGACGCGCTCGTGGCCGTGCGCGAAGCAGCTCGCGGTGACGGTCACCAGCTCGCCGGCCACGCGCTTGATGGCGAAGCGGCCGCCGTCGACCTGCGGCAGCACCTCTTCGATCACGGTGGCCGCCGGCGGCGCTTCGCGCACCGCCGAGGTCATTCCGCGTGCTCCGGCCTGAAGACGACGATTCCGAGGGGGGGAAGTCTTAGACACACCGAGTGACTGCGACCATGCCACGGCGATTCCTCCGCATCCACGCCGCCCATGTTTCCCTGGCCGCTGCCGCCGTACGCCGGCGCGTCGCTGTTCAGCACCTCGCGCCAGCGCCCGCCGAGCGGGACGCCCACGCGATAGCCCTCACGCACGATGGGCGTGAAGTTCGCGGCGACGAGGACGGGCGGTCCTTCCTCGGGCCAGCGAAGGAACGTGAGAACGCTGTTGTCGTAATCGTTGCCGTCGATCCACTGGAAGCCCGCGGCCGAGAAATCCTGCTGGTGCAGCGCGGGGCTGTCGCGGTAGACGTGGTTGAGGTCCTTCAGCCAATGCTGCACGCCCGCGTGCTCCGGTTGCTGCGTGAGCCACCAATCGAGCTGCCCTTCATGGTGCCACTCCCGCCACTGGCCGAACTCGCCGCCCATGAAGAGCAGCTTCTTGCCGGGGTGCGTCCACATCCATCCCAGCAGCAGGCGAAGGTTGGCGAACTGCTGCCATTTGTCGCCGGGCATCTTGGAGATGAGCGCCTTCTTGCCGTACACGACCTCGTCGTGCGAGAGCGGCAGCACGAAGTTCTCCGAAAACGCGTACCAGAGCGAGAAGGTGAGCTCGCCATGGTGGTAGCGGCGATGGATCGGGTCGTGCGCGAAATAGTCGAGCGTGTCGTGCATCCAGCCCATGTTCCACTTCATCGAGAAGCCCAGGCCTCCGGCGAAGACCGGCCGCGACACCTGCGGCCACGACGTCGATTCCTCCGCGATGGTGCGCGTGTCGGGGAAGTCGCGGCCCACGGCGATGTTCAATTGCTTCAGGAACTCGATCGCCTCGAGGTCTTCCTTGCCGCCGTGCACGTTGGGGATCCACTCGCCGTGCTTGCGGCCGTAGTCGAGGTACAGCATCGAGGCCACCGCATCCACGCGGATACCGTCGATGTGATAGTGCTCCAGCCAGAAGAGCGCCGAAGAGATCAGGAACGCGCGCACCTCGTGGCGCCCGTAGTTGAAGATGTAGCTCTTCCATTCGGGGTGGAAGCCGCGCCTGGGGTCCGCGTGCTCGTAGAGGTGCGTGCCGTCGAAATTCGCGAGGCCATGCGCGTCGGCCGGGAAGTGCGACGGGACCCAGTCGAGGATCACGCCGATGCCGTGCTGGTGCAGCGTGTCGACCAGGTACATGAAATCCTGCGGCGATCCGTAGCGCGCCGACGGTGCGAAGTATCCCGTGGTCTGATATCCCCACGAGCCGTAGAACGGATGCTCCGTGATCGGCATGAGCTCCACGTGCGTGAAGCCCAGCCAGCGCATGTACTCGGCCAGCTCGACCGCGATCTCCCGATAGGTGGGCAGCCGGTCGTTGGTGCTGCGCCGCCACGAGCCCAGGTGCAGCTCGTAGACGCTCATCGGCGCGTTCATCGCGTTGTGGTTGCGCCGCGTCTGCATCCACTGCTTGTCGCCCCAGCCGTATTCGAGCGTCCACGCGCGCGAGGCGGTGGCGGGAGGCACCTCGTTGTGGAAAGCGAACGGATCCGCGCGATCCTCGACGTGCCCGTGCGCGGTGCGGATGGCGTACTTGTACGCCTGCCCGCGCTTCACGCCGGGGACGTGCAGCTCCCAGATCCCGGAGCTGTCCCAGCGCGGCTTGAGCACGTCCACGCCGCGCTTCCATCCGTTCCAGTCCCCGATGACGGAGACCTCGCGCGCATTGGGCGCCCACACGGCGAAGGTGGCGCCGCCGCCCTCGGCCTCGGGCAGCATCTGGCATCCGAGGCTCTTGTAGAGCTTCGAGTGCGTGCCTTCACGGAAGAGATAAATGTCCTGCTCGGTCAGCATCGGCCTGGCTCCCACGCGTACCTCCTCTGGATTAATGGAGGTGCTGCTGGAACTGCCCGAGCATGCCGGGAGTAATGAGCGTCACACCCTTTTCGGTCACGTGGAAGCGGCGGCGGTCTTCCTCCATGTCGTAGCCCGCCTTGAGGCCAGGCGGGATGCGGCACCCCTGGTCCACGATGACGTGCTTCAACATGGCGCCGCGCCCGACTTCCACCTCGGGCAGGATCACGGCTTCGTCGATCTGGCAGAAGCTGTGCACGCGCACGTTGGAGAAAAGCAATGAGTTGCGGATGGACGAGCCGCTCACGATGCATCCGCCTGAGACCATCGAATCCACCGCGCAGCCGCGGCGCTCGTCGAGGTTGAACACGAACTTCGCGGGCGGCAGCTGCTCCTGGTAGGTCCAGATGGGCCACGAGTTGTCGTAGAGGTTCAACGCGGGCGACACGCGCGTGAGCTCGAGGTTGGCTTCCCAGAACGCGTCGATCGTTCCCACATCCCGCCAGTAGGGGCGGCCCTCGTTCAGCTGGGTGCAGCTGTCCTGCAGGCGGTGCGCATAGACGCGCGCATCGCTCGTCACCAGCTTGGGGATGAGGTCGTGGCCGAAATCGTGGCTCGAGCCTTCGCGCACGGCGTCGCTGATGAGCTCGTCGTAGAGGAATTCCGAATTGAACACGTAGATGCCCATGCTGCCGAGGCATGCATCCGCGCGTCCTGGAATGGTGCGCGGATTGCGCGGCTTCTCCTCGAAGCCGATCACGCGGAACTCGCGATCCACGGCCATCACGCCCAGCTGGCCTGACGCTTCCTCGACGGGCACTTCGACGCATCCCACCGTCATGTCCGCGCCGCGGTCGACGTGCTCGTAGAGCATGCGCGAGTAATCCATCTTGTAGATATGGTCGCCCGCCAGCACGAGGATGAGGCGCGGGTCGTGGCGCTTGAGCAGGGACAGGTTCTGGTAGATCGCATCCGCCGTGCCCTTGTACCAGCCGCTGTTGTCGCTCTGCTGCGCGGGCAGCAGCTCGATGAATTCGTTGAACCGCCCATCGAGGAACGACCAGCCGCGCTGCAGGTGATGGATCAAGCCGTGCGACTGGTATTGCGTGGCGATGCCGATGCGGCGGATGCCGGAGTTGAGGCAGTTGGAGAGGGCGAAATCGATGATGCGGAACTTGCCCCCGAAAGGCACCGCGGGCTTCGCGCGCATTTCCGTGAGCGGTCCCAGGCGCGTGCCGCGGCCGCCGGCGAGCACGATGGCGAGTGTCTGGCGCGCGAGCTGCGCCATGGCGCTTCGATCGGGTAACGGATAAGCCGTGCCTTGCCGGCCGGACGACTTGCCGTGAAATGCGCCGAGGGGGCCTCCCATGATGCGTGCTTCTCCGGAGTGTTGTGGTTCGAATTTTCGACCGGTGCGAGTGTGAAAGATTTCACATCTCGCGCACTCGGGACATCATCGCCGAGAGACCTCAGGCACGCCGTAGGACCTGTCCTACTTCCGGGCTTTTTTCGCGCCGCTCGGGCTTCGTGGCCGTCGTATCGGCCTTCACGCGCGCGATCTCGATAAGTGACACGGGGCGTTCCGAACGCCGAAACCAGACGAGCGCCTGGTCGTCGCGCACGCTTTCCCGAGGCAGCGCGGGTTTTTGCCATTCCACGGCGGCGGCGAACGCATCGAGCATCGCGGGCGCTTCCGCGCCGCACGCGACGATGCCTTCCACCGACGCGAGGATCGCGGGCGCGAGGATCGAAGGATCCGACGACACGTAGATGGTGTTCTCGGCGGCGCTCGCGGGCGATTCGTCGGAATCGGCGCTCGCGGGCAGCAGCTCGTGCGCCTCGTCCACGACGATCCAGTGCGGCCGTCCGGCGGTTTCCCGCAGCTCGCGCAGCGGCAACAGCAGCTTCTGCACGAAGGCGGGACGATCCGCGTCGCTCACACCCGTCACGCACACGACGGTCTGCACGTCCGGCTTCTTGAGCGCGGTGAGCACTTCGGCCACCGCGGGGCCATGCTCGGCGCTGCCGAAGACGACCGCGGGCTTGAAATCGAGATAAGCGCCGCGCGTATCCAGCGCGCAGAACTGGTAGCCGCCCTTGCACAACCGATTGAGGAGCGCCATGGTGAGATCGGCGGTGAGCGCGGGCTCTCCGGTGACCAGCACGGAGCCGTGCGCGGTGGGCAGGTGCACGTCCCGGCCCTCGCTGTCCTTGCCGATGCAGAGCACGCGGCGCGGCTTCTTCGGCGGCAGGGCGACGAGGTCCGACTCGATCATCGCGGCGACCACCTCGAGGATGCCCTCGCCGTGCGTCTCGTGCGTCACGTAATCCGCCGCGTTCTTCAACGTCTCGATGGCATTCGCGGTCGCGACGGAATACTCGACCATGTCCAGCATCGCGTGGTCGTTCTCGCCATCGCCGCCCGCCACCACGTTGCGCGCCGACAGCCCCAGCTCCGCGAGGGCGTGCTTGAGCCCGCTCGCCTTGTTGCAGCCGGGCGGAAGGATCATCACCGCGCCCTTGTTGAAGATCACCTGCTGCTCGAGCCCGAGGTTGGCGATCGCTTCGAGCACCACGGTCTCGTGCGGGCGCACGGTGGCGACGATGGTGTGGCCGACCGACAGCGGGATGCCGCTCGCGTGCAGCGCATCGATGAGCGCATCGGGCGCGGGCTCGCCCAGCTCTTTTCGCTCGTCGGTTTCCGGCCGGTACATGAGCGCGCCATTCTCCGCGACCACGCGATCGAAGAGCCAGACGCCCGGAAAGATGCCCAGCAGCTCCTCGAGCTCGCGGCCCGTGACGAGGATGAGCCTGCGGCCCGAGAGCTTGAGCCGTTGCAGGCCATCGAGCACGTGCGGCGGCACGACGCCGTCATGGGCGATGGTTCCGTCGTAATCGAGCGCAATCGCGGTGTATTTCATGGAACCCCTTTTCGGTCACCGGGTCTTCGTATCAACTCCAGAACGACAGGCCCATGTGAGGAAGAACGGCAAGCGGGCGTTCATCGGCATCGACATCGGCGGCACGAAGAGCCTTTTCGCCCTCTTCGACGAAAGCTTCGAGGTACTCGCCGAACAGAAGTTTCGCACGCACCCGGAAAAGGGCGGGGCGCGGGCGTTCAATCGCAAGATGTCCGCGAGCGTGAAGCACCTCCTCACCGAGGCGCGCGCGCGTGGCCTCAAGGTGAAAGTCGTGGGCGTGGGCTGCGCGGGCGACATCGACATGAAGGCGGGCGCGGTGCGCGTCTCGCCGAACCTGCCCTTCCTGGATGGCTATTCGTTTCGCACGAAGCTCGAGCGGCTCACCGGCGCGAAGGTCTTCGTGGGGCACGACGTGCAGACCGCGCTGTACGGCGAATTCAGGCTGGGCGCGGCGAAGAAGGCGCGCAACGTGATCGGCATCTGGATCGGCACGGGAGTCGGCGGCGCGCTGATCCTCGACGGGCGGCTCTATCTCGGCGCTTCGGGCGTCGCCGGGGACATCGGCAACTACCTGCTGCATGCGGTGGATGTCTCGCAGGAGATCCCGCGCAAGGAAGTGGTCGATAGCGTCGTGAGCCGCACCGCCATCTCCGCGGAGGCGGCCGCCCTCGCGTTGAAGCGCCAGGCACCCGCGCTGCGCAAGCTCGCGGGCACGGACGTGACGGACATCAAGAGCGGCGATCTCGCCGAGGCCATCCGGCGCGGCGACAAGCCGGTCGAGCGCCTCATCCGCAGCCGCGCGCGCGTGATGGGCGCGGTGATCTCCAATCTCGTGGACTTCCTCAACCCGGACATGATCGTGCTGGGCGGCGGCCTCGTCGAATCGCTGCCCTCGCTCATGCGGCGCGAGGTGAAGAAGGCCGTGGAGGCGCATACCGCCCCCAAGCCCGGGCGCCACGTGACCGTGAAGGTCGCGAAGCTGCATTGCCACGCGGTCACCACCGGTGCCGCGAAGCTGGCGCTCGACATGTTCAACGAGACGCCGCCGCCCGTGGACCTCTCCCGCCTGTAGCGTCAACCGCGATCGCGCGCGGCCCGTTGTGGAAGTGCCCGGTGCGAGGTGAGCGCACGACGGACAACCACACCAACCAGACACTGGGAGCAAGTCCATGCAACTCGATGCCGCATTGCCCATCGTTCGCGCTCTCGCCGACGGCGTGAATCCCGTCACCGGCGAGGCCTATCCCGAGCACAGCCCTTACGCGGAGCCGCGCGCGTTGCGCGCCCTCTACTCCGCCGTCGACCTCATGCAGAAGGAGGTGGAGCGAGAGCGGCGCAGGCAGCTGCTGCCCGCCAACTTCGGCAAGCCGTGGACGCAGGCGGAGGACGAGAATCTCGTCGCCGAGTACGACTCGCACGTGCCGATGATCGAGCTCGCGCGCCGCCACGCGCGCACGCAAAGCTCGATCCGCCTGCGCCTGGAGAAGCTGGGCAAGATCGATCCCACGCCCGCGCAGTAAGGCGGTGCGAGGCCGCGGCCGTCATCCCGGCCGCGGCTTTGTGCCGCGACGGGCCGGGACCCAATCGGTCCTTGCTATCCTTGCGCCACCTTGCCCGACACTCCCCCGAAAAAACGCAAGCTCGGTTGGCGCGACATTGGCGACCGGCGCGTGGCGCTCATGCTGGCGCTGGGCTTCTCCTCGGGCCTGCCGTTCCTGCTGATCCTCGGCACGCTCGCGGTGCGCTTGCGCGAAGCGGGCATCGGCGTGGAGGCCATCGGGCTCTTCACCTACCTCGCGCTCGCCTACAGCCTCAAGTTCCTCTGGTCGCCCATCGTCGATGCGTTCGACGTGCCGATCCTGTCGCGCCTCGTGGGGCGGCGGCGCGCATGGATGATCGCGTGCCAGATTTTGCTCGCGGTCGCATTCGTGGGCTGCGGCCTCAGCGATCCGGCGACGGCGCTCTTCTGGACCGCGGCCTTCACCGCGCTGGCCGCATTCGGCGCGGCCACGCAGGATGTCGTCGTGGATGGATGGCGCATCGATGCGGCGCCCAGCGAGATGCAGGGCATCATGGCGGCCGCCTACCAGCTCGGATACCGCATCGGCATGCTGGCCGCCGGCGCGGGCGCGTTGTACATGGCGCAGTTCGTGAGCTGGAGCGCGGCGTACATCTCGATGGCGGCGCTCATGGTCGTGGGAATCGCCGCGAGCATCCTCTCGCCCAATGTCGATCGCCCGCCGGATGCCGCGGCCCCGGTGCGCAAGCGGTTCAATTTCGCCGAGGCGGTGAAGGCACCGCTCATGGACCTCTATGCGCGCAAGGGGGCGGCGCTGTTTCCCATCCTCGCGCTGGTGGCGCTCTATCGCGTCTCCGATTTCCTCGCCGGGGTGATGTCCAACCCGCTCTACGTGGACCTCGGCTTCACCAAGGCGCAGATCGCGAGCGTCGCCAAGATCTACGGCGTCTGGATCGGTATCGTGGGTGCCTTCGTGGGCGGCTGGTGCGTCGCGAAGCTCGGCATCTACCGCACGATGCTGCTCGGCGCGTGCGGGCAGGCCATCTCGCACGGGCTCTTCGCGTGGCTCGCCACGCAGGGCGCGAGCATCGAGGCGCTGGTGTTCGCCATCAGCGGGGACAATTTCGCGCAGAGCTTCTCCGGCACCGTGCTCATCGCGTACATGTCCAGCCTCACCGGCGCGGGCTTCTCCGCCACGCAGTACGCGTTGTTGAGCTCGCTCTATGCACTACCGGGCAAGCTTGCCGCCGGGGTGTCCGGCTTCGCGGTCGCGGCCTGGGGCTACCCGCCGTTTTTCATGATGACCGCGGCGATCGCGGTGCCGGTGCTCGGGCTGTGCATGCTGGTTGCACGACTGCCCGGCGGTGGGTTGCAAACGGCAAAGATGCAAAGCTGAAACGCGGAGTTGCGCCGTCCACGGCTGGGGAGGTTGTCAGCGGTTCGGGGCGTCGTTCGCTATTACGAATCGAGGAACAGCTCCCGTATTCGCCTCCGCAACTCCGCGTTTCCGCTTTCAGCTTTTCTTCCTGAAGCGATATACGCCAAGACTGCCGAACAAATTCGGCAGCAGGCGCACGGTGCGGCCTGCATGGATCACGTGCTCGTCCAGGATCTCCGCGCCGATCTTCACGCACAGGTCCCTGAAATCCTTCACGGTGCACAGGTGGATGTTGGGCGTGTCGTACCAGCTGTGCGGCAAGGTGCGCGAGACCGGCATGTAGCCCTGCAGCACGTCCAGCCGATGGCGCCAGTAGCCGAAGTTGGGGAAGGTCACGATGCCTTCGCGGCCCACGCGCAGCATCTCGCGCAGCACGCCTTCCACGTTGCGCATCGCCTGCAGCGTCTGCGACAGGATCACGAAATCGAAGGCCTGGTCGTCGAAGATCGACAGGCCTTCCTCGAGGTCGCGCTGCACGACATTCACGCCGTTCTTCACGCTCGCGAGCACGTTGGCATCGTCGATCTCGATGCCGTAGCCCTTCACGCCATGGGTCGCGCCGAGGCCGGCGAGCAGCACGCCGTCGCCGCAACCCAGGTCGAGCACGCGCGAGCCCGGCGCGATCCAGGAGGCGATGAGCTGGAAGTCGAAGCGCTGCATCAGGCGTCGCCTCCCTCGCCGGTGTAGCCGCGCATCTCCTCGATCACCGAGGCGGACGCGGCGAGCGGCGTGCGCCGCGGCCCCGCGCCGATCTCCGAGGCGATGTTGTCCATGTAAGAGGCGACCAGCTGGTGGTAATGGGGATTGTCGAGCAGGAACGCATCGTGGCCATGCGGCGCATCGATCTCCGCGTACGTCACCGCCTTTCGCGATCCCACCAGCGCCTTCACGATCTCGCGCGAGCGCTCCGGCGGAAAGCGCCAGTCGCTCTTGAAGGACGCCACGAAGAACCCCGCCTTGGCCGCGGAGAGCGCGCGCGCCAGGTTTCCGCCCGTCTCCTTCGCGGGGTCGAAGTAATCCAGCGC
>Ga0070658_10003867_pt1 | contig 12281 bp, 10 predicted proteins | sample KBSC13metaG_FD_64664 | JGI IMG/M metagenome (GOLD analysis project Ga0070658, IMG submission 64664) | Corn rhizosphere microbial communities from Kellogg Biological Station, Michigan, USA - KBS C1-3 metaG | ecosystem: Host-associated > Plants > Roots > Rhizosphere > Soil ... | reverse complement strand
TCAGGCAGTTCTCGGTGCCGATGCCGAGGATGCCGGCCGCCCGCTCTACGCAGTAGTGGCTTTCGCCATGAGCGATGATAACCGCGCCCTGCGCGGCCGCCACACCCTGTTTCCACACGCCGCTCAACGCAACATTGCGCGCGGTCAACAGCGCGGTCAGGTTCGCGAGCGAGCCGCCGGACGTCAGCACCCCGCCGAAGCCCGGTGCAAGGCCTAGCGTCTCGCCCAGCCGCGCGATCATCACGCGCTCGACCGCGCTCGACCATGGCCCCATCTCGTAGATCGTCATGCCCTGGTTCGAGATGCTGCTCACCGCTTCGAACATCGCCGACACCGGCACCGGCGGCGGGACTTGATGCCCGATGTACCGCGGATCGTGCATCGTCTGGCCGCGCGAAAAAATCGTGCGAACCAGCGAGCGGACGTCCGCAGTGGTGTTCTCATCGATCAACGCGGCGGCGTCACGAATGTTTTCGAGCGGTTCGCGCCAGTTCAGGACGGCAGTTTCGCTGCGCTGGCTGCGTTGCAGAAAGCGGGCGATCTCGTCGACGACGTCGTGCCCGGCTTGTGCGAACGCCTGCGAGTCGTAGGCCGTCACGATGCGTTGCCGCGCGTGTGCGAGCGCTTCGCCGAGCGTTCCGTGCTCGCTGTCGAGAGCGGTGTCGTGCGCCATGGAATCTGTCGACATCACCACCTCTCAAATCCACGAGAGCGTGCGAACGTGCGGCCCCGTGCCGACTTCATCGTTCGGCCCTTGGCGCAGTTCGACGAGCGGCCCGATCGGGGTGAAGAAATCGGGCACATAGAAACCGTTAGCGAGCAAATTTCGATGTAGATCGGTTCCGTCGCGAACGAAACACTCCAGGCGCTTGTGCGGATAGGCCTCCATGATCTCGCCGATCAGTGTGGCGATGTGCTTGCCGTCGCGGCCGTTGCACGAATCGATGCAGAGAGAGTTTTCGCGCCGTTCCCGCAAACAGGCCGACGCCACGAGCGCATCGCCCTCGAAGCGGCCCACGAACGTGGCGCTCGACTGGGCGGACAACGCCGTCAGCCAGTGATGCCGCGACGTACCGAACACCTGTTCGTCCAGCGCGATCAACCGCGGAAGGTACTCGGGCGACAGCACCCGTGCGGCCGCGCGTGCGGGTGCCTGCGATTGGTGCGCATCCTTGCGCAGCAGCCAGAATTTGAGCCCTGCTCGATACCCGAGCACGCGCAGGAATCGTGCGGTCGAACGCGTGCAATGCGCGACTTTCGAGGTAAAACCGTTTTTGACCATTTCGGCTTTCGCTCTGCCCCACAGATCGTTGGCGAGCGTCAAATTGCGCCGCTCGGAGGGATCAATGATCACCATGTCGAGATAACCGATGTCGCCGAAATGATGAATCGTAAAGAATCCTTTGATCACGCCGCCGACCCGAGCGACGAGGCCGATCGCGCGTTCCTGCTCGTCGGACACGTCGAGATCCGCGCGAATGAAGGGCCATTCCTCGAGTTCGAGCAGGCGGTTGACCCCTTCCCAATGACGGTCGAGGTCCAGTTTTTCAATCACGATTTCGTTCGATTTGGCCATCCAGCTGCTCTCAAGCCCCAGTATGTTCATCATGTTCGGCACGATCCGCGAGAAAGAGCCCGGCCCGCTCGGGGCCGGCGAAAATATGCGCAGCGGCGCTACGCCGATCCGCTTACGCTCAGGCGTAGGCGGCGCGGGTCTCGAGCGTCGGCAGGAAAGCCATCATCCCGTCGCACACTTGCGCGGCATAGGCGAGCCGTCGCGCCATACCGGTCACGACATCGGTCATCAATTCCGGCCGGCGCTCTAGCATGGGCAGCACGACCTCGTGCATCCATCCGTTGGCGTGCTCGACGTCCACCACCGTGTGTTCGAGCAGATAGCGCATCGATTCGTCCTTCAATCCAACTCGGCGCCAGCCGGCGATTTGCTGATCGAGGCGGCCCGGCACCATGAGTTCGGTCGCGAGCATCATGCCGATTGCCTGCGGCAGCAGCGCGCGATTGAAGACGGCATGGAAATACATGTTCGCCAAGCGCAATTCCTCGACGCGGAAGCGTTCAATATCGGCGATATAGACGTCATCGTCGACATCCATTCGGTGCGTCATCTGCTGGCGCAACTGACGATGCATCAACGCCAATTCGCCGCGCCCCATCTCGTCCCAGAAGTTCTTCGAGAATTCCATCTTTGCACCGCCGTAGACGCCCGGCATCATCATCGCGAGGATGTCGCCGAAGTGGATGTCGAAGGGCGTCTCCTGCACGATGAATTCGCGCAACTGCTCGAAGCTGGCCTCTTCGCGCAAAAAGGCGAATAGCGGATGCGAGACGTTCGAGCGATCTTGCTGGCACTTCTCTTGCGCCCAAGCCGGGAATCGATCGAGCGACGGCAGCGGGCCGAACGCGTCGACGAAGCGGCCCGCTTCGGCACGCGCCCACGCGGATTCGAGCAGATGCCGCAGCTGATCGAAGCGGTAGCTATCCAAATCGGTCCAGCCGTCGCTCCAGGGGGCAGCCACGCGGCCGGCGTAGATCCGGTACAGCGTGCGATGGACTTGCAGCTCGGCGTCATCGCGTAGATCGGCCGGTGTCTCGACCGAGAACGCTTGTTCGGCGGCCCAAGCGGCGAGCTCGAACAGCGCGTCCCACTCCCGATCGCCGGACGTCCCGGCAATCCCTTGAAAGGCCGTCCAAAGATTGCGGTGAGCGGCGGAAGCAACCGGGCGAAAATCCGCTTGCGTGGCGGCGAGTGTCATACACGTTCCTCCGTGGAATTCAGCTGGGAAATATTGGCTTCGAGCCAGACACGCACGTCATGTTCGGTAAAGAACGAATGGTGCAGCGCACGGTGATAGTCGCGAACGCAGCCTTGCAACCGCTCGTGCGCTTGGGTGCTGCGGCGTTTCCATTCCTGCTCGAGTGCGGGATACAAGCGATCGGCAATCTCCGCGGTCGGCTCCAAGCCGAGCGGTTGCAGCACGCCCGTCTCCCGCAAAAAGCGCAGCAGACCGTCGCGCCCGCTGCGCACGCCGAACATGCGGACCAAATCGGCGCCGACCTCCTGCGGATCGAGGACGTCGAAGATCGTCGGCGCGCGGCGCAGCAGTTCGGTGCGGATGCCGCTTTGCACGCTGTGTGTAATGACGCCGGTGACTGCTTGCGCGGGGTTTTCCATCAGGCCGTAAAGGCCCTCGGCGAAGCGGCTCAACTGTGTCAACTGGTCGTAGCGGAACTGGGGCAGCGCGATGCCGTATAGCTTGCGCAACGCCATCGTCACTTCGGCGAGCGGCGGATGACCGGCGCGATTCGCGAAGCCGCCGACGGAGACGTCGACGCCCTTCAAACCGAGCGATAAGCCCATGATCGCGTTGCCGGTCGCCATTCCGAAATCGTCGTGGAAGTGACCGAAGAATGCGATCTGCGGGAAGCCGGACACGAGCTCGCCAACGGTGCGCTGCACCTGATGCGGTAGGCAGGTGCCGGCCGTATCGACGAGGCGAATCTGCGCAATCGGGTGACGTGCGACGGTTTGCACGGCGGTGACCAAATGCTCGTGATGAGCGCGAAACGCGTCGAGCAGGCCGACCATCACGCCGCCGCCCCGATAGGCCGCCAAGGACGGCAGGAATTCGTCGAGCCACTGCAAATTGAAGCGGCGCATTTCGACGTCGCTGGTTCGATTCCATGCTTCTTCGTCCCAGGCGAGCGCCGGGTCTTTCCGCAGAATCGTCGGGAACAGATGCCGCATTTGCAGATCGGACACCGAGTGAATCGCGATGATCCACACCGACGACAGCGGAATCGCCAAATCGTTTAGTGCGTCGAGCGTTTGCGCAAACGTCATGCCGACATGCGAGATCACCAGAAAACGCACGTCGTCGGCGATACGCCCGGCGCGTTGCCGCTCTACCAGCTCTTTCAGGAACGCGATGTTGTGCGGCACGTCGGGAAACATCCCGACGACGATCGAGCGGATACCCGTGCGGGCGATCGCTTCCGCCAGATCGGCTTTGGCTTCGAGCGTCGGCGGCACGGTGGCGCGTTCGGCGCCCTCGCGCAGCGTTTCGTCCATCAAATCAATGTGCTCGACGAAACGGAAGCTCGCATTCGGCAGCACTTGTTCGGCGATGCTCAGCTCGGTACCGGGCGTGGATGGGCTCACGACTGTGCCTCCGCCAAATCGCCGACGGTTCTCGCATCGGCTTGCAACACGCCTTCATGGCCGTTGCTGCGCATCCAGTCGTCGTCGAGAAATTTGCTCAGATACATGTTTCCCGAATCGGGCAGCAGCACGACGATGTTCTTGCCCGGGAAGCGCGGCGCGACTTGATGGGCGACCCACAATGCGCTGCCGCTCGATCCGCCGCACAAAATTCCTTCCTCGCGGACGAGACGGCGCGCGCAGGCGAACGAATCCCGATCGTTGACCTGGACCATATCGTCGATCACTGAGTAATCGAGCGCCTTCACGAGGTAATCTTCACCGATGCCTTCGACCTGATAGGTGTGCGGCGTCGACAATCGACCGTGGTGGAAGTAGTTATAGAACACACTGCCGTACGGATCGGCGCCGATCACTTGAATGGCTGGATTTTTTTCCTTGAGATAACGGCCGACGCCGCTGATCGTACCGCCCGTCCCCATCCCACAGACGAACACGTCGATCTTGCCGTCGGTTTGGTCCCAGATCTCCGGGCCGGTGCTCGCGTAGTGGGCGAGCGCATTGAGCGGATTGTTGTATTGATCGGGATAGATCGCATCGGGGATCGATTCGGCGATGCTGCGCGCCATGCTGTAGTAGCTGCGCGGATCGTCGGCATCGACTTGAGTCGGCGCGACCACGACCTCCGTGCCGAACGCGCGCATGCGCGAGATTTTCTCGCGACTCATTTTGTCGGGGATCGTCACGATGCAACGCAAGCCGCGCACGGCCGCGATCATGCTGAGGGCCGCGCCCGTGTTGCCCGACGAGTTTTCGACGAGCACGGAGCGATCGGTCAGTTCACCGCTACGTTCCATTTCAGCGACCAAATACTTGACCAGGCGATCCTTCACGCTGCCGCCGGGATTCATGAATTCGAGCTTGGCGAATAGATTCGCCGGGCAATCGGCCGCCATCCGGTCCAGACGCACCATCGGCGTGTGGCCGATCGCGTCGATGATCGATTCATAGACTTTCACGAAGCCTCCTCGTTGCGCCGCGAATTCGCAGGCGTGCGCCGCTGGGTATGCGGCGGCTCAGTCCTGTTGAGCCAGCGCGTCGCCGGCGTGCAGGGTCTCGTTGCGAGCGTCGATGCGCTCGGTTAGCGTTAGCTTGATCGCCATCTCGTAACCGCTTCGGATCGATGACGAAATGCTCGCGGGCTCATCGCGGTTCTCTTGCGCCGCGCCCACCACCGAGAACGGTATGTCCGATACCCGTAACGCCTCGCATAGCGCGGCGATATTGGCCTGTTGCCCCGTCGCCATCACGAGCGTGCGGGCCGGTATCACGCACTGCTCTCCTCGATTCGTGACAACTACGCCGTCCCGCGCAACGCCGTCCAGCACTGTGCCGCTGTGCATGGCGACTGCCGCGCGTTCGAGCTCGTCCATCGTGATCCAGCGCGTTGTCCGGCCGATGCGATAACCGACCTTCTTGCTGGAGCGCTGGACGATCGTGATGGCGCGCGCAGGCGATGCAGGTATTCCTAATTCGCCCACCAACTTGTGCGCCTCGAATTTTTTGAAATAGTCGTACGCGGCCTGCGTACGCGTCTGCCGCCGCAGCAGATACTTGGCGATGTCGCACGCAACTCCGCCGCCGCCGTATATCACGACGGGAAACGCGAGCGGCAGCTCCTTATCGAGCACGTCGTGCCATCCGACGATCTGAACGTTCGAGTTCGCGCTGCCCACAATCGATGCGTGCGCCGATGCGCGGAAGTTAGGCTCCGTGCCGGTGGCGACGACGACGTGCGACCATGCCTTTTCACTGAGCGCTCGCGCCGAAAACTCCTGCCCGACGCGGATCTCCACGCCGCTGCTGCGCAACCGGTTTTCGTAGTAGCGCACGGTCCCGGCGAATTCGCTCTTTGACGGGATCTTCGCGGCGAGCCGCATTTGCCCGCCGAGCGTCGCATTGCGTTCATACAAGGCCACGCGCGCACCGCGCAGGCGAAGATGCAGTGCAGCGGACATGCCCGCGAGACCGCCGCCGATCACCGCGATCTGCGCATCCGCCGGCAAGCGAGCCGGTGCGGCGCCGTCCTCCTGTTGCCCGCAAGCCGGGTTCACGCTGCAGCCGACCTGATGACCGAGAAACATGTGATCGAGACAATCTTGGTTGCAGGCGATGCACTGGTTGATTTCGTCGAACCGGCCGCTCGCGGATTTCGCCACGATCTCTCGGTCAGCGAGAAACGGCCGCGCCATGGCGATCACGTCAGCTACCCCGTCCATCAACAACTCTTCGCCGTGACGCAGATCGTTGATCCGGTTGCTGACCGCGCTGAGCAGTTGCGGAAAACGCTGCTTCACCAGCGAGGCGGTGGCCGCAAAACCAGCTTGCGGCACGATATTGGCGAGCGTCGGCACATCGGATTCATGCCAGCCGATGCTGATGTTCAGCAGATCGATCTGATACGGCATGAGTGCTTCGATCAGCGCCATCGAATCGTCGAACGTCAGCCCGTGCGGCAGCAGATCCATGCAGGGAATTCGAAACACCAGCGGAAAGGCTGCGCCCACCGCACGCCGGACCGCCTGCGCGACGCGCACGGCGAAGCGCATGCGGGCTTCGCGCTCGCCGCCCCATTCGTCCTTGCGCAGGTTCGTGTGCGGCGATAGGAATTGATGAATGAGAAAGCCTTGCGAGAACAGCAACTCGATCGCGTCGTAGCCTGCTGCTACCGCTCGCGCTGCGGCCGCGCCGTAGCTGTCGATCGTCGCCAAGATTTGCTCGTGCGTCAGCGCGGCGGGCGTGAAGACGCTGCCAGGCAGGCGTAGCGGCGACGGCGCGACGAGCTTTCCATGAAACGATTCGCGGCCGCAATGGAGCAGTTGCAGTGCGATTTTCGAATCGCCGACGGCATGCACGGCGTCGGTGATCTTGCGATGCTCGGCGAGCAACGCATCGTCGTCGATCGAGAAGCCATCGATGGCTGCGCGCCCTGCCGGGTCGGGGCTGCAACCGGCTGTGACGATGAGCCCAGGCCCGTTCTTGGCGCGCAGCGCATAGAACTTCGCCATGCGCTCGTACTGGCCCTCGCCCTCGAAGTTCAGGTGCATCGAACTCATCAGAACGCGATTGCGCAGTTCGAGTTGGTTGATTTGCAGCGGGGAAAAAATGTGCTTGAGCATCGTGGGCGCGGGATCGGTCACATACACAGGCCGCCGTCGACATCGATCACCTGGCCGGTGAGATACGACGTCTTCGGCGACACGAGAAATTGCACGATGTCCGCCACTTCGGCCGGCGTGCCGATGCGGCCGAGCGGGATCATGTCGCGCACGGTGGCATCGAGCCATTCGCGGGTCTTGGGGTTCTCACGCAGCTTGTCGAGCATTTCAGTATCGATGAAGCCCGGTGCGACGCAATTGACGCGCACCTTGTAGCGGCCGAGCTCTTTCGCGAGCGATTTGGTGAAGCCGACCAGGCCCGCTTTGGAGGCGGCGTAATTGCTTTGCCCGAATTGCCCATGCATGCCGACCACCGACGACATGTTGACGATGGCGCCCGAACGACGCGAGATCATCGTCCCGACAGCCGCCTTCGCGCAGTGAAACGCGCCATTCAAGTTCGTGCCGATCACGCTGCTCCAATCGTCGAGCTTCATCATCGCGATGATTTGATCGCGCGTGACGCCCGCGTTGTTGACGAGCGTATGCACCCAATAGCCGCCTTCCTGAATCGAATCGAAGAGACGGGTGACTTGCTCGGGATCGGCGACATCAGCCGCGAGTGCGAGGCCTTTTCCGCCCGCTTTGTGGATTTTCGCCAAGACCGCACGCGCGCCTGCCACATCGCCGCGGCAATGCACGACGACGGGCATTTCGGCGGCGAGTCGCAGGGCGATCGCGCGCCCGATGCCACGGCTCGACCCCGTCACCAATGCTGCTTTTTCCATTGAAAGACCTTCGTCGAGAAAAGCGCGATCACGCGCTCATCGATAGAAACGAATACGCGCCGCGCTCGGTGAGCGAACTCACGATGGCGCGCTCGGGCGCGGGATCAGGTCGGCCGTCGGCCGCTTGATGGCGGCGGCTCAGCGCCTGGGCAGCGCTTGCCACGCCGTACATCGCGGTGAGCGAGCCGGCATCGCCGAAGGCCTGCCGCGAGTAATGCGTGGCAGGCCCCTCGCAAGCTCGGGCGACCACCTCTGCGAGGGCCTGCTCGCGCCGCTGCGACGGCGTCGGCACGCGCGTGGCGCCGGCCGCACCCGAGAGGTGAATCGTGCGGCTTGCAGCATGAACGGCGCGGCCTTGCGGCAGATTCGCCAGATGGCGTTCGAAGACACGCGACCATCCATCGGCGGTGTCGTCGAGGCGATACCCCTGTGTGGCGCCGTCGATCGTCGCGTAGGGCTTCTTGCCGCGTGCGAGCGCGCGTTCTTGCGATTCGAGAACGAAGAAACATGCGCCTTCCACGGGCACATAGTCGTTGGCTGTCGAATCGGCTACGACATCGGCCATCTCATTCTTGCGCCAGCGCGCCTTGATCTGATGCAGGGAGATCTGCGACAGCACCTCATATGCGCCGACCAGCACCGCCGGTGCGCGGCCGAGCGTGATCATTTCCGCGGCCCGCGCCAGCGCGTGTGCGCCCGACGCATCGCCCGAGGCGATTGTGCTGCTCCAGCCGCGCAAGCGAAAACGGATCGCAACTTGTCCGCACGCGACGTTGCGCGCGATCATCGGAAAGTGCGCCGGATTGACCGAGCCTACCCCCGGCTTGAACAGCGGCGAGCCGAAGCGATATAACGAAGGCGCCTCCCCGCGTGATGACGCGAGCAACGTGGCGACGTTATCGCTATCGGCGACGGCGTCGTCGACGAGAATGCCTGCGTCCTCCATCGCGAATGCCGCTGCGACTGAGGTGAGGCTCATCGCCTTATCCATCAAACGCAATTGGCGATCCGTGAAGTACTTCTCGCGCGGATAGTGTTTGACGAGGCCGAGCCGAGCCGATTCGAACGGCGGATCGAGATCGGGGTTCCAGGCCTCATAGCGCGGCGCTTGTCCCGAGATGGCCTGATGGATCTCGGGCCAGCCCACCGCGAAAGGCGTGATGGCGCCGATTCCTGTAATAACGGCTCGCTGCGAACTGTGTCGACTCATGATGCGTAAGCTCCCGATGCGGACGCGGCGGCCGAACGATCGAGCGCGCCGAATAGCACGGCCGACGATGCCCCGCCAAAGCCGAACGATTGCGACAGCGCATAGCGTGTTTCGCGCGCCGCTCCCTGCCCGAAGAGAACGGGGATACCGGCGTCCAGATCGCCAGCCGAATTGAGCGTCGGCGGAATGAATCCTTCGGCGATGCACTTGATCGTCGCAATCGCTTCAAGCGCGCCGGACGCGCCCATGCAATGACCGACGTTCGCCTTGATGGAGGTGACGAGCAATTGGTCCAGCGAATCGCCGAACACATGGCGCAGGGCCTTGGCCTCCGTGACGTCGTTATGCTGAGTGGCCGTGCCATGCGCATTGACATACTGCACGTCCGACGGCGAAACGCCGGCGTCCTGCAAGCAACGCTCGATGGCAAGCGCTTCACCCACGCCGTCTTCGGACGTGGCCGTCAAGTGATAGGCGGTGTTGCTCAATCCATAGCCCAGCACTTCCGCATAGATGCGCGCGCCGCGCGCCAGCGCATGGTCGAGCGCTTCGAGCACGAGAATGCCCGCACCTTCGCCGATAAAAAAGCCGCTGCGCGCCGCGTCGAACGGTTTGGAGTGATCTTTGGTGATCGAGAACACCGAATTGAAACCGGCATGCACCATCTCGCACAGAATGTCCCCGCCGCCTGCCAACATGACGTCGGCTTCGCCGCCGCGGATGAAATCCGTAGCGCAGCCGATCGCATCGGTGGACGACGAACATGCGGTCGAGACGAGCGTGGCGGGTCCTTCCATCCCGAAGTGGCCGACGATATGTTCGAGTTGGTAGGCGACGGTACAGGCATCGATATCGGGGTAAGCCGCGTGATCGGCCGAAGCCTGCGAGAACTGGCGGCCATAACGCTCGAACAGCCGCGAACTCGAGCATAAGGTGCCGATCACGCAACCGAAGTCGGTCTTCGGCGTATCGGCGAAGCCTGCGTCGGCAAGCGCCTCCTGGGCCGCGAGCGTCGCCAACAGGGTGGCTTCTTCTTTCGGGCTGCCCGCCGCTTCGAAGATGTCGCGCGCATCGCGGAGCGCCTGCGGGACTTCGGCCGCGAGATTCGATCGATAAATCGACGCATCGAATAAGCTGATCTCAGCCTGGCCGCTTCGGTGCGCGACTAGGCCGCTCCAGAACGTCTCAACTCCGCGTCCGAAACACGACACCGCGCCCAGACCCGTACATACGACTCTGCGTAACTTCGCCATGGTTTATCCCCGTTAAAGCTGAGACCGCGTTCATTGCCTTTACGCAATCTTTTCATTCGCTAGGCTGCCGACAGGATCCGGCACGCCGATAAGATTCGACCTGTTGGCCACCGCGACGCTCAACTCGCACTTGACCGTTTTATCGTCGGATTCCGAGTAGCCTTCTGCACTCGCCGAAACCATGCCGCCCAATGCGCTGCCGAGCGAGACTTTGAACATTAGGCGGTTGCCCGGGAATACCGGTCGATGAAAACTCGCGCGCTTAATTCCAATTAGCATTCCGACCATATCGGCCGAGTCAGAACCGTTACTAGATATTCCGCGCTGCTCGGCGTTATAAGCGATTAAAACGCCTGTCAGTTGTGCGGCTGCCTCGACGATCAACACGCCAGGCACGACCGGAAAATCCGGAAAATGCCCGGCGAAGATGGGATTGTCGGCTTTCCAACTGCAAATCCCGCTAATGTCGTGTGGGCCGAGAACCTCGGCTGATTCGACAAAAATAAACGGGACCCGATGAGGGATATAGCGCTCGATTTGAGCGGCCAGGAGCTTCATGGCGAGCGTCGCTTATCGTTGTCGCCCCGGCGGGGGCGGGAGTTCAGGCGAGTTCGCCGCCCTCATGCATGCTGGCGAGACGAGCCGCGACATCGATCGCTAGGAAGGCGTCGACCTTTTCCGCGTCGTACTTCGAGACGATATAAGCGGAGAGATTCGATATCGTGCCCATGGCCTTCGGATCGAGATCCTCAGGAATCCGGACGCCGAGCATGTCGTGCAGCAGCGCGACCGATTCAAAGGCTTCGATTGAATCGAGGCCGATTTCCTTGACCAGATCGGAATTGGGATTGAGTTCGACGTCGCTTCCTAGCTTCAGCGTTGCACGTATGATTTCTTCGACGCGAACGCGTACTTGTTCAACTGTAGCCACAGTGACCCTCGGGAGGTTGTTAATGAATTTTTCCTAATTTCCTCAGCGGCGAAATTTACAGACAACCGATCCGCATTGCAAGCCTGGATAGTGAGAAATCGAGATTTTTTTGGTCAGGTAAAAAATTCCGGTCAATCAATTTAATGCAACGCGCGGTAAATATTGCGTCTGCGAAAATAAACTGACTTGTCCTTTCTGGCTAATAGCCAGAGTTTTCGGCGTCGCGTTTGACTGTCAATAAATACGACTGGCGATGAATTGGCGATGTCGATCCCATGCGCCTGCGCTAGGCGAAACATCAGCGGTCTGCTGATCGCAAACGTTAGCGTATCGTTCTCGATGTGATTACGCGCATGGCTATTGAACAGATCAACGATGTTGCGCGTGGCAGATTCCGGCTGCGCACATGACGGCGAAAAGACGGACGATTTGACCGGGTAGCGCCGCGTGGCGATCGTCCATTGGCTCATCGAACGTTGGGCGCAGGTCGTGCGGACAGCCACCCCGCGCCGGCGTCCGCGTTGGTTCTATCGGGTCGGGTGAGGAGTTACTCCCTCAGCCCGCCCACCGCACGTGCGGTTCCGCATACGGCGGTTCAGTTGATACGCTGAAGGCGATCCACAGTAGCGCGGATCGAGATCTGAGCTTGCCCCTGATTCGCGAATCCCATAGCTGAGAGGTTTATGCGGCTCGCCCCTGTCGAGCGGCGAAAGCGGCGTAGAGGGCGGCCATCGTAATTGACAATCCACAGCCCTGCGAGT
>Ga0070658_10003866_pt1 | contig 12282 bp, 9 predicted proteins | sample KBSC13metaG_FD_64664 | JGI IMG/M metagenome (GOLD analysis project Ga0070658, IMG submission 64664) | Corn rhizosphere microbial communities from Kellogg Biological Station, Michigan, USA - KBS C1-3 metaG | ecosystem: Host-associated > Plants > Roots > Rhizosphere > Soil ... | reverse complement strand
CTCCTTCCTCGCCCAGGCGCTGATCGAGTCCCACCTGCCGGACGAGCGGTGGCGCCCCCTCCTCTCGACCTTCGGCTACAGCACGGGGTTCCTGATCGTCGTCCTCGGCAGCCAGCAGCTGTTCACCGAGAACACGCTCACGCCGATCATCCCGCTGCTGTCGCGGAAGACGATGGAGTGCCTGCGCAACGTGCTGCGGCTCTGGGGGGCGGTGCTGGTCTCGAACATCCTCGGGGCGGTGCTGTTCGCGCTGGCGCTGGCCCGGCTGGACGTCGTCCCCGCGGAGGTGCACCTGGCGCTGTCGTCCCTGTCGTCGCACGCGCTGGCGCACCCGTTCTGGACGATGCTGCTGCACGGCGTGTACGCGGGATGGCTCATCGCGCTGATGGTCTGGATGCTGCCCGGGGCCGAGACGAGCAAGTTCACGGTGATCGTCGTCATGACCTACCTCGTGGGGCTCGGCGGCTTCGCGCACGTGATCGCGGGGGCGAGCGAGGTGTTCTACGCCGCCTTCCGCGGCGAGGCGACCTGGGGCCGCGTGCTGCTCGGCTTCATCGTGCCGGCGCTGATAGGGAACGTGCTCGGCGGGCTCACGATGGTGGCGTCCCTGAACCACGCCCAGGCGACGAGCGGCGAGGAGTGATACGGCGGGTGCTGCCGATTCGGGGCCGGAGGTTTAACTTGCGGGAGCAATCCCGCCCCTCCCACCGGCGCCACCCGGTTCACCGGCGCCCGTCTGCATGCCGCCGAGGTCCCGCGATGCCCACCGTCCGACCACGTCGCCGCGCTGCCGCGGTGGAGCACGAGCCCGAGCAGTCCGCGTTCACGTCGCCGGACGTTGCGCCGGTGTTCAATTCCCTGCGCCGGCTGGTGCACGTGCTGCATACCTCCTCGCGCGAGACCGAACGCCGGCTCGGCCTCACGGGGGCGCAGCTGTTCGTGCTCACGCAGCTGAGCGCGACGCCGCAGCTGTCGATCAATGCGCTGGCCGAGCGGACGATGACGCACCAGAGCACGGTGTCGGTGGTGGTGCGGCGCCTGGTGCGCCGAAAGCTGGTGCGGAAGGTGCGCGCCGCGGACGATGCGCGGCGTGTGGAGCTGACGCTCACGCCGTCGGGGTCGGCATTGCTGCGGAAGGCGCCGGAAGCGATGCAGACGCGCCTCGCGCGGGCGATCGACGACCTGTCCGCGCCGGAGCGAAAGTCGCTTGGCCGGGGACTCGGCGAGCTGCTGGCGGGCCTCGGCGCGGGCGACGGACCGGTGGCGATGTTCTTCGAGGCGACGAAGTAAAAAGTACTTTAGTAGTACTTAATTTACTAAAAGAGAAAAGCGGGGGAAACGATCAGGACAGGGATTGAGGGGCGATGAACGACGGATACGGCGGCTCGTAAGGGCTGATCCATGTTCAATCGCCGTTCCGATCCGTTGTTCATCCTTCTCCCCCGCTTTTGGTCAGCGAGTCCCGAGCCGAGCGGGCGTGCTCGCGTTTCCCACGCGGTCGATCGTCGTCACCCACGTCTCCGCCGGCATCGGCACGCCGCGCGCGGCGAGCACGAACGCCTTCGACGCGCCGGGCAGGATCGTGGTGGACCACGCGCCATCGGCGGCGCGCGTCTGCACCACCCATTGCCAGGGTGACTCCGTGGTGGACGTGACCACCCCGGGCGTGCCCGGCGCGTCCACGCCGGCGCGCAGGTCCACGATCCGCGCCCCCGTGCCCGCGTCCGTGCGGAGCGCGATCACCGGACGCGCCGGCGGGTGGCGGTGCAGCCACGGGGACGCCGGCACCAGCGCGGGCTCGGCGTACACCGTCTGCAGCAGCCGTTCGTCGAGCCGGTCGGGGTCCTGCATGAACACCGACGCGCTGAAGTGGATGTTGCCCGAGGCGCCCGGCTGCTCGCGCGTGACGCGCACCTGGTTCACGATCTCGTCCACGCTGAACTTCTGCGCGTTCGTGAACGCGACCTTCCCCGTGTAGTTGCCCGCCCAGAGGTTGCGGCCGTGGGTGTTCTCCCGCGCCCACCACCGCAGCAGCTCCACGTACGACTGCTGCGGCCGGTCGAGCGGCCAGTACAGCTGCGGCGCGAGGTAGTCCACCCAGCCCTCGTTCAGCCACTTCCGCGCGTCCGCGTAGAGCTCCGCGTACTGGTCCAGGCCCCGCACCGACGCGGGATGCCCCGGGCGCCAGATGCCGAACGGGCTGATGCCGAAGCGCACCCAGGGCTTCACGGCGTGGATCTGCGCGGAGAGGTCCTTGACCAGCAGGTTCACGTTCTCGCGGCGCCAGTCGTTGCGCGCGAGCGTGCCGCCGCGCTTGCGGTAGCGCGCGTATGTCGTGCGGTCGGGGAAGTCGAGCTCGCGCCCGTGCTTCACCTCCTTGTACGGATAGAAGTAGTCGTCCATGTGGACGGCGTCGATGTCGTAGCGGCGCACGAGGTCGAGCACCACGCGGGTGGTGAGCGCGCGCACGGCGGGGTCGCCGGGGTCGAGCCAGAGGAAGGGCCCGTAGTGACGCACCAGCTCCGGATGGGTGCGGCTGACGTGGTTCGCGGAGACCCGCGGCGTGGACGGGTCCTTCGCGCGGTACGGGTTGATCCACACGTGCAGCTCGATGCCGCGCTTGTGCGCCTCCGCCACGGCGAACGCGAGCGGGTCGTAGTACGGGCTCGGCGCGCGACCCATCTGCCCCGTGAGGAAGTCCGACCACGGCTCGATGGTCGACGCGTAGAGGGCATCGGCGGCGGGGCGGACCTGGAGCACCATCGCGTTCATGTGCAGCGCCACCAGCTTGTCCAGGATGGCGAGCAGCTCCGCCTGCTGCTGCGCCGTGGTGAGCCCGCGGCGCGAGGGCCAGTCCATGTTCCCCACCGTGGCCACCCACACGCCGCGCATCTCGCGCATCACCGGCGGCGGGCCGTCGCTGGCCGGCGCGGACGGCTGCGCGCACGCCGGTGCGGCCAGCAGGGCGGCGGAGAGGACGAAGGCGGCGAGCAGGGTGGGGAACCGGCGCATGCGAGGGGGGTGCGGGGAGCCCGATAGTTCGCCACCCGCACGGCGCCGGGCAAGCCGGCGCGGCCGCGCGCCGATGCATGGCCGTCCATGCGACAGGCGGGCGGCTCTTCCGGAACCACGGCGTGACCGGGATATTCGGCGCGCATCGTCCATCGGCCGCGACGCAGCGACCCCCGCTTCCCCATCCCGGTCCGGAGAAGGCATGTCCCGTTCGCGTCACTCCCTGCTGCCCGCCACGCTCGTCGTGGCGGCGGCGCTCCTCGCCTGTGTCGACGTCAGCACCACCCCCACCCTGCTGCGTCCGGACGACGCGGCCCGCTCCGTCTCGCCGCAGGCGGGCACGCTGGTGATCAACGAGTTCATGGCCGACCCCAACGCGGTCACCGACGCGAACGGCGAATGGTTCGAGGTCTACAACCGCGGCGCCAGCGCGGTGAGCCTCCTCAACTACCGGATCGCGTCCGGGAACGACGCGGGGGTGACCATCACGTCGAGCGTCAGCGTGCCGGCGGGCGGGTACGTGGTGCTCGCGCGCGTGGCGTCGAGCGCGACGAACGGCGGCGTGACCGCCGCGTACGCCTACGGCACCGGGATCACCCTCGCGAACACCAGCGACTGGCTCTCCCTGCGCGACGCCGCCGGCGCGACGGTGGATTCCGTGGCGTGGACCAGCACGACGGCGGGCGCCGCGTGGGGCGTGAAGGACGCGTCGCTCTCGAACAGCACCGTCAGCACCACCAACTGGCAGCTGCAGACCTCCATCTTCGGCGCCGGCGACAAGGGCACGCCGAACAAGGCGAACGACGGGAGCACCGGCGGCACCGGCGGGGGCGGCACGGGCGGCGGGCAGGCGCTCACGGTGCGCTTCCTCGACGTCGGCCAGGGCGACGCCACCTACATCACCAACGGCACGAGCAAGGTGATCATCGACGGCGGCCCCGACTCCGTCCGCTACGGCAAGCTCCTCGACTCGCTCGGCCTCAACGGCCAGACGATCGACCTCGTGGTGCTCTCCCACGAGCACTCGGACCACGCCACCGGGCTGATGGAGCTGTTCCGCACCTCGCGCAACATCACGATCCGCTACTTCGAGGAGAACCAGAACGCGTACACCTCCGCGATCATGACGAAGCTGCGCGACTCGATCAACGCCCGCGTGTCGCGCGGCGCGCTGATCTACCGCGACACCGACGACCCCTGCGCCAACGGCAGCGCCATCTGCACCTTCACGCTCAACGGCGGCGCGAAGATTCACCTCCTCAAGCCGAACCCGGCGGGCACCTCGCCGAACAACCGGTCAGCGGCGGAGAAGATCGTGGGCCCCGACTCGGCCTCGTTCACGATGTGGCTGGCGGGCGACGCCGAGCAGGAGGAGATCGGCTGGTTCCTCGGCGCGGCGGGCTACACCACGAACCCGGGGATGAAGGTCAACGTGATGAAGGCCGACCACCACGGCAGCTGCAACGGCGTGACGAACGCCTACGTCAACGCGCTCAACCCGGCGCGCGTGCTCGCGGGCGTCGGCGCCAGCAACAGCTACGGCCACATGCATGCGCAGGCGAAGAGCCTCTACACCGCGCACGGCAAGCCGTGGTACCGCACCGACGGCAACGGCACGATCGTGGTGAGCACGCCGGGCACCGTGGGCGGCGGCTACACCGTGTCGGTGCTCAAGGGCACCTCGAGCATGAGCGGCGCCAGCGACGCGACGAGCACGCAGACGGTGTGCAACCCGATTCCGTGAGGAAAAGGGTTGGGGAATAAGGGATAAGGAACTGCGCGAAATGTGTCCCGAGCGGATGTCATCCCACGAGCGCGCGCAGCGCGTCGCGTCGGGATCTTCGTCCCGGCGGCCCTTCGGCCGCGGGATGACATCTGCCCAGGGTGCGTGCTGTTCCTTATCCCTTATCCCTTATCCCGCGTCACACCCGCACGCCCGCCTGCGTCAGCACGCGGCGATAGACCGTGAGGTACCGCGCGGCGCTCTTTTCCCAGCTGAAGTCGCGCGCCATCGCCTCGCGCATCATGTCCTCCCACGCGTCCACGTCGCGGTACTGGTCCACCGCGCGCATGGCGCACCGCATGAAGTCCGCGGGCGTGTAGTCGTCGAAGAGGAAGCCCGTCACGCCGTCCTCGATCGTGTCGGCGAGCCCGCCCACGCGCCGCGCCACCGGGATGGTGCCGTAGCGCTGGGCGCGCATCTGCGTCAGGCCGCACGGCTCGTATTGCGACGGCATCAGGCACATGTCCGCGCCGGCGAGCAGCAGGTGCTCGAACTCCTCGGTGAAGTCCAGCTTCACGGCGATGCGGCTCGGCGCGCGCTCGGCGAGCTCGGTGAGCATCTCCTCGTACCGCGCCTCGCCGTGCCCGAGGAAGACGTACTGCGCGTCGAACGCGAAGTAGCCCGGGTCGCCGAGGATGAGGTCCAGCCCCTTCTGCGAGACGAGCCGCGCCGTGAGCGCGAAGATCGGCGCCTGCCAGCGGCTCAGCCCAGTGGCCCGCTGGAGCGCGACGCGGCAGCGCCGCTTGCCCTGCAGGTTGTCCGGCGTGTACCGGCGCGGGATCACCGTGTCGCGCGACGGGTCCCACACCTCCTGGTCGATGCCGTTCACGATGCCCACCAGGCGGTCGCGCAGCGAGACGAACACGCCGTCCAGGCCGAAGCCGCCCTTCTCGGTGCGCAGCTCGTGCGCGTGCGTGGGGCTCACCGTGATGACGAGGTCGGACGACACGAGCCCGCCCTTGAGGAGGTTCACCCGGCCGTACCACTCGAGCTGGCGATGGTTGTACAGCGCGGCCGGCAACCCGATCTCCGCCATCGTCGACTCGGGGAAGTGCCCCTGGTAGCCCGCGTTGTGCACCGAGAGCACGGCCCGGATGAACTCGTAGTACGGGTGGGCCATGAACTCGTGCTTCAGGTACACGCTCGCCAGCGCGGTCTGCCAGTCGTGCGCATGCACGATGCTCGGCGCCTGCGGCATGAGGCGCGGGAGCGCCACGAGCGCCGCGCGCGTGAAGAGGGCGTACCGGCGCGCGTTGTCGGGGTAGTCGCCCGCGTCGTCGCCATACAGGCCGGGACGGTCGAAGTACTCGGCGCTCTCCACGAAGAGCACGCGGGGCTCGCCGGCGCGGCGTTCGCCCGCGGGCTCCCAAAGGCGCGCCGTCTCGGTGCGCGGCCCCACCGCCACGGCGAACGCCGGACCCACGGGCTGCAGCTCGGTGCGCTCGCGCACGAGGCTGTAGAGCGGCATGAACACCGTCACCGGGATCCCGGACCGCGCCTGGTGCCGGGCAAGGCTCGATACCGCCTCGCCGAGCCCGCCCGTCCGGGCGAACGGCGAAAGCTCCGGCACCAGGTGGACCACGGGCGCCGGCGTGCCATCGACGCGCGTGAGGGGCGCCATGGCCGGGTACGCCGGGCTCGGCGGCGCGGCGTCCGCCTTGCGGGTTCGGCTCGTCCGGCGCGTCTGGACGGGCCGGGCGAGCGGGGCGGTCGCGTCGCCAACGGGCATCTCGGGCGCCACCGTGGCGCCACTCGCGGATGCCGCGGCGTTCCGTGTTTCGACGTCGGTGTTTGCGGTGCTTGAAGCGATATCCATGGAATACGTACGAAGGCGGGGCATTGCCTGTTGCCGGTGCAAAAAGGTCGCCCAACACGATGCGGCCGTGAGGCCGGCGCGGCGACCTGGTCATGCGTACGAGTCTGTACCCGACGTGATTGGTTCCACACGGCGCAATCGGCGCGCCGGTGGCTGGCCTTGCGATGGCGGCGACCGGCCCGTAATTGGTGCAGGTCAACCGGCGAGCCATCCGCGTTGTCTGATCGCTGTCCCGGGCACGCCGGCTCCCTTCCTCCCACCCCACCCGCCGCTATGACCTCCAGGCGTGACTTCCTCAAGGCCGGCGCCGCCGCGAGCGCGCTCGCCGTCGCGAACCCGGCGCTCGCACGCGCCGAGGCGCTCGCCCAGCGAGCCTCGAGTGCCGGCCCGCCGCCCATGGACCCCGCCGTGCGGGAGCTCCTCATGGAGGCGCTCAACGCGGCGAAGCTCGGCGGCGCGGAGTTCGCCGACGCGCGCATCGGCCGGTACCGCAACAACTACGTCATCACCCGCGAGCAGCAGATCGTCAACGTCGTCGACACGGACACGCTCGGCGTCGGCGTGCGCGTCCTCCTCAACGGCACGTGGGGGTTCGGCGCGTCGCGCGACCTCTCGAAGGCCGGTGTCGTGGCCGCCACGCGCGAGGCGCTCGCCATCGCCAAGGCGAACGCCCTCCCCGCCGCGGACCGGGTGCGGCTCGCCCCCGCCACCCCGACGCCCGACGGACGGTATGTCACCCCGCACACCATCGACCCGTTCACCGTGCCGATCGAGCAGAAGGCCGACCTGCTCATCCGCGCGAACGCCGAGGCGATGAAGGTGCCCGGGGTGAAGTACGTGAACAGCAACATGTTCTTCGTGAAGGAGGAGAAGAACTACGCCAACACGGACGGCACGTTCACCACGCAGACCGTGCTCCGCAGCTGGCTTCCCTTCGCCGCCACCGCGGTGAAGCCCGACTTCACGGATTTCCAGACGCGCACCAACGTCATCCAGCCCGCCGCGCGCGGCTACGAGTACCTCGTGAACGCCAGGCCGGTGGAGCACGCGCGCCAGTGGGGGGAGGAGGCCGCGGAGCTGCTCAAGGCGAAATCGGTGGATGTGGGGCGTTACGACCTCGTGCTGCATCCCAGCCACCTCTGGCTCACCATCCACGAGTCCATCGCGCACCCGACTGAGCTCGATCGCGCGATGGGGTACGAGGCGAACTATGCGGGAACGTCGTTCCTCGCGCCGCCGCGCGAGAAGCTCGGCAAGTTCCGCTACGGCCCGTCGTTCATGAACATCCAGGGCGACCGCTCGCAGGAGGGCGGGTGCGCGACCATCGGCTGGGACGACGACGGCGTGAAGCCGGACGAGTTCCTGATCATCAGGAATGGCATCGTCAACGACTACCAGACCACGCGCGAGCAGGCGCCGATGCTCGACTGGTGGTACGCCAGCCAGAAGCGCCCCGTGCGCAGCCATGGCTGCTGCCACTCCGACTCCTGGAGCGACGTGCAGTTCCAGCGCATGCCCAATGTCAGCCTGCTGCCGGGCACGAAGGACATCGGCTGGGACGACCTCATCGCCGCGACCGACCGCGGCATCGCGATCGTGGGCGACGGCAGCTTCTCCATCGACCAGCAGCGCTACAACGCGCAGTTCGGCGGCCAGCTGTTCTACGAGATCAAGGGGGGCAAGATCGTGGGCATGCTGAAGGACGTCGCGTACCAGATGCGCACGCCCGACTTCTGGAACTCGATGGACATGATCGGCGGGCGCAAGAGCTACGAGATGGGCGCCAGCTTCTTCGACGGAAAGGGCCAGCCGGGCCAGGTGAACGCGGTGAGCCACGGCTGCGTGCCGAGCCGCTTCCGCAACGTCAACGTCATCAACACCGGGAGAAAGGCATGAGCGCCCCCAGGAGCCTGTTCGGGAAGGGCAGCATGCTGTCCCCGAACGACATGTTGAGCCGTGCCGAAGCGCAGGCCTTCGTCGAGCGCGTGGTGAAGCTCTCCCGCGCCGACACGATCGGCGTCAGCCTCGGCGGCGGTTACACCGGCAACATCCGCTTCGCCGCCAACCGGATCAGCACGTCGGGTGGGGTGACCAACTCGCAGCTCGTGGTGCAGAGCGGCTACGGCCCCAAGCACGCCGTCGTCACCACCTCCGACTTCTCGCCGGCGGGCCTCGAGCGCGCCGTGCGCCAGAGCGAGGCCATCGCGAAGCTGGCGCCGGACGATCCGGAAGACATGCCGCTGCTGCCGCCGCAGCAGTACACGAACGTGGACGCGTACTTCGACACCACGGCCAACCTCACGCCGGCCGATCGCGCGGCCGCGGCGCACACGGCCATCGATGCGGCGCGCCGCGCCGGCGACCTCGCCGCGGCGGGCTTCATCGTCGCGGGCTCGGGCTACAGCGCCATCGCGAGCAACACCGGGATGTACGCGTACTTCCCGAGCACGAGCGCGAACTACCAGCTCACCGTGCGCACGAACGACGGCACCGGCTCCGGATGGGCCGGCGCGGATCACCCCGACTGGCGGCAGATCGACTTCAAGGCCGTCAGCGACCGGGCCATCGAGAAGGCGCGGGCGTCGCGCAACCCGGTGGCCATCGAGCCGGGCCGCTACACGGTGATCCTCGAGCCGCAGGCCGTGGGCGACCTCGTGCAGCTCCTCGCCTTCGCGCTCGACGCGCGCAGCGCCGACGAGGGGCGGTCTCCCTTCGCGAAGCAGGGCGGCGGCACGAAGACGGGCGAGAAGATCGTGGATCCCCGCGTCACCATCTTTTCGGATCCCGCCGACCCGCAGCTGCTCGGCCAGCCGTGGAATGGCGAGGGACTGCCGCTCAACCGTGAAGTCTGGATCGAGAACGGCGTGCTGAAGCAGTTGCAGTACTCGCGCTTCTGGGCCCGCAAGAAGAACGCGCGCCCCAACGGCGGCCTCGGCGCCGTGAAGATGATGGGCGGCGACGCGACCACGGAGCAGATGATCGCCAGCACGCCGCGAGGCATCCTCGTCACCCGGCTCTGGTATCTCCGCCAGGTGGACCCGCGCACGGTGCTCTACACCGGCCTCACGCGCGACGGCACCTTCCTGATCGAGAACGGGAAGATCACCCGCGCCGTGAAGAACCTGCGCTTCAACGAGAGCCCGCTCTTCATGCTCAACAACCTCGAGATGCTCGGCCGTCCCGAACGCGTGGCGGGCACCGAGGCCGGCGGCAACGTGGTGTTCCCCACGCTCAAGGTGCGCGACTTCAACTTCACCTCGCTGAGCGACGCGGTGTGAATCCGGTCCATCAGTCCGTCAGTCCATCAGTCCATCAGTCGGTCAGTCACCAGGCGGTACGAACCTGTCGCGGCCGGTGACTGATCGACTGACAGACCGCGTGCTCACCGCCCCGCGAAGGTGTCGCACTGCCGCGGATCGCCCGAGTCGAAGCCGCGCTTGAACCAGTTCATGCGCTGCGCCGACGAGCCATGCGTGAAGCTGTCCGGGTTCACCGTGCCGGTCGCCTGGCGCTGGAGCCGGTCGTCGCCCACCGACGCGGCGGCGGCCAGGCCCTGCTCCATCTCGCCGGGGTCGAGCTGCCCGTTGTGCTGCGCCGTGTTGCCCCACACTCCCGCGTAGCAGTCAGCCTGGAGCTCGAGCGCGACGGAGAGCTGGTTGGCCGCTCCCGGGTTCCGCTGCTGCGCCTGGCGCATCTTCTCGTCGGTGCCCAGCAGGTGCTGCACGTGGTGTCCCAGCTCGTGCGCCACCACGTAGGCCTGGGCGAACTGGCCCGGCGCGCCGAACTTCGTACGCAGCTCGTCGAAGAAGCCGAGGTCGAGATACACCTTCTCGTCCAGCGGGCAGTAGAAGGGCCCCATCGCCGACTGCCCGGTGCCGCACGCGGTCCGTTCGGCGTCGCGATACAGGTGCAGCTTCGCGTGATGATACTGCGCGCCATACTGCGGCAGCACGCGCGCCCACATTCCCTGGACGCTGTCGTTCACCGCGGACACGAACTGCACCTCGGGCTCCTCGGCGGCCGAGTCCGCCGCGGTCATCCCGCTGGCGCCGCCCTGCTGGCCCGCCACGATGCTGGGCGTCGTGCCGGTGTCGGTGAAGAGGTTTCGCCCGAAGATCAGGCTGAGCACGAGCAGCACGGCGCTCCCCCCGATGCCGACCACCCGTCCGCCACCACCGCCGCTCCCACCGCGGTTGTCCTCGAGGTCGGGGCTGCGCCCGCCATTGCCGAATCGCATGTGTTCTCCCGGTTGTGGTGACCCCTTGAGTCCGGCCGGACGGGCAAGATTCGGCCCAGTGGTCCGGTGGGCTGGAGCGCGACGGAGACACGGGCCGCGGCGGTCCATTCACCGCTCGCCGCCCGTTGCGCGAGCACGAATCGGGCGTCAATCGGTACATGATGACACTTTGCTGGCGTGCAGCTGGCCAAGGGGAATACCGACCCGAGCCGACGAGACCCAGTGAACGAGGAGATCACCGAACGGGCGCGGTCCGACCGGCTTCGCGTGATCCGCGACGAGCTGCTGCGCCGCATCCGGCCGGCCTGTGCCGGCATGCCGCAGGACATGTTCCTCGAGCTCGTGGACTCCATGGCGGCGATGCAGCTCAAGTACGAGCTGCGCGAGCGTCTGGGGCACACGCAGCGCTCCTGACGGCGCGTCGCACCCGCTAGCTTAGGAGGACGCCGCGCGAGCATCGCCGCCGCGATCATTCCTTCGTCGTGTTCATCGCCATGACCGAGCAGCAGCCCGACGGCGCCGCCACCGCCGTTCCCGATTGCCCGAAGTGCAACGGTCCCATGTGGGACAACCGCGTGGGGAAGCGGAATCCCAAGGCGCCCGACTTCAAGTGCAAGGACCGCGAGTGCGACGGGGTCGTCTGGCCGCCGCGCAAGGCGCCGGGCGCCGCCGAGCCTGCCGCTCCCGCGGCCGCGGCGGGCAGCACGAGCATCGTGCCGCCGGCACCGGGCATGCCCGCGTGTCCCATCTGCGGCGGCGCGATGTGGGACGACCGCGCCTCGAAGCGCAATCCGCGCGCGCCCGACTTCAAGTGCCGCAACAAGCCGAAGGAGCGCGGTGGCCCCGGGTGCGAAGGGGTCATCTGGCCCGCGCGCGACGGCTCGCCGAGCCCGTATCCCGCGTCGGCGCCGCGCCGCGCCGCGGGGAACGCGATGTCCGGCCCACCAGTCGACGACACCCCCTTCCCGGACTCGCCGCCCCCGTTCGACGACGCTCCCCCGCACGACGACGACGACCTGCCGTTCTGAGCCGAGCCCCGCTCAGGGTACCCGGCGCGGGTCGCCGGCCCGCGCCGGCGTCGGGTCCTTCTCGCGCGCGTTCGCCGCGTCTCCCGGGATGTCGATGCCGTGCAGCGCGGTGTGATCCTGCACGTCCGGGGTGCGGCGGATCACCGACCACTCGCCGTCGTTCTCCAGGATCACCGCGAGCACCTGCTGCACCGCGGAATAGCCCGCACGACGGATCGCGGCCCGCACCTCGTCGGCGCTGAGGTTGGCCTCGCGAAGCCGGTCGTCGAGCAGCGTGCCGTCCCACACCACCAGCCTCGGCTGCTCTCGCACGAGGTGGTGCACGATGAGGAATCGCGACTGCAGGCGCCGCACGACCTCCTGCAGCGCGAGCAGCGTGAGCAGTGAGGCAACCCCCTCGGAGATG
>Ga0070658_10003865_pt1 | contig 12284 bp, 12 predicted proteins | sample KBSC13metaG_FD_64664 | JGI IMG/M metagenome (GOLD analysis project Ga0070658, IMG submission 64664) | Corn rhizosphere microbial communities from Kellogg Biological Station, Michigan, USA - KBS C1-3 metaG | ecosystem: Host-associated > Plants > Roots > Rhizosphere > Soil ... | reverse complement strand
GCGAAGGAAGTGCAGGACGAGATCATGCGCAGCGTGAAGCAGGAGTTCTTCCGGAAGCAGTACGCCGACGTCTTCAAGGGCGACAAGGACTGGCAGCAGCTCGACGTGCCGAAGGGCGAGACGTACGCGTGGCAGGACGATTCGACGTATGTGAAGAACCCGCCTTACTTCGAGGGAATGACGAAGCAGCCGCCCGGCGTGCAGCCGATCACCGGCGCGAAGGCACTCGCGCTGCTTGGTGATTCCATCACGACGGACCACATCTCGCCGGCGGGCAACATTCCGGCGTCGAGCCCGGCGGGTCAGTGGCTCATCGCGCAGGGCGTGGAGCGGAAGGACTTCAACTCCTACGGCTCGCGCCGAGGCAATCACGAAGTGATGATGCGCGGCACCTTTGCCAACATCCGCCTCCGGAACGAGATGGCGCCGGGCACCGAGGGCGGCTGGACCGCCACCGAGCCGGGCGGCACGCCGAAGTTCATCTACGACGCAGCGATGGAATACCAGAAGCAGGGTACGCCGCTGGTCATCATCGCCGGCAAGGAATACGGCACCGGCTCGTCACGCGACTGGGCGGCGAAGGGCACGCTGCTGCTCGGTGTGCGGGCCGTGATCGCCGAGAGCTTCGAGCGCATTCACCGCTCGAATCTCGTGGGGATGGGCGTCCTGCCCCTCGAGTTCGTCGGAGGTGACACGAGGCAGTCGGTCGGGCTCACGGGCTTCGAGACGTTCGAGATCCAGGGGCTGGACGACTCACTCAAGGCGCACTCCACCCTGACCGTGAAGGCGACCGGGCGCGACGGGAAGAGCAAGTCGTTCAAGGTCCTCTGCCGGATCGACACGCCGGAGGAGCTCAATTACTACAAGCACGGGGGGATTCTTCCGTACGTGCTGAGGTCACTGGCGCGGAAGTAGGAGCAACTCCGGTAGCAGGTATTTTGTACTTCGTAGCAGGACCCAGAGGGCTGGCCATTCCAAGGAGTGGCTGGCCCTTTCGGCCTCTCGACGGTTCCGAAAAGCGGGATGAACGGATACGGCCGGATGAACGGCCTGAAACGGCCGGATCTGTCCCTGTGTAGGCATCGCTCCGCGCGCCGAGGCTGGGCTCTTCACCCGCAAGGTCATTTCAGAATTGGGAACGGCCTCGGGATTCTCCTCGGTGCACGGAGCCCTCATGTGCGAGGAGGGGATCCGGCCGTTTCGCCGTTCAGATCCGGCCTTCTCCGATCATCCCGCTGTTGTGACTTGCAGGAGCATCCCGAAAGAGCGACGGGCCGCGCCTCGGAGAGGCCGGCCCGTCGGTCCTGGTACGAAGTACAGAGTACCTGCTGCTTGAGTTGTCGTGAGCTATTTAGCGTACACCACCGTGTACGACGTCCCCGACGCGTAGTTCTGGAATATCAGCTGACTACCCGACACCGTGGCGTAGTACGGATTGCCGGGATCGGTCACATCGGTGAGCTGGAGTTGGTTGCCGCTCAACGACCAGGTGCCGTTGATTACGTCGTCGTACGGCTGCCCGGGGACGCCACCAGGAGGCGTGTCACGCAGCGTCACCACGTCGGTGTAGTTGCCGTTCCGGTCGAGCTGGATGTAACCGCCGAGCAGTTCCGTGGTGCCGGTCGGGTCGGCATAGAGGATGACCGGCGGCGGCACGGACACGTTGTTGACCGAACGCAGCGTGTACGTCCCCGCGAGTACGGCGCCGGGGCTCGTGTTGTCCTGACACGCACTCGCGCCCAGCGTGAGCGCGGCAGCGATGGCCAACAGGAAGATGCGCTTCATGGAAATGTCTCCGGGTGAACCAGCACCTGTGGGAGTCCGCACTGCTCCGCGGATGGTGAAACCCGCTCCTACGAGCGGGACGACAACGACTGCCTGGTGTCACGGATCGACATTCCTTCGACCCGATTCCTGCGACAATGCCCGTCCCCATCCAGTATCCGGATGAAGACGGGCATCGTGATCATGTCGTCGCTCGCGTCCTACGGGCGCTGGACGTCCACGTTGTTGCCGATCACACCGCCGAGGATGGCGCCGGCCGCGGCGCCGATGAGGCCACCCTTGATCTTGTCGCGGCTGGTGACGGCGCCGATGACGGCACCAGCACCGGCGCCGATCGCGGCGTCACGCTTGGTGTGCTTGACCACTGGCCTCGGCGCGGGGGCCGGAGCCGGATAGTACGTGCCCGAGCTTGAGCCGCGCGAGCTCGACGAGCTGCGCGTCGTCGTCGTGCGACGCACTGGCGCGGGAGCGGGTGCGCGCATCACGGGCTGCGGATAGCTGGCCACTGCGTTGTACTGCTGCGGCGTGCCGTAGCCCACGTAGGGTTGTTCGCTGGGCGACACGAACTGCTGCGCCTGATACGGCTGCGCCTGCGCGGCAAGCGCCAGGTCGTTCTTCAGCGCGTCGTCGGGTCGCGCGTCATTGCTTCGGCTGCACGCGCCCAGCAGGGCAAGAGCAGCGAGCGGAGCCATCATCCCAAGTTTGCGCATCGTGAGTTCCTCCAGAACGGAAACGATCCTTCAGTCGCCACCTGGTAAGGCACGGAGCGGACCATCTCTTCACCCGGGCAGGAGCCACTCGCGGGGCGATTTCTCCTCTGCGGCGTCCCGGTGGCGAGAGCGTGGTGTCCACTTTTCTACACAGCGCATTCATCCGTGCTGCGCGCTGTCGAGGGCAGCTTCGGCGATCCGTGCGTCGCATCACACCATTGCGCGCTCCGCTACCGCACGGCATCATTGCGGTCGACCAGCACGAGGTGCTCCATGCAGCTCAAGGCAGTGACCCGCGTCACGCTCGCGGCGCTTCTTACAGTGGCTGTCGCCAGGTCGGCGGAGGCACAGCAGACGACGACGCCTGCGCCGGCGTCCACGGCGCCCGAGGTCGGCACCATGGCGCCCGACTTCGCCCTTTCCGGCGCGACACGCTACGGTCTTCTCCGCGATCCGGTCCATCTCTCGGACTTCCGCGGGAATACGGTCGTGCTCGCGTTCTTCTACAGGGCACGGACCAAGGGCTGAACGATCCAAATGGAGGCGTACCGTGATCAGTACGCCAAGCTCTTCAACAACGGACGCAATGTCGTCGTGCTCGCCGTGAGCGTGGACGCCGACACGACGCTCGCCGCGTGGGCGCGCGAGCTCGATACGCCCGTGCTGTTCGCCAGCGACCCGGGCCAGGTGGTGGGCAAGCTGTACGGCTCGACGCGCGGCACGCTCGACAATCGCAACCTGTTCGTGATCGACCCCACCGGACGCATCGTGAAGCGCATGCTCCCCTTCAACGAGCTGGCGCAACCAGCGTACGATGAGCTCGCCGCCGCGGTGAAGCAGGCACTTCCCGCAGCGAGCGGCGCACACTGACGCGCCTCGTGCGGAGGCGACGCTGACGTCGCCTCCGCGCGACCGTGAGCTGCTCGCGACGTTGTACGACGCCGCGGTGGCAGCAGTGGACCCTGCTCCGCTCGCCGCCGCGGCGCTCGCCGAGCTGGATGCCCGCCACGATCAGCGATTCTGGTTGTTCGCCTTCGGCAAGGCGGCACCTGCGATGGCGTCGGGCGCGGTGGGTGCGCTGCGCCGGTCGCTGCACATCATTGCCGGCGGCGTGGCAGTCTCGGCGGAGTCGGCGCCCGCGCCGTTCAGCACCGTGCGTGCGACGCAGGGCGATCATCCCCTTCCTGGCGCGGGCTCGTTCGCTGCCGCGCGCCTGATCGCGGACACGGTTTCGTCCGTGCGCGGTGACGACGCCGCTGTCGTGCTGGTGAGCGGCGGCGCGACGAGCCTCATCGCCGCCCCGGTGCGCGGCGTGGAAGAGCCCGACCTCGCGCAGCTGTTCGTGCAGCTCATGGATGCGGGACTCGACATCGGAGCGATGAACGCGGTGCGGAAGCGCTTCCTTCGCTGGGGCGCGGGCCGGCTCGCCGTCGCGCTTGCACCAGCGCGCACGCACGTGCTCCTCCTCAGCGACGTCCCGGGTGATGCTCCGGCCGACATCGGATCCGGTCCGTGCGCACCGGATGAATGGGCGGGACGCGACGTCGCCGCACTATTGAGCGATGCACGCCTGCTCGACACGCTCGCGCCATCGCTGCGCGACTACCTGTCCGCCGTGATGCGCGGCGTATCGCCCGAAACGCCCAAGGAGGGACATCCCGCGTTCGCGCACGTGAGCACCCGCGTCGTCGGGAGCAACACGCTCGCCGTCGACGCGGCGCTGGCGCACGCAAAGGAGCTCGGCCTCGCCGCGGAACGCGGCGCTTTCGCGCTCTCCGGCGAGGCGTCGGGTTGCGGTGAGCGGATCGCGAGGGAGTTGCTCGCACGCGCCTCGCGCGGCGAACGCTGCTGCGTCGCGTGGGGTGGCGAGACCACGGTGCGGCTCGACAATGCTTCCGTCGCTCGCGGCACCGGTGGGCGCTGCCAGGAGCTGGCACTCGCGGCATCGCGCGTACTCGCCACCGGTGGCGACGCCGCGAAGCAGGTCACGCTCCTCGCCGCCGGCACCGACGGCCGCGATGGGCCCACCGACGCCAGCGGCGCCTTTGCCGATGCGTCGCTCTGGCAGCGCATTCGCGACGCAGGCATCGACCCGGATGCGGCGCTCGCACGCCATCTCTCGCACGACGCGCTCCACACCGCGGACGCGTTGTTCCGTCGCGGGCCAACGGGAACCAATGTCATGGATCTGGTACTTGCTGTGGTCGAGTAGCGCGCCCGCTCCTTGCGCTAACTTGCATGCAGACCCTGCAGCCGCGAGTTCTTCATGACCACACGTCCGTTCACCGTCGGGATCATCCAGGACAGCGCTTCCCACGATGCGCAGGCCACGCTGGACCAGGCCGTCGCGCACGTGCGCACCGCCGCCGAGCGCGGCGCGCAGATCATCTGCCTGAAGGAGCTGTTCAACGCGCCGTACTTCTGCAAGTCGCAGCAGTGCGAGCGGTTCGACATCGCCGAGCCGATTCCGGGACCGACCACCGACGTGATGCAGAAGCTGGCACAGGAACTGGAGGTCGTGCTCATCGTGCCGCTGTTCGAGCGCCAGGCGAAGGGTGTCTATCGCAACTCGGCGGCGATCATCGACGCCGACGGGCGGTTGCTCGGCGTGTATCGCAAGATGCACATCCCCGACGATCCGCTCTTCAACGAGAAGTACTACTTCATTCCCGGCGACGCGTCGCACGATGACCGGATCGACAAGATCGGTGAGATCGCCAAGCAGGCAAGCGGCTTTCGCGTCTGGCACACGCGGTACGCGAACATCGGCGTGCTGATCTGCTGGGACCAGTGGTATCCCGAGGCGGCACGAATCACGAGCCTGCTCGGTGCCGACATCCTGTTCTACCCCACGGCCATCGGCTGGCACCCATCGGAGAAGGCGTCGTTCGGTGAGGCGCAGGTGGACGCGTGGCGCACGATCCAGCGCTCCCACGCCATCGCCAACGGCGTCTTCGTGGCGTCGCCGAACCGGATCGGCCACGAGGAGGAGCCAGGCACGAACGGCATCGAATTCTTCGGGCACTCCTTCATCGCCGACCCCTTCGGCCGCATCCTCGCCGATGCACCGAACACCGAGGAGGCGATCCTCATCGCGAAGTGCGACCCGAAACTGATCGAGGAGACGCGGCGGAACTGGCCGTTCCTGCGTGATCGGCGGATCGACGCGTACGCCCCGATTCTCTCGAGATATCTGGGCGCCTGACCTCCCGTGAGACGTGAATCGTGAGACGTGAGACGTATCTCCTCGCGCGCTCCCGATTCACGTTTCACGTCTCACGTCTCACCATTGAGTTACCGACCAGTTCCAATGTCGAGCTTCACCTTTCCCGCCGAGTGGTCCCCGCACGCGGCCACGTGGATCGCGTGGCCGCATCATGAGCCCGACTGGCCCGGCAAGCTGGGCGCGATCGTGTGGGTGTATGCCGAGATCGCTCGCGTGCTGGCGGAGCACGAGCGCGTGGAGATCCTCTGTCACAGCGAGGAAGTCCGGCAGTCGGCGCAGCAGCACCTCGCAGCGCACGGCGTCGGGGCCAATGCGCGGCTCCACCTCGTCCCGAACGATCGCGTGTGGCTGCGCGACTCCGCGCCGACCTTCGTGCGCGACGAAAAGGGCCGTGTCACGTTGATGAACTGGGGCTTCAACGCGTGGGCCAAGTATCCCAACTACGCCCTCGATGCACAGGTCGGCACCGCCATCGCCCGGATCTCCGCGCTCCCGCGCGTCGAGCCCGCGCGTCCTGACGAGCACACTCGCCTGATCCTCGAGGGAGGCGGCATCGAGACCGATGGTGAAGGCACGCTCCTCGTCACCGAGGAGTGGCTGCTGTCCGACGTTCAGGTGCGTAATCCCGGCCTCACCCGCGCCGGCTACGAGCGCGCCTTCCGCGACTACCTCGGCATTCGCGAGACGATCTGGCTCGGCGAGGGGTGCGTCGGTGATGACACGCACGGGCACATCGACGACATCGCACGCTTCGTCGCGCCAGGCGTGATCGTGCTCGCGTACGAGGAAGATCCCGCGGACGACGAGAATCACCGCCGATCGGTGGACAACATGCGGCGACTCGAGCTCGCCGGCGCCGGCGAAGGCGCCCTCAAGGTGGTGAAGATTCCCTTCCCGCGTCCCGTGACGATGAATGGAGAGCGGCTGCCGGCGAGCTATGCGAACTTCTACATCGCCAATGGTGCGGTGCTCGTGCCCACCTTCAACGACCCCAACGACCGGCATGCCCTGAACGCGATCTCCGCACTCATGCCGGATCGGAAGGTGATCGGGGTCCACGCGCTGGATCTGGTGTGGGGCTTCGGCACACTGCATTGCCTGACGCAGCAGCAGCCGGTCTGACCTCCAGAGGTCCATCCCTTGCACCGCTCGGTGCCATGAAGATCACCCTGCTCTCCGACGACGCCATCCGCCTCGAGCCGACGGCCGGGGCGCTGACCATCGAGGCGCCATCGGCGGACGTCATGTATTCGCCATTCCAGATGCTGGCCAGTGGCCTGGCGAGCTGCACCTTCTCGGTGATCTACTCCTGGGCCACCCACGCCGACCTGTCGGTGGACGATCTCGCGATCGAGGTGCACTGGGGTTTCGCCGACGACCCGCATCGGATGTCGGACATCCGGGTCGTCCTCGACTGGCCGTCCCTGCCGAAGAACCGCATCGCGGCGGCGAAGCGCGCGTCGGAGCTGTGCACCATCCACGCGACGCTGACGCACGCGACCGGGGTCACCGTGACGGCGGCGAGCGACCTGCCGGCGCACGAGCACCACCACGCCGAGGCCAACGCGTGACCATCCCCGTCGTCCGCTTCACCGTCGCTGGCCAGGAGGCGCCAAGCCACGGCCTCGGCCGCGCCTACACGGTGGTGTATGACGGCGACTGCAAGGTGTGCACGCGCCTCTCCCGCGTACTGCGGAAATGGGACGGCGGGCGAATGCTCGAGGTCGTGTCGTCGCAGCAGCCGGGCGTGACGGCGCGATTCCCGTGGATCCCGGCTCACGCCTACGCCGAGGCGCTGCAGCTCGTCGCCGCGGACGGAACGACGTGGCAGGGCGCGGCCGCAATCGAGCAGCTGCTTACCGTGCTCCCGCGCGGACGGCTGATCTCGTGGATCTTCCGGATCCCGTTCGTGCGCACCTTCGCCGATCGCTTCTACCGCTGGTTCGCACGCAATCGCTACCGCCTTGGCTGCGGCTCGCACTGCCAGTCTCGCCCCCTCGAGGTGATCTGGGAGGAAGCCGAGAAGGCACGCTGAGCGCCTACGCGGTGCTGTTGATCCGCTCCGCGTTCTCGGCGCGCTTGCGTCGCATTGCCACTTCCTCGAGCCACTTCTCCACGCGCTCCGCCTCCTCGTCGTCGAGCGAACGGCTGTCGTGCCGAACGCCTTCGGGTGCGCGGCCACCGCTGAGCTTCACGACATTCTCGACCACCTCCGTCCAGGTCTGCGACTGCAGACGATCGCCGAGCGAGCGCATGGCGATCAGGTCGAGCACGTTCGCTGCGCGATCGAAGACCTCGACCTGGAAGCGGACCAGCTTTCCCTGCGGCGCGGTGGCGAAGTGCACCGCACCGGCGAGGGGATGCCCCTCCAGCGTGAGCAGGGTCGTCGCGTTCTGGCGCAGCTCGGCCACGCGCACCTGCACGTGGCCGCGCATCGGCAATGAGAGTGTGATGCTCTCACCTTCGTCGATGACGTCCGACGTCGCCGGCTCGGGCGCCGCCTCGACGTAGACGGGCAGCACGTCATTGAAGTGCGTGCGGAAGAGCGCGAACAGCGAATTCGCGTCATGCGCCGTCTCCTCGATGTCCGCCCAGTAGCGTTTCCGCTTCAGCGCACCGATTCCCTCCGACGGCAGCTGCTCCGATTGAAGATCGGCCAGCTGCTGCAGGCCGTCATCAAGAGGTGTAGGCGTCATCCGCAGGACCTCGGTGAGCGCATTCGGCCGGCCTGGCGCGATCGCGTTGCCCTCGTGCAGCATCGTGACCTGCTGCTCGTTGAACGACATGTCCCAGCCGACGAGCGACACGACCTTCGAGCCGAGCGTGGCGAGAAAGTCGGGTACCGACACCGGCGTGACCTCGCGCCCCGTGATGCGGGAGAGTCGCTCGATCAGGTCGTTCTGGGACGTGCGTTCCGCGCCGGCGAGATCCAGCTCGCGCTTCGCGAGGTCAGGGCGTTCGACCACGGTCGCGAGCGCGTTCGCCACATCCTCCCACCAGAGGGGCTGGATCGGCTGGTCGCCGTCACCGATCCGAGGAACCAGCGGGCTCGGGCTTCGAACCATGCGCAGCAGCAGGGAGATCTGCTCGTCGCCCGGCCCATACACGTTGCCGGGCCGGCAGATGGTCCACGCGCCTCGGAAGCGGCGCACGAGCGCTTCGGCGTCGCGTTTGGAGCGGTGGTATGCCGACTCACCGGTCGGCGCGCCGAGCGATGAGACGAAGATGAACCGACCAACCTTCGCGCGTTCGGCTTCGGCGATCATGTTCGCCGTGCCCTGGATGTTGACGCTCTCGAAGGTGGCGTCGTCGCTCTCGTCGACGATGCCGACGACGTGCAGGACTGCCTCGCAGCCGTCTGCTGCGCCACGAAGGGACGACGCGCGCGCGACGTCACCGGGCCATGGGGTCACGCCCTCGGGCCACTGGCGCGCGTCGGCCGCTGCATGGCGGGACACGAGCACCACGGAGTGGCCGCGCCTGACCAGTTCCGTGACAGTGCCCGCTCCGATGACCCCGGTTCCTCCCGTAACGAGCACCCGCATGCGCCCACCTCCGTGGGCAGCTCAAGGCAGGACGGGTGCCAACCGATACTTGAGTGACGCAGGGCACGCCGTCTCGTCATTCCACCGAACGGCGACGCCGCCGGCTCTCGCTCCCCAGACCCGACTTCCGTTGCCGAAGCGACTTCTGCTGCTGCTCCTGTTGGGCGCTTGTACGCCAGGTGGCTCGACATCCGTGACCTTCGGTGCGGCAGGCCCCTGGAAGCAGGGCTATGGCGCAATGACGAAACGCGGCATCGAGCTCGCCCTCGAGGAGATCAACGCGCGTCCGGAGCGCCAGGCGCACCCGCTGCGCATCATTTTCCAGGACGACGATGGCGACGGCCAGAAGGCGAGCCGCATCGCCCAGCAGTTCGTCGATTCCGCCAGCATCTCGGCCGTCATCGGCCACGTGAACTCCGGCGCGATGGTGGCCGCAGCGCAGGTCTACGACGGACATCTCGCGGCAGTGGCGACGTCAGCCACGTCACCCGCGTTGACGGGCATCTCGCCGTGGGCATTTCGCGTCATCTCCAGCGACTCCGCCAACGGCATCGACATCGCGCAGTTCGCCAACCGGCTCGGCCTCAAGCGCGCCGCGATTCTGTACGAGAACAACACCTACGGACGCGGCCTCAGCGACTCCTTCCGTCGCGGCTTTGCCGGCGAAGTGATCAGCATGGATCCCATCGGCGAGGACGCGGCGCAGTCGTTCGAGCCGTACGTGTCGTACTACAAGCAGCGGAAGCCAGACGTCATCTTCGTCGCCGGCACCGATGCGTCGGGGCTCAGTTTCCTCAAGGAAGTGCGTCGCCAGCAGCTCGCGGTCGACCTCATCGGTGGCGACGGCTGGAGTGGGCTGAGCGTGGACACACTGCGCTCGCAGGGGGTCTTCGCGGGCGTGCCGTTCACGGCGGAGGATCCGAGACCGGAAGCGCAGAAGTTCGTGAAGGCGTTCGAGGCGAAGTTCCACATGTCGCCCGACAACAATGCCGCGCTCGCCTACGATGCGACGCAACTGGTCTATCAGGCGTCGCAGGCCGTCGGCACCGACCGCCGGAAGATCCGGGACTACCTGGCCGGCCTGACCCCGGAAACCGCATTCCAGGGGGTCACGGGCGCCATCTCCTTCCTGCCCACCGGCGACCCGGTCGGGAAGAGCGTCGTGATGACGCGCATCGATCACGGCGTGCTGCGCGTCGCGGGGATGAGTCAGTGACCGGCCCGACCGCCACCTTCGCCACCATGACTCGCGGCAAGCGCGGGACCATCCGCACGCGCCTCGTGCGCGGCTTTGGCGCGCTCGTGCTGCTCCTCGTCGTCGCCGGTGTGCTCGCGCGGCGCACGATGACCCAGATGGCCGATGCCATCGGCACGACGCTCGATGGCGTCCAGACCGAGGCGCAGCAGAGCGCCCAGCTGTCGGCGGCGGTTTCGCAGACGCTCGAGGCGGGCAGCCGCTACGTGGAGACGCGCGACTCCACCGCGCTCGACGCCTTCCGCCGGTACGGAGCACAGGCGCATCTCGTCCAGCGCGAGATGAATGCGCGCCTGAGCCAGACGCCGGACAATGCCGCCATCCGCAAGGAAGAGGAAGCCGGCGTCATCGCCGCGATCGATGCGCGCTTCTCCGCGATCGAAGTGGAATATGCGCTCGCGCATCGTCTGGCCGATCTTGGACGCACCGCTGAAGCGCAACGGGAATCGCTGAAGGCACGCACCATCGTCGGCCAGCTGCTGAGCGACATCGAACGACTGGGACGCCTGAAGGCGGCAAAGGTGGCCGCCGTGCGCCAGCGGCTCGCGACCGATGCAAGCCGGCGGTCGGCCGCATTCGTTACGTTGATCGGCTTCGCCGCCCTTATCGGACTGGCGGTGGTGTTCTTCACCGTCCGCTCCATCAGTCACCCGCTCGCGCTGCTCGTGCGCCATGCGCGCTCACTCAGTGAAGGCGACCTCACGGTGCGCACCACGACGCAGCTGCCGGGTGAGTTCCAGATCCTCGCCAACGCCATGAACCAGACGGGCGACTCGCTCTCGCGCGTCGTTGCCGTGGCTGCCGAGACGGCGGAGAGCGTCGCCAGCTCGGCGCACGAGCTCGCGTCGGTGTCCGAGCAGATCTCGCTCTCCGCGGGCCAGATGGCGAGCGCGATGACGGAAGTGTCGCACGGTGCCGAACATCAGGTGACCCAGCTCCGCACGGTGGACGAAGCGCTCCAGGCGATCCGCGAGGCCGCCGACAGCGTGATGGAGCGCTCGGCCGAAGTGAACACACTGGCGAGGGACATCGAGTCGGCAGCAGGCCAGAAGCGAATCGAGATCGAGCGCGCGCTCGGCATCCTGAAGGACGTCAAGCGCACGGTGGAGAGCGCGACGCGCGAAGTGGTCGGCCTCAACACCACCGCCGCCGACATCAACAAGTTCGTGCAGACGGTGAGCACGATCGCCGAGCAGACGAACCTGCTCGCCCTGAACGCGGCCATCGAAGCCGCGCGCGCCGGTCATGCCGGCCGCGGCTTTGCCGTCGTCGCGGACGAGGTGCGCAAGCTCGCCGAGCAGTCGCAGCGAGCGGCAGACGAGATCGTGCAGATGACGGGCATCGTCACGACGCGCGTGACGAGCAGCTCGAAGGCAATGGAAGCCAGCGCGTCGCGCGTTGCCGAAATCGAGTCCGTCTCGCGCGAGATCGACGCCGCCCTGGCGACGATCTCCCAAGCCGCCGAACGAGCCCGTGTGGCGGCGAGCGGCGTGACCAGCGCCGCCGGCCTCAACGCGGACGCCGCGGCGAGTGCAGCCAGCGGACTCCAGTCGATCGCCCGTACCGCCGAAGGCCACGCATCAGCGGCCCAGCAGGTGAACGCGTCCACCCAGGAACAGAGCGCGGCGTGCGAGGAAATGACCTCGGCATCCAACCATCTGCTGGAAGGATCTACCCAGTTGAGAGAGCTGGTTGGCGGGCTGAGAACGGCTTAGGACCGGGTGACCGTGATCCGTGAACCGTGAACCGTGATCCGTGATCCG
>Ga0070658_10003859_pt1 | contig 12289 bp, 8 predicted proteins | sample KBSC13metaG_FD_64664 | JGI IMG/M metagenome (GOLD analysis project Ga0070658, IMG submission 64664) | Corn rhizosphere microbial communities from Kellogg Biological Station, Michigan, USA - KBS C1-3 metaG | ecosystem: Host-associated > Plants > Roots > Rhizosphere > Soil ... | reverse complement strand
CGGATGCAATACTTCTCATTCGGCGAATGCAGTCCATCATCCGGCAATCCAAACCCCATCAGGATCGTCGGAATCCCCACGTGCGTCGCGAAATCTCCCACAATCGGAATCGACCCGCCGGACCGCGTGAATACCGTCTCTTTCCCGTAGATATCGCTGAACGCCTTCGCCGCCACGCGAATCGCATGATGGTCCGTATTCACCATCAGCCCCGGCCCCGCGCTCAGCACGCGCACTTCGAACTTCAACCCGCGCGGCCCATTCTCCTTCACAAACTTCTCAACTGACTTCACCACGCGATCCGGATCCTGCCGCGGTACCAGCCGGATACTCACCTTCGCCACAGCCTTCGCCGGAATCACCGTCTTCGCGCCCGCTCCAGTGAACCCGCCTGCTATCCCATGCACCTCAAACGTCGGACGCGCCCACGTCCGCTCGAACACCGAATATCCCGGCTCGCCTGTCAGTTCCGTCGAACCGACCTCATTCGCCAGATATTCTTTCTCATCGAACGGTAGCCGTCCCCAGCTCGCCTTCTCATCGGCCGATGGCGGTTCCACGTCGTCATAAATCCCCGGAATCTGAATCCGCCCGTTCGCATTCTTCGCCTTCGCGAGCAACTCGACCAGCCCGAACACAGCGTTTGGCGCCGCCCCGCCATACAGCCCTGAATGCAGATCGCGCGCCGGACCCTGCGCCTCGATCTCCATGTACACGAGCCCGCGCAGCCCCACATTCAGCGTCGGCAGCCCCGGCGCATACATCTCGGTATCAGATACCAGCGCGACATCGGCCTTCAGCTTCGCGGCATTCTTCGCCACATACTCCGCCACTGAAATCCCGCCGACTTCCTCTTCGCCTTCGATCAGAAATTTCAGATTGACCGGCAGCGCGCCCGTCGCGGCGCGCAGCGTCTCGACGGCCTTGATGTGCGAATACATCTGGCCCTTGTCGTCCGCCGACCCGCGCGCATACAGATTCCCGTTGCGCTCCGTCGGCTCAAACGGCGGCGTCTCCCACAGTTCCAGCGGATCCGGCGGCTGCACGTCGAAGTGCCCGTAGCAAAGCACCGTCGGCTTGCCGGGCGCGTGCAGCCAGTCCGCATACACCAGCGGATGCCGCTCCGTCTCGATCACCTCGATATTCTCGAGACCCGCCGCCTTCAGCTTCTCCGCGACGAACTCCGCCGCTCGATGCGTGTCTTTCTTATGCGCGGGATCCGTCGACACACTCGGAATCCGCAGGAATTCCTTCAGTTCTTCGAGGAAACGCGCTTCATTCTCACGGACGTATTGATCGGTAGCCTGCGACATGGTGGCTTCATTTTAACGTGCTCAGTTCGAAGTCATTTCGACGACAGGCCCGGTCACGTCCTCAATCTGCAGTGTCAGCTTCTTGCGGTTCTGCACTACCGCCGGCGAAACATCGAATCCCGCGCCGATCGTGAAACTCGACCTCTTGTGCGGTTCGATCTTCCCGCGCAGCGGCAGTACCGGATGAATCAGCGGCCCCAGCGCCGGATAGAACTTTGGCGTCTTCGCCATGTCGGACGCCGAGTACACGGTCCCATGAATCTCGCGATCATCAGCCGTCGTAATGAACGGATCGATTCGCCGCGCCGTCATTTCCACATCGGAATCGTTCATGATCGCGAAATCGATCACGATCATCACCATGTCGTCCGTAAGCGCCTGCGCCCGCACATTCGAGATAAAGCCGTCCGGAGCGAGGTGATTCCCCTTTGTGGCGATGAACCCGCTCCATACCAGGCCGATGATGACAAGCACCGCCGCCCCGAACGCAATCCCGAATGTTTTACTCACGTTAGCTCAGACTGCCGACAATCCGCAGCATCTCTTCCATAGACGCGTGCGCATGCTCCATGCGTTTCGCGGCATCGCCGTGGGTCTCAAGCCCGAGCTTGTGCTGGTAGTTGTCTTTCTCCAGCGCTTCGAGAACGGCTTTCCAGTCCATCTTGTACTGACCGTCGAGCGTATTCTGAGCCTTGAACTGAATATTGAGGATCCGGTCCTTCGGCACGAGCGAATAGCCATCCGGGAATGGGGTCTCGGGCTTACCCTTCACCATCTGCGCATTACCCGGATCCCAATTCAGCCCGATCCACTTCGAAGGCAGCATCGCCATGATGTCGCGCGATTCCGCGGAGTCCCCAATGTTCTGCGAGTACTCGTTCTCGATCAGCAGATGCACCTTCGCCTTTTCCGCCATCGGAAGCAACTCTTCCATCGTCTGCGCGATCAGCTTATAAGTGGTCTCCGGATGCTCCACGCGGGCGCCGGTGAACACACGCACCTTGTCGACCCCAAGAATATTCGCGGCCCGCAGCGCGGTCTCCAAATCCTGTTTACGCGAATCCCATTTCTTCTGGTCCATCGGCCGCACTTCCGCTCCCGGCTTCAGCCCCGGCCAGTTGAACTTCAGCAGGCTCGTATTGAGGAACGTCACCTCCAGCTTCGCCGCCGCCAGTTCCACCGCCACGGCTTTGACCTCCGGCTCGGTCATCTTCGCGACTTCCTTCTTCGTCTCCGGAATGTTCCGCAGTTCCACGCACGTGAGGCCATAATGATGCGCGAAGTCAATCGCTTCCGCCTGCGTATTGCCGATCTCATCGGTAATCGCGCTGATGCTCGCCTTCGTGATGCGCGATTTGAACGCGCTCAGCGGACCCGCCGCCGCCAGCACCGCCGCGCCCGCCAGCACCTGGCGTCTGCTCAAATGGAATTCTGCGTTGTGTTTCATACAACTGAGATGATAACTCCAGATGGACTCGAATCGTAACGGGCTTCTCATCCACACCGCCGGCGGTCCCGGCATTCTCCACCGTGTCACCGGCGTGATCGCCGATCACGACGGAGATATCGTCTCCGTCTCCATCCTGGAGCATTCGCCGGAAGGCTCCCGCACGTATTTCGAAATCATCACCCCTCGTCTCGCCGAAATGGAAGAAGCCCTGCGCGCGCTGCCCATCGTGCGCAGCGTGGAAGCCGTGAAGAGCATGGAGAAGATCTACGGCAAGCGCATCATCATTATGGGCGGGGGCGCGCAGGTCGGCCAGGTCGCTCTCGGCGCCATCGTGGAAGCAGACCGCCACAACATTCGTGGCGAGCACATCTCGGTCGATACCATTCCGCTCGTCGGCGAGCAGCAACTGGCGGAAGCCGTCCGCGCTGTTCCCCGCCTCGCGCGCGCCAGCGCCCTCGTTCTCGCCGGTTCTCTCATGGGCGGAGATATCGAAGTCGCCGTTCGCGAAGTCCGCGCCACTGGACTGCTTGTGATCAGCCTCAACATGGCGGGCAGCGTTCCCGACGCCGCCGATCTGGTTGTCACCGACCCGGTGCAGGCCGGCGTCATGGCGGTGATGGCCGTCGCTAACACCGCGAAGTTCACCGTTGCGCGCCTCAGCAAACGCGTCTTTTGATGGATCACTTCGATTGATCAAACTGACATAAGTACGTTTCAGCCCGGCAATTTCGCCCGACATTTTCCTCTCACGCAAAAGCAACGCCGTTGTTATTTGCGGCCCATACAATCGTCAACGTTACTCCCCTAACCCCAGAAAGAGGAAACGTAAAAGACGATGCGTTCTTATCTCTCAGCTTTGATGGCGGAACTGCTGATCGCCGGCTCAGTCATCAGTCCCGGCGCCGCACAGGCACAAACGAAAAGCTCCGCGGCCACAACGACGCCCATCACCCATGTTGTCGTAATCTTCCAGGAAAACATTTCTTTCGATCATTACTTCGGCACTTATCCTCATGCCGAAAATCCTGCCGGCGAGCCTGAGTTCACGGCCCTGCCGGACACGCCGGCCGTGAACGGGCTCAGCGGTCTCCTGAGTTCCAACAATCCAAATCTGAATCCGGCCAATGGCAATGGCGCGATGAATCCTTTCCGTCTCGATCGCTCGCAGGCCGCGACCGCCGACCAGAATCATAACTACGGACCCGAACAGGCTGCGCTCCACGGCGGCCTCATGGATCTCTTTCCTGTGACCGTCGGCGTTCCCAACTCGCTCGGCCTGCCCGGCACGCCCCTCGTCACGAAGGGTCTGAATATGGGTTACTACGACGGCAACACTGTCACGGCCCTTTGGAATTACGCCCAGAAATATGCGATGAGCGACAATTCGTACGACACGGTTTTTGGACCGTCCACTCCCGGCGCGCTCAACCTCATCGCTGGTCAAACCGACGGCGTCATCAGCAACACCAATGGCACGGGCGCGATCACCGACGATGGCGCGGGCGGTTTCGCCGATATCGGCGACGCCGATCCCGCGGGCGATGTCTGCTCCACCTCATCGGGCGAGGTCTTTCAAATGGCCGGCCGGAACATCGGCGATCTGCTGAACGCCAAAAGCGTGACCTGGGGCTTCTACACCCAGGGATTCGACCTCTCCGTCACCAATCCCAACGGCACCACGGGCTGCAAGCGCAGCACGACCTCGCTGATCACCGGCGGCGCCAAGGCCGACTACATCCCGCACCACGAGCCGTTCCAGTATTACAAGTCGACCGCGAATCCGACTCACGTCCGCCCTGCCTCCGTCACCTCGGTTGGCCAGACCGACGCCGCCAACCACCAGTACGACATGCATGATTTCTACGATGCGATCATGGCCGGCAACTATCCCGCAGTGAACTTCCTCAAAGCCCCCGGTTATCAGGACGGCCACGCCGGATATTCCGATCCGCTCGACGAACAGGCGTTCATCGTTCACGTGATCAACTTTCTCCAGCAGAATGCCGACTGGCAGCACACCGCTGTCGTCATTCTTTACGACGATTCCGACGGTTGGTATGACCACCAGATGCCGCCGATCGTCAATCAGTCGTCCAGTCCGGCGGATGCGCTCTCCGGCGCCGGTTCCTGCGGCAGCACCGGGCCGAACTCAGCGCTGCCCGGTGTCAACGGCGTTGCGCACGCACAGGGCCGCTGCGGCTATGGACCGCGTCAGCCGCTGATGGTGATCTCTCCCTGGTCGAAGAGCAACTTCATCGATCACACGCTGACCGATCAGACTTCAGTCATCCGCTTCGTTGAAGATAACTGGCTGAACTCGCAGAGAATCGGGGAGGGGTCGTTCGACGCCGTGGCCAATTCCATTGCGAATATGTTTGACTTCGACGGCAAGCAACCGGCGAAAGGCCGTTACATCCTGAATGAAACCACCGGCGAAGTTATGTCGCATGGTGGAGGTCAGAACCGGTAATAGTTTTTCTTCCAGACTGCCCTGGGGCGCGCGCCGGACAGGCGTGCGCCCTTTCCCTGTTTACAGGAACTCCTGAAAACCGTGTCCATCACCAGACGAACATTCCTCTGCGGCGCGGCCGCTCTCGCCGCCCGCGCCGATAGCCGCCCACTCGATCCCAATAAGCTCACGAAGTTTGTAGACCCGCTGCCGCTGCCTCGCGTTGCCAAAGCGCTGGGGCGCAAATCAATTCCCGGACAGCAGAAACTCGATGCCCCGTACTTCCGCATCACCATGCGTGAATTCCAGTGCAAAGTGCACCGCGACCTTCCGCCCACCACGATGTGGGGCTACGACGGCGTGTCGCCCGGACCCACAATCGAAGCCCGCACCGGCGAAGGATTGCTGGTCGAATGGGTTAACAACCTGCCCACGCGTCACCTGCTGCCAATCGATCACCACATCCACGGCGCCGAAGCAGACAAACCCGATGTTCGCGCGATCGTCCACGTACACGGCGCCAAATGCCCGCCCGAAAGCGATGGCTATCCCGAAAACTGGTATACCCCGGGCAAGTCACTGACGAGCTACTATCCCAACCAGCAGGAACCCGCCACGCTCTGGTATCACGATCACGCAATGGGGATCACCCGCCTGAGTATGTACGCCGGGCTATTCGGATTTTTTCTGGTGCGCGACAAAGTTGAGCAGGACCTCAATCTTCCCGGCGGCGCGTACGAAATCCCGCTGACGATCTGCGACCGTTCCCTTCTCGAAAACGGCCAACTGGATTACCCCATCTCCGGAATTCCCGGCGCGCCGTGGGTGCCGGAAGCACCCGGCGAGGCCTTCCTCATCAATGGCAAAATCTTCCCGTACCTCGAAGTTGAGCCGCGTCGTTACCGCTTTCGCATTCTGAATGCCGCCAACAGCCGCTTCTTTCATCTCTCGCTTTCAAACGATGAGCCATTCACTTTGATCGGCACGGATCAGGGCCTGCTTCCGGCTCCCGCCGAAGTGAAGAACATGGTGATCGCACCTGCTGAACGCGTCGATGTCATCCTCGATTTCAGCGGCCAGGCCGGAACCCGGATCGTTCTTCATTCCGACACTTTCTCGCTCATGCAGTTTCGCGTCGGCCGGAATCGCGTGGCAGACACGAGTTCCATTCCTGCGAAACTACGGCCGGCGCCTCGCACGCCGGAATCGTCAGCCATCCGCACCCGCCGTCTGCGAATCATCGAGGACAAAATGGCAAACGGCGATTCCGTGATGATGCTCCTCAATGGCATGCATTGGGACATGCCTGTCACCGAAAATCCCACCATCGACACCACCGAAATCTGGGAACTGGTCAACACCACGGAGGATTCGCATCCCATCCATCTGCATCTCGTTCGCTTTCAGATTCTGGATCGCCGCAACTTCAACGAGCTTGTTTACTGGCGGACCGGCGAGCTCACCTGGACAGGCGATCCGGTAGCGCCTGAACCTTCCGAATCAGGCTGGAAAGACACGGTACGCGCTCACGGACTCATGGTGACGCGCATCATCGTCCGTTTTGAAGGCTATACCGGCCGGTATGTCTGGCACTGCCACCTGCTCGAGCACGAAGATAACGAAATGATGCGGCCCTATGACGTTGTCCCGGCAAACGTGACAATGGGCTGACATTCTTATCGAGCCAGCATCCCAAACCCCGCCGGCCCGAAACCGAACTCACATCTCAACGCGCGCGCACACCGCTCCATCCTGGCTAGCACTTCGCGCTGAAACGCGGGATCCAGCCACTCGCTCCACCCGTGCCGTTCGCAAATCCGCGCCGCCGCCTCACGCGTCGTGGCGCCCGATCGCTTCACCGCCCGCACGTGGAACGGGTCCGCAATCAACGGCCCGTTCGACACCGCCGCCGCCCTCTCCACCAGCGCCTCCGGATCGCAAGGCAGAATCGGAGCCATCGCAACCGACACCGAAATCCCCGCATCCCCCAACGCCGCCACCGTGCGCCACCGCTCTTCCACAGCCGCACAATGCGGCTCAAAGATACGCCGCACCTCATCGCGATCCGTCGTCACAGAAAAACTCACGCGAAGCCGATCTCCCATCTCTCGTAACAAATCGATATCCCGCAAAATCAACGGCCCGCGCGTCTGAATCACAAAGACCCGCGGTGGCGCCGCAATCGCCGCCCGCAATATCCCCGGCATTATCCGCTGCATTTCCTCCGCCGGTTGATAAGGATCAGTGAGCGGCGAACAGTAAATCACCTGCTCCGGCCGCAGCGCCCGGCGCAGCAGCTCCGCCGCATTGCTCTTGAACGTAGTGAATTCGCCCCAGTGCCGCCAGTCCTCCGGACGCAGCCCACCCTGCACCCGCATCGTCGGCACATAGCAATAGGAACACCCAAACGTGCAGTTCCGCGCGGGCGTCAGCGAATGCGTAAACCCCGCCTCCGCCAGAAATCCAGAGACCTGCGTCAGGATCGATCGCGCCTCGGCGTCGTAGATTTGAAAAGGCACAGAGTCGCTGCGTTAATGCCCCGCCCGGCGATTCACGTCCGCTACTTTATCCTTCGAAATTTCCTGCATAGTGACAGTCTTCTTGTCGTTGTCATCCACACTGATCTGTGTACCCAGACTCTCGAATGGATGCATGTACTCAGGGTCCAGAAACGCGCCCTGCTCTATTTCCTCCCAGGCGAAAACCCGGTATTTACCCGGTGCCAGACCCTTCATCGTGAACCCGCCATCAGCGCGGGTCCGCGCCTGATGGTAGAGGTCTCGTCTCTCCGGCTGAAGCGGGTCGGGAGTGATGGTGATCATCGCATCCGTGGCCGGTTGGCCATCGCTGCCGGTCACTGTTCCATCCACTTCCGCGGCCGTCATACTGACCACCAGTTGCAGCGTCCCACCCGAGCTCATATCCACCGCATTTTGCAGCGCGTCCTGTCCATTCAACGTTGCCGACTTCAAATATCCGCCCGGAGGAACACCCGCGTCCACCCGGAATCGAAGCGGAGGAACGCCGGTGAATTTGAACGATCCATCTGCCTGCACCTGAGCCGGCTGAACGTTTCCACCAATCGTGAAGCCGTCGTCCGGTAAGAGCTGCACCGCCCTGACTCGCGCCACCTGCGCCGCGCCCCGGCCGAGCGCCGTATTCTGAGATGCCGAACCCTGAGCTCCGGAGTTCTGCGGCGTGACAGTCGCGTTTTCCGGAACAATCCGAACGACGCCGGCGATATCGACACCACCCTTCGCCGCCAGATCCACATCGCCAACATCCTGATTTGAGATCACAACGGTTGACCGGCCGACGGTCTGCATCTGCCCTTGCATCCGCATCGCCGTAATGGTCCAGGTTCCCGGGGTTAACCCACCGATGTCGAAAGACCCATCGGGTTTCACCATCTGCGAATTCATTCCGAACATTCCGCTGCCCGGCGGCGTGGCCGAAATCTGTATGCGGCCTGCCATCGGACCCACTCCCGGCTCGGCGGCGGGCAAATCGCCGGTCAGCTTACCGCGGATGTGATACACCGGCACCTGATGTATCTGGAGATTCATCCCGTTCTTCTCCTCGCCTTCCGCGACATCCACCGCAACCGCGCCCTGCAGATCCGGCGAGCCCGGATAGTAAGTGGTCCCATATCCCATCTCCGGAGCCCCCGCGTCGCCGCCCGCGCGCCTGGTATTCTCGAACATCCCCATACGCATCGGCGTGAACGAAATGTAGTAGCGGCCCGGCGTCAGGTTCGTCAGATGGTACTCGCCGTTATCGTCGGTAGAACCGCCGCCCTGATTCATCAGTCGAGACCCGCCGATTCCATACATCCTGCGCATCCCGCTGACTCGAACCCGCGGCATCGGATCGCCGTCCTGATCCGTGACTTTTCCGGAAATCACGGCCTGCGGCGCGAGTTGAATATTGATTTCAGTGACGTGCTGCCCCGCCGTCAGATTGATGATCGGATTCCCGGTTTGCGCGCCCGCTCCCGTGCGCTTCGTCCCATATTGCGTGGTCAGGTACCCGGCATGCTCAGCCATCAGCGTGTAGCGGCCGGGCTCCAGTCCGGTGAACGCGAACTTCCCTGACGCGTCCGAAGTCGCTCCATACGGCGTGGGCGGCTGAACCGGACCCGCTGCGGCAGCGCCGCCCGCGCCGCCGCGGCCTCCATTAAAAACCGGAATGGGGCGGAGTATCAGATTCGTTTTGCGAAGCGGCTGGCCGTCCATCGACAGAGTGTGCCCTTCAATGCTGCCCTGGCTGCTTCCTTGTGTAGCAGTGCTCTGCTGCGCCGCCGCCGGCACTGCGGCGAAGGAAAAACAGACAAAACCAACCGCAAGAGCTCGAAGTGACATCGACGCCTCCGCCGGAAAATAAGAACGCTTATCGACTGAGTTTATCGTCTCTTGCGGGGAAATTGGGCCGGAAATTCGATCAAAAATAAGTAAAGTCGAATTTGGTGCTGGAGGAGGGGGTCGAACCCTCATACCCAGTGAAGGATGCGGGATTTTGAGTCCCGTGCGTCTGCCAGTTCCGCCACTCCAGCCCGAATGCCTTCTTCAATCTTACACAACGGCTATACTGCTGGAATCCAGAGTTCCTGCCGATGCTCCCACGTCTTTCTCCCACTCGTATCGGCATCCTCATCGCGCTCGCTTTCATTGCCTACCTCCCTGCCCTTCACATCCCTTTCATCGTTGACGACTACGGCCAGATCCCCCTCGCCCGCCAGTTCGCCGCCCAGGGCTGGACCCCGCTATACGCGAACCACGAGCTCCGCGCCCGCGCCACCTACATGTTCATGAGCGCGGCGCTCGATCGCGCCTTCGGCTTCTCGCCCTTCATCTTCCATCTCGCCGGCATCGCCCTCCATGCGCTCTGCGTACTGCTCGTTTACGCAACCGCGCTCTGGATCGAAATCGGCGAGCCCAGCGCCTTCTTCGCCGCCGCCTTCTTCGCCATCCAGGAAGGACATCAGGAAGCCGTCATCTGGCCCGCGGCCGCCGCCGACCTTCTCGTCTTCCTCTTCGGCATGGCCGCCTGGCTCTGCTGGCTCCAGTGGCTGCGCTCGAAATCGTGGAAATGGTACGCCGCCGCGATCGCCTCGTGCCTCCTCGCCATCGCATCCAAGGAATCGGGCTGGATCTTCGCCATCCTGATGCTGCTCCCGGTCGCCTTCGATCGTACCCACCGCCGCGCCCGCATCTTCGCCGGACTCGCGCCATTCTTCGCAATCTCCGGCGCCTACCTGTACTGGACCTGGACCTCCCGCATCACCGCCCCCGGCTATCACGACACCCGCTTCGCCCTCTCCGCCCCCTGGCTCCTGATCCTGCTGAACAGTTGGTGGAGACTCCTCTTCATCTGGGGCCTCATCGCGATCGCGCTGTTGCTCTGGCTCCGCAAGCGCGGCGACTGGCGCCTCCTCGCGATCTCCTCCATCTGGATCGTCGCCGCTCTGTTCCCCTACTGCTTCCTCACCTATCAGCTTCAGGTCCCGAGCCGCCTTACCTACATCGCGAGCCTCGGCCTCGCCTGGATTGTCGGCGCAGCCGCCGTGCGCCTCCGGGAGTCACGCCGCCAGACGCTCTTCGCCGCCGCCTGCATCGCCGCCCTCGCCCTGAATCTGGAAATCCTCTGGGTGAAAAAGATGTCGCAATTCCGCGAACGCGCCATCCCCTCCGAACTGATGAAAGATGCCGGCCTCCACTCGGACGGCGCCGTCAGAATCTCCTGCTACCCATTGCCCGATTTCATCGCCGTTGATGTTCTGAAGAGCGTGTCCGTGAAAGCCATCTTCGAACCCGGCGCGCGCGAAGACGAGTCCTGCTTCACCGTCGACTACCGCACGCCGGCTGGACAGCTCGTCCACGAATCCCGCCGAATTACCCCCGCAAAACACGGAACTTTTTTCTAGAAATAATTCGGAGAAGAATTCTGCTCCCATCCCACTATTTCCTCTAGCGGGATTCCCACCATGCCACTCTTCAAAACCCGAAGCGCCGCCGTTTATGGCATCGACGCCCACCCTGTCGATGTCGAAGTCGACCTCTACCGCGGCGGCATGGCCAAAGACTTCATGCTCGTCGGAATGCCGGACACCGCCGTCCGCGAAAGCCGCGAGCGCATCAAATCCGCGCTCATGAATTCCGGCTTCGGCTATCCCAACCAGGCCGTCACCGTTAACCTGGCGCCCGCCCACGTCCGCAAGGAAGGCTCCGGTTTTGACCTCCCCATGGCCCTCGCCATCCTCGGCGCCATGGGCACCTTCAAAGGCCTCGACCATCACCTCTGCGCCGGCGAACTCTCGCTCGATGGCGCCGTTCGCCCCGTTCGCGGCGCGCTCTCAATGGCCGTCTGCGCGCGCGAGCACGGCATCCAGAACCTTATCCTCCCGGCCGATAACGCCGCCGAAGCCGCCGTCGTCGAAGGCGTCCGCACATTCGGCGTGCGCCATCTTGCCGAGGTGGTCGCGCTGCTCAAAAGTCCGGAAGAATTCTCGCCCGTACGTTCCGGCGCAACGCCCCCGCTCGAATCCGCCACATCCGTCGCGCCGGACTTTCGCGACGTCCGCGGCCAGACCACGGCGCGCCGCGCGTTACTCGTCGCGGCTGCCGGCGGTCACAACGCCATCATGATCGGCCCTCCGGGCTCCGGCAAAACGATGCTCGCAAAACGCCTTGCCGGTATCCTGCCGCTGCTGGCGTTCGAGGAAGCAATCGAATCCACCCGCATCCACAGCATCGCCGGCACTCTCCAGCCAGGCAGCGGACTCCTTTGGTCCCGCCCCTTCCGCGCTCCGCACCACACCATCTCGGATGCCGGCATGATCGGCGGCGGCGCAGGCATGCCCCGGCCAGGCGAAGTCAGCCTCGCGCACAACGGCATTCTCTTTCTCGATGAATTCCCCGAATTTCCGCGTAATGTTCTGGAGATCCTGCGCCAGCCGCTCGAAGATTCGGTCGTCAGCCTCGCGCGCGCGAACATGACGCTGAATTTCCCGGCGAGTTTCATGCTTGTGGCCGCGATGAACCCCTGCCCGTGCATGAGACAAATGCGACCAGCCGTAAA
>Ga0070658_10003853_pt1 | contig 12295 bp, 7 predicted proteins | sample KBSC13metaG_FD_64664 | JGI IMG/M metagenome (GOLD analysis project Ga0070658, IMG submission 64664) | Corn rhizosphere microbial communities from Kellogg Biological Station, Michigan, USA - KBS C1-3 metaG | ecosystem: Host-associated > Plants > Roots > Rhizosphere > Soil ... | reverse complement strand
AACTGCCGCGGCAGTTCCTCGAACGGAATGTATCCCGCCCATTCGTTCTGCGGATTTGATCCGTCTACCGGCGCGCCGGCTTTGAAATGACGAATCGGCAGCGCGCCCGCCGCCTGATAGCCGATATGCCCATCCACGTCCGCATACACGAAATTCTGGCTCGGCCCCGCATAGCGTGAAACCGCTTTCCGGAATTCGTCCCAGTTGCGGGCCCGGTCGATATCCAGGAACACGAATTGAAAGAGTCCCGGCTCGGCGGCCACCCACCGGATCGACATCGCCACCGTGTTCGATTGCTCAAACACCGGCCCATGCCGCGTCACCCAAAGGTTCAGCTGTTCGGGCGCCTGCCCCTTCACCAGCAGCAGCTCGCGTTCCAGCCGCGCCTGCTCCGCCTTACCGTCATATAAATAGCGCCCGCTGCGGAGGTCCATCTTTTCCAGATAGAGGTCCTCCACGTCGAAGCCCAGGTTCGTTTCGCCCCATGCGATCCGGTCATTGTGTCCCGAAATCACGCCCGGCAATCCCGGCAGCGCGACGCCTTCCACATTGAGGCCCGGCGCTTCAATCTGCACCGCATGCCACACGCCGGGCACGCTGAACTCCAGATGCATGTCGTTCGAGAGCAGCGGCTTCCCATCCGCCGAATGCGCGCCCGATACCGCCCACGCATTCGAGCCCGGACTCGCCGTCGCAGTCGGACCGCTGAACAGGAAGTCCACCTTGTCCGCCTCGCCGCCGCCCAGCATCTTTGCTTTCTCGATCTTTGCCTTCCACATGTGTGTGAGGGACCGATACATGTTGAGGCCGCAAAGAATGGAATCCACCACGCTCCAGGGACGCGGATCGTACCCTACTGCCGTGAACGCAAACCCGTAGCGGCCGTGATGGCTTTCGATATAGGCGTTCACGCCGCGCGCGTAAGCGGCCATGGCGGCTTTATCGGCCGCGGGCATGGTCGCGTAAATCTGTTCGGCGATGCGCCGTGTGCGCAGCCGCCGCGCCTCGCGGTCAGACTCGAGCGCCAACGGTCCGAAGACTTCGGAAAGCTCGCCCGCCGCCAGCCGCCGCATCGCGTCCATCTGGAACATGCGATCCTCGGCGGTGACGTAGCCTTGCACCGCGAGCGCATCATCGAGCGTGCGGGCTTTGATGTGCGGAATGCCGAGGCCATCGCGCCTGACTGCCACCTGCTGCGTCACTGGCGCCGTAACGGAACCCGAGCTCGCCGGCAGCGCGCGGTAGAAAATCCAGTAGAACCCCGCGGCCGCCACAACTAACACAATTGCGATCAAAATGTTGACGATCCGCAGAATTCGGCGCACTAATGTGATTGTAAGGCCCGGTCATTGCAGGCTGTCGCGCTTGCCCCGATTGCACGGCGCGCAGAGCGTCTGCAGGTTCTCCATCTCGTCCGAACCGCCGCGCGCCACCGGCACAACGTGGTCCACTTCGAGCTCAACGCCCGTCTTCCCGCAGATGCGGCAGCGATACAGATCGCGCTTGAGAACCTGGTAGCGTGTCCGGACGGAGAGCGAAGTCCGCTCGCCCGGAGCTTTCGGCGGACGCGTCTTCCACCGCCGCTCCGCCAGTTCATTGGCCGCGAGCAGCGCTTTGTTCCACGTGCCGAACCGCGCCGCGATGGTGGCGGAAGTAACCGGAAGCCCGTACTTCCTGACGTCGAGTCCATGAGGGCGCCGCCCCTCCTCCCGAAGCGTAGTGTTCCAGAGCTCGAGCACCATATCGAGCAACTCCTCATCGCTCCAGTGTCGAACCGCGCTCGGCACCAGCCCCGCCGCCTCATTCGCCGTCCGCATACTCCCGAACCGCTGGATGATAGTCCCGGAACTGACGCGTCCCTCTCGCTGGATATCAGTCGTCGTCACCGTCGGCCGCCCGGTCACCACGGCAATCCGCCGCAGTTCCGCAATCAGGCTGGCCGTGTCATAAGCCCCCAGAAAGTTGATTTCGTAAGGCATAGTAGTCCACGAGAAGCTTACGCCCGTGGACCAAACCAAAATGGCATCCGCGAAGCTATGGCAAAGAAAACAAAGCAAATTTTCTTCGTAAATCGTCAATACTCCAATTAAAAGGCCCATTCTCCCCCGTGTCGCAGGAGAGAGAATGGGCCTTTTTAACTTGCCTGGTTTATGCTTTGCGCGCGCGTCGGGCTGCCATCAGCGCGAGAAGAATCCCGCCCACTCCCATGGCGAGGGTACCCGGCTCCGGAGCCGCCGGAATTCCAGAAACATCCAGAACCGCCGTGCCCGTGACAAAAGCCTCGTCGTTCACATTAAAGAAAATCTGGTGGGCATTGAAAGCAATATCGCCGGCACTGCCAAGATTCGAGCTTCCGTCGTACGTGACACCCGTGATTGTCGGCGCATTCGCGTCCAGGAGGGTCACGAGCAACCCCTGCCGATACGGACTTCCGGTGAATGCCGTGCCGGCGTTTGTATTCGTGATGCTTATTGTTGTGTCGCTGACGTCGAGCTTGAAGACCCCAAAGTAAACGGAGTTGAAAGCGCCGCCGGTCGGCGCCACCGCCGTCCCGTAGCTTCCACCATTGAAATACCCACCAGGGTCGTTCAACGGCGTATAGCCTATATCGTTGGCCACCACATAATTCACCTCGACGGTCTGCCCGTCGAGAAGCGATGCAGACGCGGGCTTAGCCGCCAGAACAAAAGCCATTGCGCAGAGCGCCCACAGAGCGTTTCGTTTCAAGTTTTATTGCCTCCGGTGCTGAAAGAGATATCTCTTGAGTTGTATATCTCAAAGCACACGAAGTATATCTGGTTTGAAAATTCTCTACAACCGAAGAATTAATAAAGTGTCCGCAGCGGTAGGCGTTGCGGCTTTGATGAACGCGGAGGATTTGCCTCTACCGTCCCACCTGTCCAGGATCCACCATCGTCCCCGTCACCTTGATATTCCGGAAATCCCCGGTCTCATCGAACGACCCCAGCCCCACCTGTCCCCACTTCAAGCTCATATCCGTCGCCGTCAGACTCGGATTCCGCTTCCCGTTCACTTCCACGTACGCCAGCCCGGTCGCCCCGTCCCACACTAACTTCACCGGCGTCCAGTCCTTCGTCGTGAATGACGCCGGCCCTTCGAGCTCCGACATCCGCACCCGCTCCCCGCCGAACACATGAAACATCCCGTTATGCACGTTCTGCTTCACCGCATTGTCAGACGACATGTGCGCGTAGTTGAAATGCGACTCGTTCTCATACGCGTACACAATGATCAGACTCCGTCCATTGGGCTTGAATTCGCCTTCCACCGTCACCTTGCTGTATGGTTTCGAATCCAGCAGCGCAAAGTGCGTCGGCCGCCGCGGCTGTCCCGGTATCGGCTCGGACGACGTCTTGAGCTGCAGCAGATTCTCCCCCACAGACCAGTCCGCCGCCGGGGTCGTGATCGTCCACTTCTGTCCGAACACGTTGAGTGACTCCGCAGCCGCTCCCAGCAGGGAAACAAAGCAAACAAGCGCAACGATAGGTTTCATGACGCCCATTGTATCCGCTTCAGTTCTCGCTCGGCGTCTTATTGAACGACTCCACCACGACGAGATCGACCGGCAGTTTCTTTGCCACAAGCTGCAGTCCCAGCTCCTTTTGGATAGCAGTGAAGACGCTCGGCGCAGGCGGCGGCGAGTCCGGCGTGACGCCCGGCTGGTCTTTCGTGAACTCCAGCGTGAAGCTGTATTTCCCGGTCAGCCCGGTATGATCCGCGACCGGCGTATTCAGATCCACCAGCAGATTCAGGATCTCCGCGATCGGTTCCCGTTGCGCCACCAGATGCGTGAGCAAATAGCCGCCGCTGATCGAATTTCTCGCCGCGAATGTGCTCACGTTTGGCCGAAACTGAAAGTCCGGATCCCCATCGTCCGGCGTCTTGTTTGCTTCCCCATCCTTCAGCCGGAATCCGCTCTTCGCCACCACCAGGTCATACCCGGTAATCATCCGCGATTCCATGTGATATCGAAGCCCCAGCCGCTCCTCCAGCAGATGCTGCAACATGATGCGGAACTGTTCCTTCGTGGCGCCCGCCGGTACATTGGCAATCACGTCGTAAAGGTTTTTATCCAGCGGAACACCGTTCGAAATCTGCCAGGGCTTCGCATTCCACGCCTTCATCACCAGCAGATATAACGAGCAGGACCCGCACGAAAACCGTGTTGCATCCCGATGCCCCGGTCCGCCGTCCGACCCATGTGGACTATCCGGCCCCGAAACCCGCATCGACGCCACATCAAATTTCTGCCCCGCGGCCAACGCCGCCAAAACGAATAACAACGCGATAGCCCGCTTCATAACATCGGCCAGTCTAACGCAAAATCGGCGACTTAACCCCGCTCTGCCGTAAACTAAACGACAGGTGTCCAACTCCGCCTACGTTGCCCGCCTGCTTCTCCTGGGCCTCATCCTCGCCATCAACGCTTTTTTCGCCGGCGCCGAAGTCTCCCTGCTCTCCGTCCGCGATTCCCGCCTCCGCCGCCTCGCGGAAGAAGGACACACCGGCGCCAAAATGGCCCTCGCGCTCCTCTCGCAGCCGGAAAAACTTCTCTCCGTCACCCAGATCGGCGTCACACTCGCCAGCCTCGGACTCGGCTGGGCCGGCGAAGACACCCTCTACTTACTCATCCTCCGCCTCTTCACCCCGGTGATCACGCCCCAGTTCGCCGCCTTCGCGCACGGCGCCTGCTTTGTCCTCGCGTTTCTCGTGATGACCTACTGCCACGTCGTCATCGGCGAAGTCGTTCCGAAAAACCTTTCTATCGCGCGCGCCGACCGCATCGCCATCATGGTCGCCCCCGTCCTGATGGTCTTCTATCGGATCGCAGCCCCCTTCGTCGCCGTCGTCGAACGCTCCGTCGGTTTCATCACGCGGCTCGCCGGCGCGAAATCCAGCCACCGCGGCGGCGGACATTCCGCCGAAGAGCTCAAGCTCATCGTCAGTTCCAGCCGCTTCTCCGGCGTCCTTCACGAGCGGCAGGAGGAAATGATCCACCGCGTGCTCGATCTCGAAGAAACCTCGGTTCGGGAAATCATGCGCCCGCGCCATGAAGTCGTTTCCGTTTCCATCACCGCTACCCTCGATGAAGTGCTCGCCACTATGGTCGAAAGCCAGCACTCGCGCCTGCCGGTGTGGGAAGGCAAGCCCGAACACATGGCCGGCATCGTCTACTTCAAGGACATGACCCGCCTCTGGCACGACCGCCGCCTCGCTATCCGCGATGGCCGCCCGGTCGCGCCCTTCTATCTCCGCCGCCTGATGCGCAAGCCCATGATCGTGCCGGAAACGAAGTCCGTTCACGAGATGCTTGCCGAATTCCAGGCGCGCCACTCCCACATGGCGTTCGTGGTCGACGAGTTCGGCACCGTCACCGGCCTCATCACCGTGGAGGATGTCGTCGAACAGATCGTCGGCGAAATCACGGACGAATTTGACGTGCCCGAAGATTCGCCCCGCGCCCCGGTTGGCGACATCGCCGAACTCGATCTCGAAGGCGCCACCACCATCCGCGACCTGTCTTCTATATATGGGATCGAACTCCCCGCCAACGCCGGCTTCGAAACCCTGGCCGGCTACCTGCTCTTCCGCCTCGGCCACATCCCCGCCGCCGGCGAAAGCGTCGAATTCGAAAACCGCCGCTTCGAAGTCCTCCAGCTCGACCGCAACCGCATCTCGCAGGTGCGGATTACTCAGATCGCGCAGCCCGAACCCGCCGCCGAACCTTCGCCTGCCCAATCGTGAAGACGCAATCCGTCCCCAGACGACAACGCTGCCCGCGCCGTCGAACTCGCGCGCGAAACCGGGAGACCCTTCAAGTCGGTGATTAACGAAGCACTTCGCCGGGAGTTCGGAGAATTCGCTCCCCCCGAGCCGGCATTTCATGTCAAACCACACCCCGGACGCCTGCGCCCCGGCATCGACGACTGGACAAACGCTCGGGTATTCTCGAACCCGATGACGCCGGATCAGGCAGCCAGCCACGTACGGTTGTGGTTGGCAAGGCGGGGTCGTCAGAATTTGAATCCCGGCCCCCGGCACGCGGAATTGCTATTCCGCCCGTTGCGAGACCACGGAACTGGCGGAAATTTGATAAACGAATCGAATCGTTTACTGGGTACGCCTGCTTGTTCGGTTCACAAATCCTGAGCTGGACAGACCGGCTCAGCGCGATTGCCCCTGCATTCATCCCTGGGCCCATCAAAAACGAGTCGCATTTGTATCACAATAGGCACTGGACGAAAAACTGCTTCGCGAGTCCTGAGCCATGCAACCCATCCGCCTTCGCGTCAACGGCCAAACGCGCCAGGTGACCGTCGATCCCGAAACCCCACTCCTCTACGTCCTGAACGATAATCTCAACCTCCGCGGCCCGCGCTTCGGCTGCGGCCTGGCCCAATGCGGCGCCTGCACCGTCCTCCTCGGCGGCAAACCGGTTCGCTCCTGCAGCAAGCCAGTCGGCTCCGTCGGCGCTGACGAAATCCTCACCCTCGAAGGACTCGGCTCGGCCGAAAAGCCCCACCCCATTCAGCAAGCCTTTATCGACGAAGGCGCCGCCCAGTGCGGCTACTGTCTCAGCGGCGTGATCCTCACCGCGAAATCCGTCCTCGACGCCAATCCCCGCGCATCAGACGAACAGATCCGCACCGCCCTTAGCGGCGTGCTCTGCCGCTGCTACGCCAACAACCGCATGATGCGCGCCATCCGGAGGTATGCCCATGGTCTCCCGGCGTGAATTCCTCGCCACCGGCGGCGCCCTCATCGTCAGCTTCAACAGCTTCAGGACCGCACAAGCGCAGGGCCCGTTCGACACGCATGAATCCCACGTGGACCCGAAGCAGCTCGACTCCTGGCTCGCCGTCGCAGCAGATGGCGCGGTCACGGCCCACACCGGCAAAGTCGATCTCGGCCAGGGCATGTTCACCGCCCAGACTCAGCTTGTCGCCGAAGAACTGTGCGTCCCCGTCGCGCGCGTGAGGCTGATCCAGGCGGATACGGACATCACGCCCGATCAGGGCACCACATCCGGCAGCCAGTCCTCGCCCACCAACTTTCGCGAAGAGAACCTCGCCCTCGCCGCCGCAACCGCACGCGAAGCGCTGCTCAACATGGCCGCCGCGCAATGGAAAATCCCGGCTCAGCAACTCTCCGTCACCAACGGGGTGATCACAGCAGGCAACCGCCGCATCACTTACGCGCAACTGATCGGCGGCAAACGGTTTCACCTCACGTTGAGCGCCACCGCGAAACGCCGTCCGCGCGATCAGTGGAAGGTCCTCGGAAAGCCCGTCCCCTCCCTCGATCGCACTGCCCTCATGACCGGTAGTTTCGAATTCGTCCAGTACGTGAAAGTGCCCGGCATGCTCCACGGACGAGTCGTTCGTCCGCCTCAAATGGGCGGGTCTGTCGCCTCCGTGGATCGCGATTCCGTCCGCGATATCCCCGGCGTGCAGGTAGTCGTCCGCAAAGACTTCGTCGGCGTCGTTGCCCCAATTCAGTACGACGCCATCCGCGCGGCCAAACAGCTCAAGGTTACCTGGAATCCATCCGCCGAACTCCCCGCCCAGAACACCTTCTACGATTACCTCCAGAAGCAGCCTTCGCAGGATCAAATGCTCATCGATTCCGGTAACGTGGAGTCATCCCTTGCCTCCGCCGGAAATGTGATTCGCGCGAAATATCTCTGGCCCTACCAGATGCACGGCTCTCTCGGCGCCTCCTGCGCCGTCGCCGACGTACGCGGCGCGAAAGTCACGGTCTGGTCGCCCACGCAATCCGCGTATCCCACTCGCAGCTGCATCGCGAAGATCCTCAACGTGCCGCTCGAAAACGTCCACGTGATCTTCACCAGAGGCTCTGGCTGCTACGGACTCAACGGAGCCGATGCCGTCTCATTCGAGGCCGCCGTTCTCTCGCAGGCCGTCGGCAAGCCCGTGCGCCTGCAATTCTCCCGCGAAGACGAGATGCGCTGGGAAAACCTCGGCGCCGCCGTCGTAGTGGAACAGCGCGCGGCGCTCGGACCCGATGGCAGTATCCTCGCCTGGGACCGCGAGAACTGGGAGTCATCACTCGGCAGCCGCCCCGGCTATGACGCTCCGGGAAACGTGATCAGCGGCATGCTGCTGGGTTATGAGGCGCGCAAGCCTCATCCTGCCCCCGCCAGACCGCCGCAGGGCAGGCTGCGAAACGGCAGCAATACTGTGCCCGGATACATGGCGGGCTGCATCGGTGATGCGTGCGACGGTGACGGCACAATTCGTCACGAGCGCGTCCTCACCCATCAGATCGTTTCTCCGTTTTTCACCGGACCCTTGCGTTCACCCCTGCGCATCCAGAACACATTCGCAAACGAATGCTTCATGGACGAGCTCGCCGCCGCCGCGAAAGCCGACCCGGTCGAGTTTCGTCTGAAGCATCTCAAAGACCCGCGCCTGATCGCCGTCCTCCAGGCCGCCGTGAAAGCTTCCGGTCCGAGGCAGGGAGCCGGCCGCGGCGTCGCGTGTGTCAATTACGAAGGGGGCAATGGCTACGCCGCCATAGTTGCCGACGTTGACGTGAACACCAAAACCGGCGAGATCCGGCCCAAACGCTTCGTCGTGGCCATTGACGCCGGCGCCGTCTCCAACCCGGACGGCCTCCGCAACCAGACCGAAGGCGGCGTCCTCCAGGGTATGAGCCGAGCGCTGATCGAAGAGGTGAAGTGGGATTCGCGCCACATTACTTCCACCGATTGGGTCAGTTACCCGGTTCTCTATCTCGGCTACGAAATGCCCGAAGTCGAAGTTGTCATCGTCGAACCGCCGGAAGCTCCCGCAACCGGCGCGGGAGAAACCGCGATCACGATCGTTGCGCCAGCCATCGCGAACGCCGTCTTCAACGCCACCGGCGCAAGGCTGCGCCAAGTCCCCTTCACCCCCGACCGCGTCAAGACCGCCCTCTAATCGGGGGGCCTCCGGACTGACCTCCGGTCGGTACTGTTACTACCACAACCATAGGCCCCGCGTTGTACTATTTACAACTTACTTACCGGCCGTTACCATATCCTTACGTCCGTATGCCCCAAAGAGGGTTTACCGGGCTATCAGGAGGGCGCAATGTGGTTCCGAACTCAGAAAAAAGGCGCAATTTTCAGGCCAGCCCTGGTATTCCTCAGCGTCGCTACCATCGCCTTTCCTCCTAACGTCTTCGCCGACGCCGTCACCTTCCAATGGAACGGCAGTTCCGACAACAACTTTTCCAACGCCAACAACTGGACGTGCGACCCCACCTGCGCTACTTCGCCGGACAACACGGCAGCAGGCGCAGCCGTCGACGCAATCATCAACTCGGGTCAGCCCGACAACGTTCTGCTCGATACCCCAAGCGTCATCACCAGCCTGGGGCTCGGTGGCATCTCCCCCACGTCGACTCTGACGACGAATGGCCCCTCGCTCACCTTGGGTACGCCGGCGGATTATCGCGGGAACGTGCTCGCGATTAGCGGTGGGGGCACGCTCAATATCAATAACGGCGCAAATGTCACCCTCGACATGAGCGGCCGGGACGGATTCAACGCCTCGGGCGCGTTCATAGACTCCGGCGGCTCCATCAGTGTCACGAGCGCCACTCTGACGCTCCAGAATTCCGTCAATGACGGTAATGCCGCAGTCGTCACGAACAATGGGTCCATCAACCTCGATGCGGCTTCCTCACTGACTCTGGGTGCGGACGCCCAGATCATGGTGGACGGCTGGGGCACGCTGAACCTCTCTGGCGGCACGGTGGGAGGCTCCGGCTCGGCAACCCTCACGAATGGCCAGAATCACGCGCTCGTTGGCAGCGGTCAGATTCAGGCGAACTTCAACAATCTCGGTCTCCTCGAAGCCTCGGGCGGTAACTTGTCGGTCCTGAGTTCGGCGCAGGTGAATACCGATATCGATACCGGGACGTTCTCCCTTACCCAGGGCACATACGTCGTGGACGATGGAGCGCAGTTGCAGTTCACGCAGTTGGGCAGCAATTCTCTGCAAAGCATCGAATACAATGCGGACGTTACGACCAATGGAACGGGCGCGATCACGAATGGCGCCGGCGCGAATGCCCTCACTGGCCTCGCCAGCGTAAATGGCAATCTTCTTCTGGATCAGAACGCGAGCCTCACTCTGGATCAGTCGCAGCCTGCATTTGAGGTGGGCGGGGGCGGGCGCCTCACGGTGGACAATGGGTCGATCCTGGATACGTCCGCCAGAACATTCAGCAATCTGAATGATCAGGGCGTCCTCACACACGGAACCTTCGGCGTCGGCGACGGAGCTCAACTCAAATACTCCTCGAGCCAGGACATAACCGCTATTGGGGAAGCCGCGGAACTGGATCTCGCCGGTTCCGGCCAGGTGGTGAATACCTCCGGGACCGCTCACGATGCTGTCTCAAACAGCCTTACCACGGTGGATGGGTATTTGGTCCTCAATCCGTTTTATGACCAGGCGCACGCCGCTACGCTCACCCTTGCGAACCCGCTCACGAACCACGGCGAGGTGGACGTAAATGTGGGCTCCACTCTGACGACCCAGGGATTTCTCAATTACGCGGATGAGTTCTCCAGTTCCTGCGGCTGCGGCGCCAGCTTTCAGTTGGCAGGTGGGACCGCTCAGATCAATGGGGATCTGACGAATCACGCTGCAATTGCGGAGTCCGATGGATTCGGCGAACCGTCCGTCGAAATCGGGATCGATCAGGGCGGCAGTGTGAACGTGACGGGTAACGTTTTGAATTCCGCGACTTCCGCAAACCCCGCAACCAGCGGCAGTTCCGCATACATGTGGCTCGATCACGGGAGTTCGTTGACGGTGGGCGGGAATCTCACCAACGACTCGCACGGCATGGGTGGCTTCGGCTACTCGCCGGCTGAGCTCGATCTCGATGGCGGTTCCACAGTGACCGTCACGCAGCAGGTTTCGAATTTGGGCGGCTCCGCCATTCTGCTGGATTACAATAGCGGGTCCGGAAGTACGCTGAACGCCGGCGGCCTGGTCAACAACAATTCTTTCATCTTTCTGGTTAATGGCAGCGCGCTGAACGTCGGTCAACCGGCGCCGACGGCGGCCCAGCCGGACCAGCCCACCTGGGCGGCGCAGAACATTGCCGCCGATGACGCCGGTCCATCCGGCTACGCTCCGAATATATCGTTGCTTCAGGTTGGCTACCCGCAGGACTTGTTCGGTCCCCCCGATCAATACGAACAGTTCACACCGGCGGCCTCGGTCATGAACGTAACAGGCGGGTTGCTGAACCAGGCGACGAGCAGCAATGAGGGTTACTCAGTCTCCCAACTGGACGTGGATTCGGGTTCGACTCTGAACGCGGACCGGGTTTTGAACCTCTCCACGGTCACCCAGGGAAGTGGGAGCGCGGAGGCCGAAATCAACGTCGTCAATGGAAGTTTCATGAACGTCACGACGTCCGATCACACCGGCGTTCTCACGAACTCCGCCAACCCCGGGACCGGATTTGCGTTTGCCGATGTGACCGTGAGCGGGGGCAGCACCCTGGTCGCGGATTCGGTCGTGAACCAGTTCTTTTCGTCGCCGAATGGCGTGGGCGGCGCGACGATCTCGGTTGACGCGAGCACCATGACCGTGAACAATACGTTCGACAATTTGGGCGGCGTCCTCAATCTGACCAATGCCGCGACGGTTACAGTGAACGGGCAGTTCACGAACGACGCGCACGGAGCTGTCAGTCTCGACGGCGATCAGGGCGTCCCCTCTCTCCGCGGCGCGGATGGGCTGACCGGAAGCGTTCTCAACACGAATGGATTTTCCAATTCGGGCCAGGTCAATCTTCTCCAGGAATCGACGATTAATAACACGGGAGCCTTCCAGAATTCCGGAACTGTCACGATCGATAATCACAGTGCGTTGAACGTGACGCCGCACGATGGGGCGGCTGACGGATCCCTGACGAACACCGGCACGATTGCAACAGGCGCCAGCGCAGGCGGCGGCAATACGATTCTTGTGCAGGGCGACGCGTTCAATACCGCGCCGGGCGTCATCAACATTCACGGCGAGGACGACACGATGACGGTGACCGGTCAGTTTTCGAACTCCGGCTCCGTCTCAATCGGAAACGGCGCTACGATCCAGGCGGAGAGTTACACCCAGACCGGGGGGACGACGGATATCGGGCAGGGCGGTACTCTCCAGGCGAACGTCTATGTGACGGGAGGCACGGTCTCCGGCGACGGAACCATCGTCGGCAATGTGACGGTGGACGGCGGTACGCTGGCGCC
>Ga0070658_10003852_pt1 | contig 12296 bp, 13 predicted proteins | sample KBSC13metaG_FD_64664 | JGI IMG/M metagenome (GOLD analysis project Ga0070658, IMG submission 64664) | Corn rhizosphere microbial communities from Kellogg Biological Station, Michigan, USA - KBS C1-3 metaG | ecosystem: Host-associated > Plants > Roots > Rhizosphere > Soil ... | reverse complement strand
GCGACATCGAGCCCTCGAAGCAGGGCCAGAAGGTGGGCGGCAAGCGCATCGCGAAGGACGTCGCGGCGCGATTCGACGAGCTCTTCCCCTTCGACGCGCTCCGGCAGCTGAAGCTGTGGGAGATCTTCATGGGCTTCTCGGTCGCCCAGATCCTCTGGAAGGCGAACGAGGACGCGAGCGAGTGGGTGCCGGAGCTCGAGCCGTGGCACCCGTGCTTCCTGCGGGTCGACTCGACGACGGGGAAGTACCTGGCGCAGACGATGAACGGAGAGGTCGAGGTGCTCGAGGGCACCGGCCAGTGGCTCCTCTACGCGCCGCACGGGCGGAAGAACGGGTGGCGCACGGGGGCCATCCGGAGCCTGGCGACGCCGTGGCTCGCGCGCGGCTACGCGTGGCGCGACTGGTGCGAGTGGAGCTCGACGTACTCGAAGGGCATCAAGAAGGTCTGGTACCCGCAGAACGCGGACGCCGCGAAGAAGCGCCGGTTCTTCGCCGAGGCGCGCGCGCTCGGCAGCGACGCGACGATCGGGCTCGAGAAGGGCGCGAACGAGAACGAGAACTACGACCTTGAGGTCATCTTCCCCGAGTCGAGCAACGCGTCCGCCGGCTTCGACGCGCTGATGTCGAAGGCGGAGTCGAAGATCGCCATCCGCGTGAACGGCCAGAACCTCACCACCGAGGTGAAGGGCGGCGCGTACGCGGCGGCGGTCGTCCACGAGAACGTCAAGAACAGCATCCTCCAGGGCGACTCCACGTCGATCGGCGAGTGCCTCGCGCGCGACGTGGTGAAGCCGTGGATCGGCTGGCACGACTACCCGGAGAAGACGAAGCCCCCCTCCATCCGGTGGGACACCGACCCGCCCGAGGACAAGAAGGCGAACGCCGACATGCTCGGCGCCGTCGGCGACGCCATCGCGAAGTTCGGCGCGGCGCAGGTCCCGGCCAGCGTGCCGAAAATCATGGAGCGGTTCGACATCCCGGTGGCGGACACGCCCGAGGAGATGCCGAAGGCGCCCATCCTTCCGCCGGCGCCTGGCGGGCCCAACGACGGGCCTCCCGGGCAGCACAAGGAGCCGAGCGCGAACGACGGCGAGGCGCCTGGCAGCACGCCGCCCCAGCGGCCGGGCGGGCAGCCTCCGCCACCTCGCCCCGGCCCCGCGCCGGTGGTGAACAGCCTCGCGCGCGCGAGCTCGGCGCCGCCTGAGGACGGCATCGACTACGCCGACAAGGTGGCAGAGCGCGCGGCGCTCTACGCCGGGGCGGCGCAGAAGCCCTACCTCGAGCGCGTGCTCGCAGGCATCCAGGAGGGCGAGACGTTCGAGGACGTGCGCAAGCGCGTGCTCGAGGCGTACCGCGCCCACAAGACCGACCCGCGCGTCGTCGAGGCGCTGCGGGCCAGCCACGTCATGACCACCGCGGCCGGCGTCTTCGACGTCGCCGAGAAGGCGAACGAGCAGCCATGAGCCACGATTCGTACGGCTTCTTCGCCTTCTACGCGGGCGTCCCCGGCGCCGACATCGACCTTCAGGCCGCGTCGGCGCAGGCCTCCGCCTCGACGGTCCCGCAGAACGCCGTGGCGCGCCCTGGGACCGCCTGCGCGGCGATCCGCTGCGGCACGGCGGGGAACCTCGTCCTCATCCCCGAGCGCGGCGGCGCGAGCGTATCGGTGCCGTTCGCCGCCGGCGAAACGGTGCGCCTGCGCGCCTCGAAGATCGTCGCCGCGGGCACGACGGCGGGAGCCGTCACCGTCTTCTGGAGCGAGTGACCGGTGGCGTCGATCGGGGCGCCCTTTGACCCGGTGGAGTTCGAAGAGGCGCTGGCGTGGTTCCGCGCGCGCACGCCGATGACGCGCGAGGAGTGGGACGCGCTCGACGAGAAGGCGCGGCAGGAGGCCTTCACCGTCTCCAACGTGGCCGACGCGCAGATCGTGGCCGACGTCTGGGCGAGCCTGGACCGCGCGATCTCGAACGGTGAGTCCCTCGAGGAGTGGAAGGCCTCGGTGAAGGACACGCTGCTCGCGGCGTGGCAGGGCGACGTCGCGAACCCGCCGTGGCGGATGGAGACCATCTTCCGGACGAACGGGCTGGCGGCGTTCAACGCGGGGCGGCTCCAGCAGATGAGCGACCCGCGCGTCATGCGCGACCGGCCCTACTGGATGTTCGACGGCGTCCGCGACGATCGCCAGACGGAGGTGTGCGAGCGCTGCGATGGCGTCGTGCTCCCCGCCGACCATCCGTGGTGGCGGACGCACTACCCGCTTCTGCACTTCAACTGCCGGTCGCAGATCCAGAACCTGACGAGCGACGAGGCGGCGGCGCACGGCATCCGCATCAGCCCGCCGAGCGTCGAGGCGATGCCCGGCTTCGGCGAGATGCCGGCGTTCACCGCAGCAGGCGCGTGGCGCCCCGACACGAGCGACCTCCCCGGGCCCATCGGGGACGTGCTGAAGACGCGGCTGCCGTCGACGGGGGGCACATGACAACGACGCTCTTCGAAAAGGGGGCACGTGTACTCCTCACGGTGGGACTCCGTTGGGCCCGCATCCAGACCGTCAACGGCGACGGGTCTTTCCTGGTGCAGTTGGAGTGGGATCGTTCTTACCGGACGTGCCGGAAATACGACTTCATCGAGACGGATGACCCGGACCTCAAGGGCCTAAGCAGCGCGCAGCGCTGGCGCGTCAGGTCAGCAAACGTCGACGTGCGCCTCTTCGCCGCATCAATTCGTGTGAGTTCCTAAGCAGGGAGCGACCATGCTGCTTTCCCACGTCTCCCTGATGAGCATTCCGCAGGCGCCGCCGCACCCGGGTTTCGGCGCGGAGCCGCCCTCGGAGTTCCGGATCTGGGCCTTCGGGGAGATCGAGACCACGAAGGGGACGTTCCTCTTCGACGAGGACGCGGCGACCTCCGTGATGGAGTCGTTCCGCGACTACGGCAACCGCCTCACCTTCGACTACGAGCACGCGGCGACGGACAGCAGCGCGCGCGCCGGTGACGGCAAGGCGGCCGGCTCGTTCCTGCTCGAGCTCCGCGCCGACGGGCTCTGGGCGGTCGACTGCCGCTGGACCACAGCGGCCGCGCAGGGGATCCGCGACCGCGAGTGGCTCTACTTCTCACCGACGTTCGAGATCGAGTCGAAGACCGGCCGGATCTTGAACGTCATCAACATCGCTCTGACCAACGTCCCCGCGACGAAACGCATGCGCCCGCTCGTGGCGGCGCACCAGGAGAGACCCATGAATGCAGCCGAGCGCGCGAAGAAGATGAAGGAGGCGCGCGAGCGCATGGCCCAGGCGAAGGCGGCGCAGGAAGCCGCGCTCGCCGAGATGGAGGGCCTCCTCGAGGAGCCCGCCAGCGCCGCGGAGGAGGCCCCCGAGGGCGAGACGCCGGCGGTCACCCCGCCGGTCGCCGAAACCCCCGCCGTCGAGGCGCCTGTGGCCCCTGTGGCGCCTCCTGTCGCCGCCGCGCCGCCCCCGGCCGTCGCTCCCCCCGCTGCCGCGCCTCTCCCGGTCGCTGCCTCGGCGATGGGCGCTGCGGCGCCGGCGGGCGTGCCGGTGATGTCCTCGGCCCACGAGATGGTCTTCAAGGTGGCCTGCCAGCTCACCGGGCAGACCGACCCGGCGATGGTCGCCGGCGCGCTCCGCGCGCTGAAGGAGACCGCAGACGAGGTACCCGCGCTGAAGAGCAGCGTGACGTCGCTCTCGACCGAGGTGAACGCCTCGAAGGTCTCGAAGATGGTCGACACGGCCATCCGCGAGATGAAGCTCGAGCCGGCGAAGAAGTCCTGGGCGCTCTCGCTCGGGATGAAGAACCCGAAGGAGCTCGAGGGCTACCTCGCGACGTGCAAGCCGATCGTGCGCACGTCCGAGACGAAGCACCAGGGCGACGCGTCCGCAGCGAAGGCGGCGGTCACGTCGCTCTCGAACGAGGCGATCGAGTTCGCGAACCGACTCGGCGTGACGCCGGACGCGGTGCTCGCGCAGAAGCAAGCGATGGAGGCTCGCCGGCAGCGTGCCGGCGTCACCTCGATGACCGAAGACGACGACGACTGAACCCGCCGTCGTGACGGGACCTCGAGGCGCGCGCCCACGACTGCAACCGGAGACCACCAATGGCCGATCTGAATCGCTCCCGCGACACCATCAAGTACAACGAGACCACGCTCCACCTGAACTACCCCGTGAAGGGTGGAGTCCACATCTACCCCGGCCTCATGGGCTTCATCGACAGCGCAGGCCGCGTCGTCGGCGCCAGCGCGCTCGGCGCGAAGGTCGCGGGCCGGATCACCGCCGAGGTGGACGCCACGAACTACACCGACGGGCAGCTGACGGTGAACCTCGAGGAGGGCATCTACTGGTTCGACAACTCGTCCGCGGGCGACCTCATCGCCGCGGCCGACGTCGGCAACACTTGCTACGTCGTGGACAACCACACCGTTGCGAAGACGAGCAACAGCAGCGCGCGCATCGCAGCTGGGCGAATCATCAACGTCGACCCCGTCATGGGCGTCGCCGTTCAGCTGAAGTCGATCACCCACACGACCTGATCACGCGCCACTCGCCTCGTCGCGCGACGGTCGCGCGCGGGCCCCCACAAGACTTCGCGCCCCTCTGGGAACGCCCTGCCCGGCCTCGCCGTGCGGGGCGTTTTCACGTGCGCCGCACGCCGACGGAGCCAATTCGATGATCATCAATCCCGCGAACCTCAACGCCCTCTTCACCACGTTCGATACGCGGTGGACAGCGCAGTACGCGGCGTTCAAGCCGCAGTCCTACTACCAGCGCCTGGCCATGACGATCCCGAGCAACAGCTCGATGAGCGTCTACTCGTGGCTCGCGCACCTGCCGCGCATGCGCGAGTGGCTCGGGCCGCGCATGATCCGGAACATCGGTCAGCACACGACCGCGCTGAAGAACAAGAAGTACGAGCTCACGATCGAAGTCGAGCGCGAGAAACTCGAGGACGACCAGTACGACCAGTACGGCATCTGGATGGACCAGGCCGCGTCGTCCGTCGCGAAGTGGCCCGACCAGCAGATCATCCCGCTCCTGATGGCGGGCAACACGGGCGCCTTCGGCACCGGCTTCGACGGGCAGAACTTCTTCGACACCGCGCACCCTGTCGATGGCATTCCCGGCTCGACGGGCTCGGGTACGCAGAGCAACTACTTCACGAACACGCCGCTCAACCCGTACAACTTCGGCATCGTCTCGACGTCGATGATGTCGATCGTGGGCGAGGACAACCAGAGCCTCGGCGTGGGCGCGAAGCTGCTCGTCGTCTCGCCGCAAAACGCGGTGATGGCGCGCACGATCGCGAACAGCCCCACCTTCGGCCAGAGCATCATCGACAACGGGTCAAGCGTCGCGCCGATCGCGAACCCGTACGTGGGCACCGTGCAGGTGCTCGTCATCCCCGAACTGTCGGCGCAGCCGACCGCCTGGTACGTCCTCGACGACTCGCAGCCGGTGAAGCCGCTCATCTGGCAGATCCGCAAGGAGCCGGAGTTCGTCTACCGGAACCAGCTCACCGACGAGCACGTCTTCAACTCGGACGCGTTCCTCTACGGCATCCGCGCGCGCGGCGCCGCGGGCTACGGGCTCTGGTTCCTCGCGGCGAAGGCCGTCGGCTGACCCTCCCCCGGGTCCACGCGGCCCGGCGACAAGCTGCCAACCCGAGGCTCGACGTGAGGTCTTGCGCGCCTGCGCGTAGGGCCTCGGGGTGGCTTTTCTTCTGACCTTTCAGCGCAACGGAACGAAGGATCTCATGTCCAAGAACGAAGAGCAGCAGAAGGCCGCGCAGCAGCAGATGGAGGAGCAGCAGGCTCGCCAGCAGGAGGAGCAGGCGCGCGCCGCTGCCGATGCGCAGAAGAGCCAGCAGTCCGACGCGCCGAAGGGCGCGCGGCGCGGCGAGACCGTCGTCCCGAAGCAGGCGCCCGCGCCGGAGCAGCCGCCGGAGGAGCAGAAGCAGAAGGTCCAGGTCCGCTCGATGACCGGCCAGGCGCGCGTCCGCGGCGGGCAGTCGCTCACCGGCGACTGGCAGGAGGTCGAGGTCACCGCGCAGCAGCTCGCCGAGCTCCGCGCCGACGACCAGGTGCAGGTCGCCCCCGCCGGCGTCGACCCGTCGCAGGCCGTCGCAGGCTCGGAAGGCCCGCGGAACGTCATGCACGCGGCGTTCGACCCCGCGCTCGCGGCCCTCCACCCCGACAAGATCAAGGCGATGGCCATGGGCGGCGCCGCCCAGCGCCCCGCGGACCAGCTCGCGCAGCAGCGCGCGCCTGGCCCGGGCAACCCCACCGCGCAGGGCGTGAACGCCGCCTCTGCAGGCCCGCAGGCGGGCATCGCGGGCGCCACGGAGGAGTCGAAGGGAACCCCCCCGGAGGAGTCCGGCACCCTCACGAACGAGCAGCTCGCCGCGCGGCGCGGCGCGCAGGGCAACGTCCTGCCGACGCCGTCGCAGCCGCCGCCGAAGAATCGCTGATCGCCCCACGCGTTCCGGAGGAAGCCCGCCATGGCCGTCTACGCCGACCTCGAGGACCTCTACGCCTTCGGCGCGCCGCAGTCGGCCTTCCGCGGCGTGCGCGAGGAGCAGCTCCAGGCGCAGCTCGACGTCGCGTCGAAGCGGGCGAACGCCTTCCTCCGGAACAACTGGACCCTCCCCCTCCAGCCCCTCAATCCGCCCCCGGCGATCGGGCAGCCCTACCCCGAGGAGCTCAAGGAGGCGGTCGCGAAGATCGCCGCCTACAACATCATGTCCGTCCGGGGCTACGACCCCGAGAAGGACAACGGCGCCCTCCGCGATCGCGCGAAGGAAGCGCTCCAGTGGCTCAAGGACGTCGGCGCGGGCGACATCACGCCCTCGGACTTCGTCGGGTCGCCGGCCGCCGTCGCAGACGTGGAAGCCACGACGGAAGGCTCGGCATCCGGCGGCCCGATGGTCGCGTCCTCCCCGCCCCGCTGGCGGCGGCCCGGCTACGCGCGCCCGCTCCCCCTCAGCGCCATCAACAACGTCGGCACGGGCCCTACGTTCATCGAGGGCGACGACGACGGGTGGACGCGCTGATGCCTGCCAAGGATCCCGCGAAGGTCGACATCCTGCTCCAGCGCCTCGAGCACCTGAAGAGCCCCCAGGCGAAGCAGGAGCTCGTGGTGCTCATGGCCGAGACCGCGATGGCGCAGGTCAACTACGGCTTCCGCACGTCGACGAGCCCCGACGGCTTCACGTGGCCGGCGCTGAAGTCCCGGCCGGGCGGCAAGCCGCTCCAGGACACGCGGCGGAACCTCCAGGCCAGCATCAGCCCGCGCTTCGGCTCAGGGCGCTTCCGGCTCGTCACCCCCTTCATCGGCGCGAAGGTGCACCAGTACGGCGCCACCATCGTGCCGGTGCGCGCGAAGGCCCTGCGCTTCGGGGTGCGCGGGGCTGCGCCGGCGCGCGGCCGCAGGGGGCCCACCTCCATCGTCTTCGCGCAGAAGGTCGTGATCCCGCAGCGCCAGTACCTCCCGATCGGGCCCAACCTCCCCGACCGCTGGCGGGAGGCCTTCCAAGAGACGCACCGCCGCTTCATGTCGCGGCTGCTGAAGGGCGGAGGCACGCCGTGACCGTTCGCTCGCTCCGCCAGGTCCTCTCGGAGATCCAGGACGACGTCGACCAGCGCGTGACCGTCGTGTCGCGCGCGATCCTCGGCCAGACGACCGGCATCGAGTGGGCGTACGGCAAGGCCGAGCTGAATCGGAACGCCGCGCCGCCCCGCATCGTCTGGGTCCGGACCCCGGGCAGCTACGAGCCCATCGACTACCACTGGCAGACCCCCGCGCGGCCGCTCCGCACGCGCGTGCAGCCGGTCGACGCGCACGTCTGGGCGCCGGCGGATCCGGTCGACGGGTCGGACGCGCTCTGCGAGGCGCTCTCCACGCTCCTCGTCGCCGCGGCCTACCGAGTCGCCGTCGGTTCCTTCGAGGTCGTGGGCGACTCGTGGCCCGAGGTCTCCGACGAGACGCTCGGCCACCTCTGCATCGTGAGCTTCCGGTTCTTCACGCCGGTCCTGGACGACGCGCAGCAGACCGTCGTGCTGGCGAACGCCTCGAGCTTCCCCTTCGACGCGCGCGCCGCGAGCGCGACGGACAAGACGCTGACGCTCGGCGAAGGCGATCCGCCCGACCCCGCCCTGCCCTGAGCGCCCCGCCACCAGCCATCCCTCGAACGCCGGCGCCTCGCGCGCCGGTCGGGCGCGCACGTCCACCACGCACCAGGAGCCTTCATGATCCCGCAGGTCAACCCCACCATCCAGGACGGCGCGCTCGGAATCGCCCCCGCGAGCGGCGTTCAGTCGAACGTCGCCATCGTCGGGCCGGCGCCGCAGCTCTCCTCCTCCACGCTGCTCAACACCCTTCTCACGTTCACCGATGCGCAGGTCGCGCTCACCACGCTCGGGCGAGGCATGCTCGCCCAGGCCGTCGCGCTCTACCTCGCGAGCGGCGTGAACCCCGTCTACGCCGTCCCCTCCGCGTTCGACTCCGGCGGCACCGCCGGCACGATCACGCACACGGGCGCAGGCTCCGGCACGGTGACGCAGACCGGGACCGCGAACGACGTCTACGAGGTCATCGTGAAGATGGCGTCGACGGCGGGCATCGCCGCGGGCGTCTCGTTCCTCTACAGCCTCGACGGCGGCAACCACTGGTCGAACACGATCACCCTCGCCGCCGCGGCCACGACCTACGTCGTGCCGAATACCGGCATCACGTTCACCTTCTCGGGCTCGAGCAACGCCATCGGCGACACGTACGCCTGGCAGACCGTGGCGCCGGCGACGAGCGACGCGAACGTGACGGCGGCGCTGACCGCGGCCTTCGCGCAGGGCACCGTCGACCTCGAAATCGTGCACGTGCTGAAGACCCCGGTGACGGCGAGCTCGGAGGCCTTCAGCACGGCCGCCGCCGTGAGCGCCGCGCTCACCACCGCCGAGGGGCGCTTCATCTACTGCATGGGCATCGTCGACGGCGGCGTCGACAACCAGTCGGCGAGCACGATGGCGACCGGCATCACGACCGCCTTCGCGAACTTCGCGGGCACGCGCGTCATGGTCTGCGGCGGCTACGAGAAGGTGACCTCGCCCATCGACGGGAACCTGTACCGCCGGCCCGTCTCCTGGACGACCGGCGCGCGGCTCGCCTCGAAGCCGCCCGCCGAGCACCCGGGCCGCACCGCCTCGGGCGCGCTGCCGGGCGTCGCGTCGCTCTACTACGACGAGGACGCGTCGCTGCTGCTCGACACCTCCCGCATCACCACGCACCGCACCATCCGCGGCGCGCAGGGGTACTACGTCACGCGCGGCTGGATGATGGCGTCCTCGGGCTCCGACTACCAGTACGTGATGGCGCGGCGTGTCATGGACCGCGCCTGCCGCATCGCGCGGCGCCGCCTGATCCGCTTCCTCAACGAGTCGCTCCCGGTGAACCCGTCGACGGCGACGGTGAATCCGGGCGGCATCGACGAGATCACCGCCCGCGTCATCGAGGCGTGGGTGCTGCGCGGCCTCGAGGACGTGCTGCTCGCAACCCAGCAAGTGAGCGAGATCCGCGTCTCGGTCGACCGGACCGCGAACATCATCAGCACGTTCACCCTGCCGGTGAGCATCCGCCTGACCCCGGTCGGCTACGCGGAGTCCATCCAGTACATCATCGGCTTCTACAACCCGATCCTCGCCATCGCGGCTTGAAAGGAAGATCCACGTGGCGACATACCCCAATATCAATGGCGTTTCCTACGACTGGTCGAGCGTCACCATCTCGCTCGGCGCAAACATCACCCCCGCCCTCAAGGGCATCGACTACAGCCAGGCGCTCGAGCCGGGCGAGGGGCGCGGCAACGCGTCCGCGTGGATCAAGAGGACGCGCGGCGAGCTGAAGCCCGACGCGTCCTTCGAGATCTACTTGAGCGAGTTCCAGGACTTCATCGACGTGCTCGGCGACGGCTACATGGAAAAGTCGTTCGACGTCACGGTGAACTACCGAGAGGGATCCGAGCGCGTCCTCACGGACAAGCTCATCGGGTGCCGCATCAAGAAGCACGCCGACTCGCCAAAGCAGGGCAGTGACCCGATGACGGTGAAGGTGGACCTCCACCTCCACCACGTCGAAAAGAACGGCAAGAAACCGACGACCGACAAGCTCCGAACGGCGTAAGAGCCGCACTCGGGGCCTCTCGCGCAAGGAGAGACCATGGCAATTGATGAAGCGAAGATTCAGGCATTGAAAGAGAAGTACGGGCCGCGCCTCTCGAAGCTCGAGTTCGAGGACGCGGTCATCGTGCTGCGGAAACCGACGCGCGGCGAATACCAGTGCTTTCGTTCGGACGTGAGCGACGAGAAGAAGCGCGCCGCGGCAGCGGGGAGGCTCGTGAAGTGCCTCGTCGTGCATCCACCCGAGTGGAGTGAGGTGGAGGCGATTTTCGACGAGTACCCCGCGCTCGAGGACCAAGCCGCCAACGCGGCGCTCCAGATGGCGGGCGCCACGAAGGAAGCCAGCGTCGGAAAACTCTGAGCCTCGTCGAAGAGGCCGGGCGCAACGACTACCGCGGGATGGAGCTTCTCCGCGCGTGGCGCCGCGACGAGGACAGCGAGGAAGCGGAGGCGGGGGGTGTCCTCGTCGCGCGCTTCCTTCGCGAGGTCCACATGGTCTTGACCACCAAGAAGTGAGGCTCCGATGGCCGACGGCGTGGAGTGGGTGTTCCAGCTGATCGACCACGTGAGCGGGCCGGCGAGCAACATCACCCTCAACGTGAACCAGGTCGTCAAGTCGCTGAAGGGCGTCGACGACGCGGCGAAGCAGGCGGCGGCATCGAGCCACGGCTGGAACCTCGACGTCGGCAAGGCCATCGGCGACTGGGCGATGGACCTGCCGGCGATGGCCTTCGAGGCCGGCGCCGCGCTGGTGGCGGCGGGCGGCTCGCTCGTGGCCGCAGGGCTCGCCTTCGCCGCGAGCTCGGCGGACGCGAAGCGCGACACGCTCTTCTCGATGCGCACGTTCCTCGGCGCGGGCGAGGACGCGGCCGCGGTGATGGAGCAGCTCGAGGGCTTCGCGCTGCATTCGTCGCTCGGGAAGGACGCCTTCCTCGCGACGGCGCAGAAGTTTCTCGGGGCAGGCTTCCAGAAGGAGGAGCTCGCGCCGCTCCTGGCGGCCGTCTCGGACATTCAGGGCGCGAACGGCGGGAACGAGGCCGCCGGCGCGAAGCTCGAGGCGCTGCTCCTCAAGGCGCGGACGCAGAACAAGATCGACCCGCGCGAGCTGATGCAGCTCGGCAACATCGGCATCAGCGAGGACCGCATCGCAGCTGCGATCGCGAGCCAGCGGGGCATCACCATCGATGCCGCGTACGGCGTGCTCCACGCCGGCCAGATGAACGGCAACGAGGTCAGCGACGCCATCCTCGGCGCCGTGGCGGGCATGAACAAGAACGGCGTGCTCGGCGGCATCGGCGACGAGTTCGGCAAAGGCTCGCTCCGCGTAGGCATCGCTCACCTGAAGGACTCGTTCGGAGACCTCTTCGAGAACGTGAAGAACGGGGGGCTCCTCGACTTCATCCACAACCTCACCGACAGCCTGCGGGGCGAGGGGGGGCAGCACTTCATCGCGTTCCTCAACGACTCGTTCTCGAAGCTGACGGGCTACCTCTCCGGCATCACCTTCGACGACCTCACGAGCGGCATCGACACGGTGGTCGCGATTCTGAAGGGCTGCTGGACAGTGATCGAAGGAGTGATCGCCGCGGTGCGCGGGTTCGGCGACGGGTTCATGACCGTCATCAACGGCGTGATGCCCGTCGTCTCGTCCTTCTGGACGCTCATCACCGGCGGCGCCGACTCCGGCATGAGCGGGATGGACATTCTGAAGACGACCTTCGAGGTCCTCGGCTGGGTGATCGGCGGCGTCGTCGGTGCGGTGCTGCTCCTGGCGGAGGGCATCATCTGGGTGGTCGCCGAGATCACCAAGCTCACGATGGCCCAGGCCGAATGGATGGCTGGCGCCGTGACGGGCATCATCGAGTGGTTCGGCGCGCTGCCCGGGCGCCTGATGGCGATCGGCCACGACATCATCGACGGCCTCTGGGGCGGCATCAAAGCCGGCTGGGCCACGCTCATCTCCGACTTCGAGGGGCTGGTCAACCTGCTCCCCGCGGTGGTGAAGAAGGCGCTCGGCATCGCTTCCCCCTCCACGGTCTTCGCCGGCTTCGGCCTCAACACCGCCCAGGGCTTCGGACAGGGGCTCGACCGCGGGGACATGCCGGGGATGATGGAGG
>Ga0070658_10003850_pt1 | contig 12297 bp, 13 predicted proteins | sample KBSC13metaG_FD_64664 | JGI IMG/M metagenome (GOLD analysis project Ga0070658, IMG submission 64664) | Corn rhizosphere microbial communities from Kellogg Biological Station, Michigan, USA - KBS C1-3 metaG | ecosystem: Host-associated > Plants > Roots > Rhizosphere > Soil ... | reverse complement strand
TGGGCGTGAAGAAGAACACGAGGTTCGACTGGAACGCATTCAGCACGAGTGTCGCGGCGATGCCGAGCCCCGCCAGGCCGGCCACGATCCACAACGCGCGTTTAGTCCTGGGTTTCAAGCTCCCTCTCCTCTTCGATCCGGGCGAGGGCGCGGGAGCGGCGAACGAGCAGCCCCGCGATCTCCACGGCCACCGCGAGGGCGGCCGCGCCGTACGACATCCAGATGAAAAATCCATGGCTCACGTTCCGGCCTCCACCAGCGTCCGGACCCACTGCGTGCGCCGCTCGCGCTCGAGGATGATCGTGCGAACGCGCACGAGCGCCGCGCCGATCGCGTACATCCACGCGGCGAATGCCATGAGCAGCATGCCCCACAACATCGCCACGTGCATCGACGTTCCCTTGAAGCTTACGCTCGAGCCCTGGTGCAGCGTGTTCCACCATTTGACCGAGAAATAGATGATCGGCAGGTTCACCACGCCGATGAGGGCCAGCAGGGCGGCGGCGCGATCCCCGCGGCGCGGATCCTCGAACGCATTCGCGAGCGCGATGAACCCGAAGTAGAGGAAGAGCAGCACCAGCTCGGAGGTCATGCGCGCATCCCACGCCCAATACGTCCCCCACGTGGGACGGCCCCAGAAGGCCCCCGTCCATAGGGCGACGAACGTGAACATGGCGCCGGTGGGGGCGAGCGCGCGGGCCATCATCGCCGCGAGCCGCGTGTTGAAGGAGAGGGCCACCGCGCAGTAGCAAGCCATCACGAAGTAGATGAACATCGACATCCACGCGGCGGGCACGTGGATGAAGATCACGCGATAGACCTCGCCCTGCTGCGCGTCGGTGGGCGCCACGATGAATGCGACGTAGAGGCCCGCCAGCGCGAGGGCCGCGGCCAGCGCGAAGAACCACGGCGCCATCCTCCCCGCGAGGCGGTAGAAGGTGGCGGGCGAGGCGAAGTAGGACCATGCCATCGTCGTTCAATCCAGCGCGATGCGCACGGCGGCGCACACGGCGAAGGGCAAGGCCATCGCGCCCACGATGAGCACCGCGCCGAGGATGGAGAAGTGCGGCGCCGCGGAGAGCCCCGTGGCCTGCGCCTCCGCCGCGCCGGCGCCGAAGATGAGCACGGGCACGAAGAGCGGAAGGGCGAGGAGCGCCAGCAGCATGCCGCCGCCACGCGCGCCCAGCGCGAGCGCGGTGCACGCCGCGCCCAGCAGCGAGATCGTCGGCGTCCCGAGGAGCAGCGCCGCCGCGAGCACGCCGAGCACATCGACCGGCAGGCCGTACTGCAGCCCGATGAAGGGCGACAGGAGCGTGAGCGGCAAGCCCGACATGATCCAGTGCGCGGCGATCTTGCCCGAGACCCACGAGACCATCGGGTGGGGTGCCAGCTGCATCTGCTCGAGCGAGCCGTCCGCATAGTCGGTCGCGAAAAGCGCCGGCAGCGAGAGGAATGCGGCGAGCAGCGCGCACACCCAGATCACGCCGGGGCCGATGCGCGCGAGCAGCTGGGGATCGGCACCCACGCCGAGCGGAAAGAGCGAGGCCACCAGCAGGAAGAAGGCCACGACCAGCATCGTCTCGCCGGGATGGCGCATGGCGAGCGTGAGGTCCCGGCCGAAGGACCATGCGAAGCCGCCGGCGAACGATCCGCCGGCCGCGGGCACGATGGGCCGGGCGATGGCCACGCTCATGCGTCGAACCTCACGACGCGCGCGGGCGAAGGCGCGAGATCGTGATGCATGGCGAGCACGGCCAAGCCCCCGCGTTCGAGGTGTCGGGCAAGCAGGTCCGCGAAAAGGGCCTGGCCCGCATCGTCCAGCGCGGTGAGCGGCTCGTCGAGCATCCAGAGCGGCGCGGGGTCCAGCGCCAGGCGCGCGAGGCCGATGCGGCGGCGCTGGCCCGCGGAGAGCCTGCGCGCCGGAAGGTTGCGGCGTTTCTCGAGGCCCGCATGCGCGAGCGCGCTTCGGATCGCCGCCGGCTCGGGGCACACGCCCCGCAGGGAAAGCGCGCCGCGCAGGTTTTCCTCCGCGGTGAGGTCGTCCTTGATGCCCGGCAGGTGGCCCGCGAACAGCAGGTCCGCGTGAAAGCGCGCGACGGCGTTGCGCACCGGCTCGCCCGCCCAGCGCACTTCGCCGGCGTCCGGTTGCGTGAGTCCCGCGATGCAGCGCAGCAGCGTGGTCTTGCCGCTGCCATTGGGTCCGCGCAGCGCGATCCACTCGCCCATGGCCACGTGGAAGGACACGTCGCGAAAAAGGCGGGTCACGCCGCGCGAGCACGCGAGGCCGTTTGCTTCGAGCGAGCGCGTCACGGGCCCGGTCAGGGGACGACCTTGTCGATGACGACGTTAACGTCCCGCGCGCCGGGCTTCACCACGGCGCTCGAGCCCTGCAGGTCGCCCGATTGCGGCGCGGCCTGGCCGGCTTTGGAGATGCGCGCCTCGACGCGGATCGACTTCGCCGAGGAGATGTTCGCCCCGGGGGCCATCGACTGCGAATCGTCGAGCGCGAACTTGAGCGGCAGCTCCTTCGCGCTCGCGCGCATGATCGCGAGCGGCATGCGCGAGCCGCCCTCCGCACGCGCGAAGATGAAGAGCGTCTCGTTGCCCTGCAGCCGCGAGGCGATCTGCGGCGAGATGCTCACCGAGCCGCTCACCGATTGTCCCCCCGCCGCGGGCTTGGCCTGTGCGAGCTGCTTCGGTGCGTCGCCGATCGGCTTGCCTGCCGCGGCGGCCTTTTCCTGCACCTCCGCGATGATCGCGCGGACCTGCTTCTCTTCCTGCGAGCCGGGCGCCATCTGTGCCGCGAGGGTGGCCCAGTAGCGTGCGGAGGATGCATAGTCGCCGGCGTCCAGCGCGGCGGTCCCCGCGAGCGCGAGACCCTTGCGATGCGCCGGATCGATCTTGAGCGCGCGCTCCACGATCTCGCGCGGCCTGCCCGCGAGCGACTGGCCCTGCGCCATGCCGAGCGCGTCGGCCCAGTCCGCGAGGACGTCGGCATCGTCGGGCACCAGCTTGGACAGGTGCTCGTACGCTTCCGCCGACTCGGTGAAGCGTCCCAGGGCGGCGGTCGAGCGAGCCAGCAACGCCCAGCCCTGCGCGTCGTCGGGACGCTCGCGCACCTTCTGCGCGAGCTTGTCCACCATCGCGATCACGTCGTGCTGGGACATTCCCGAAGGCGCCTGGGTCAGCGTCGCATCGGTGGCCTTCGGATTACCCAGTGCCGCGTACATCCCGAACGCGATGGCCGGCAGGCAGATGGCCACGATCGCCGCCGCGACGTACGGACGTCGAGGCGCCTGCGCGGTCACGGGCTCGGATGCGCCGAGGTCCTGCTCCGCGCGGCCTACCAGGTCGTCGAGGGCCTCGTTGCGGGCGTCGCGGGGCAGGATGCCCGCGGCGACGTCCGCGTCGATCTCGCGCCTCTGGCTGCGCAGGACCTCCAGGTTCACCTCGGCGGCGCTGCGCCCCGTGGCACCCCGGGGCCGCAGCAGGGGCACCAGCACGAAGGCGAGCGCGAGGGCGGTCATCAGCGCCGCCAGCAGCCAGAAAACTGCCATGGAAATCAGGTGCGTACCAAGGTCAAGCCGAACCCGATTATAGCGGCGACACCCCCCTTGCGGACCATGCGGGCCTTGATCGAGCGCAACGATTCGAGGGAGATGTAGAATGCGGCGAGCCGAAAAACAATGGAAAGGTGGGGCGCATGGGCGGCATCGTGGCGACGTTCGTGCTCGGGTTCGTCATGGCGCAGTCGGCTTGGTGGATGGCCGCCCGCGGTGTGGTGGGTCCGGAGAACTCCGCGGCCTTCGGCGGTGCCCCGGTCGTGCGCTTCGCGCTTCTCGCCGGTGTCGAAATCGTGGTCGCGGCCGTCGCCTTCGGGGTGGTCCTCGCGTTCGTTGCGCAGGGCCGTGAATTGCGCAGCTCCTCCAAGGCGCTCTTCGTCGCATTCATCGCCGGCGCGGCCACCGCGACGGTCGCCGCGGGCCCCTTCGCGCTCATCCCGCCGGTCATCGAAGGCGAAGGCATGCTGTTTGTCTACATCGTCGCGGGCGGCCTGCTGAGCGCCGCCTTCGCCTGGCTCGAGGGGCGTGCGTTCCGCGGCGCCGTCGTTCCCGAAGCCTGAACCGCTCACGCGTCTTCCTCGCGGTCGCCCTGCTCGGGGCGGTGTTCGTGCTGGCGCTGGCCTGGCAGCGCGAGCGCGTGATCGAGAAGGTCCTGTACTGGCGCTTCGGCGCAACCCTTCCCGCGCCGTCCTATCCGGCCCCGCGCGATGCAACCGAGGCCCGCATGCAGGACCTCGATTACCTCTCGCAGCTCACGCGCGTCGACCGCAGCTTTTCCCCGCGCGCCGCTGAGCTCTTCCAGCAGCGCATCGCGTCGCTGCGCGCCCGTGCCGCGACACTCGACGCCGCGTCCTTCCTGCTCGGGGCATGCGAAGCGGTGGCCGCCGCCGACAACGCGCACACCAATGTCGATGCGCGCGCCTGGCGACAGCAGTTGAGCAGCGTGCCGGTGCGCTTCGAGTGGTTCGCCGAAGGCCTGCACGTCGTGCGTGCGCGCGAGGGATCGGCGGATCTGCTCGGGGCGCGCGTCATCGCCATCGACGGCCTCGCGCCGCAGGCGCTGGTCGACGACGCGGCGCGCTTCTTCGGTGGGCCCAGGGAGTTCGTGCGCACCTCGAGCCTCGTGTATCTCGAGTCTCCCGATGCGATCCATGCGGTCCATCCGCAAGCGCCGGCCGACCGCCTGCTGATGCGTGTCGTGGACGTCCAGGGACGCGAGCGCGCGGTGGAGCTGGCTGCCCTTGCGCCGCCCCAGGCCCCCGAGGTCTCGAAAGCCGGCCGCCTCTTTTCTCCCATCGCATTGCCCGACGAAAAGCCCGGCGAATGGCTCACGGTCATCGATCCCAAGGGAACGATTCCGCCGAGCCTGAGGGAGCCCGGTCGCAGCGTCTATGCGACGCCGCTGGACGAGGGGACCCTGTACCTGCATTTGTGGCAGATCCGCGACGACGCGTCCGGCTCGGTCGATGAGGGCATCAGGCGCGCGGTGGGCGAGGGCGCGCGCTGGCGGCGCATCGTGCTCGACCTGCGCTTCGATCGCGGCGGCGACTGGCCCTGGGCCTACGATCAGGTCCACAGGCTGCCCACGCACCTCGCGGCCGACGGGCGCATCCTGGTGCTGCTCGACAACACGACGTTCTCGGCGGCGATCATCGACGCGGCGCTGGCGAAGCATTTCGGGGCGCAACGCACGACGCTCATCGGCGAGCCACCCGGCGACAGGCTCGCGTTCTGGGCCGAGGGCAACTCGTTCGTGCTGCCCAACTCGAAGCTGCGGGTGCTTTCCTCGACGGGCTATCACGACTGGGCCCACGGATGCCGCGAGCTGCGCTGCTACTGGCCGAATTTCTGGTATGACGTGGGTGTGGGGAACGTGGACCCGGACGTGCGCGTGTCGTGGAGCTTCGCCGACTACCGCCGCGGGATCGATACCGTGCTGCAACGCGCGCTGGAGCGTTGATGGAGACGATCAGGCAGCTCGGCGCCTTCATGTGGCAATGCCTGAAGGCGTTCAAGGCGAACCAGGGGCTGCTGCTCGCGGGCGCGGTCGCCTATTACGCGCTGCTGTCGATCGTGCCGCTGATGATCATCAGCGTGATCGCCCTCTCGCATTTCGTGGAGCAGGCGCAGCTGCTGGGCACGCTGCAGATGTATCTCGAATGGATCGTGCCGGGACAGTCGGACCCGATCGTCGAGGAGCTCTCGGCCTTCATGGACCAGCGCGACGTGGTGGGCTGGGTGCTGCTGGTGACGATGCTCTTCTTCAGCTCGCTCGCATTCACGGTGCTGGAGAACGCGATGTCGGTGATCTTCTACCACCGCGTGGCGATCCGCCGCCGGCGCACGCTCGTCTCCGCGGTGATGCCTTACTGCTACATCGCCTTGCTCGGCATGGGATTGCTCGTGATCACCGTCGTCTCCGGCCGCCTCGAGACGATGGGCGAGGAGTCGCTGCATGCGCTCGGTCGCGACTGGCCGCTGAGCGGGCTCTCGCGCGGCATGCTCTACGTGCTCGGCCTCGTGGGCGAGATCGTGGTCCTGGGCTCGATCTACCTCGTCATGCCGGTGGGGCGGATGTCCTGGCGGCACGCGCTCGCGGGGGCGGCCACCGCCGCGCTCCTCTGGGAGCTCACGCGCCACATCCTGGCGTGGTACTACGCGACGCTTTCGAAGGTGAACGTGGTGTACGGCTCGCTCAGCACCGCGATCGTCGTGCTGCTCAGCCTCGAGTTCGCGGCCACGCTGCTCCTCTTCGGTGCCCAGGTGATCGCCGAATACGAGCGCATCGAGCGTGGCGGCAAGCCCGACGCGCCGCCCAAGCCCATGAAGACGGGTTGAACGCGCGGCGATTTCCGGCGTCAATTGGCCCATGGCCCTGTCGCCCCAGCAGATGCTCTGGATTTTCGCGCAGCAGACGCGCGAGCACGCGATCATCCTCGCCGATCGCGAGGGGCGCATCACCTGGTTCAGCCCCGGCGCCGAGGAGATTTTCGGGCACGCCGCCGAACGGATCACCGGCCAGTCGACCGCGGTGCTGTTCCTGCCGGAGGACGTCGAGCGCGGCCTGGACAAGGTAGAGCTCGAGGTCGCGAATTCCGGAGATGCGGCGGAGGACGACCGCTGGCAGCAGCGCGCCGACGGCTCGCGCTTCTGGGCGTCGGGCACGCTCATCGCGATGCGCGACGCGGCCGGCGAGACGCTGGGCTTCGCGAAGATCCTGCGCAATCGCACGGACCTGCGCGAGCAGATCGTGTCGTTGCGCAACCGGGTGCGCGAGCTCGAGACGGAATGCGAGCGCAAGGACGTGTTCCTCACCACCATCTCGCACGAGCTGCGCAACCCGCTCGCGCCGCTCACGAACGCGGTGCGCATCATCCGCACCTCGACCGACACTCCCACGCAGGACGTCGAATACGGGGTACGCATCATCGAGCGGCAGATGGCGCTGCTCGAGCGCCTCGTGGACGACCTGCTCGACCTCGCGCGCGTGGGCGCGGGCAAGGTGCTGCTGGAGCACGATCGTGTCGTGCTCAACAGCGTGCTGCGGCAGGCCCTGGAGAGCACCCGCCCGTTGATGGAGCAGCGGCGCCATTCGGTGGACCTGGTCCTGCCCGGGGGCGAGATCGCCGTGGATGGCGATGTGGATCGCCTGCTGCAGGTCTTCGTGAACCTGCTGAACAACGCCGCGAAATACACGCCGCCCGAGGGGCAGGTTTGGATGCACCTCACCACCGAAGGCCACGAAGCCGTGGTCCACGTTCGCGACAACGGGGTGGGCATCCCCACGGACATGCTGCCGAAGATCTTCGATCTCTTCACGCAGGTCGACAGCGTGCGCGCCTATTCGCAGGGCGGGCTGGGCATCGGCTTGTCGCTGGTGAAGAACTTCATCTCGCTGCACGGTGGAACGGTCACCGTGCGCTCCGACGGCGAGGGCAAGGGTTCCGAATTCAGCGTGCGCTTGCCGCTGGCGGCGCAGGACAAGGCAAAAGCCTGAAACGCGCAGGCTTTGGACCGCTAGTGCTTTACCTCGCCTATCAGGCGATCCAGGTGCGGGTCGGCCCGGTGGTTGGCCGCGTTCCAGCGCATCACCAGGTATAGCGCCGAGGACATGAACACGCCGAAGATGACCACGATCGACTGGATGCGCAGGTCCATCTTCAGCATGACCGAGTAGATCGCCAGCATCACGAGGATGCTCACGTTCTCGTTGAAGTTCTGCACGGCGATCGAGTGCCCTGCCGACATGAGCACGTGGCCCCGGTGCTGCAGCAGCGCGTTCATCGGGACCACGAAGAAGCCCGCCATGCCGCCGATCAGCATCAGCACGAGATACACCATCGGCATCCACTTGAGCGACACCATCGCGGTGACCGCAACACCCATGATCACGCCCACGGGCAGGACCTGCACCGCCCGCTTGAGCGGGATGAACCTGGCCGCCATGACCGCGCCCAATCCGGTACCCAGGGCGAAGATGCCGGGCATCATCGCCGCCTTCTCCAGCGGCATCTTGAGGTGCACCTCGGCCCAGCGGATCACCATCAGGTTCAGGCTCACGCCCGCGCCCCAGAAGAGCGTGGTCACCGCGAGCGAGATCTGGCCCAGCTTGTCGCGCCAGAGGATGGCGAAGCAGCGCGAGAAGTCGATGAAGAGGCGCACCGGGTTGCGCTCCTGGTGTGCGTACCTCGCGCCGGTGTCCGGAATCGCCAGGTTGAACAGCGCCGCCACCACGTAGACGACCGCGATCACGACGATCGCCGCCTCCGGTGCGGTGTTGATGCTGGTGTCGATGAAGGGCATGTCGAAGCGCAGCAGCGCGCCCGAGACCTGCGGGCCGATCAGCAGCCCGCCCAGCACGTTGCCCAGCACGATCGAGGCGACCGTGAGCCCCTCGATCCACGCATTGGCGAAGACCAGCTGCTCGGGAGGCAGCAGCTCCGTGAGGATGCCGTACTTGGCGGGCGAGTAGGCCGCCGCGCCCAATCCCACGACCGCGTACGCGAGCAGGACCATCCAGTACGCGGCGAAGTTGGCCACGTGCATGAACTCGTTGAAGAGGATGAGCACGCAGCCCACGACCTTGATCATGTTGGTCACGAACATCACGCGTCCCTTGGGCATCGAGTCCGCGAACGCGCCCACCACGAACGCGAGCACCACGTACGAGATCGTGAACGAGAACTTGAGCAACGGCGTGAGCCACTCCGGCCCCTGCAGCTGCACCAGCATGCCGATGGCGGCGATGAGCAGCGCGTTGTCGGCCAGCGAGGAGAAGAACTGCGCCGCCATGATGGTGTAGAAGCCACGTTTCATGGCGCGAGTCGGTGCCTCATGAGTGTTCGGCCCACCAATGGCGCATGGGCGCCTCGGCCATGGGTTTTGCGAATAAGTGGCCCTGCGCCAGGTCGCAGCCGATCTGCGCGAGCTCCGCGCGGACCGCGGCGGTTTCGACGCCTTCGGCGACCACGCGCAGGCCGAAGTGGTGCCCCAGGTCGATCGCGCTGCGCACCAGCGCGGCATCCGCGCGGTTCTCGAGCATCGCCCCGACGTAGGGCCGATCGATCTTGAGCTCGTCGATGGGAAAGCGCCGCAGGTGCGAAAGCGACGAGAAGCCGCTGCCGAAATCGTCGATCGCCAGGCCCACGCCCACGCCCTTCAATCGCGTGAGGATCGCCACGGAGCGCTCCGCGTCCGCGATCATCGAGCTCTCGGCGATCTCCAGCACGACGCTCGCGGGATCCACGGCCCAGGTCTTGATGCTCTGGTCCACCACCGCGGGCAGCTCGCGGTCGGTGAGCGTGCTGATGGACAAGTTGAGCGACAGGCGCGCGTCGAGCCCGCTGTTCTGCCAGCCCTGCGCGTGACGCAGCGCCGCGTTCAGGATCCAGAACGTGAGCGTGCCGATGAGGCCGGTGCGCTCGGCGATGCCGACGATGGTCTGCGGCGGGACGTCTCCCGCCTGGAAGTGATGCCAGCGAACCAGCGCCTCGAATGCCACCGGCTTGCCGGTGGCGAGGTCGATCTGCGGCTGGTAATGCAGCTCGAGCTCGTTGGCGCGGATGGCCCGCTCGAGGTCCAGGTCGAGCCCGCGATAGACCTCGGCTTCCACCGAGTCGTCCGTGTTCGCGACGTGGTAACCCTCTTCGCGCGTGGCGGCGATCTGCCGCGAGATGTCCGCGGTCATGAGCAGGTCCGCGGGATCGAAGCCATGCTCCGGCAACAACGCGATGCCCACGCACGGCCGCAGCACGGCGGAGCCACCCTCGTGGGCGATCGGGCGGTCGAGCGCGCGCAGCAGCTTCACCGCCGCGAGCACGGCCTGGCTCTGGTGCGCGAGGCGCGGCAGCACGATGCACACCTGCTCGTCGCCGATGGAGGCCATGCGGTCGCCGGGCCGCAGCGCCTTGCGCAGGCGATCGAGCACGAGCGTCATCGTGGTTGCGGGCGCGGGGCCGCGCAGCAGCGCCTGCAGGCGGTCCACGCGGCGCAGCTCGAGGATGAGCACGGCCAGGCGGCCATCGGTGGCGCGCGCGATCGCGGTCTCGCGGTCGAGGAGCCTCAGCAGGTCCTCGCGCGTGCCGACCTCGGCGGCCTCCGGGCTGTCGGGGACGGGAGCGCCGGGGGATGGGTTGGCCACGGAGGCTATGCCAGGTAGAAGTCGCGCAGGTCGAGCCCGTAGGCTCCCGATGCGAGACCGCGCTTGATGAAGACCGCGTCCTCGCCGACCTTCGGGTCGTAGAGGAGGTCGAGCATCGTGGGATAGGGGGCGGGCGTCTTGTCGGGGCCGGTCACGATGAGCACGCGCGGCTTGAGCCTGCGCACCTTGCTGTGCTCCACCACCACGGCGACTTCCCCGGTCGACAGCTCGATGAGCGAGCCCACCGGGAACACGCCCACCGAGGATACGAACTGCTGCACCAGCGGCTCGTGGAAGAAGTCCCCGCCCCACGAGGTGATGCTGCGCAGCGCTTCGTACGAAGACACGGCCGCCGCATAGGGGCGATGGTTCGTGAGCGCCACGAAGCAATCGACGATGCCCGCCATGCGCCCGAAGATGCTGATCTCCTCGCTCACCAGGCCGTTGGGATAGCCGCTGCCGTTCATGCGCTCGTGGTGCTGGAGATGCCCTCGATCACTTCCGGGGCGAAGCTGGACTCCGAGAGGATCTCCAGGCCGTGCGAGACGTGCGCCTTGGCCGATTCGAACTCCTCGTCCGTGAGCCGGCCCTGCTTCTCGAGGATCTCGCGCGGCAGACGGATCTTGCCGATGTCCAGCAACAGGCCCACCTGCGCGAGCAGCGAGAGCTGCGGCTTCGGGAAACCGAGGTGGCGCGCGAAGGACGTGATGTACACCGACACCTGCAGGCCGTGGCCATACGTGGTGATGTCGGTCTCGCGCAGGCGAGCCACCCACATGAGCGCCTGCGGATTACGCACGATGCTGTCGACCATGTCGTCGACGATCTCCTCGACGCGATCGACCTCGAAGGATTGCCCGAGGCGAATGTCGGAGACCAGCTTGTCGAGGAGGTCCCCGGCGGTCGCGACGATCTCGCGCGCGACCGGCACCTCGGCCTCGATCGAGGACTGGTTCACATACGTTTGCACCGCGATGCCCGGCGGCAGCAGCGAGGCGCGCGCCTCGAATTCCTGCGGCGTCTCCTGGGGCGGTGGCTCCGGCGGGGGCGGTGCGTCCGCGGCGCCGTTGCCGCCGCGGCTGAACATGCCCTTCAGCCCGGAGAACATGCGCCCCAGGCCGCCGCCCCTGGGTCCGCCCTCGTAGCCTTCGACATCGGGCGCTCGCCCGCCCTTGCGCGCGCGGCGCGCGATGTCCTCGAGCTTGAGGAGCTTGTGCTCCTTGCCGTCCTTGTCGATGCGCACTTCCGGGAGCTCGCCCGACGGCGTGCGCGGCACCGACGTAGTGGCTTCGCGCGGCGGCGGGGGCACCGACGGCGCGGAGGCGCCCGCCTTGCGCGCGATCTCCGCGGCGGTGGGCGCCTGGAACTCGTCCCCGGTCGAGCGTGCGCGATCGACGATCACGTACTCGCAATGCGTGCGCAATGCGGCGATCTGGTCCTCGTCCTCGACGAGGAAACCCTGCAGCAGGAACGGGGTATCGACCCACGGACGATCGAGATCGGCCACGAACATGCCGATCTTCAGGTCCGAGGTGAATACTTTCGTGGCCATTGACCCGGCATTCTAAGGGATCGCGCCCCCTATAATCATTGCGTGCGTAATACGATCCTCGATGGCATCCGCGTGCTCGACCTCACGCGCGTGCTGGCCGGCCCCTGGGCCGCGCAGAACCTCGCCGACTTCGGCGCCGAGGTGATCAAGGTCGAACGACCCGGCCATGGCGACGACACGCGCAAGTGGGGGCCGCCCTTCCTGCGAGATCGCGAGGGCAACGAGACCAGCGACGCGGCCTATTACCTGGCCTGCAATCGCGGCAAGCGTTCCATCACGCTGGACATCGCCAAACCCGAGGGACAGGCGCTCGCGCGGCGCCTGGCGCTCGAGTGCGACGTGCTCATCGAGAACTTCAAGGTGGGGGACCTCGCACGCTACGGGCTCGATTACGCGAGCCTGAGCCGCGAGCATCCACGCCTCGTGTACTGCTCCATCACCGGCTTCGGCCAGGACGGGCCTTATCGCGAGCGTCCCGGCTACGACTTCATGGTGCAGGGCCTGGGGGGCTTGATGAGCGTGACCGGCGAGCGCGACGACCT
>Ga0070658_10003848_pt1 | contig 12302 bp, 11 predicted proteins | sample KBSC13metaG_FD_64664 | JGI IMG/M metagenome (GOLD analysis project Ga0070658, IMG submission 64664) | Corn rhizosphere microbial communities from Kellogg Biological Station, Michigan, USA - KBS C1-3 metaG | ecosystem: Host-associated > Plants > Roots > Rhizosphere > Soil ... | reverse complement strand
GTGGGCTCATTACAACGACCCCGTGGCGCTCGCGCGCGACGTGGACATCGTCGTGGCCGCCTGCCCCGGCGGCGAAGCCACGCGCGGCCTCGTGAGCGCCGAGGTGATCGAAGCGCTGGGCCCCAAGGGCGTGTTCGTGAACATCTCGCGCGGCTCCGTGGTCGACGAGCCCGCCCTCATCGCGGCACTCAAGCATGGCCGGCTCGCGGGCGCGGGCCTGGACGTGTTCGCCGATGAGCCGCGGGTGCCACAGGAGTTGATCGCGCTGGAGAACGTCGTGCTGCAACCCCACGTGGGCAGCGCCACGCATCCGACGCGCGGGGCGATGGGGCAGCTCGTGCTGGACAACCTCGAGGCCTTCTTCGCCGACCGGCCGCTGAGGACACCTTACCCCTAGGCGCTCGCGGGCCGCCCCGTCAGCGGATACGCAGGATCGTTGTAGCCCGGCGTCGAAGGATGTCCCGGGCGGACGAGCGAATCGACGAGCGCTTCGTCTTCGGCCTCGAACTTCTTTCCGATCGCGCCCAGATAGCCCTGCCATTGCTCCAGCGTGCGCGGCCCGCCGATCACGCTCGAGACGATGGGATTGGCGAGCACCCAGCTCACCGCGAAATCCGTCGGCGTCATGCCCTTTTTTCCGGCATGGGCCTTCAGCTTCTGCGCGATCTCGAGCGACTCCTCGCGGAATTCCGTCTCCATGATGCGCTTGTCGTTGCGCGCGGCCCGCGTGCCTTCGGGCGGGGGCGCGCCCTTCGTGTACTTGCCCGTGAGCACGCCTCGCGCGAGCGGGCTGTAGGGAACGACGCCAAGGCCGTAATGCGCGCACGCGGGCAGCACCTCGGCCTCCGGCTGTCGGTTCATCGCGTTGTAATACGGCTGGCACACGATCGGGGGATCGACGCCCAGCTCGCCGCACACGCGCATCATCTCGGCGATGCGCCAGCCGCGAAAGTTGGAGACGCCGAAATAGCGCGCCTTTCCCTGCGCGATCACGTCGGCCATGGCGCTGGCCGTCTCCTCCATCGGCGTGGCCAGGATGTCGCGGTGCAGGTAGTAGATGTCCACGTAGTCCGTACCGAGGCGCTCGAGGCTCTCGTCGATGGCTTGCAGGACCCACTTGCGGCCCGTGCCCCGGCGATTCGGGTCGTCACCCATGGGGTTGGCGACCTTCGTGGCGAGGATCCACCGATCGCGATCGGAAGCGATGAGCTTGCCGGTGATCTTCTCGGACTCGCCCTTCGCGTACTGGTCCGCCGTGTCGATGAAGTTGACGCCCGCGTCCCTCGCGGAGCCCACGATGCGGCCGGCTTCGGCGGCGTCCGTGCGGTCTCCGAACATCATCGTGCCGAGGCAGATGGGCGAGACCATGAGGCTGCTTTTTCCTAGCTTCCTGTATTCCATTTTCTGTTTTCGCTCCCGCGAGTTAAAGCTTTCAACACGATCGTCGGAGTTACGCGCATGTCTCCGCCAGCCACGTTGTAACCACAGATATCGTCCTCCGTGGAACTCAGTGTGTCCTCAGCGTCCTCAGTGTTCAGGCTTTTGATTTAACCGGCGCAGCCAACCCAATCCCTCGCTCGTTCCGGCGCGCGGACGATATTCGCAACCGATCCAGCCTTCGTACCCCACCTCGTCGATGAGCTTGAAGAGGTAGGGGTAGTTGACCTCCCCGATATCGGGCTCGTGCCGCTCCGGCACGCCTGCGATCTGCATGTGCCCCACGCCCCCGATGTACTGGCGGATCTTCATCGCGAGGTCGCCCTCGACGATCTGGCAGTGATAGAGATCCATCTGCACCTTGAGGTTCGCGGCGCCCACATCGCGGCAAACGGCGTGCGCCTCGTCCTGACGATTGAGGAAAAACCCCGGAATGTCGCGTGTGTTGATGGGTTCGATCACCACGGTGATCCCGAGCGAGCGCGCCTGCTCCGCCGCGTGTGCGAGATTTCGGACATACACCTCGCGGTGCCGCGCACGATCCTCGTTCGGTGCGATGAGGCCGGCCATCACGTGGAGCGTGCGGTTTCCGAGTACACGCGCGTAGTCCAGCGCGGTATCGATGGAACGACGGAACTCTTCCTCGCGCCCGGGCCGCGACGCGATGCCGCGCTCGCCTTTCGACCAGTCGCCGGGCGGTGCGTTGAAGAGCGCCAACGCGAGGCCGTTCCCGTCCAGCCGCTTGCGGATCTCGACCGCGGGATGCTCGTAGGGAAAGAGGAATTCCACGCCCTTGAAAGCGTCGCGCGACGCGGCGGCAAAACGGTCGAGGAACCCGTGCTCCGGGTACATCATCGTGAGGTTGGCGGCGAATCTCGGCATCACCATCTCGCGCCGAACGCGCGGCGCAGCTCGTCGATGCGGTTGTCGTCCAGCGGCTCGGCGCGGCGCCCGGACATCAGCCAGAGCTTCGCGGTCTCCTCCAGCTCCTCGAGCACCGCCATGGCCGCGGCGGGCGTCTCGTGCCACACATTGGGGCCGAGGCGCTCGAGCATCACGGCGCGAATGGGCGTGCCGCGCGACGCGTGATCGGCAATCGTCGCCGCGACCCGCTCACCCACGTTCGCGTCACCCGGCCGGTGGTACGGAATCAGCGGGGTGTGCCCCACTTTCATCACGTAGTAGGGCGTGATGGGCGGCACGATGTCCTCGCCCTTCCAGGCGCCGGCGATCGAGAGCGCCACGAGGTTCGTCGAATGGGTGTGGATCACGCAGCGCGCGCTCGAATCGCTTTCGTAGATGCGCTTGTGGAGCGCCAGCGTCTTGCTCGGCCGATCGCCGCCGGCGTGCGAGCCGTCGGCCGCGACCCGCGCAAGCCGCTCCGGCTCGAGGAACCCGAGGCACGCGTCGGTGGGGGTGATGAGGAACCCGTCGTCGAGACGCACGCTGATGTTGCCGGCGGTCGCATGCACGTAGCCGCGCCCGAAGAGGCTCGCGCCGATGCGGCAGATCTCGCCGCGCAGGGCCGCCTCATCCATTCGCGGCTCGCGGTGCGGCGGCGCCTTGGTCGAGCATCGCCAGCGCCTTGCGGAAGAAATCGGGCGTGCCGAAATTGCCGGACTTGAGCGCGATGTGCATCGGCGCGCCCGCGGCCTTCGAGTACGCCGAGCACCACGGCACGCCGGGATCGATCTGCGGCCCGATGCGCATTCGCTCGACGCCGAGCGAATGCAGCACCGCGCTCGAGGTCTCGCCGCCGGCCACCACGAGCCTGCGCACGCCCAGATGGGCGAGGTCCTGCGCGACCTGCGCGAGCATCTTCTCGACGAGCGCGCCGGCCACATCGGCGCCCATGCGCGATTGCACCGCGGACACCGCTTCGGGCGTCCCGGTGCTGTAGACCAGCACGGGGCCTTTGCCGAGATGCTCCTTCGCCCACGCGATGGCCGCGCCGACCATGTCCTTGCCCTCCGCAGCCGCGATCGGGTCCAGCGCGAACGAGGCGCCGCCGGTGCGAACGAACTCGCTCACCTGCCCGCGCGTGGCGGCCGAGCAGCTGCCCGAGACGATGGCGGAGAAGCCGCCGGGCTCCGAGAGTCGCGCCGCGTGCGTGTTGTGCTCGAAGCCCCACGCAGCCGGCAGGCCGATCGCCATGCCGGAGCCGCCGGTAATGAGCGGCATCGTGCGCAGCGCGGGGGCCAGCCTTGCGAAGTCCGAATCGGCGATCACGTCCACGATCGCGATGCCCACGCCGCTCGCGCGCAACGCCGCGAGCCCGATGCCGATCGCCTCGCTCCCGCGCGCGACGACGGTGTAGTCGAGCAAGCCGACCTTGCGCTTGGTCTGCGCTTGCAGCACGCGCACGATGTTCGAATCCGTCATCGGCGTGAGCGGATGGTCGCGCATCCCCGACTCGCTCAGCAGCACGTCGCCCGCGAAGAGGTAGCCCTTGAACACGACGCGCTTGTTCTCGGGGAATGCGGGGCATGCGACCGTGAAATCCGTGGAGAGCGCCTTCATGAGCGCGTCGCAAACGGGGCCGATGTTGCCGCGCGGCGTCGAGTCGAAAGTGGAGCAGTATTTGAAGTAGATCTGGCGCGCCCCCTGCGTCCGCAGCCACTCGAGCGCGGCGAGCGATGTGCCCACCGCCTCGGCGACGGGACACGTGCGGGTCTTGAGTGCCACCACGATCGCGTCCACGTCCTCGTCGATCGGTGCGCCCGGAACGCCGATGGTCTGCACCACGCGCATGCCCGCGCGCACGAGGTTGTTCGCGAGGTCGGTCGCGCCGGTGGAATCGTCGGCGATGCAGCCCAGGACCAGGCTCATCGGTCTCCTGCTCCCTTCGCGGAGGGCAGATCGATGCCGGGAAAGATCTTGATCACCGCGGCATCGTCCTCCTTGCCATGGCCCGCGGACGAGGCCTGCATGAACATCTGGTGCGCCGTTGCCGCGAGCGGCAGCGGGAATTTCGATGCGCGTGCGGTATCCAGCACGATACCCAGGTCCTTCACGAAGATGTCCACCGCGGAAAGCGGCGTGTAGTCGCCGGACAGCACGTGGGCCATGCGGTTCTCGAACATCCAGCTGTTGCCCGCGCTGTGCGTGATGACGTCGTACACGGCCGCGGGATCCGCGCCCGCCCGGATACCTAGCGCCATCGCCTCCGCGGCCGCCGCGATATGCACGCCCGCGAGCAACTGGTTCACGATCTTCACGGTGCTGCCGGGACCCGCGCGATCGCCGAGGCGATAGACGTGCGCGGCCATCGCCTCGAGCACGGCCCCGCATTTCGCATAGGCTTCCGGGCGCCCCGAGGTCATCATCGTCATCTGGCCGGATGCGGCCTTTGCGGCGCCGCCCGAGATCGGCGCATCGAGATACAGCAAGCCGAGCGCCTCGAGGCGCTTTTCCAGCGCGATGGACCAGTTCGGATCCACGGTGGAGCACATCACGAAGACGCTGCCACGGCGCATCGACCCGGCCGCCCCGCCCTCGCCGAACAGAAGCGATTCCGTCTGCTCGGCGTTCACGACGACCGAGATGACGATCTCGCAAGCGACGGCGACGGACGCGGGGCTTTGATGCGCCACGCCGCCGTTCGCGACGAAATCGCGAACGGCGTCCGCGCGCACGTCGAAAACGTGCACATCGTGGCCCGCGCGGCGCAACGAGGCGGCCATACCGCGGCCCATGGCGCCCAGGCCGATCAGGCCGACGTTCATGCGACTCCCCGGGAAAGGGGCCAATGATAACGTCTAAACGGAGGGCGGCTGCTCGCCTGGAGACTTGTCGGTTCGCTGGGCCGTGCCCATGCCCAGCCGCTTGAGGGCACGGTGGATGGCCTCGAGCAAGTCGATGGCGCGCGCGGGCTTTTCGAGCACGGCCACGGCGCCGTCTTTCAGCACCGAGCTCTTCGAGCGCGCGATGATGTCGCGGTGGGCGCTGAGGAAGACGATCTGCCAACGATAGCCACGTGCGTGCAGCTCGCGCTGCAGCTCGATGCCGCTCATGCCGGGCAGGTCGATGTCGAGAACGACGCACCCATGGTCGCCCCCCGACGAAAGGAATTCCTCCGCGGAGGCATACGAACGAACCGCGAAACCGCTTGCGGAAAGCAGGCGCTCGAGGGCCACTCGCACGCTGGGCTCGTCATCGACGACGTGGATTAGGGTGCTCATCATCTCCAGACCGCGATTGTATCGGGGCGTTCGGCCCTATCGGGGGAAGGGCGTTAGGGTATTCTGCTATCAGGAACGCACCACCAGGGTTTTCGGAGGACAAGGCGGCGTGGAAATCTTGAGCGCAGGGTTCGATCGACGCGGGCTGCCGGCCGTTCCCGCGAGGGCGCCCGGGCCACGAACCGTGTCGATCATCCTGCTCGTCTGCGCGGGATACTACCTCGGCGCACGCCTCGGCCTCGCCTTGACGTTCCAGCCGGTTCCGGTCTCCGTGCTGTGGCCCTGCAACGCCATCCTGTTCGCGGCGATGTTGCTGCTGCCGGCGAACCAATGGTGGCTGGTCGCGGCCGCCGCCCTTCCCGCGCACCTGCTCTCGGAGCTCATGGGCGGCATCCCGCTGGGCATGGTGCTGTGCTGGTACCTCAGCAATGTCGCCGAGGCGCTGGTGGGCGCATCTCTCGTGCGCGTGCTGCACGGCATCCGGAATCCGTTCGTCACGCCACGTGGCGTGCTCGTCTTCCTCATCGCCTCGCTCGCAGCGACGTCGTCGTCTTCCTTTCTCGACGGCGCCTTCGTGTTGCTCAACCGGTTCGGCACCGACGACTTCGGCGCGCTGTGGATCACCCGATTCCTTTCCAATTCGGTCGCGGACCTCGTGGTCGTCCCGGTCGTCTTGAGCGCATTCCTTGCGCGACGGCACGGCGCTTCCCGCGCGATGCGAATCGACGAGGCGGCGATCCTGTACAGCAGCCTGGCGGCCATCGTCGTGCTGCTTTTCAACACCCACCTCGGGATCGGCGCCCCCGCCGCCCAGGTATGCCTGCCGATTCCGCTGCTGCTTTGGGCGGCCTTGCGCTTCGGGCCCGGCGTCACGAGCGGCGCTTTCGCTTTCGTCTCGCTCGTCACCATCTGGGGCGCGGGGCATGGCATCGGCGCCCTCGCCTCGATCGATCCGCTGCAGGGCGCGCGTTCGGTGCAGTTCTATCTCCTGTGCATGGGTCCCACGCTGCTGTTTCTCGCCGCGGCGATTTGCGAGATGCGGGCCGGCACCGCCTCGTTGCGCCTGAGCGAGCAACGCTTTCGCGTCATGCTCGAGTCCTCGCGCGACATGATCTACGAGCGCGACCTCGACAGCGGACGCCTCGCGTGGAGCCAGGATGGACGCAAGCACCTGGGCTACCTGCACGAGGACGACCTCGCCGATTCGGAAGAGCTCGACGAGGCCGTCCACCCGGACGATCGCCCGCGCGCCGAGCTCGCGCGTCGCACCGCTCTCGAGCGCGGCGATGCCACCTGGGAATGCGAGTATCGGCTGCGCCGGCCCACGGGCGTCTACGCCCACGTGCACGAGCAGGGATTCGTCGTTCGCGATGCCGAGCGCAAGCCCACGCACCTGATCGGCGCCCTGAAGGACGTGACCGAGCGGCTGGACGACGAAGCGCGCAACCAGCAGCTCGCACGCGAATCGCATCGCACCGCCATGAGCGAATTCGCCGCGATCGTGGCGCACGAGGTGCGCCAGCCGATGACCGCCATCCTCGCGAACGTCGAAGCAGCCCAGATCCTGCTCGCCTCGGGAAAGACCTACGAGGCGCAGGTCGCCGCGATCCTGGAGTCGATCCGCTCCGACGACCTGCGCGCCACGGAGGTGCTCTCGCACATCCGCAACTTCGCCCACAAGGGCGAGGTCGCCATGGACCCCTTCGACATGAACGCGGTGGTGCGGACCATCGCGCGAGTAGCGCTCCCCGCGGCCACACGGTTCGGCGTGGACCTTCGCGTGGACTGCCGGGACCTTCCGGTCGCATTGGGCGACAGCGTCCACATGCAGCAGGTGGTGCTCAACCTCGTGATGAACGCGATGGACTCGATGCGGGACACGCCTCCCGAGATGCGCAGCGTGAGCATCGCGACGCGCAGCACCGGCGAGGGCCACATCGAGGTGGCCGTCCGCGACCGCGGCCATGGCATCGCCCCGGAGCACCACGATCGCCTGTTCGAGTCGTTCTTCACGACGCGCAAGGAAGGCATGGGCCTGGGACTGTCCATCGCGCGGTCGCTGGTGAACGCGCACGGCGGGCGCATCTGGGCGGAGAACAATCCGGAGGGCGGCGCCACCTTGCGCTTCACGATCCCCGTCGAGGGACCGGCCGGCTAGTCAGCGCAGGCGCGCGACGTCGATCGCGAACACGAACGGGAAGCGGGTCGCCCACGACAGGTATTTGCGCGTGCCCGACTCGGAAACGGCCCACAGCCTTCCGTGCGCGTCGAAATCCATGTCCTCCAGGCCCGCCGTCATCTCGTGCGTGGCGAGCACCCGGCCGTCGCGCGCGAGGTGGTAGAGCTTTCCCCACTTGCCGTTGCTGGAAGAGGTCCAGACGCTGCCGTCGCGGTCGAAGGCCGCGCCCTGGGATTCCAGCGGGATGGGAATCGTGTCGGTGGCCTTGCCGTGGTCGATGGCCTGGCCGTCGAACGAATCGAAGAGCGCGCTGCTCAGGCGATAAAGCCGGCTCTTGGCTACCGCATCCTTCGTCCAGGTCCCGATCCAGGGATCCTTGCCGTCGAACGCGGCGAAGGAGCCGCGCAGGTCGCCCGACAGCTTGAGCGACTTCATCGCGCCCTCCGCGCGGCCCGTGGACAATGCACGCTCGAGATCGATGCGGAACAGCGTGCGCGTATCGGCGATCATGAGCTGGCCGTTGCCGAGCCACGCGAGGCCGCCCGCATGCGTGCAAGCGCCCTCGGGCATCGCGAAGGCGCCCACCTGGCGGCCGCTCGCGGCATCGAGCGCCACGACCCGGCACGGACCGGTGTTCGCCTTGAGGTCGGGCATCGGGCGGTATTGCGCGACGAGGACGCGATCTCCCGCCACGGCGAGCCCCTGCGGGATCCACGTCTCGTCCAGGCCCGGCGTCCAGATGCGCTGGACGATCGCGGCCTCGTTGGGCACCGGCGTCGGCGCCTCGATGTACGAGGGCCGTTGCCCCATGGGTCCCGTGGGACCGGTCGTGGCGCACGCCGCCAGGGCGAGCGCTGCCATCCATGCGAATCTCATTCCTTCACGGCTCCCGTCATTCCGGACACGTAGTACTCCACGAAGAACGAATACATCACCGCCACGGGCAGCGAGCCCAGCAGCGCGCCCGCCATGAGCGCGCCCCAGTGATAGACGTCGCCTTCCACCAGCTCGGTCACGACGCCCACCGGCACGGTCTTCACCTCCGAGGACGACACGAAGGTGAGCGCGTAGATGAACTCGTTCCACGAGAGCGTGAAGGCGAAGATGCCCGCCGAGATCAGCCCCGGCACCGCGAGGGGCAGCACGATCTTCACCAGGATCTGCCAGCGCGTGGCGCCGTCGATGAGCGCGCATTCCTCGAGCTCGAACGGGATCGAGCGGAAGTACCCCATGAGCAGCCAGGTGCAGAACGGGATGAGGAACGTGGGATACGTGAGGATCAACGCCCAGCGCGTATCGAAGAGGCCCAGCTTGAACACGATCGCCGCGAGCGGGATGAAGAGGATCGAGGGCGGCACGAGGTAGGCGAGGAAGATCGCGAGGCCCGCCTGCTTGGCGCCCCGGAAACGCAGCCGCTCGATCGCGTACGCGGCGAACACGCTCGCCGCTAGCGACGCGAAAGTGGACACGACCGACACCAGGATCGTGTTCCACATCCATTCGGGATACGGCGTCTCGAAGATGAGGTGGTGGAAGTGCGTGAGTGTCGGATGCACCACCCAGAACGGGTTGCCCTCGCGCGAGAGCAGCTCCTCGTTCGGCTTCAACGCCGTGGTGAACATCCAGTAGAAGGGAAACAGCAGGACGAAGAGGAAGACCAACAAGGGCAGGTACAGCGTGACGAAGCGCCGCGGAATGGACTCGAGGTAGCCCATCCCTTCGGTGCTTTGCGCATCGTCAGTGACCTGCCTCGCGGTATCGGCGGCCATCGGCGTGTTTTTATCTGCGTTCATCTGCGTTTCGCCTTGCCCTAGTCTTTCCCGCCCTGTTGCCATTTCCTGCGCTGCAGCCCGAAGTAGCTGAACAGGATCGCCGCCAGCAGGAAAGGCACCATCGCCGTGGCTACGGCCGCGCCCTCGCCTAACGAGCCCCCGGGAATCGCACGCTGGAAGGAGAGTGTGGCCATGAGGTGCGTCGCATTGAGCGGGCCGCCGCGCGTGAGCACGTAGATGAGCTGGAAGTCCGTGAACGTGAAGAGCACGGAGAAGGTCATCACCACCGCGATGATCGGTGTGAGCAGCGGCAGCGTCACGTAGCGAAAGCGCTGCCAGGGCGTGGCGCCGTCGAGCGCCGCCGCCTCGTAGAGCGAGGGTGCGATGGTCTGCAGGCCCGCCAGCAGGCAGATCGCCACGAACGGCACGCCGCGCCAGATGTTCGCGGCGATCGTCGAGAAGCGCGCCATCCACGGGTCGCCGAGGAAATCGATGTACGTCTTGACCACGCCCATCTTCACCAGCGTCCAGCTGATGATCGAGAACTGCGCGTCGTAGAGCCACCAGAAGGCGAGCGCCGAGAGCGCGGTGGGCACGATGAACGGCAGCAGCACGATCGCGCGCACGAACGACTTGAGCGGGATGTTGCGATTGAGCAGCAGCGCAAGCCACAGCCCGAGCGCGAACTTGATGACGCTCGCGACGAACGTGTAGAAGAGCGTGTTGAAGAGTGCCAGGCGCGTGACCGAATCGCCCCACAGGAACTGGTAATTCTCGAGCCCGACCCAGTGGCCGGCGCGGCCCACCTTGGTGTCGGTAAAGCCCAGCCACGTGCCCAGGCCCAGCGGGTACGTTAGGAAGATGAGAAGCAACGCCCCGGCGGGCAGCATGAAGAGCACGCCGAGGACGTTGCGGTTGTTGAGCCAGCGCTGCATCGCTTACAGCTTGTAGTAGCGCTCCGCGCGCGACTTCGCGCGTTCCATCGCCTCCTTCGGCGTCTTCGATCCCGAGATCGCCTCGGCCACCATGTTCACCATGATGAAGTCGGCCATCGTCGCCGCGGAGGCATAACCCATCGGCCCGTCGTATCCGTTCGGCAGCATCACCGCCATCGAGTTGCTGTACGGCTTGTTCTTCGGGTCCGAGGTCCACAACGGGTTCTGGTCGTAGCCCTTGAGCGGGTGGGAGACATAGCCGATCGCCGCCTGCTGCCATGGCCAGTACTGCTCCTTCTCCATCATGAACGCGAGGTACGCCTTCGCGGCCTTCGGGTACTTCGAGTACTTGAACAGCATCATCGGGAAGAAGAGGTTCAGCTCCGTCGTCTTGCCGACCGGCCCGATGGGGAAGTTCGCGTGGCCGATATCGTCGGCCATCGCCTTCAACTTCGCGTCCGGCGACGTCTTGGCCGCGTAGTAGACCGAGATGCCGTTCGCCGTCATGCCGATCTGGCCGTCGAGGAACGCCTTGTTGTTGTTCGGGTCGAGCCACGAGAGCGTGCCGGGAATGAAGGTCTCGTAGAGCTGCTTGCCGTAGTTGAGCGCGGCTTCGGTCTCGGGGCTCGCGATGACCACGTTACCCTTCTTGTCGACCATCTTGCCGCCGTGCGACCACACGAGCCAGTGCGTCCACACGTTGCCGTCGCCCGTGGCGTTGCCGAGCGCAAAACCGGGAGGCAGCCCCGCCGCCTTGTACGCCTGTGCCAGCTTGAGGAAGCCCGCGGTGTCCTTCGGGAACTCCTCGAAGCCCGCCTTCTTCATGGCGCCGATGCGGTGCACGACCGCGTTGCCGGCGCATCCCATGGGAACGGCAATCCACTTGCCCTTCTCCATGCAGTAGTCCTTGCAGACGTCGTACCAGCCGCCGTACTTGCCGCCGAGGTAGTTGCAGACGTCGCTCACGTCGACCAGCTTGTCGGGATACTGGTGCGCATCCTCGAAGGTCGAGATGATGATGTCCGGACCGCTGCCGACGTTGGCCGCGACCGCCGCCTTCGGGCGCACGTCTTCCCAGCCCTCGCTGTCCACGCGCACCGGAATGCCGGTCTTCGCCGTGAAGGCCTTGGTGTTCTCCAGCCATTTGTCCTCGTCGCCCTGCACGAAGCGCTTCCAGCGCAGCACGCGCAACGTGGCACCCTTCTCCGGCGCCCATTGCTGCGCCAGCGCGTCGCTCGAAAACAGCGCGCCGCCGGTGCCCAGCGTGCCCGCGGCCGCGGCGCCCGCCGTGGTCTTCAGGAAATCCCGCCTTGAAAACTTCGACATGCTGTTCCTCCTTATTGGGGACGGACCCGGTTTTCCGCCTGGCGGGAAACCGGGTCTGTCCCGGTTTTAAACTGAAGACCGCAAGGATCTTCCGGATGCTGCGTCGAACACATGCGCGCGCCCGAAGTCCGGGAGCAGGCGAATGGAATCGCCCGCGCGGAATTCGTGGCGCTCGCGGAAAATCGCGTTGATGTCGCTGCCGCCGATCTTTGCGAAGACCTGCGTGTCGGCGCCCGTGGGCTCGACCACCACCACCGATGCGGGAAGGCCTTGCCCATCCGAGACGAGCGTGAGGTGCTCTGGCCGCGTGCCGAAAACGACGGGCTGGCCCTCCTCTCCTGCAACCTGGTATGGAAGTGGCACTTCACCACCGCCATCGAGCTCGACTCGCGCGCCCTGCCCCGTGCGCCGGACCTTGCCCTTGAGGAAGTTCATCGCGGGCGAGCCGATGAAGCCGGCCACGAAGAGGTTG
>Ga0070658_10003847_pt1 | contig 12304 bp, 11 predicted proteins | sample KBSC13metaG_FD_64664 | JGI IMG/M metagenome (GOLD analysis project Ga0070658, IMG submission 64664) | Corn rhizosphere microbial communities from Kellogg Biological Station, Michigan, USA - KBS C1-3 metaG | ecosystem: Host-associated > Plants > Roots > Rhizosphere > Soil ... | reverse complement strand
CGGGTGTCTTTTCATGCGGCAACTCCGGCCGATAGAGTCGGGCAAAAAGCTCAAGGTCGGGCTCAGCTCACAGTTCCTCCTTCAACGTCGGTCTTTGCGATGCATCCCGCCGATTGAATTGCGGAAAGTCCCTCGCCCACACCGCCTGGCCGCTCTCGAAGAGATGATTGCGCCCTCGATCCTCGCGAGCCACTTCAAAGCGCAGCCATTGGCGGTCGGTCAGCCGCTGTCATGTCCAATCCCTCAAACGCAGTGCCCAATCGTCGATATTCTCGACTAGCCATTCGCGGAACAGTACCGGCGTGATGCGGGGATCGATCGGGATTGCCTCCTCCGGGTCGGGATCGTCGGGCATGGATGTTTCGCTCATGAACCTGGACTCGCAATTTAGGAACGCAACGGCACGGCGGCCTCTTTGTTCCCCTACCCCGCCGTCAGCGCCGCGCGCTCGTTCCCAAGGGCGCCGGTCTTCTCGAGGAAGTAGTCGTAGCCGCCCGGATACGGCCGCACCGTGCCGGCATTCACGTGCAGGACCTTGGTCGCGAGCTTGCGGATGAAATGCACGTCGTGCGAAATGAAGACGAGAGTGCCCTCGTAGTGCTCGAGCGCGAGGATCAGCGACTCGACGGTGTGAATGTCGAGATGGGTCGTCGGCTCATCCATGAGCAACAGGTTCGGCGGATCGACGAGAAACTTGATCAGGTTCAGCCGCGTCTTCTCGCCGCCGCTCAGGATCTCGGTCTTCTTGTAGATCTCCTCCTTGCGGAAGAGGAATGAACCGAGAATGCCCCGCGCCTCGTTTTCACTGAGCAGGCCGTTCGCGTCCATCACCTCCTGGAGCACGGTCTTCGCCGGATCGAGCGTGGCCGAGCGATGCTGGCTGAAGTAGCCGATCTTCGCGTTCAAGCCCGGCTTGCGTTCGCCTTTCTGAAACTCGAGCACGCCCGCGAGGAGCTTGAGCAGCGTCGATTTTCCCGCGCCATTCGGGCCGACGAGCACCGTGCGTTCGCCGCGCTCGATGCTGATGTCGAGGTTCTGGTAAACTACGTTTTCCCCGTAGGCCATGTGGATGCCATTGAGCGCCATGACCTGCGCGCCGCTGCGGGGCGGCTGCGGGATCTGGAAGCGGAATGGCTTCTTCGGCGGCAGCGGCTTTTCGATCAGTTCCATGCGCTCGATCTGCTTGAGCTTGCTCATGGCCTGCGACGCCTTCGAGGCGACCTGCCGGAACCGGTCGTAAAATTCGCGCAGGGCCGCGATCTCCTTCTGCTGGTTCTTGTAGGCGGCGTTCTGCTGCTCGTAGGCCGCTTCGCGCTGATCGAGAAACGCGGTGTAATTGCCCGTGTACCTGTTCAGCTTCCGCTCATTGATCTCGTAAACCGTCTCGACGATCTCGTCCATGAACTGGCGGTCATGCGAGATGAGCAGCACCGCGCCGGAGTAGTTCTTGAGATAGTTTTGCAGCCAGAGCAGCGAGAGCAGGTCGAGGTGGTTCGTCGGCTCATCGAGCATCAGCAAATCAGGCTCCATGACGAGCAGCCGCGCGAGGTGCGCGCGCATTACCCAGCCGCCGCTCAGTTCCTTCGCAGGCCGGTCGAAGTCGGCTTCCCGGTAGCCGAGACCGGCCAGCATCTTCTTCGCCTTGGCATCCACCTGCGGATCGCTAAGCGCTTCGTGCTTGGCGTGGGCCTCGAGATATTCGGGGCCGTCCACCGTGCCTGCTTTTTCGAGCTCGTGCAGGCGCTTCTCCAGGGCCGGGATCTCACTCGCGCGGCCGGTGGCCATGTCCATCACCGATTCGTCACCCACGGCTTCCGCTTCCTGCGGCAGGTAGCCGATCATCGTCCACTCGTCCCGCTCCACGGTGCCCGAGTCGGGCTCTTCCCGCTTGAGGACGATATTGAAGAGCGTCGATTTTCCGGCGCCATTCGGGCCGACGAGGGCCACGCGCTCGCCATAGTTCACCTGCAAGGCGGCTTCCTCAAAGAGGACGCGGCCCCCGTGACTTTTCTTGAGATTGCGGATCGTGAGCATGGGATTCGGTGTTTGGCGGGCGCATTCGTTACTCGCGAATGACCAATTTCGCCAGCGAAAGGTTGCGCCGGCCAGGATCGGGAAGCTGGCGAATGCGAGCCGGTTTTCCAGCGCGGAAGCCCGTCGTGAGTTCGTTTTCAGTTCGCTACTTGCCGAGCGCGGTCTTGATAGTTCCCGCCACTTGCTCGGCGAGGATCTTGTAACCCGCGCTCGAGAAATGGACGTTCTTCGCGAGTTGGATGCCGGGCTGTTTCGCCACGAGGGCGTGCAGGTCGTCGATGGCCACGCCTTCCTCCTTCATCACGCGCAGGGCGGCTTCGTTGTATTTTACTTCCAGGCCGGGGTCGCGTCCGCCCGCGCCTTCGGGCACCGGCGTGGTGGTGGCGAAGATAAGCTTCGCCCCGGTCTTCTTCATCTGCTGCACCAGCGTGTGCAGGTTCTTTTCGTAGTCGGCCAGGGACACCCATACCGGTTCGCCGGGCACGATCTTGCCATCCTTGTATTGCTTCAGGTCGTGCAAGCCCCAGTTGAAGTGGATCACGTCCCATTTCTTGTCCGCGCCATCGGTGACGAGCCATTTGGTGAGATTCTCCAGGCCGGTGACCGTCGCGGCGCCATTGGTCGGGATGCGATGGACATTGGCCACGCCCTTGAGGGCCTCGCGCGTCGGGACGGTGTAACCGATGGAGATCGAGTCGCCAATCAGCAGGACCCGCGGCAGGCCCGCGACATCTTCGACCGGCTCCATGGCCGGATCCTTCTTCTTCTCGCCGCCCTTCTCCGGCGTGGTGGCGGCAGCTTGTGCGTGGAGGGCAGGCGCGGCCGCGAGGCCGAGTGCGGCGAGCGTGAGGGACAGGAACAGGGGACGAAGGAGTTTCATGGGGGCTGTGGAGGCGGAGGTGAACGGCTACGCAGCTGCAGGGAACCAATTCGAGGAGCCGTCGGCAAAGGAAATTCAGCGACGTGCGCCGTGGATCAATTCCATCCAGTGCAACAGAAATCCCGGCAGGACGACATGCCCGAGCAGCACGAAGAAGATGAGCGGTTGCATGGGCCCAAAAAAATGATTTCGCTCCACGTGGAATCCCGGCATTTTCTCCGGGCTTTGCACGACTCGCATACCCCATCCACCCAGCCATTTCCAACACCGGTGAAATCCGCGCGTGTCGCGGAGTGGCTCCTCTTTTTCGCCTGCTTCTTCGCCTTCGCCTACTTCAACCAGGGCGGCGGGTGGAACCAGAACTCCCGCTTCGCCGAAGTGCGCGCCATCGTAGAGGAAGGCCGCTTTGCGATCGACAACTTCCTGGTCTACAAGCGCGACCCGGCCACGGGCGGAAACGATCTCGTGCGCCTGCCGCTCGATCACGCGGAATACGACTGGCAGGGCAAGCGGCGGCTGCTCGCGTGGGTGGACATGACCTACTCGCTTTATCCGGTGACCAACACCCCGAGCACCCCCGACGTGGAACTGGTGCCGATGATCGAGGAGTGCAGTTCCGGCGACATCGGTTACGTGAAAAGCACGGGCCACTTCCATCCGAACAAGCCGCCCGGAACATCCTTTTTCGCCGTGCCCGCCTACTGGATCATCTTCCACGTGGAACGCCTGATGGGCATCAATCCCGACCACTGGTGGCCGCTCACGGTCAATGCCTGGCTTGCCTCGGTCTTCAGCGTGGGACTGGTCTCCGCTTTCGGATGCGTGCTCGTCTTTCGCTTCGGACGCGAGATGAGCGGCGGCCGCTGGGCGCCTGCGCTGCTCGCCGCGCTCGCCCTCGCCTTCGGCACCACCTACTTCCCGTTCGGCACCCTGCTCTTCGATCACAATCTCACCGCCACGCTGCTCTTCGGCGCATTCTTCTGCCTGTGGCGCTTGCGGCAGAAAAGCCATCCACTGATCTTTGGGATGCTGGCCGGCCTGTGCGCGGGCATGGCTGCGCTGACCAACTACATCGCCGCGGGCGCGGGGGTCTTCCTCGGGCTCTACGCCCTGCTCGCCACGCAGCCGGTTACGACGGACGTGCGCAGTTGGAACTGGCGCGCCGCGCTCCATTTCACCGCGGGAGTCCTGCCCATCTTTCTCCTCCTGTGCGGCTACAATGTCGTCAATTTCCACAGCCCGTTTAAACTGGCGAACGATTTTCAGAACCCGCTCTTCGCGGACACGGATGCCTTCCTCGGCATGTTCCATATGCCGCGCGCCTATGTGGCCGGGCTAATCTCCGTGTCGCCGTATCGCGGCATCTTCTTTCTCGCGCCCGTGCTCATCATGAGCCTCTACGGACTCACCGTGTGGCTGCTGGAGAGGAAATACGCGCCGGAGGCCCGGCTGTGCCTCGCCATCTTCGGCTTCTTCTTCTTCGTGAACGTGTGCTTCAATGGCTACCATGGCGGATTCGCCGCCGGCCCGCGCTATCTTGTCCCCGGCCTGCCCTTCCTCGCGCTGCCGCTCATCGTCGCCTTCCTGAACTTCCGGATCCTGACCGTCATCCTGGCCGTAATCTCCATCGCGCAGCAACTCCTGCTCACCGCCACCGACGCGCAAAACTCGCTCGCCGTGGGAGGCCACGCGCGCATCGACGACGCGCATCGCAAGGACGACTTCTGGTGCCAGATCGTGGGCGAGTACGCCTGGCCGCTCTTCGCCTACGGCCGCGCCTGGCCGGTGCTGAATACGCTCATCAAGGTCCAACTCGAGAACAAGGCCGCCGAACTCAAAGCTGACAACGTCCCCAAGAGCGAACGTCAGGCGCAGCTCGACGCACTCGAACAGCGGCTCCGCGAACACGTGGCGAAGGGGGAACCCGGGGTGGATGAGCCCAAGCCGATGATCCTCGCCGCGATCAAGGGCCCCGTGTCGGTCAATCCGATCGGCGCCTACGACGGCCTGCTCACCTTCACCTTCTTCCCCGCAAACTCGAAGGAGACGGATTGGAATTCATTCAACATCGGCGAATTCCTCCTCCCGCAGAGCCGCTGGAGCATCCTGCCGCTGCTGCTCGTCACAGGAGGGCTGTGCGGGTGGCTGCTGCGCGCGGCGATGCGACGGGATGAACGGGAAGAACTCAGCGCGGTGTAGCCCTACGCGTTGCCTCAAGCTAACCGCGAAAGCCAGGCCACCCGCGAAGCGGTCATATACGTAGCGGCGAACCGAGCGGAGCGAGACAGCCTGCCGCAGGCAGCCCGAAGGGTGGAGCGGATGCGACTGCAATTTATTCGCCGAACCACGCATTGCAGCAGGCCGCCCTTAATCCCTTCGAAGTCCCGCATTCATGGCGCTCTTCATCCAAACTTCGTGCGGAGGTTCGGCGAATGAATTCGCGGCTACGTAGGGCGCCATCCGCAGTGGGCGCACCATCCACCGGCCTGGCGGGCCATCCAAAATAAAATCGGGCCTTCGCGCCCGCTTATTTGCCAGTAAAAAAGTTCTCGATCTGGCGGCCGCGCTTTTCGAAGTGACGGCCGACCCGGTTCAGAAACCCGGGCAACCCTCCCGGCCCATGATCGGGATTGTGATCATCCGCCTCGTCCGAAGGGCGCCGCGGCGGCTGGGGGTTGTTCCGGTCGTCGAGATAGGCGTGATCGTCCACTGCCGGACCGTGCGGCCGGTCAAGCTGGCGATGGAGTACCGTGCCGCTATCGGCCGCAATCGTCAGCGAACCCGACCGGCCATTGCGGCCATCGAACAACTCCAGCTCCCAGACCGGCGCGCCGCCACCGGTCCCGGCCTTGAGCAGAAAATTGACCCGGTCAAACGGTACATTGGCCTTTTGCGCTTCCTGATTGGCGATGGTGAAGGCGCCCTCGGAATCGAGGTTGAGCTGATTGAAATTCATCGGGTTCCCAGCGCCCCGCGAAGTCGGCGTGCTTTCCCCCACGATCTTGCCCTTCTGCACTTCGAGCTCGCGGATCCCGCCCCGGGCGCGGGGATCGTCGATCACGATTTTCCACACCTGCGGCGACGGCATGCCATCGCGTCCGCGGAGTTCGAGGACGTGATTGAGCACTTCCTGCCCGTCCCGCTTGCCGATCGCACGCAGCGCCGAATAGGCGGTGTCGGCCGCTTGGGCCACGGAGGCCACGGCCAGGAAGAGTCCAACGAAAATAGGAGCTTTCATTTTTTTACAGGATGCTACCGGAGCGGAAATAATTCCAGCGAGAATCCTGGGAGGGTCCTGGTCTTTCCGCTTTCTTCCCCGGGTTTCCTCAGTCATTACTCAGGGGAGATGTCGCTTTCCCCAGTCCTGCTCGAGCGCCAGTTGAAGCTGTACAAGGGCCTGGTCGAGGTCAGTGCGCTGATCAACGCGATCACCGAATCCTCGGAATTGCTGCCGGCAATCCTGGAGGTGGCGCGGCGTGTCATGGAGGTGGAGGCGGCGTCGCTCTTCCTCGTCAATGCCGACAACGAGCTGGAGCTGGCCTGCGCCAGCGGCGGGAGCTCCGCCCAAACCGGCGCCCCGACCACGAAGATCATCGTGCCGCGGGGGCGCGGCATCGCCGGGTGGGTCCTGGAGCACGGCGAGGCGCTGCTCGTGGCTGACGCCTATTCCGACCCGCGCTTCTTCGCCGACGCCGACAAGAAAACCGGCTTCCGCACGCGCTCCATCCTTTGCGCGCCGATGCGCCGCAAGGACAAGGAGATCGGCGTGCTCCAGCTCCTGAACCCGCTTCATCGCGACGCCTTCGACGACACGGACATGGAGGTGTTTCGCGCCTACGGCAACCTGGCCGCGACGGCCATCGACAAGCTGCGCACAATCGACCGCCAGCGCGAGCAGCAGCGGGTCGCGCAGGAGTTTGCCTTCGCGCGGGAGATCCAGGCGAGCTTCCTGCCCCAGTCGCTGCCCCAGCTCGCGCACCTTCATTTCGCCGCGAACTATCGCCCGGCCCTGAATGTGGGCGGCGATTTCTACGACGTGCTCGAACTCAGCCCCGACGAGATTTATGTGGTCATCGGCGATGTTTCGGGCAAAGGCATGCCGGCCGCGCTGCTCATGGCGCAGGCCTTGAGCATCCTGCGGCTGATCCTCAAGCCCGGGCTCTCCCCCGTGGCCGCGATGGCCCGCTGGAACGCCATGCTCAGCGGGCATACGATCCGCGGGATGTTCATCACGGCGATGCTCGGGCGGATCAATCTGGCCACGCGGCAGATCGAGCTGTGCAGCGCCGGGCACTGCCACCCCTTCCTCGCCCATCCCGCAGGCACGGTCGAGGAAATCAAAATCGCCGGTTCCCCTCCCCTGGGCCTGCTGCCCGAGCTGCCCGCGCGTTCCCACGCCCTGAAGCTGGAATCCGGCGACTGGCTGATCCTCTACACCGACGGCCTCATCGAATCCTTCGACCGTGACGAGGTGCCCCTGGATCGCGAGGGCGTGGAGAAACTCCTCGCGCGCCGATTCGATCGCGCCACCGATGTAGTTGACGTGCTCACCGCTGGGGAACTAAACCATCGCCAGGGAGCTGATCCGCACGACGACCTGACCATCCTCGCATTTGGTTTTCAATGAAGCGCGAAATCGAATTTGCCAGCCATCCCGCAAATCTCTGCCTCGTCCGCGATTTCGTCCGGCAATTTCTGAAGGCCGTCGCGTTCAGCGAAACGGAAAAGGACCTCATCGTGCTGGGGCTCGACGAGGCCTGCACCAATGTGATCCGCTACGCCTACCACCACGAGTCGAACCAGCTCATCTGCCTGGTGTGCGAACAGATCGATGCCGGCATCCGATTCCGGCTGCGTGATTTCGGGGTCCAGGCGGAGCCGGAAAAGCTCCATGGCCGCCCGCTCGACCTGGTCCAGCCCGGCGGCCTCGGCATCCACCTCATCCGCCGCGCGTTTGACCAGGTGGATTACAACCTGAAGAAACAGGGAACGGAGCTGGTGCTGGAGAAACACTTCGGGCCGGAGGAGAAATCCAAGCGGGACTGAGCGGCGGTGGAAAGGGGGGTATGGCAGCACCTGTTGGGGACCGGTTGAAGAATGACGATGCGGGGGAGTTCGCCAGATGGCACAAGCGCACCGTGGCAAATCGAATCGTCACCAACTACATCACCCGCATCGACGCATCCTTCCCCGTCTTTCCGCTCTCTCCCTGCCCCACCGCCGGCTTCGGCGCGTCGAAAACGGGGCGGTTCCAGTTACACTGCACGCAGCGCCAGGGGTGCATCCGGTGCCCGATGTAGATGGAGATCCAACTGATCAGCCACAAGCCGAAGGTCACCACCGAGAGGAAGAAGTGAAAGAGATGATGAACCTGGGTCCGCTCAAACGTTTGTTGATGGCGGCACCTGGGGCAGAATCCGCGAATCCGGTCTGGGGTCATACCTTTGCCTAACTGCTAGGTTAGATTTGGCACATTGCCTACCGGAAATGGCAACAATTTATTGGATCGTCATGGCGGGATGATCCCATTGCGAATCGCATACCTCACCAGTTCGGCCAGCGAGTCGACCGTGAGCTTGCGCATGATTCGCGCACGATGGGTTTCGGCTGTTTTCACACTGATTTTCAAAATCTGGCCGACTTCCTTGTTCGTCTTTCCCTCCGCGAGCAGTTGCAGGATCTCGCGTTCCCGCGGAGTCAACGGACCCTTCGGCCGGACGAAGGGGCGCCCGTCCGGCCTGCGGAATTCGCGGCTGTGGATGCGGGCGGCGACCGGCGAAGTAAAGAACGTCTCGCCGCGCAGCATGGCGTTCACCGCGGAAATCAGATCTTCCCCAACGGCGGATTTCAGTACGTAGCCACGCACGCCGGCGGCCAGTACCTCCCGCACCATCTGCTCGGGTTCGTACATCGAGAGGATGACGATCTGCGTTTTCGGCGCGCGCTTGAGGATGCGGCGCGCGGCCTCCATGCCATTCAATTCCGGCATGGTGAGGTCCATCACGATCACTTGCGGCGACAGCGTGCGGGCGAGTTGCACCGCCGTCCGGCCATCGCCTGCTTCGCCACAGATTTCCCAGGCCGGCTGCATCTCGATGAGCGCGCGCATGCCCCGCCGCATGATCTCGTGATCGTCCACGAGCAGGATCCGTGTCTTCGCCTGGCCTTCCATTATCGCGGAATTCTCGCCGTCAGGATCACCCCGGGATTGCCAGATTCGATACACAGCGTGCCCCCGATTTGCGCGAGGCGCTCGCGCATGCCCGCAATCCCGACCCCGGCGCACTCTACCAAGCTCCGGGGAAGTCCCCGCCCGGCGTCCCGCACCTCCAGTTCGATCGTGCGGGCCAGCTTGCGTAAGCGGATGCCGGCCGTCCTGCTCGCGGCATGCCGGTGAATATTCGAAAGACTTTCCTGGACGACCCGGAAAATGGTCAGTTCCACCAGATCCGGCAACCGGCCGATCTCGTGGCTGAGATTGAGCTTCACGGCGACCCCGCTGCGTTTGGCAAAGCCCTCGACGAACCAGCGGAGTGCCGCGGGCAGGCCGCACTCCTCCAGCAAGGGCGGGTGCAACAGGTAGCTGTGCGTGCGCAACTCCCGCTCAATGCTCTGGGCCAGCGCCAATCCATCGGCCAGCATTTCCGCCTGCTTCTCCCGGGGCACCTCCACCGCGCCATTCAGGGCGGTGAGATTCAGCGCCAGCGCGGCCAGCGATTGAGAGGTCGAGTCGTGCAGGTCCCGGGCCAGCCGCCGGCGCTCTTCATCCTGCAAACGCAACAGCCGCCCGGAAAGCTGATGCAACCGACGCTCCGCCTTCTTTTGTTCCCGGATGTCGCGGACAATTGCCGATGTGCCGATGACCTTTCCCGAGGGATCGATCAGCGGAAAGATCGAAAGCGCGACTTCGATCAATTCACCACTACGCGACATGCGGAGGGTCTCGAAATACTCGGTGCGTTCTCCTCGGCGGGTCCGGTCCTTCAGCATTCGCGCCTCGGCCACGAGATCGGCCGGGGTAATCCTCAGAGTCGTCTGGCCGATCATCTCGTCCGCCCGGTAGCCGAAAATTCTCTCCGCCGCGTGGTTCCAACTGGCAATTTTCCCGTCCAGGTCGGAGCTGATGATCCCATCCGCCGAAAAGGCCACGATCAGCCCCATGTGCTCCAGTTGCGAGGTTCTTTCGCGCACGCGCTCCTCGAGTTCCGTGTGAGAGCGCTGCAACTCCTCGCGCGTCCGGCGAGCCTCGGTGATGTCGGTCAGCGTACTGATGTAGCCCACGGTGCGGCCCTGCTCATCCCGCTCTTCGGCGAGCTGCCCCAGGACCCAGATGACGGAACCATCCGCCCGGACATACCGGTGCTCCATGGAAAACTCCGTTCCGTCCCGGCAGGAGCGCTCCCATTCCTCGATGACCAGCGGCACATCCTCGGGATGAACGGAGAGCTGCCAGCCCACCCCCAGCGCGGCCTCCATCGGCCGCCCTGTCATTTCGCACCACCGCTCGTTTACATACGTGCAGTGGCCCTCGGCATCCGCGCGGAAGATGGCCACGGGCGAAATCCGCAGCAGCAGTCGCATCCACTCCTCGTCCCAGTTCGCGGGCACGGCCTTGCCCGCCAGCGTCCGTCTTCCGTTGACGCTCACGTGAACTTTTTCCTCAGTGCCACTTTCCATGGCGGGGAATGTTACCGATTCTTTCGCTCCCCGCAATACCAGTCGTAAGTTTGTTGCACTCCATCGCGCAGCGAGATACGCGGCCGCCAGCCCAACCCGGTCAGCCTGGTCGTGTCCAGCAACTTGCGCGGCGTCCCGTCGGGCTTCGTGGAGTCGAACGACAGCGTGCCCGTGAAACCAACGACCTCGCAAATCAACTCCACCAGCTCACGAATGGTCACATCCGAACCGAAGCCCACATTGACGATGTCGGGCGCGTTGTAGTTCTCGAGGAGGAAGCGGCAGGCGCCCGCCAGGTCCTCGACGTGCAGGAACTCGCGGCGCGGAGTGCCCGTGCCCCAGACGGGAACGGTGGCGTCGCCCCGCTCTTTCGCCTCGTGGACTTTCCGAAGCAAGGCCGGCAAGACGTGGGAGGTGTTTAAATCAAAGTTGTCACCTGGCCCGTATAAGTTTGTCGGCATCGCGTTGATGAAATTGCGGCCGTATTCCCGGGCATAAGCCTGGCAGAGCTTGATGCCCGCGATCTTTGCGAGCGCGTAGGCTTCGTTCGTCGGCTCCAGTTCCCCGGTGAGCAGCGCGCTCTCCGGAATCGGCTGCGGGGCGAATTTCGGATAAATGCAGGAGCTGCCGAGAAAGAGCAGCTTTTTGGCGCCGAAGTCGTAGGCCGCCTCGATCAGGTTGTTCTGGATGCTCAGGTTTTCGAGCAGGAACTCGACCGGGAAATCGTTGTTCGCCTTGATCCCGCCGACTTTCGCCGCGGCCACCACGACGACCTGTGGGCGCTGATCTTGAAAGAAAGCCCGCACCGCATCCCGCTGCTTCAGATCGACTTCGGCACGGGTCCGGGTGAGGAGGTTGGCGTAGCCCGCGCCCTGAAGTTCACGCAGGATGGCGCCGCCGGCCAGGCCACGATGACCGGCGACAAAGATGGAATCGCTCTTTTTCACGGCGCGCACGCTAGCACGGCCTTCCGATTCGGGAATGATGAAGTGCGCCAGGATTCGGTATTTTCAAATGCCCGCGCATCCGTGCATCCTGCGGCCCCATGCGTTCGCTCCTCCTCGTTCTCGATAGCGTCGGCTGCGGCCACGCCCCTGACGCCGCCGCCTACGGCGACGACGGCGCGAATACCCTGGGCCACATCTTCGACGCGCAGCCCGACCTCATGCTGCCCGCGCTCTTCTCCCTCGGCCTGTGGAAGATCCTCACCACGGATGTCCTCGATTACCGGTCGCGCGGCACGGTCGCCAGCTTCGGCCGGATGCGCGAGCGCTCCGCCGGCAAGGACACCACCACGGGCCACTGGGAAATCGCCGGCATCGTCCTGGATCAGGCGTTCGCCACCTACCCCAAGTTTCCGCCGGAACTCGTCAGCGCCATCGAGCGCGACGCCAAGCTCCAGTTTATCGGCAATTACGCGAGCAGCGGCACCACCATTCTCGATGAACTTGCGGCCGAACATCTCAAGACCGGCCGGCCCATTCTCTATACCTCGGCCGATTCCGTGATTCAGATCGCCGCCCATGAGAGCGTGATTCCGCCGAAGCGGCTCTACGAGATCTGCCGCATCGCGCGCCGCCATGCGGATGCCTTGCGCATCGGCCGGGTGATCGCGCGCCCCTTCGAAGGCGAGCCCGGCGCGTTTCGCCGCACCAGCCGGCGGCATGATTTTTCGATGGTCCCGCCGCCCACGGTGCTGAATGCCATTGCCGA
>Ga0070658_10003846_pt1 | contig 12307 bp, 8 predicted proteins | sample KBSC13metaG_FD_64664 | JGI IMG/M metagenome (GOLD analysis project Ga0070658, IMG submission 64664) | Corn rhizosphere microbial communities from Kellogg Biological Station, Michigan, USA - KBS C1-3 metaG | ecosystem: Host-associated > Plants > Roots > Rhizosphere > Soil ... | reverse complement strand
GTAAACGATCTCGAGCTTCTTCATGTCCCTCGCGAATGACCGGTAGGTTTCGGACGTAATGGCGCGTTCGTAGAAGCCGTAGCTCGACGTTTCATATGCCTCCGGATCTGTGTCGTTCTCGACGTACCGCGCGGTACCCTCTCGCTGGATCTTCGACATTGCGGTGACGAATGCCTGGGTCGCGCCGCTGTTGTCGCGTGGATTGCCGTAGGCCATGTTCTGCACGGTGTGCATCGATTCATGGGCGACGATCATGTTGATGCCGTCCCAACTGGGGCGGTGAAGGTCGTGCCAGAAGCGGATGTTGACGTAGATATCGCCGTTGTCGTTAACGGCGTCCCAGTCGCCGCCCAGATGCAAATACACCGTCTCTTTGATGTGGGTACCCGGAGGACAGAACTTCGCCAGACGGTCGGCGATTCGACGGATGCGGGCCTCGGCGGAGTCCTCGAATCCGTTCAGCATCGCCGTGTAGTCTTGTGTCGATGACATCCACAGACACCCGATGTCCGTTGGCGACTGCGTTTGCGGCGTGGCGGTCCCGTTGATCTCAGCGACCGCATTCGCCCGGAAATGCTCCCGCGTCAAGTTCTCCTCGGCGTCTCCCACAGACAGGATGTACTTGTTGGCCGGAAGATTCAGCCATGTATCGAGTGACGCGTCACTGGAGTCCTTAGCCTTGACGAGGGCGATCAGTTCCCGGATGGCGGTGTCGTCGAAGGTGATCTCAAGCGTCGGCTTGTCCGAGTCGGTCGCCGCTTTCGTCGGCGCGGCCAGGAACAGCAAGGAGAAGACGCTTAGCAATCCCATTGCGAAACGAATGGATGGGCGCATGTTAGGGGACATCTGGTTGCTCACTTTTCGCCTCATCGTCGTCTTCATCGGCGGGGGCGATTTCGAATGTGACGTTCGGAAAATTCTTGAAGGACAGCGAGTACGGGCCACCGGCGTCGTTGATGCGAAAGGCCACCGCCACGGACGCCGTGACGCCGGTCTCGTCCTTGCCGGGCTCGAACCGCAGACGCCAGCCCTGACCTTCGGCGAGCGCCTTTTGACCCAGAACATCGATAGGTATACCCGCTGGGCGCATCGATCGCTTACCGCAAATTAGCTTGAAGTCGCCGGGGCCAATTGTCAATACGCTGCCGGTTCCGGCGATGTCACGCAGGATGCACTGGACTTCGAGATGTCGACGCCCCTTTTGCGGCGCGAGGCTGTACGTCTCGACTTCGGCGCTAACGATGGTCAGCCGCCACCCGTCGACGTCGACGTGGTCGCCAAGCCGGTAGATCGACGCCGCGCCGTTGCCGATCAGGTATTTGTCGAACCACGACCGGCACCGTCGCATCTCGTCGACGCGGTGCAGCGGCTCATAGAACCCGTGCCCTTCGCGCGGATATGTGACAAGTTTGGCGGGCTTGCCCTGGAGCCGGAGCGCGTTGTAAAGCTCGGTAGAGTTCGAGATAAAAGTGTTCGAGTCATCGTCGCCGTGCAGGATCAACACCGGCGTGTCGATGTCCTTGGCATACGCGCTTGGCGACCGTTTGACGTACTCGTCGTGCCGCTCCCAATACGGACCGCCGAAATACTCCGCTTCCCAGCGCGGCGCTTCCGAATTGGAGAAATCGGAGATAAATGAGAAGATGCCGAACGCGGAAACGGCGGCCTTAAACCGCTTTGACCGCGCGATGGCCCAGTTCACCAGGTAGCCGCCGTAGGAGCTTCCCATAATGCCGACGCGGTCGATATCGGCGACCCCCTCATCAACTGCCCAATCGACACCCGCGACAACATCGTCGAAGTCGCCGCCACCGAGGTCCCCCTTGCTTGCTGTGCTGAACTCGTTGCCATAGCCCTCAGAACCTCGGTAGTTGGGGCTGAGCACAAGAAACCCATCCGCCGCCAGAACCTGAGAGAGCGAGTTCGACGACAGCATCTGCACCACGCGGCCGTGGGGGCCACCGTGAACATTGACCACCATCGGGTACCGCTTCGACTCGTCGAAGTCGACGGGATACGTTAGCAGTCCCTCGATCTCCAGTCCATCCTTCGACCTCCACTTGACGATGTCCGTGGGCGCGATCTCGTAATCATCCATCCAGTCGCCGTTCAGATCGGAGACCCGGCACGGCTGCTTGGCTTTGGACTCCCTCTCCTTTCCAAGGACAGCGAGTGGGTGAGATGGCGCGAGGAACAGAACTTCCGGGGCATCGTCGATCGCGCTCGATACGTACGCGACCGCTCCATTCCGCGCGACGGAAAACTCGGAGATGTGCTCGTCGTTGTCGATCAATGCATCGAAGACCTTCAACGCCTCCTTCTCCTTTCCAAGGAGAGGGTCGGGGTGAGGTTTGCGGACGTAGATCGCAGTTGCGGTCCCCATCGCGGCAGTAAGATAGAGTGCGCCGGCGGCGTCGAATTGGAAACTGTGCCACCCGGTGACGTCGTGCGGGAAATCGGCGGTCTCATGGACGAGGTCGCCGCCCACGTTGGCGTCGACGGAGAAGATGTTCTCCTGCGAGTAGGACAGCTCCGGGTCGATGGAGCGTACGAAGAACAGTCGGTCTCCGCTTGGGGACCATACCGGATGGAACTTGCCGCCGGGGCCGGTTGTCAATTGCCGGATCGCGCCGCCGTCGATGGGGATGGCAAAGATATCGGCGAGGTGGTAATCGTTCGGCTCGCCCGTGTAGTTCGTGCTGAACGCGACCGACTTGCCGTCCGGGGCGACGGCGATCTCGCCGATGCCGAAGTCGCCGGCATGGACAAGTTTGGCTTTCTTGTGCTCCAGGTCGATACGCCAGATCTGCTGTCGGAAGCGCTCCTCACGGTCAAGCACGGCGTCGTCGTTGTCATCGGTGCGGTCGTCGAGCGCGGTTTGAACGGCTTTCGGCCGGGGTTCTTCGGCGAGATAGACAACTCCCTTGGAGTCCGGCAGCCACTCGAACGCGTCGATGCCCTGTTTCGCATCGGTCAGCTTCTGGGCCTCGCCGCCGAGGCCGTCCATAGGCAGCACCCAGACCTGGGCGCGCGCGTCGCCGTCGTCAGTATCGTCGGCTTCGTCTTCGTGCGGAGTGCGGAGGAATGCGAGATGTTTGCCGTCGGGCGACCAGCGAGGAAAAGCGTCGAGGGCCTTGCCGTGCGTCACCTGCCTGGCGGATTCCGCCTCCGATGTGCTGCCGACGAAGAGATGCTGCGTCTGCTCGTTGTCGTCCCAGTTCGTCTCATCGACCACAAAAGCGACGCGGGTGGCGTCTGGGGAGAGGTGCAGGTCGCCGGGGGTTTTAATCTCTAGGAGCGCGTGCGGGGTAATCCGCTGCTTACGTTTCGCCATCGGCCAGATTGTTCACCCGATGATCCCGTAATTCCTGCCGTATAAACAGGGTGGCTTGCGGTCGCCGCTTCTCACGCCGGATGTCTGGGTACATATCGACCAGGAGAAACCTGATGGCTGGCATCATACGGGTGGGAACGGCAAGCTGGGCTGATCCGGATTTCGTGAAAAGTTGGTACCCGAAAGGGCTGCCGGCACAGGAGCGCTTGCCTTGGTACGCCGAGCACTTTTCGTTCGTTGAGGTCAATTCCAGCTTCTACGCCGTCCCCGCTCCCACAACGGTCGAGACCTGGGTTGAGCAGACCCCCGAAGAATTCGTATTCGACCTTAAGCTATTCAAAGGTCTGTCTCGTCACGCAATGAAAGCGGAGGATCTAGCGCCGGCGCTGCGTCCATTGGGCAGTAGTCCAAAGGATAAGGTTCTTCTTGGACCAGATTTGGAAGGCTCTCTTCTGGACAGTACGGAGGAAGCGATACGCCCCCTTATCACGGCGGGCAAACTCGGCGCGCTCCTACTCCAACTGTCGCCGGAGTTTAGCCCAAAGAAGCATGACCTCTCCGAACTATTACCGGTCATTAATCGATTGCGACCCTACGGTCTCGCGGTTGAGCTGCGCAATCGCAACTGGATGGTGGGCGAAGAAGCCAGTGAGGTCGTTGAATTCTTCGAACGCGAAGGCGTTTCATTGGTGATGGTGGACGCACCTAAGAGCGAAAACTTCACCATTATGCCGAGCTTCGAAGTGGTGACAAACTCGAAGCTTGCCTACGTTAGGTTGCATGGCAGGGATGAGAAAGCGTACACGACCGGGAAATCCGTCTCGGAGCGCTTCAAATACGACTATTCTGATTCGGAGATACAGGAAACCGTAGATAAGGCGAAACGCTTGGCGGAGGAAGCGGAAGAGGTCCACATCGTCTACAATAATAACCACTGGAATTATGCTCCAAATGCTGCCGAAGAGTTCCAAAGGCGGCTCTCGAAGTAAGTTCGCACTCAGAAAGAGCAACATGGATAGCGGGGAGTTGTGAGCGTCTTCAGAACTTGTCCAGCGACGGTATCTGAGGGTCGCGTTTAGGGAACAACTTCTCGGCGAGGGCGAGGGAACGGTCGTCGGAGGCGTAGAAGGAGCCGCCGTCGCGGGCTTCGGTGGCGGAGTTATAACCGACGAAAAGGCGGGTAAGTGTGGAGATATCGGTGGCGACAGCGAGGGTGCCGTCGGCGCCGGGGCGGACACCGTGGGCGTCGATGGTCACGGGCACTTCGTTCGCCGGATTGATGGAATCGCGAATGATCAGGGTGAGGCTCTTGCGGCCTCCGTCGAACGCGGCAGCGTAGACGTCTTTGTGGACGGCCGAAAGGGCGGCGCGGACGTCGTTGATGCGCAGCATGGCGTCCGGATCGACAGCCGCCGTCGCAATGTCCGAGAGACCGAAGTAGTCGACATCGACCGCGTCCGCCGTCCACTGAATCGTGTCGGTATCAGTCAACGTGGCGAGGTACGCGACGAGCGCGGATGCGGCCGCTTTTGTCGAGGCGTGCATCTCGTGGATGACGATGACTTGCCGCTCGGTGTCGGTTTCTATATGGACGTAGCCGTCGACGCGGCCGTCGACATCGACGACGAACGTTTCGCGGCCCGCCATCATTTCATGGATAACCCGCCACCGCATGGTTCCGCGGTAGCACGCCCCAGTCCGTTCACGCGTCACAGAGTCGTGGAGGAGGGCGATGGCGGCGACGTCGGCGGGGTGGGAGGGCGCCATCGGGCGTACGCCGTCGGTCGAGCCGGTCGGGAGGGCGTCGCGGCGAATCGTCCATGTCGAGGCGCTGCTCGCGTGCGTCCACCCGAATCTTGCGTAATAGAGCGGATCGGCGGGGAACAGGCCGGAGATTGGGAAGCCCAGTTCGGAGGACGATTTTTGGATCGTATCCGTAAGCAGCGCGCCGGCGTATCCGCGTCTCCGGCATTCAGGTCTTGTGGCGACCCCAGCGATGCCGGCCATGGGGACGATGCCGGTTCCAACTCTGAGCCGGCAGGGGACGACGGTGAGACAGGAGACGATTACGCCGGCGTCGAGGCAGATGCGTTTGAGCTTAAGATCGAAGAAGGGGTCGCGGTAAAACAAAGGGCGCGCCGCGTCCCGGTTGAGCCGGAACGCCGCGCTGAAGACGTCGAGGAATTGCTCAGTCTCGCCAATTGTCGTGGCGCGGAATTGCAAGGTTGCATCCGCGCCCGCACCCCTCAACTCCCTCCCCGGATGGGACGGCTGGGGAGGGGTTGGACTCTGGGGCATAGGCGGCGTGTACCGAGTTAGTTTGCCTGATTCTGAGCTTGACCCTGCCAGGCGGAGAGAAACTCATACGAAGCCGAGTCGCGGCGCTGAAGTACCGGCGCCTCATTGATATAGAATGAGAAAGCCTCGGCAAATCCCTCTTCCAGGTCGGTGGCCGCATAGCGGGTGACAAGGTGGTGGGCGGCGCGCTGCTTCCTGTAAATCGCTTCGTAGCGCTTGTGGTCGTCTCTTGACATGAGGTCGAACCACACGAAGTGTCCGTACTCATGCGTAAAGGTAAACATGTCCGGCGAGCCGGAGGTGGGCACCCGGAGGGTAATGCGCGGCGGATCGTTCTCGAACACACCGTCAATATCGTCATCGTCCGAGGACGATCTGTCATTCGAGTTATTGCCCTGATCGTCGCCCGTCAAGTAGGCGTTCATCTGGGCGTCGGATAGCTGCCGTACGACCACGTCGGTCTGCGGTCGAAACACAGACGGTATGTGATGCGAGCACCAGGTATTCAGCTCGCCTGCTTTTTCTCCGTTCGCGCCTTTGACTACGATATCGGCGCGGGACACGTTAAGCGTGCAGAGACTAAGTATTCCTGCCACTATACTGCACGCAATGATGCGGCGGGGGGTAGATCGGGACTGAAGCATGTTTCATCATACCATAGGATTCCGCGGTGCATATAAGACTTTTCGAACGAAATTATGACGACGTGCGTCGGAAGCGTACGAGTCGGTTTCGACGCGGGTATTACCCGTCTCAGGATTGAAGGGATGGCTGCGAAGGCCGTCAATAGCAATTGACTGTCATTGTGCACTGTGCTATGATGTAGTGATTTTCGACATGCTCGGCTCACGGCGCCCTGGCATCTTCTCCCTCTCCGTTTTAAGAGAGGGTTGGGATGAGGTTTCCGGACCGGCATAGGACAGATAGGTTTCAGATGCAGCAAGCTAAGCCGCACGCGGATCTTCTTGGCCGCGTGATTGGAATGTTGATACTCTTGGCCGGCATGGGATTGCTGGCCGTCGCCTTCAAAAATGCATACGAATTGTTTAGCAGCCCGATCAGCGGCCTGACTTTTGCGGCCAACAAGACGGCTGCCCCGCCGCCGATCAATATCGGCGCGGCTGTTTTCGACTTCGTGAGACAACTCGTGCTACTGGGCTTCATGACCACGATCGGGTCGATCGCCTCGGGCAAGGGCATCGCTCTCTACCTGGGCTCCGTTCAGTGGGGAGAACCAAGGCCGGCAAGGGTCGACCCTGTTCAACCGGCATCCACTCCGTCGACTCCACCGACGGAACCTACGAAATCCCCCGCGGCCAAGACTCAAAACGGATGAAGGAGCTCGCCCGGCTAACTCGTGCGCACTAAGGGCGATGGTCCGCCAAATTCAGGGTATAATTAATAAGAATTGTTGACTGAAGCGGGCTGCCTACGGGGAATGTCAGCGTGGTTACGTCATCTGTATATCCTGGTAGCCGTGCTTGCCGTCTTGTCATAACGAGGTAAGCGGTGGAGAGGACCGCACTTGATCGCGGAGGACCTAACAGTCATGAGTAAAGGCATCGACCTTCTACCCGCCCTGCTGCCGGCAGAGATCGTGGAAGATCAGCCAGTCGAAGCGCCCGATTCGAGTAGCGGGCAGGGATCGCCGTACGTAGTAATCGTCTATAACGACGATTACCACACCTTCGAAGAGGTCGAAGTTCAGCTGCAGAAGGCCACCGGATGTACGGCCGAGAAAGCTGAGGCCCTGTCGTACGAAATCGACGCCAAAGGTCGAGCCGTTGTCTTCGGCGGTTCGGGCGATGACTGCGAGCGAGTCGCGAATATCCTGCGGCAGATCCGCTTGCAGGTTGAGACGGACCGCAGCCTCTAATTCAGCTGGCCCTCGGAAACCAAATGAGCCCGCGCTGCGTCGATTGCGAACGCCGCCGCGGGCATTGCCATGAATCGCCTCCAACCCATTCAATTGACTGCAATCCCCGGCCCTCGCTCGCTGGCGCTCGCCAAGGAACTCCGCCAGTTCGAGAGCCCGAACGTCACCTACGTCGCCCCTGACTTTCCGATCTTCTGGGAAAAGGCCTCGGGCTGCTGGATCACCGACGTCGACGGCAACACCTACCTGGACATGACGTCCGCCTTCGGCGTCGCCGCCGTCGGTCACGCCCACCCACGGGTCGTCGATGCCATCCAACGCCAGGCAGCAAACCTCATCCACGGTATGGGCGACGTCCATCCGTCGAACGTCAAGGTGCGGCTGTGTGAGCGCATTTCCGAGTGCGTGACACCGCTGCGCATGGACTCCCCCCTGGAGGAGGGGGCGGAACCGTGGCAGGTTATCCTCGGACAAAACGGGAGTGACGCCGTTGAGGCTGCCTTGAAGACCGCGCGTATCGCCTCGGGTCGCAGCGGAGTCATCGCGTTCGACGGCGCTTATCATGGCCTCTCATACGGCGCGCTGAGCGTGACCAGCCGTGACGATTTTCGACGTCCATTTGCCGGCCAACTCGGTTCGTTCACTCGTCATCTCCCCTATGGCTGTGATGTCGACGTCCTCGACGCCACCCTCGCGGAGACTAATGCGGGAGCGATCATCGTCGAACCCATCCAGGGACGCGGCGGCATCGTCGTTCCGCCGCCGGGTTGGCTGGCCTCGGTTGTCGACCGCGCCCATCGACATGGGGCACTCGTGATCTTCGACGAGATCTTCACAGGGTGGGGGCGCACCGGCGATCTGTTTGCGTTTGTGGGCGAAAATATCGTGCCGGATATTCTTTGCATCGGCAAGGCGATGGGCGGTGGGCTGCCGATATCCGCCTGCGTCGCCCCGGAGTCGATCATGGCGGCATGGGGCGAGTCAAAAGGCGAGGCCCTGCACACCAGCACGTTCCTCGGCAACCCGCTCGCGTGTGCCGCGGCGCTCGTGGCCATCGACGTTATCGTGGGCGACGACCTAGCCGCCAGAGCCCGAGAAACCGGAGCGGTGCTGATGTCGACACTGCGAGGCCTTTGCGATTCGTATCCATCCCGCCTGCGCGAAGTACGTGGCCGGGGCCTCATGGTCGGTCTGTCGACCCGCAGTCAACCCGTCGCCGACACGTTGATGCGCTCGTGCCTTGCAAACGGAATGATCGTGCTCCCCGCTGGGGACGGTTCAGTTCTCGAGTTCGTCCCGCCGCTGAACATAAGTCAGGACGAGGTGGACACCGGGATGAATATTCTTAATAAAATCCTCGCAGCCATGGAAGAATAAGAACCGCAAGCGTTGTCTATGTCGTTCACATTCTGTAATGCCGGAAGCCGAAAGGCCTAATACCTGTAAAAGTACGGGAACTATGCTGAACTATTGGACATTTCATGTTACAATTATGCAGCGGTTGAGCTCTTGTGGTGTCCTGGTATCTTTTCTGGTATTTTCTCCGGATCGCCCTGTAGAAATCGACGAAATCAACCGACAATCTCGGTTACAACCCCATGAAAGGCGCTAGCAAGAATGCGCTTGAACTTTTCGGCTCAAATACCGGCTCTCGTGACTGGGCTACTCGTTAGCCTCTCAGTTCCGACCATTGCGGCTCCGGCTTCCCAGCCGGCAAAATCGAAAACCACACACACGGTTACGCCCGTTGCCGTCAAGACAACCCCAACGACCGCCGTTAAGGTTTCGGTCGATGCGGCACTGCCCACGGCGACTGTCAAGACTGTCGACTATTCCCATAACGCGTACGGTCTCAACGCGCAAGAGGCGGAGTTTGTGGATCGAGTCAATCGCGAGCGTACGTCGCGTGGACTGAATGCGCTTACAGTCGATCCGATGTTGATTCAGGACGCACGCGATCATTCGTCGGAGATGTGCATTCTGAACTACTTCGACCATCGATCCCCGACCACCGGCATGACTATGCCGATGGACCGGTATCTGAAGGCGCTTGAGCGCAGCAATATCCCCACTCCCGCGTACGTGCTGGTGGGTGAGAACATTTACTACTGCAGCGTCCTGAACGCGCAGTACAGCGTCGAGTATGCGCACCAGTCGCTCATGAACAGCCCTGGCCATCGTGCCAACATCCTGGAACCGCGCTTTGAGAAGATTGGCGTCGGCACCTACCGGAATGCCAAAGGCGAGTTCTGGGTGACCGAAGCGTTCCTGCGCGACGATGCACCCGACGGAGCGTCGTCGGACATGGTTCCCTCGAACCCCAACTAAGTCTGAGAATCGAAAGGCCCGACGGCTGCAGTGCCGTCGGGCCTTTTTGGCGCGGGGTATGAGTGGCCCCGCAGTAAGGCACGAATTTCCCGACTTGGTTCTGGGAAGCGGGTCGACAACAGTCACGCCCACGGTTTTAGAATGTACGGGTCGAAAGGTGCGGTCGTGGTCGACGTATGCGTCCTCCCACTAGTCGCGGTAGTCACTTCTAAGAACCGAAGGCCCGTGTAGCGTTATGCGCGGGCGCCAGGTAGATGCGGCCGTGTGGGAAGTCGAAGGTGACCACAAACCTCGACAGCAGGCCGGAGCCGATGGAGCCGGCGTTGATGTCGGACATGCCCCCTTTAGGGTCGAGGGAGAACTCCGCCGGAACCTTCTTGAAGGTCACACCCCCTAGACCGACCGCGTCGACCTGGGTCCGCAGCGACTCGGACACCCCCGCAATGCCGCCACCCGTCGTCTTTATCCCGTTCTTGTACTTCTCCTTGAGCTTGTTGTTCGAGATGTAAGGCTCGTACATGCGAAGCGTCGAGAAGTCGCCCGTGTCGATGATGAAGTCTGCCGGGGCGAGGCCGTCGACAGCGGCTTTGATCGACGGGATGTCGTTGTCGAGCTGGATTTCGTGCGGCGTACCATCAGCGTCGGTTGGATTGAACGACGCGGGGTCGATGAAAGTCAGCGTCTTGCGATCGTAATCCAGTTTGATGACGAAGCGGGACAGCAGATCATAGCCGACAAACCCGGCGATCCTCTCGTTGAGAAAGCGCTCGATGGCAGGAGAAACGTCGACGGCGACTCCGGTGACGCCCTCCAGGCGGATCGCCCCGGGAATCTCGAAGGTCGAGATTGCGATTGGGTGCAGGTCGGTCGAACCGCCGTAGCCGCGCGCCTCGAGGGTGCCGGTCTGTTTGAGCTTGAGGGCGTCGGCGGTCTTCTTGGCGATCGCGATGGAGCTAGCGCCGCTGTCGAAGAGGAGCCGCTCGCGATGCCCATTGATTATCGCGACGAAGCCGATCTCGCCGCCGTCCATCACGAAGGGAACGGTGGCCGAAGTCGCGCCCGGCTTCACAAAGGCTCCCTTATTGCGGATCGGAGGGTCGAAGATCGTCGGATCGAGCGCGACATTGTTCTCGACCTTGCTCACAGTCAGCTCGATATCGTACTTCACCTCGCCGTTGGAGATATGCTGCTTGGTCGGAAACATGACGTTTTCGAAAGGCTTGTAGTTCTCGAACGTCGTGATGGTCATGACGTCATCGTCCTTGTGCTCCTCCTTAACGATCAGGAAGGAGTGCGGATCGAAGAAGAGGACCGCCGGCTTGCCGCCCACCGGCAGCATGTCGACTACGTAGTTGCCGGTGCCAGTCTCGCGGTCCGGCCGCAGCGTCAGCTTGCCGGGCATGCGCCCCGGCAGTACGTAGGAGTTTGTGTCGAAGAAGATCTGGTTGCGAAGATTGCTGAGTTCGTCGGACGACAATGGCCGCTCGTTCCCGTTTCCGTCGGCGCGCCAGCCGTCCTTTCCGTTATAGCCCTGCCGCACCTCCATAATTCCGAGTTTGTCTTCCTCGTATTCCTTATCCGGGGATTGGAACGCGGTGACGACGTCGCCGGTGATGCCGCCAGTCGTAATCTGAGCGCCTATTCGAGTATTCTTAATGTTGTCGAGGGCTTCCTTCCCACCGAGCGCGGCCAGATGCTTCGCCATCAAGTCATCCAGCGTCAGGCCGGCCTGTTGCGGCGCGGCGGCCGGGGCGATTGGCGGAGGGGGAGGTGGAGGCGCCCCGGACGAAGCCGGGTCCGGCGATGCGATCGACGTCTTGGCCGCGGCTGGAATCGACTTCGCGAAGGTCAGCGTGGCGTCGGAATAGTTGAACGTCACAGCGTAGCGGCTGAGGATTCCATTACCGATCCCGCCCGCGAAGTCCGACATATCGTTGATGCCGTTGTCCCGCATAGTGGCGATGGTGATACCCTTGACCGCCAGTCCGCCGATGCTCAGGCGATGGCCTGGGGTCATCACCTCCTGGACCATGCCGCCGACACCGAATCCCGTCCGTGTGACGGCGTTCGACGACTTAGGATCATTCATCAACTTATTCGCGGCGGCGTAGCGCGAGTAGAGGTGAATATCGCCGTTGTCGCCGGTGTCGACCAGGAATCGCCCTGGCTTGCGGCCATCGACAGCGGCCAAGATCGTCGGCGTGTGGTTCTCCAGCTTGATTGCGATCACCAGCGGCTTTATCGACGTGGACACGGGTGAGGCAGGCTGGTCGTCATGCTTGGCCAGAGCCGTTGACATGGCGCTCGGGTTCGTGCCTGGTGCGGAGAATGTCAGCAGTCGATTGGGATAGTCGACACAGACGTTCATTCGCGCGAAGACGTCGTAGCCGAGGGCCCCGTCGACGGAGGCGCGGTCCTTGAGCGACTTGGCGAGTGCCGCGTCCTGGATGACGTAGAGCAGTTGTCCCTTA
>Ga0070658_10003845_pt1 | contig 12307 bp, 11 predicted proteins | sample KBSC13metaG_FD_64664 | JGI IMG/M metagenome (GOLD analysis project Ga0070658, IMG submission 64664) | Corn rhizosphere microbial communities from Kellogg Biological Station, Michigan, USA - KBS C1-3 metaG | ecosystem: Host-associated > Plants > Roots > Rhizosphere > Soil ... | reverse complement strand
TAGAGCGGCCCCGGAGGGGTCAGGAACGCTTCGCCCGAGATTCGCGCCGTCACCTTGGCGCCGGGCGCTTCACGCTCGGCGATCTCCTCGACCAGCTTCACCAGGTCCGGCCCGCGTTGGAGATTGTTGAAGCGGATGTTGAGCTGCGCCGTGGCGTTGCCAGGGATGACATTGCTGGCATTGGTCGGCGTCGAGACCGCCGTGAATTCCAGGTTGGACGGCGGGAACTGCTCGGTCCCGTCGTCCAGGTGGAGCTCGTCCAGTGCCGCGATCACGCGGGCGAGCGGCGGCACGGGGTTGGTCGTCCGGTGCGGGTAGGCGACATGGCCCTGAACGCCCGGAACCTCGATCCACATGTTGACCGAGCCGCGGCGGCCGATCTTCACCGTGTCGCCCAGGCGGTCGACCGACGTCGGTTCGCCGATCAGGATCATGTCGGGTCGGATATTGCGCTCTTTGAGCCAGTCGATGATCCGCGGCGTGCCCCAGGTCGCATAACCTTCCTCGTCACCCGTGATGAGCAATGAGAGGGTCCCGCCGCTCGGACCCAATCGCGACAGCGCAGCGACATAGGCCGCAATCGCGCTCTTCATGTCGTTGGCGCCGCGTCCGACGAGGATGTCCTCCACGATGTCCCCGGCGAACGGATCTCCGTTCCACCCTTCTCCGGCCGGCACGACGTCGAGATGGCCGGCAAAGCCGAAATGCGGTCCACCATCACCCCTGAGCGCGACCATATTCTCGGTCGGCCCGTCGGGCGGCTCGCCCATCACCCACCGGTGCACCGTGAAGCCGAGAGGCGTCAGCGCGGACTCGAGCAGATCGAAGACCTCCCCGCTGGCGGGGGTGACGCTGGGACAGCGGATCAGCTCGGAAGCGAAGGCGACGGGGTCGATCAGCGACGTCATTCCCGCTGCCTAACAGGCCACCGCTCGCAGACAAGGAGGGCTCGTTGGAAGAACGCGTGTTGTTGCAACCACACGGTGACCGGCAAATCCCTCTGACGGTGAGAAAAAGGGGGCTTGCTTAGCCGCTACAAATGTAGCACGCTGCAATTGTAGCGCGATAGGGTCGCGCCGTGGCAGGGAGTTTGCGATGCTCGTGTGGCGTTCGATCCGGGCATTTCTGTGCGCAGGTGCCAGTATTTCGGCGATCTCGCCGGCGTTGGCCCAGCCGGCGCCATCGGCGGTTCCCGTGACCAGCGCCAAGCGCGTCTACACTCCGGCAGACTTCGCCCGCTTCGCTCCCAAGACCGCCTATGACATGCTGGCGCAGGTGCCGAGCTTCACCATCCGTGGCGCGGATACCAACGAGCGTGGCCTCGGTCAGGCCTCCGAAAACGTCCTGATCAACGGACAGCGCATCAACGACAAATCGGGCGGCGCTATCGATCAGTTGAAGCGCACCTCCGCGACCAGCGTCGAGCGCATCGAGATCGTCGAGGCTGGAAGCCTCGGCATCCCGGGGCTCGCCGGCCAGGTCGCGAACATCATTCTGAAGACCCAAGCCAAGGGCAGCGGCCAGTTCAGCTGGAACCCCGGCTTCCGGGCCCATTTCACTAAGCCGCAGTACGACAATCTCACCGTCAGCTACTCGGACAAGACCGGCCCGCTCGATTATACGGTTTCAGCTGCCGCGCTTTCTGGCCGGGGCGGGCTTGGCGGCCCGGTGTGGATCACGGACGCCAACCACAACCTCATCGAGACGCGCGATGAGGTCTATCACAGTGAATATCATGAGTTCGTGTTCAAGACGAAGCTCGGCCTCGACGGTCCCGGCTCCTCGCTCGGCAACCTCTCGCTCAATTACAATCCCTATTGGAGCCCGCAGTTTCTCGGCGATACGCGTGTGCTCGCGTCGGGCGAGCTGCGCAGCCGGACCAATCGGCAGCGAAGGCCCGGCTACAATGCGGACGTCAACAGCGATTACGAGTTCGCGCTGGGTCCCGGCCGCCTGAAGGCGATCGGGCTTTATCATCGCGAGCACGCGCCCAACACGACCACGCAGATCCTTCGCTTCGACAGCACTGGCGCGAACTCGACCGGCACGCGCTTTTTCCGCGATGCCCGCTACCTCGAATATATCGGGCGCGGCGAGTATCGCTGGAAGGGCGGCCGCAACGACTGGCAGGTCTCGTTTGAGCGAGCCTATAATTCGCTCGATCAGCGCGGCACCTTGTCCCAGCTCAATGCTCAGGGGCAGTTCGTCGAAGTTCCGTTCCCGCAGGGGACCGGCAAGGTCACCGAAGTGCGCTACGAGGGCATTGCCTCGCTCAGCCGGCCGCTCGCATCGAATCTCGACCTTCAGGTCGCCGCCGGCGCGGAAACCTCAACCCTCGACCGGGTCGACGACGATCAGCCGGCACGCAAGTTCTTCCGGCCCAAGGGCAGCGTAACTCTTGCCTGGCGGCCGGCGAAGGACTGGGACGTCAGCCTCAAGCTTCGCAGGCGCGTCGGCCAGATCGACTTCCTCGATTTCCTCGCCCAGCCGCAGCTCAGCCAGGATCGCGAGAATGCCGGCAATCCGGAGCTCGTCCCGCCCCAAAGCTGGGAAGCCGAAACCGAGTTCGCGCACGACCTTGGCAAATGGGGCAAGACCCGCCTGAACCTGCATTATTACAAGGTTACCGACATCATCGACGTCATTCCGATCGGGACGGACGGGCAGGGGATCGGCAATCTCCCGAACGCCGTGAAGGCGGGCGCCGAAACCACCAGCACCTTTCTGCTAGACCCGATCGGCTTCAGAGGCGCCAAGCTCGACTTTAACGCCGGCTTCGAATGGACCTCGGTCAAGGACCCGCTGACCGGCGTGCATCGTCCGATCAGTGGCAACTACGATCGCTGGGGCAGCGCGGAATTGCGCCATGACGTTCCCCGGACGCCTTTCGCGTGGGGCGTCAACGCCCAATACCAACATTTTGCGAAGAACTATTTCCTGACCGAGATCATCCGCGAGCTAGATATCCCATTGGCGTTCGGCGCGTTCGTCGAGCACAAGAACCTGATGGGGCTGACGGTCCGCGCCAGCGTGTTCAACGTCTTCGGCGGGCGGCACGGCCTGCACACCGTCCGCCGGGTCGTCTATTCCGGCTTCCGCGACCGCGCTCCGATCGCTTTCTACGAGAAGCATGACGACCTTGTCGGGCCGCTCTTCAACTTCTCGGTCAAAGGCACCTTCTAGCCGCCACGGTTGTTCTGCTATCGGGCGTCCATGCCCAAGATCAACCTGTCCTCGCTCGAACAAACCAATCGCACCGGTTACCCGCCGCCCTTCAACGAGCCCGTACAAGGCCGCTGGCAGCGCAAGGTCGGCGAGGCTGCGGGCCTGACTGCGCTTGGCGCCAGGCACGTGGTGCTCGAACCTGGCGCCTGGTCGAGCCAGCGTCACTGGCATGACACCGAAGACGAACTGCTCGTGATGATTTCGGGTACGGCGGTGCTCGTCGAGGACGGTGGGGAGACGGAGCTTGCTGCCGGCGACATCACCGCCTGGCCGATGGGCGAACGCAATGGCCATCATCTCATCAACCGCGGTTCCGAGCCTTGCACGTTCGTGTGCGTTAGCGCGGGCAAGCCGGGGCCGGGCGGCTATTCGGACATCGACATGATGTGGACGGCTGACGGGCAATTCGTTCACAAGGACGGCACGCCCTACGGAGACGCGCGGACGCTGTCATCGACGCCCTAGGCGGCCTTGCCTGCCTCATATTGCTCGATCACCCACGGCTCGTCCTGCGCCTTGTCGATCCATTCCGCCACGTGCGGGTGCGACAGTACGTGCTTCATGTAGATCCCGGCGAAGTTGGGCACGGCGACTCCATAGGTGATGAAGCGTGTCACGACCGGCGCATACATCATGTCCGCGGCGCACCAGTCGCCGAAAAGGAAGTCGCCGGTGCCGCCGAAGCGGGCGCGGGCCTGCGCCCACAATTGCAGGACGCGGTCGATTTCGGTGCGGACTTCGTCGCTGAGTTCCCTCGGCGGGAAGCTCTTGCGAACGTTCATCGGGAGGTCGCGGCGCAAATTGGCGAAGCCGGAGTGCATTTCGGCCGACATCGAGCGGGCGACGGCGCGGGCACCCTCGTCCTCCGGCCAGTAGAGCGCGTCGCCATAGCGGTCGGCAAGGAATTCGATGATCGCCAGGCTGTCCCAGACGACGATCTCGCCGTCCCACAGGATCGGCACCTTGCCGAGCGAGGGCGCAAACTCGTCGCCTTCTCGCCGCTGGTCCCAGTCGGCGTCGAACATCGGCACGACCAGCTCTTCGAACTCCTCGCCCGACTGCTTGCACGCCAGCCAGCCGCGCATCGACCAGCTCGAATAAGCGCGGTTGCCGATAATCAGCTTGAACAAGACGCTCTCCCCAAGGGTCAGCTACGTGGTGGCCGCTTCGAGGATCGCGGTCCTTAGCTCGGCGATCCCGCTACCTGTTTCGCTCGACGTCGTGAAGATGGAGGGATGCGCAGCTGGATGCTTCGCTGCCTCGACCATTGTCGTCTCATAGAGTGAGCCAAGCGCAGAGGGCTTCACCTTGTCAGCCTTGGTCAGGACGATGTGATAGCTGACCGCGGCGTCGTCGAGCATGCGCATCATCTCGCGATCGACGTCCTTGAGGCCGTGGCGGGAGTCGACCAGCACCAGCGCGCGCTTGAGGACGGTCCGGCCGCGGAGATAGTCATTCATCAGGTGCCGCCAGCGCTTGACCATTTCCTTCGGTGCCTCGGCGAAGCCGTAGCCCGGCATATCGACCAGCCGCAGGTGGAGCGGCTCGCCAACCTCGAAGAAATTGAGATCCTGCGTCCGTCCCGGCGTGTTCGACGTTCGCGCCAGTCCCTTGCGGTTGGTGAGCGCGTTCAGAAGTGAGCTCTTGCCGACGTTCGACCTGCCCGCGAACGCGATTTCGGGCACGTCCGGGTCTGGCAGGAACTGAAGGCCCGGCGCGGACTTCAGGAACTCGACCGGGCCCGCAAACAGCTTCCTTGCGCGTTCGGCCAGTTCCTGATCCGCGGCCTCGTTCATGTGTGGACCGGGTGCGTGTCCGACAGGTGCAGCCCGTACTTGCGATAAAGGTGCCACTGCTGCGCGATCGTAAGCACGTTGTTGGTCATCCAGTAGAGCTGCAGCCCGGCCGCGAAGGGCGCCATGATGAACACCAGGAACCATGGCATGATCGCGAATATCTGCGCCTGCGCCGGGTCCATCGGCTGCGGGTTGAGCTTCATCGACAGCCACTGCGTCGCCCCGACCAGGATCGGAAGCACGCCGATGGCCAAAAAGGCGGGCGGCGTGAAGTGCAGCAGCCCGAACAGGTTGACCGGCGTCAGCGGATCCGGCGCCGACAGGTCCTTGATCCACAGCACGAACGGCTGATGCCGCATCTCGACGCTGACCAGCAGCACCTTGTAGAGCGCGTAGAAGACCGGGATCTGGAGCAGGATCGGAAGGCAGCCCGCGGCCGGGTTGATCTTCTCCGCTTGGTAGAGCTTCAGGATCTCCTGCTGCTGGCGCTGCTTGTCGTCCTTGAACCGCTCCTGCAGCGCCTTCATCTTCGGCTGGATCTTGCGCATCGCCGCCATCGACGCGAACTGCTTCTGCGCGATCGGGAACATGATCGCGCGAACGATCAGCGTCAGGCAAATGATTGCGACGCCGAAGTTGCCGGTCGCGTGGAAGAGCCCCAACAGCAGGTTGAAGATCGGCCGCATGAACCACTCGAACCAGCCCCAGTCGATCGACTTGGACAGCTTGAGGATGCCGGCCTCTTCGTAGCGGTCGAGCCAGGCCTTTTCCTTGGCGCCGGCGAACAGGCGCGTTTCAGTCGTCGATGTCTGGCCCGGACCGACATCTACCGGCGCGAGTGCGTAATCCGCCTGGTAGCCGCCGCTAGGGCTGCGGCGGAATTCGGCGTTCATGGACGACTGTGGAACGAGGGCGGTAAGCCAATATTTATCGGTGAAGCCGAGCCAGCCGGAAGCGTTGTTGAACGGCTGCGGTCCCTCATCGTCGAGAGTCTTGTAATCGACGCTATAGTCTGCGTTGCCGCCGAACAGGCCGATGGGCCCGACATGATTGGTCCAGCTGTCGGGGTCGTGTGACTTCTGAGCGCGGCTGACTAGGCCGATTGGCCGAATATTCAGCGGCTTGGCCGACCCGTTGGTCACGCTTTGCTGGACCGTGAACAAGTAGCCGTCATCCACGCCGATCTTGATCTGGTAGCGGGTTCCGTCGGCGGTCTGGCTCGTCAGCGTCACGGGCTGCCGCGGCTTCAGCACCGGCTGGTCTGCCGTCCAGGTCGCGTCGAGTGGCGGGACCTGGCCTGTGCCCGATGCGACCCAGCCGAACTGAGCAACATAGGCGCCAGGCGTACCAAGCGGCGACAGCAGCCGGACCGGCGCTGAATCCTTGGAGATTGTCTGGCGCTGATTGAGCAGCACCAGGTCATCGATCTGGGCGCCCTTGAGGTTGATCGACCCCGACAGCGATGACGACTGGATCCGCACCCGCGGCCCAGAGGCGAGTGCAGTGGAAACGCTTTGGACCTGTTTCGGAGTGGCGGGCCCCGCCGGCTGTGCGCTCGGTTGCGGCAGTGGTTGCTGCTTGCCGCCCTCGACCTTGGTGCTCGGCGGGTTGGCGGTCGGAAACCAGCGGTTCGCCGCCCAGGTCCAGCCGATCAGCACGAGCGCGCTGAGCACGACCGCCAGGATCAAGTTCTTGCTGTCGTTCACTGTCCAATCGATCCTTACGGTACGGGGTCGTAACCTTGCCCGCCCCACGGGTGGCAGCGGCCGATGCGTTTGAGGGCCATCCAGCCCCCGCGGGCGGCTCCATAGCGTTCTATTGCCGTGATCGCATAGGCCGAGCAGCTTGGCTGGTAGCGGCAGCTCGGCGGAAGCACCTGCGACGGGCCCTTCTGCCACGCTTTGGCAATCAGGATCATGAGCTTCGCGATCATGGCTTGCGCAGCCGGTCGAGGGCCTGGCCGAGCTCCGAGCGAAGTAGCGCAAACTCGCGTTCGATCCCCTTGGTGCGCCCGATCATCACATGATCAGCGCCGGCAAAGCCCTTTGCCGGCACGACCTCTCTCGCGAGCGCGCGGAAGCGCCGCTTCATGCGGTTGCGGACGACGGCGCCGCCGATCTTCTTCGTGACCGTAAAGCCGACACGCATCGCCGGGTCCGCGTCTTCGCGGTCGCGGACGAGCAGGATGAAGCCGGGAGTCGTGGCGCGCAGCCCTCCGTTCGCAGCCAGGAAATCGGCGCGACGGGTGATGGTGATTAGGCGCTGAGCTTCTTGCGACCGCGGGCGCGGCGAGCGTTCAGCACCTTGCGGCCGCCGACGGTCGCCATGCGGCTGCGGAACCCGTGACGCCGCTTGCGGACCAGGTTGCTCGGCTGGAAGGTGCGCTTCATCGCTCATGCCTTTAAGTTCGGATACAAAGAAAAAGGGCCGCCCAAGAGGCAGCCGCTGTCGTGCGCGCCGATAGTGGACGGACTCGGGGAAGTCAATTCCGTTCAGCCGGATCGGCGGCCTTGCGGAGCGCCTCGCGCCGCTGCGCGCTGGACCGGCGAAGCGCCCAGTCCATCCAGCGGCCCGCTTTCGGCTGCCAGCGTTTGACCCGCACATAATGCCGCTTCGCCCACATGCTGGTCTTGAGGATCAGCGCCAGGCCAAGGCCGGCAACAATGAGCCCCCCCGGTCCCGGGATGACTCCCACCAGTGGCGAGAGGATCAGCAGCGCAACCCCCAGCGCGAACAGCGACCATTCGACAATCGGGTTGTCGAAGAACTTCGCCCATTTTTCCCTACGGCCCATCGTGCAGGATTTGGGCACACTGTGCTGTTCGCGCAAGACGGCTTGCAGATAAGGTCCACAACGGTCTAGCTTTGCTCCGCCGAGCTAGGGGGATTTCTGTACAGCGTTGATCGTTCGGGGGTCGGGGCCTGATGGCCGCGACCGTCGCCACTGTCGCGTACCTCGGGCTCGAGGCGCGTGCCGTCGAGGTTCAGGTCCAGCTGACTTCGGGAGTGCCGAAGTTCACCATCGTCGGCTTGCCGGACAAGGCTGTCGCCGAAAGCCGCGAGCGGGTCCGCGCCGCGCTGGCCTCGATCGGCCTCGCGCTTCCGCCCAAGGTCATCACCGTCAACCTGTCGCCCGCAGACCTCCCCAAGGAAGGCTCGCACTACGACCTGCCGATCGCGCTCGGCTTATTGGCGGCGATCGGAGCGACCGACGCCGAGACGCTGTCGCATTATGTCGCGGTAGGAGAGCTCAGCCTCGACGGACGGATTGCCGGCTCCCCCGGTGTGCTCCTCGCGGCGATCCATGCCTCCTCAATCGACAGGGGCCTGATATGCCCCGCAGCTCAGGGGAGCGAGGCGAGTTGGGCCGGGCAGTTGGACGTCGTCGCCGCGCCGGATCTTCTCGCGCTGCTCGCGCACCTCAAGGGCACGAGCCTGTGCCCGGCTCCGGAGCTCGCCGACGCCGAAGCCCCAGAGGGCGGGCCGGATCTCGCCCAGGTCAAGGGGCAGGAGGTCGCCAAGCGCGCGCTCGAGATCGCCGCAGCCGGCGGCCACAACCTCTTGATGAGCGGGCCGCCGGGTGCGGGCAAGTCGCTGCTCGCGGCCTGTCTTCCGGGCATCCTGCCGCCGCTTCAGCCGAGCGAGGCGCTGGAGGTCTCGATGGTCGCGTCGGTCGCAGGCGAGCTCGGCGGCGGCAAGATTCGCCGTCAACGGCCATTCCGTGCGCCGCACCACAGCGCCTCGATGCCCGCGCTGGTCGGCGGCGGCCTGCGCGTCCGTCCCGGCGAGATCAGTCTCGCTCATCTCGGCGTGCTGTTCCTCGACGAGCTGCCGGAGTTCCAGCGGCCCGTGCTCGACTCGCTTCGCCAGCCGCTCGAGACCGGCAGCGTCAGCGTTGCTCGCGCCAACACGCATGTGACCTTCCCGGCACGGGTACAGCTGGTTGCGGCGATGAACCCGTGCCGCTGCGGCCACCTCGGCGACGCGGCGCTCGCCTGCAGCCGCGCCCCGCGCTGTGCCGCGGACTATCAGGCACGAGTGTCGGGTCCGCTGCTCGACCGGATCGACCTCCACGTGGAGGTGGCCAGCGTCTCGGCTGCCGACCTTACGTTGCCGCCACCGGCAGAAGGTAGCGCGGAAGTCGCTCGCCGTGTCGCCGCGGCGCGGCAGGTCCAAGCCGACCGGTACAACGGCCATGGTCCCCGAACCAATGCCGAAGCCGATGGCGAGCTGCTCGACAGCGTGGCGACGCCCGACGAGCCGGGCCGCAAGCTGCTCGCGGATGCCGCAGCGGCGATGCGGTTATCGGCGCGCGGGTTTCACCGCGTGCTCCGTGTCGCCCGAACGATCGCCGACCTCGCCGGCGCCGAGCAGGTCGGGCGCATCCACGTCGCGGAAGCGCTCAGCTATCGTCGCCAGGCGCCGCGCAATTAATCTGCGTCCGCGCGGTGCAGAACCTTGTTGATCACCTGCCGCGCCGTGTCCCGGATGACGTGCCCGGCGTCGTCGTCCCTCGCCATCGACATCATGAAGCCCTTGGCTTCCTTGAAGCTGATGTGCGGCGGCAGGGGCGCGATCTCGGGGTCGGTCTTCACTTCGAGCACGACCGGGCGGTCTGCTGACAGCGCTTCCTCCCAGGCGCCCGCCAAATCCTTGGGATCGTCGATGAAAATGCCCTTCAGGCCGATCAGTTCTGCGAATTTCGAATAGCGCACATCGGGAATGTCCTGGCTCGCGTCGAAGCGCGGATTGCCGTTCATCACCCGCTGCTCCCAGGTGACCTCGTTCAAGTCCTCATTGTTGAACACGCACGTGACGAAGCGCTTATCGGGCCAGCGATCCACATATTTCGCCACGGTGATCAGCTCGGCCATGTTGTTCATCTGCATCGCGCCGTCGCCCACGAGCGCGATCACTGGCCGGTCGGGATGCGCGAACTTCGCGCCAATCGCATAAGGCACCGCCGCGCCCATCGAGGCGAGCCCGCCCGAGACCGACCCCATCTGGCCGCGCTTCACCCGAAAGTCGCGGGCGTACCAGTTCGCGCAGGATCCGCTGTCGCTGGTGACGATGGCATCGGCCGGCAGTCGAGGGGACATTTCCCAGACGACGCGCTGCGGATTGACCGGATGGGCTCTCGTCATGGCGCGCGCCTCGAGCGTCTGCCACCATTCTTTGAGCCAGCCTTCGATCTCGCCGCGCCAGCCGCGGTCGCGTTTCTCCTCCAGCATCGGCAGCAGAAGCTGCAGCGTCTCCTTCGCGGTGCCATGGAGGTTGACCTCGCACGGATAGCGCAGCGAAAGCATCGCCGGATCGACGTCGATCTGCACCGCGCGCGCGGCGCCGCTCTTCGGCAGGAACTCCGACCACGGAAAGCCGCTACCGACGATCAGCAGCGTGTCGCACGCGTTCATCATGTCCGAGCTCGGGCGCGTCCCGAGGAGACCGATCGAGCCAGTGACGAACGGCAGGTCATCCGGAAGCGCAGTCTTGCCGAGCAGCGCCTTGGCAACTCCGGCGCCGAGCTTTTCAGCGACCTCGATGACCTCGTCGGCAGCAGAAATGGCGCCCGCGCCGATCAGGATCGCCACTTTCTCGCCCGCGTTCAGCACATCTGCGGCTTTTCTGAGATCGGCTTCAGCGGGAACCAGGGTTGGCCGCGAGTAGCCAGGCCCGGAGCGCGTGAATCCATGCGCGCGCTTCGGAGCTTCAAACACCTGCTCCTGCACGTCCTTCGGGATCACGATGACTGACGGCCCTCGCCGCGCCAGCGCAAGCCTCACGGCGCGGTCGACGACGTGGGGAAGCTGCGCCGGGTGACTGACCTCCTGCACATATTCAGCGACGTCGGCGAACATGCGGTCGAGGTTCAGCTCTTGCTGATAGCTCCCGCCGCGCACCGTCGATTCCGCCTGCCCGCAAATGGCAAGCACGGGCATGTGATCGAGCTTCGCGTCGTAGAGGCCGGTAATGAGGTGCGTTGCGCCGGGACCGCCGGTCGCCAGGCACACGCCAAGCTCGCCCGTGAACTTGGCGTGCGCGACGGCCATGAACGCGCCCATCTCCTCATGGCGCGGCTGGATGAAGTCGAGTGAGCCATCGCGCTGGATGGCGCCGATCATCCCGTTGATGCCATCTCCCGGATAACCGTAGATGCGTTTCACGCCCCAGCTTTTCAGCCGGTCGACGAAGAAATCCGCTGTCTTCATGCAACGACAACGCGGACAGCCGTTCGATGGCTCCGTGAACTGTTTGCAACGCGTTGAGGGCGCCGCTAGCTAAGCCTCCCCGCGGGGCCCCTGTGGCGGAATGGTAGACGCGCTCGACTCAAAATCGAGTTCCTTCACCGGAGTGTCCGTTCGAGTCGGACCAGGGGCACCACACAAGCCGCCCGGCGCAGCGAGAGATTCGCAGCCAAGTCTCGAGCAGCGTGAGAGAACGCGCAGCGCCGCCGGCGACCGCCCGAGGCGTGTCGATTGACGTCACCGATTTTACTCCGTGACGGAGTGCTTTGGCGCAGATATCCTCACGTCGTGGACGCGCGCACCAAGAAACATAACCCCGTCGACAACGACACAGCCGACGAAGCTCGGCTGATTGCGGAAACGATCACCATCAAGCGCGACCGGCTGCTCGCCTCGCTTACGCTGATCGCGGGCATCGCCTTGGTCATCATGGTGCCCTTTGCACTCCGCGCGGGAGCTGAATTCTTCATGCCGGTCACGGCCGCGCTGGTGGTCGCGATCGCCCTGGTGCCGTTGCTCGAGTGGTTCGAACGCCGCGGTATCCCTGCCAAGCTCGCTTCCGGCATGTGCGTGCTGATCTTCCTCTTGCTCGCCATGTTTGCGATCGGGTCCATCGTCATTCCGGCGGCCGACTGGGTTGCCCAGGTGCCGACCAAGATCACCAAGGTTCGCGCGGCGCTCGAACCGGTCATCAAGCTTTACAAGCAGCTCGACCGCTGGATCGATCGCGCGACGTCGCAGATTGCGATTACCCCCGCCCCGTCGGGGCGCACAGTGAGCGTGGAGCAACCGCATTCCATCGCGGGACTGCTCGCATCGTCCGCGCCGCATCTGTTGATTCAGCTGTTCTTCGCGCTGCTGGTGATCTTCTTCTTCCTCGCCGGCTGGACCGCGATGCGGAAGAAGGCGATCGTCACTCGAGGCAGCTTCGAAGGAGCGCTCACCACCGCGCGCGTCATCCAGCAGGTCGTCGACGCCACGTCGACCTATCTTGGCACCATCACCTTGATCAACGTCGGGCTCGGCGCGCTGACCGCGCTG
>Ga0070658_10003844_pt1 | contig 12308 bp, 11 predicted proteins | sample KBSC13metaG_FD_64664 | JGI IMG/M metagenome (GOLD analysis project Ga0070658, IMG submission 64664) | Corn rhizosphere microbial communities from Kellogg Biological Station, Michigan, USA - KBS C1-3 metaG | ecosystem: Host-associated > Plants > Roots > Rhizosphere > Soil ... | reverse complement strand
TAGACCGAGCGGGCTTCCAGTTCCTTGCACAGCCGGCGGTGAGCCTCGCCGAGGTTATGGTAGGGCACGCCCGGCAGCAGGTGGTGCAGCGCATGGTAGCGCAGGCCCACCGGTGCCCATAGCGCCGGCAGCATCCCCGGCGGCGGCACGTTGACGCTGTCGAGGAACTGCGCCGTGACGCTCATCGGCTCGCCCTCATTCTCCCACAAATGCGCGACCAATGTGCGCACCTGGTTGAGGAACATGACGCCCGAAGCAATCGCAAGGTAGGTGAGGAAAGCTCGCATCGGGATGACGCCGGTCGCGACCATTACCAGCAACGCGATGGCCCAGACGCTGCACGCCGCCTCCTGCCATGCCCAGTCGCGAGCAAACTCGCCCTCCGGCTTCGGCCGGACGAACCTGGGGTTGATCTGCAGGCCCGAATACCGGCCGACGACTGTGCTTCGAAGCTTCGGCGACAGCAGCGACAGCGGCGCCAGGATGCCGAAGCGGATCAGCATGCCGATCGGCGCCAGCGCGGCAACCACCAGGAACAGCGGAAGCGTCCACGGATGCATCAGGGCCAGCGGCAGATATTCGGGGTCGTTGACGGTTCCATAGTAGCGCTTGGCGTGGTGCTGGTTGTGGACGCCTTCGTACATGAAGCTTGGGACCAGGAGCGGCACGCCGACAATCAGGTTCCAGGTGAAGCGGAAGCCCTTTACGGCGCCTTTCTTGATGTGCGTCAGCTCATGGATGAACGAGCCGGCGCGGTACAGCGCGAGGACCGCAACCACGCCCACGCCAACCGCGAGCCAAGTCGGACTCACGAACATCGCAGCGAATAGCGCGGAGTAGCCGAGCAGCGCCGAGCCGAGCATATCCGCCCAGTAAATGGTGTCCTTTGGTGCGTTGAGGTCGCGCGTCAGGCTGGCGGCGGCCTTGAGCATTGCCGCATCGTCCTTCGCGCGCGCGGTCGCCGGCTGAAGGTCAGCCGCGGGGGCGCGCTTGCGCTCGAAGGTCGCTGCGTGGGTCATAAGTCGTTGGTGAGCCTCGTTGACATCAGATAGTGGCGGGACTTAGGCGCCTCAAGCTTAACTGGCGCTTGGCGCGGTGAACGGCTAGCCATCGCGCCATGAGCAGCGCCGCCGTCACCGTCCGCCCGGTCGCCACGAAGAAAGACCGCAAGGCGTTCGTTGACCTCGCGTGGGACGTCTACAAGGACGATCCCGCCTGGATCCCCCCGCTCAAGGACGAGGTCCACGGCCTGATCACACCGGGCAAGAATCCGTGGTTCGAGCACGCCAGGGCACAGCTGTGGCTGGCCGAGCGCGGCGGGAAGATCGTGGGCCGCATCAGCGCCCAGGTCGACGAACTGGTCCAGCAGCATATGGGCCAGGGCACCGGCCAGTGGGGGATGTTCGAGGTCCTCGATGACGAAGCGGCATCGGTTCTGATCATGACTGCGGAACGATGGCTCCGCGATCAGGCCATGACCCGCGCCCTCGGCCCGATCAGCCTGTCGATCTGGGACGAACCGGGCCTGGAGATCGAGGGTTTCGAGGAACCGCCCACGGCGATGATGGGCCATCACCGGCCCGAATATCGGGCGTGGATCGAGGCCGCCGGCTATGAAAAGGCCAAGGACCTCATCACCTACGAGCTCGATATCAGGCAGTGGGAAGATCCGAAGATCGACCGCCTGATCGCGATGGGTGAGCGCAACCCGCGAATTCGCATTCGCATGGTCGACAAGTCCAGGTTCAAGGAAGAAGCGCGGCTGATCCTCAATCTCTTGAACGATGCCTGGGCGAACAACTGGGGTTACGTCCCGCTGACCGAGGCCGAGATCAGTTATGCCGGCAAGAAGCTGAAGCCGATCATCTTCAACGAACTGGTGAGGGTCGCTGAGGTCGACGGCGAACCGGTCGCCTTCATGCTCACGATTCCCGACATCAACGAGCTCACCGGAGACCTCAACGGTGAGCTTTTTCCGTTCAACTTCATCAAGCTGCTGTGGCGCCTGAGGAAGCCGCGAACCCGGCGATTACGCGTTCCGTTGATGGGCGTCGCAAAGAAGCTCCACCATACCCGACTGGCCAGCCAGCTCGCTTTCATGATGATCGAATATACCCGGCGCGACGCGGTCAAGGATTTCGGTGCTAGCGTGGGCGAGTTCGGCTGGATCCTTGAAGACAATAAGGGGATGCTGTCGATCGCCCAGCTGCCGGGCGCGCACGTCAACCACCGCTACCGGATTTATGAGAAGGCGCTCTGACGCCGCCCTGGCCCGCTTAAGTTCACTAAGTTCACGTGGTGCGTCGCGTTTTTGTATGACGTTAAGCGCGGACGCGGTTCGATCAGCTGACAGGCCGGTCTGGAGCGCCGCCATAGGCGGGAGCCAAGCAGATCATTTCCAAATAGGAAAGCTGAACCTAAGCCAGCTCGACCCAGGTCGGGGCGTGGTCGGACGCCTTCTCCTCACCCCTCGCCCACTTGTCGACGCCGGCGCCTTGCAGCCTGTCGGCCGCCTCGGGCGAGCACAGCAAATGGTCGAGCCGGAAGCCGAGATCGCGCTGCCAGCAGCCAGCCGTATAATCCCAGAAGGTGTAGAGCTTCTCCTCGCTCGGATGGAACGAACGCAGCGCGTCGGTCCAGCCCTGGTGCAGAATCCTTCGCCATAGCTGGCGGGCCGCGGGCTGCATCACCGCATCATGCTGGGTCGCGCGCGGCGAGAAGACGTCGCGGTCCTCCGGCACCACATTCCAGTCGCCGCACAGGACCGCCGGTCGCTCCTCACACAGCAGGTCCGCGGCGTGCGCGCACAGGCGCTCCATCCAGCGGAGCTTGTATTCGAACTTCTCGGTGCCGACCGGATTACCGTTGGGAAGATAGAGCGAACCGACAACGATCCCCCCGACCTCCGCTTCGATGTAACGGCTGTGTGTATCGTCAGGGTCGCCCGGCAGTCCGACCCGGCGGAGCTTAGGCGCGTCGCCTTTGGCCAGGATCGCGACACCGTTGAAGCCCTTCTGTCCATGCCAGACCGCGCCATAGCCTGCCGCCTCAATGTCAGCGATCGGAAGCGATTCATCGGCGCATTTGAGCTCCTGCAGGCCGACGATGTCGGGCTGCTCGCGCGTCAGCCATTCGATCAGCCGCGGCAGTCGCGCCCGGATACCGTTCAGATTGTAGGTGGCGAGCTTCATGCCGCTCGCCCTAGCGGCTGGGGATCAGACGGAGAAGCTGCTTCCGCAGCCGCAGCCGGACTGAGCATTGGGGTTGGTCACGCGGAACGCAGCGCCGCCGAGGTCTTCGACGAAATCCACCGCAGATCCCTTCACCAGATCAAGGCTGACCGGATCGACCACCAGCTTGACCCCGTCGGTTTCGGCGATTGCGTCGTCGCTTTGCGCTCCAGGCGCCAGCTCGAACTTGTAGGTAAAGCCGGCGCAGCCTCCGCCGTCCACCGCCAGCCGCAGGATCGCGGGTTTATTCTGCCGCTCGGCAATCCACGCGACGCGCTTGGCCGCGCTTGTCGTCAGTCTGATTTGAGCCTCGCTCATGCTGGCGAGATAGGAAGCGCCGCGGCCAGCGGCAAGGAAACGTTCAGCGCTGCGCCGTGGTCGGGCCGCCGATCGCGACCGCGTCCATTGATGCCGCTCCTGAACGGCGCTGCATCGCGAGAACGTAATCGGTCGACTTCATGAACGGAATCGGGTTCACGGCGCGTCCGTCGATCCGCACCTCATAGTGGAGGTGGTTGCCGGTCGAGCGGCCGGTCGAGCCCATGCGTCCGATCTGCTGCCCGCGGGTGATGTGCTCCCCTTCGCGGACCAAGATGGCCGACATGTGGCCGTAGCGGGTGGTGATGCCGCGGCCATGGTCGATTTCAACAAGATTGCCGTAACCGCCGTTGTTCCAGCCGGCGCGGAGTACCGTACCGTCTGCGGTGGCGTAGACCGGCGTGCCATAGGCGCCGGCAAGGTCGATGCCCGGGTGCATCGCGGCACCTGCGCGGAACGGATCCGAGCGGACGCCGAAGCCACTGGTGAATTCGACGCTGGCCTTGATCGGCTTGTCCGAAGGAACCGCGATAATGCCATCCTGCAGCTGGTCGAGCTTCTTCCAGCTGTCGAACAGGTTCTTGAAGGTCGCATTCGCGGCCGATTCGAACGGGCCGCCAACGCCGCCCGTGCTGCCGACACGGGCCGGCGTGATGCCGAGCCGCTTCAGCTCGGCGGCAGTGACCTGGTAGCGGACGTCGAGCGCCTTGGCGACGAGCGCCGCCTGCTGAAGCTGCTGCTGCTCGACGCGGGCGAGCGGCCCATCGGCGGCAAGGCGACCGCCAGCCGCGGCGGCGATCTGCTCAGGACTGATCTTCTGGCCGGCCAGCGCCTTCTCGATCAGGGCCTGGCGCTGCTCGATCATCCGGGCACGGGCTTCGGTGGCAGCGGGAAGGCTGACGACCTCGGTCACGTGAGGGCGCGTCACCAGGCGAGCGGTCGCGTAACCCGCCCACGCAATCAAGCCGAGCATGACCAGAAAAAACACCGCCTGAAGCGGTGCGGAAATACGGAAACGGCGGAGCTTCGACCCGTCGTGAATGAACAGGTCGCGATCGCGAAACAAGCCTGTCGTGACGACCGCTAATTGCGTCATTTTCATCCCGCTCCACATTCGGCGGTCGCGCGATATCGCGTCGCCGAGTCCCATCTCTAGAAGGAGCTCCCCAGCCCCTTGCCGATGCCCGCGAATTGCCCGTCGCGAGCTGGCACCAGGGACACTGCTTTCGGATGGTTAACAATTTCAACCTCAGGTTCCGGTCGTCGGGACGAGTCGTCCGCTCAGCGCGGTGAACGGATGGAATCGCCCTCGGCCGCGCCACGATTCGAGCAATTTCAGTCTGTTGTGCAGTGCAGCACAGGCGTTCGTTACGGAGTCGCGCGAATCTTTCGCGCCGCCTTGCCGCCGCCACATTCGTCCTTAGAAACGGCGCCGGGCCACGCCGTCCCAACGCGGCGCGCGCTCTCTGCAAGGAGAGTTATTGTGACGGACACTGATGTTGCCGGCGCCGCATTGCGGGCCGCCGCGAAACCCCCGACGAAACCGAAGCGCCCGTTTTTCTCATCGGGACCTTGTGCGAAACCGCCCGGCTGGTCGCCGCAGTCGCTGGACATGTCCGCCCTCGGACGCTCGCATCGGGGAAGCATCGGCAAGGCCAAGCTCGCGGAGGCGATCGAGCGCACCCACGCTCTCCTTCGTCTCCCGGCCGACTATAAGCTCGGCATCGTCCCTGCGTCCGACACGGGCGCGATGGAGATGGCATTATGGTCGCTGCTGGGCACCCGCCGGGTCACCATGCTCGCGTGGGAAAGCTTCGGTGCCGGCTGGGTGACCGACGTCGCCAAGCAGCTTAGGCTCGACGCCGAGATCAGAAGCGCCAGTTACGGTCAGATCAGCGACCTCTCCGCAATCGATCCGGCGAACGACATCGTGTTCACGTGGAATGGCACGACCAGCGGCGTGCGGGTGCCTAACGGCGGCTGGATCGCCGATGATCGCACCGGCCTTTCGATCTGCGATGCGACCTCCGCCGCCTTCGCGCAACCGATCGACTGGCCGAAGATCGATGTCGGCACCTTCAGCTGGCAGAAGGCGCTGGGCGGCGAGGCGGCGCACGGCATGCTGGTGCTCAGCCCGCGCGCGATCGAGCGGCTGGAGCGCGAGCCTGTAGCGCGGCCCCTGCCCAAGATCTTTCGCCTGACCAAAAGCGGCAAGCTGATCGACGGTATCTTCAAGGGCGAGACGATCAACACTCCGTCGATGCTGTGTGTCGAGGATTGGCTATTCGCGCTCGACTGGGCCGAGCGCATTGGCGGCCTCGACGGGCTGATCGCCCGCGCCGATGCCAATGCCGCCGCGCTCGATCGCTGGGTTCAAGGCGCCGAGTGGATCGAGCATCTCACTACTGATCCGGCGATTCGTTCGAACACTTCGGTCTGCCTCCAGTTCGCCGACCGCTCTGACGAGGAAGCCAACAAAAGGCGGCAGAAGGCGATGGGCCAGCTGCTCGAGCGCGAGGACGCCGCCTATGACGTCGGCGCTTATCGCGACGCGCCGCCGGGCCTCCGGATCTGGTGCGGGGCGACCGTGGACACCGCTGACATCGAGGCGCTCGGGCCGTGGCTCGATTGGGCGTGGGAGGCGAGCCGTGGCTGATTCCGTCAAAGTCCTCATCGCCGACAGGATGGACCCGCGCGCGGCGGCGATCTTCCGGGACCGTGGGATCACGGTCGACGAGAAGCCCGGTCTCACGCCCGACGAGCTGAACGCGACCATCGGCGACTACGACGGAGTTGCCGTCCGAAGCTCGACCAGGATCAACGCCGCAGCAATGGATGCCGGACTCCCCCGCCTGAAGGTTATCGGCCGCGCCGGGATCGGCGTCGATACGATCGACGTGCCCGCCGCCTCCGCGCGCGGCATCGTCGTGATGAACACGCCCTTCGGCAATTCGATCACCACGGCCGAGCACGCCATTGCGATGCTGTTCGCACTTGCCCGGGAGATCCCGCAGGCCGACCAGTCCACGCAGTCAGGCAGGTGGGAGAAGAACCGCTTCATGGGCGTCGAGCTCGCGGGCAAGACGCTGGGACTGATCGGCTGCGGGAACATCGGCTCAATCGTCGCCGACCGCGCGCACGGCCTCAAGATGAAGGTCGTCGCCTACGATCCTTTCCTGTCGCCGGAGCGGGCCATCGAGCTCGGCGTTGACAAGGTCGAGCTGGACCAGCTCCTCGCCCGCGCAGACTTCATCACCTTGCACACGCCGCTGACCGACCAAACACGCGGCATTTTGAGCCGGGAGGCTCTCGCCAAGACGAAAAAGGGCGTTCGCATCGTCAATTGCGCGCGAGGCGGGCTGATCGACGAAGCCGCACTCAAGGAAGCGCTGGAGAGCGGCCACGTCGCGGGTGCGGCGCTTGACGTGTTCGCGGAGGAGCCGGCGAAGGACAACGCGCTGTTCGGCACGCCAGGTTTGATCTGCACGCCACATCTCGGCGCGTCGACGACCGAGGCGCAAGTCAATGTCGCAATCCAGATCGCGGAGCAGATGAGCGACTATCTGCTGCTCGGCGGAATCACCAACGCGGTGAACGTGCCGTCGCTGTCGGCCGAGGAAGCGCCGCGGCTCAAGCCCTACATGGGCCTGGCCGAAAAGCTCGGTCGCCTGATCGGACAGATTGCCGGGACGGAGATCCGGTCAATCGACGTCGAAGTCGAGGGTGCTGCGGCCGAGCTCAACATCAAGCCAATCACCGGCGCCGTGCTTGCCGGCGTCATGCGCACCTGGTCGGACACCGTGAACATGGTCAATGCGCCCTATCTCGCGAAGGAACGCGGGATTGCGGTGCGGGAGATCCGCAACGAGGGCGAAGGCGACTACCACACGCTCGTCGCCGTGACGGTGGGCACGGATCATGGCCGCAAGCGCGTCGAGGGCACGCTGTTCGGCAACCGCGCGCCGCGGCTGGTCAACATCTTCGGCGTCCCGATCGAGGCCGAACTCGCCGGCCAGATGATTTATATTGTCAACACCGACGCACCGGGCTTCATCGGCGCATTGGGCACCCGGCTCGGCGAAAACCGGATCAACATCGCCACCTTCGGTCTCGGCCGTCGCAAGCAGGAAGGCGAAGCGGTCGCGTTGGTCGCCGTCGACGATCCGATCACGCCTGAGGTCGCTAGCCAGCTCCACGAGCTTCCCGGCGTGCGCGAGGTCGTGCCTCTCAGTTTCTAGTACGAAAAGGGCGCTCCGTTTCCGGAGCGCCCGTGGCCCGCCACCTGCGTGCGAGTGGCGCGGCCTTTGGTTTACTTGTTTTCGGTGCTGTTGCGGACGGCGTCGGCCTTCTGGTCGCCCTCGTTGCGAACTTCGTCCGCAGTATTTTGCGCGTTCGCCTCGACGTTCTCGGCCGCGTTCGAGCCCATGGCTTCGATATTGTCGGCAACGTTCTCGGCGTTCGCCTCGATATTGTCGGCGGTCTGCTCCTGCGGGCTCTTGTTGCAAGCCGCGAGCGAGCCGAGGCCCAAGGCGATCGCAAAGATGGTCGTCGTTTTCATGGGATTCCCCTTTTTCAGTTCCTTTCGCGCCCGCGCCAGGCGCGTCGCGGTACAGCAATACGCGCGACGGCCGATAGCTGTTCCATGCGTCGCTGGACGCCCGTGCCCCTTACCCGTAGAGCCCAGGGGGCTGCACAGCAGGAAAGCACGAAGTGGGAAACGTGACCGTCATCGGCGCCCAATGGGGTGACGAAGGCAAGGGCAAGATCGTCGACTGGCTGGCGAGCCGCGCCGACATGGTGGTGCGCTTCCAGGGCGGCCACAACGCCGGCCACACGCTGGTCGTCGGCAACCAGACGTACAAGCTCTCGCTGCTGCCGAGCGGGATCGTGCGGGGCACGCCCTCGGTGATCGGCAATGGCGTGGTGCTCGACCCCTGGGCTCTCAAGGCCGAGATCGAGCGGATTCGCGAGCAGGGCGTGGAAGTGACGCCGGAGGTGCTCCGCATTGCCGAGACCTGCCCGCTCATCCTGCCCATTCATCGCGATCTCGACGGACTGCGCGAAGATGCTTCCGGCGCCGGCAAGATCGGCACCACGCGGCGCGGCATCGGCCCGGCCTATGAAGACAAGGTCGGGCGCCGAGCGATCCGAGTCTGCGACCTCGCCCACCTCGGCGAGCTTGGTCCGCTGCTCGACCGCCTGTGCGCGCACCACGACGCACTTCGCGCCGGTTTCGGCGAGCCGCCGGTCGATCGCGAGCGCCTGCTCAACGACCTGTCCGAGATCGCCGACTTCGTGCTTCCCTTCGCCGGCCCGGTCTGGCGCGACCTCGACGAAGCGCGCGGCCGCGGCCGCCGCATTCTGTTCGAGGGGGCACAGGGCGTGCTGCTCGATGTGGACCACGGCACCTACCCGTTCGTGACGTCGTCCAACACGGTGGCGGGGACGACCGGTTCCGGAAGCGGCATGGGACCGGGCGCGGCCGGCTTCGTGCTGGGCATCGTCAAGGCCTATACCACGCGGGTCGGCTCAGGGCCGTTTCCGACAGAACAGGACAACGACATCGGCCAGCGGCTCGGCGAGCGCGGACACGAGTTTGGCACAGTCACCGGAAGAAAGCGTCGCTGCGGCTGGTTCGATGCCGTGCTGGTGCGGCAGGCGGTCGCGGTCAGCGGCGTCACGGGCGTCGCGCTCACCAAGCTCGACGTGCTCGACGGCTTCGAAACCGTGAAGATCTGCACCGGCTATCGCATCGGGGGCGAGCAGTTCGACTATCTCCCGCCTCATGCCGCCGATCAGATGCGGGTCGAGCCGGTCTATGAGGAGATCGAGGGCTGGCCCGGATCGACGCGGCGCGCGCGCACCTGGGCGGACCTGCCGGCGCGGGCGATTAAATATGTCCGGCGCGTCGAGGAACTGATCCGCTGCCCGGTGGCGCTGGTCTCGACCAGCCCCGAGCGAGACGACACGATCCTGGTGAGAGACCCCTTCGCCGGTTAGTGCCGGACTTCGAAATCGTCGAAATCGAACAGTTCGACATCCCAGACGTGGACGTCGTCGACCCGCGCCGATGGTGGCCCGCGGTGGAGTTGCTCAATCAGTTGCTCAACCGCTCGTTCATCGCCCTCGACATGCGAATCGACGCGGCCGTCCGGGCAGTTCCGGACCCAGCCCGTGACACCGAGCTCGTTCGCCCGATCGCGCATCCAGGCGCGAAAGAAGACGCCCTGCACCCGGCCGGTCACGCTGACGTGCCGGGCAACCCTGGCCATCACACCGTCGAGATATCGGGCGCGTCCTCGGCCTTCATGCCGACGACGTTGTAGCCGGCGTCGACGTGGTGAATTTCACCAGTAACACCCGCGGCGAGGTCCGAGAGAAGGTATAACCCCGCTCCTCCCACGTCCTCGATGGTGACATTGCGGCGCAGCGGCGAATTATATTCGTTCCACTTCATGATGTAGCGGAAGTCGCCGATGCCGCTCGCCGCGAGCGTCTTGATCGGGCCGGCCGAGATGGCGTTGACGCGAACGCCTTCGGGCCCAAGATCGGCGGCGAGATACTTCACCGACGTCTCGAGCGCAGACTTGGCGACGCCCATGACGTTGTAGTGGGGAATGACCTTCTCCGCGCCATAATAAGTCAGCGTCAGCAGGGAACCGCCCGGCTCCATGAGGGCCCGTGCCCGCTGCGCGACTGCGACGAAGCTGTAGACCGAGATGTTCATGGTCATCAGGAAATTGTCCATCGACGTTTCGACGAACTTCCCGCGCAGTTCGTTCTTGTCCGAAAAGCCGATGGCGTGGACGACGAAGTCGAGCTTGTCCCACCGCTCCTTCAGCGCGTCGAACGTCTTGTCGAGGGCCTTCATGTCGGAGACGTCGCAATCGACCAGCAGGTCCGATCCGAGCTCGCTTGCAAGCGGCCGCACGCGCTTCTCGAGCGCCTCTCCCTGGTACGAGAAGGCCAGCTCGGCCCCGTGGTCGCCCAAGGCGCGAGCAATGCCCCAGGCCAGCGACCGGTCGTTGGCAAGCCCCATGATGAGCCCGCGCTTGCCCTTCATCAGTCCAGTCAAAGTTGCGGCCCCTCTCTCTGCAGCACGGGTTCGACATCCTCGCCGGGCTCCGGCTCCTCGACCTCCAGTTGGTCACTGTAAGGCCCGGTATAGACCTCGCCCTTTAGCGCGGTGGCGCCGCCTTCCGCCAGCGCGGCGTTCAATTCCGCGCCGATGACCACGCCCAGGCCGACCACGAAGAAAAAGATCAGGGCGACCATCACGCCGCCAAGGCTTCCGTAGGTCCGGCTGTAGCCGCCGAACAGCGACAGCACGCTCGGAAGGACCTCAACCGTCGCCAGCCACCAGGCCGTGATGAGCAATGCGCCCGGCCACTTGCGGCACCGCGCCTTGCGGTAGCGCGACGGCGTCAGCGCATAGAACAAGGCGTAGAAAGTGAAGAAGAGCGTGACCGCGGGGACCAGCCGGTAGAGGCCGAGCGTGCTGGCAATACCCTGGGCGAGCGGGAACCACTCGACGATGAAATGCTGCGCGATGGTGAGCGTGGCGCTGGCAGTGAACGCCAACATGAGCAGAACCACAGCGCCGAGGATCATCAGCATTGATCCCAGGCGATATTCCCAGAACGGCGCGCAGTACTTCACGCCATAGGCTCGGCGCAGGATGTCGCGGATCGTCTCGATGAAGCTGGTCGCGGTCCACAAGCCGACCAGCGCGCCGAACCACAACAGGTTTCCGGTGCGGACGGTCAGCACCTCCGCCACTGGCTCGCGCAGCGTCGAGGCGACGTCCGGCGGCAGGCGGCGCAAGATATTGGTGACGGTCAGCATCGCGTCCTGGCTCTGCCCCAAAATATGAGCGACAGCTGCGGCGACGATGAAGAAGGGAAAGAGGGCGACGATGGACAGATAGGCGAGGTTGCCGGCGTGGATAAAGCCGTCGTTATAGACACCGATCGCAATGCGCTTGATGATCTCCCAGGCGGTCAGCCGCGGCTTGAGCTTCTCCTCGACCTCCGTTCCGAAGGCCGCGCGCATGGTCGCGAGCCGCTTGCGCCGTTCCTCGGGAGATAGCGGTGAATGGTCCCTCATTCCCTCAAGGCCTCAGACGCCAAGGCTCGCCCGCGGATTGCCCGACCTCGTCCACCCTTCAACGAATCTTTGAAGGTCGGGATCGTCGGCCGGCACATCGATCTCGACGGCGACCAGCTGATCCCCGCGCTTACCGTCCTTCGCAACGAAGCCGCGGCCCTTCAGCCGCAGGACCTTTCCGGACGTAGTACCCTTGGGGATGGTCAGCATCACAGGGCCGTCCGGGGTCGGCACCTTGACCTTCGCTCCCAGTACGGCCTCCTTGAGCGTGACCGGAAGCTCGAGCCGGATATTCGTTCCCTCGCGCGTATAGAAACGATGCGGCGCGATCTCGATCGTCACGATCGCGTCGCCACGCCCCCCAGGCCCCTCCTCGCCCTTGCCGGCAAGCCTGATGCGCGTGCCGTCCTCAAGCCCCTTCGGGAGCTTGAGGTCGATCGTCTTGCCGTCGGCGAGCGTGATGCGCTGGGCTTTCAACGCCACCGCGTCCTCGAAAGGGATCTTGAGGCGGTAGGCGACGTCGGCGCCTTTCTGGGCGGTGCGACCGCGCCGGCCAAAACCGCTGAACGGACCGGCGCCGCCGCGGCCGCCGGTCGCGCCACCGAACAGGCCTTCGAACAGGTCGCTCAAGTCAGCCGCATCGCCGCCGCCGAA
>Ga0070658_10003842_pt1 | contig 12312 bp, 10 predicted proteins | sample KBSC13metaG_FD_64664 | JGI IMG/M metagenome (GOLD analysis project Ga0070658, IMG submission 64664) | Corn rhizosphere microbial communities from Kellogg Biological Station, Michigan, USA - KBS C1-3 metaG | ecosystem: Host-associated > Plants > Roots > Rhizosphere > Soil ... | reverse complement strand
GCCGGAGATGGTGTGGTACTTCCGCGGCATGCCGCACATCCACGCCTATTTCCATCTGGCGGCGTAAGGCGGAGATTCACCCCCGCACCGCCTTCAATCCCAGTCGCACGATGCGCTCGATTAACTGGCGGTAACTCAGGCCGGCCTTGAGCGCGGAGAGCGCGAAGTCTTCATCGGCCGCGAGAAAGGGATTCGGGTTGGCCTCGATGAAGTAGACCTCGTTGCGCGGCGTCACGCGCAGGTCGATGCGCGCGTAGCCGTCGATGGTCAGCAGATTGTAGATGCGCTTGCAGGTCCGCTGGATGTGCCGCTCCACGGCGGGGTCGAGGCCCTCCGCGAACTGGTTCGTCAGGCCCCAGCGTTTCTGATATTCGGCGTCCCATTTGGCGCGGTAGGTGGCGATCTTCGGCTCGTCCGGCGGCACTTCCTTGAAGACCAGCTCGCGAATCGGGAAGGCCTGGAGACGGTGATTTCCGAGGATGCTCACATAAAGTTCGCGGCCCTCGATGTATTCCTCGGCGATGACATCGTTGTCGTGCTTCTCGTGAATGAACTGCACGCGATCCCTGAACTGCTCGTCGGTCTCCACAAAGGAGGCCTGCGAAATGCCGTAGGACGCCTCCTCCTTCAGCGGCTTGATGAGGATGGGGAACTTCAGCCGCCTCGGGCGCACAGCGCGTTTGCCTCGCCCGATGATCACGAACTCGGGCACGTGGATACGATGGTAGTGCAGAATCTTTTTCGAGATGCCCTTGTGCTTGCACAGCATGAGTCCCGTGGATCCGCAGCCGGTAAAGGCCAGCCCGTGCAGTTCCAGGAAGGAGACGATGTTCTGATCGAAGGCGCGGTTCTTTTTGAACTCATCCGCGAGGTTGAAAATGATCTCGGGTTGGAAGCTCTGGAGTTTCTGGCGCAACAATTCCATGTCGTCGAAGAGGGCCAGGTATTCCGTCGTGTGACCCAACTCGCGCAACGCGGCGACAACGCTTCCTTCGGTCTTCCAGCCCTCCGTCTCGAAGTCCGAGCTGAGATCGTGATCGATGCCGACTCGCTCTCCGGCGGTGAACAGGGCCAGGGCTTTCATGGTTCTTTCAAGGTCACTTCGTGCGTTTGAATTTTCCAGTGAACAGATAGTTCATCACCAGCGTGGTGATGTAGGAGGCGACCTGCAAATTCTGCGGCGCGTCATCCACCCGGATGTGCAGGTCGAGCTGGTCGCACCGCTCGATCAGGCGCGTGAGCAGCTTGTTGATCCGGAATTTTTTCTCGTTGGTCCACTGGCAGACGGAATTCATCAAGTGCCGCCGCCGCTGCCGCAGATAGGTCGACGCCTTTAGCCGGTCCGCGACTTCCGGTCCGGCGGCGAACAACTGCCGGAGGTCGTTGTCGTAAAAATCGGGATACGAATCCTCATAGAGCTTCCGCTTGCGCGCGTAATGAATCTTCAGTTTGACGTTCAGGCAGTCGTGATCGCCCGCGCGGTACTCGGGCTGATGCACCGGAGGTTTGCCGGCGATGGAGCGCATCAGCTCGTCGACATATTCCAGCTTGGCCAGCGCCTTCCAGCCCTTGTAACGCGCGCGCCAGTCCAGGCCCGGCGTCAACCAGACCGCGAAGGTTTCCGCGAAATCCTCATCGGGATGGCTCTGCGCGTACCAGTCGTCGAGATGCACCACGTAGGATCGGCTGTAGGGCCGGGGACGATAGAATTGCGGCGTCTCCTCCGCCGAAGTCAGGCCAAAGCTCTGCTGCCATTTCTTCTTCCGATAGAGCTGATAAGCGTAGGCGTAGGCGTGCGCCGTCTCATGCCGGATGAGGCGCATGAACCACTCCGGGGTGTCCCCTTCGACCTCCAGCATCATGCGGCGCTCGAGCTTGCGCAGCCGCTCATGGACGAGAAAGAATGGGATGAAGATGGAAGGGACGCCTACGGGCACAAACCATTCATCGCCCAGGTGGCAGGGCGGATGAAACGCGAGACCCTTTTGCGTAAGCTCATCGTAGAGCTGGCGGATCAGGGGTGCGAGTTCGCTGCCCTCGAGCTTGAGACCGAGCTTGGAAATCTTTTTCTCCAGCAACTCGTCGTCGCTGAGATTGACCCAGTCGGCTGGTTCCATGCGGCGACACTAGCAAGGCCGTTCGCGGCCACAAGCTTGATGGATGCGAAGACACGGAACCACGAAAACCCGGGCCCGGCGGAGCCGCAACCAAAGGGCATTTAGAGAGAGCGCAGAGAAGGGAGATTTCAGTGACGCTTAGTCAGGGCGCACTTGTGCCATCTGGCGGGTTCCCCGTACCCGTCATTCTGAGGAACGAAGAACCTCCGAGGCGGCGGTGTCCGGGACAAGTGGCGGCCGGTGCCTTTCGGGCGAGTTGATCTCTTCCGACATCTGACGCCACGCCGGTGAGGAAAGGCAGAGATCACAGGTTCTTCGCTTCGCTCAGAATGACGGGAGAAGAGAGCGCACCCAGTGAGTGCAAATCCGTTCCCAAAAAGGCTGTGGTAATGCTGCGCAAAACTGGCCACGCTCACGCCATGATCTCGCGCACCACCCGCCCATACACATCCGTGAGCCGGAAGTCGCGGCCGGCGTAGCGGTAGGTCAGGCGCTCGTGGTCGAGGCCGAGCAGATGCAGGATCGTCGCGTGGAGGTCGTGGACGTGAACCGGGTTCTCCGTCGCGCTCATGCCGAGTTCATCCGTGGCGCCGTAGGCGAGTCCCCCGCGCACGCCGCCGCCCGCGAGGAGCGTGGAGAAACCGGTGTGATGGTGGTCGCGCCCGGCCTTCGATGGATCCTTGCCGTCCGTCTGAGAATAGGGCGTGCGGCCGAATTCGCCGCCAAGGACGACGAGCGTGTCCTCGAGAAGCCCACGCTGCTTGAGATCCGCGATGAGCGCGGCGGCGGCTTTGTCGGCGTCGGCGCAGAGTTTCGGGTGCTGCGTGTTGTGATTGGAGTGCGTGTCCCACGGCTGGGTGCCGGTGGCCGTGTAGTAAACGGTGACGCAGCGCACTCCATCCTCGAGGAGGCGGCGGGCGAGCAGGCACGAGCGGGCAAAGGGCGTCTCGCCATATTGGGCGCGGACGGATTCGGGTTCGAGCGAGATATCGAAGGTGCGCATCGCTTCGCTCTGCATCTGGAACGCCGTTTCCATCGCGTGGATTTGGCCCTCGAGCTCCAGGTCGCCTTCCCGCCGGGCGAGGTGGCGCTGGTTGAGCGTGTCCAGCAGGTCGAGCTGCTCGCGTTGCTCGGGCCGTGAGAGCAGCGGGTTGCGGATATCGGCGACGAGTTTGTCGACCTTCATGTCGGAGGTCAGGACGCTGGCGGCCTGGTATTCCGCCGGGAGGAAGCCATTGCTCCACAAGGCGGGGCCCACAACGATTTGGTTGCTCGGCCGCAGCACGATGTAGCCCGGCAGATTTTCGTTCTCGGTCCCGAGCCCATAGAGGAGCCACGAGCCGAGCGACGGCCGCACGGGCTGGAGGTTGCCGGTGTGCATTTCCAGCAAGGCGGGCTCGTGGTTCGGCACGTCGGTATGCATCGAGCGGATGATGCAGCAATCGTCGATGACCCGTGCGAGGTTCGGAAGCGATTCGCTCACCTCCACTCCGCTCTGGCCGTGCTTCGCGAAGGCGAAGGGCGAGGGCATGAAGCCCGTGCCTTTGCTCTTGTTGTAGAGCTTTCCGGAGGGCTGCTGCCCCTCGAACTTCGCGAGCGCGGGCTTCGGGTCGAAGGTATCCACATGCGATGGGCCGCCATTGAGGAACAGGAACACCATGCGTTTCGCGCGCGGCGCGAAATGCGGGAGCCGGGGTGCCGCGCCGGACGACGACGAGGAGGCCAGAGCGGAGCGCGAGCCCGCGAGGGCCGCGAGCCCAAGCATGCCAAAGCCGGCGCACATGCGCTGGAGCGCCTGGCGCCGTGTGAGGATGGGAGCGGCCCAGCGGGGCGTCGGTGATTCAGTCCACATAGAGCAGTTCGTTCGAGATGAGAAGCACCTGGGCATACTGCTCCCAGCGTGACATGCCCGCAGTTGATGACGGGCGGAGGAGGAAGTCCGTGGCGAGGGCCAGCTCTTCGTCGTCGGGTTCGCGCCCATAGAGCAGGCGGTGGGCGTTGATCACCCGCGTACGGTCGTCCTCCGCGCCCGCCTGGAGGCGCGCCGCGAGGGCCTTCGCGTTGCGCAGCATGAAGGGGCTGTTCATCATGAAAAGCTTTTGCATCGGCGTGGTCGTGATGGACCGCTGCTCCGAGTGCACATTCGCGTCGGGATAATCGAACCGCAGGAGCTGGTCGGCCAGTTTCAACCGGCTCACGCGCGCGTAAACCGTACGATTCTCGTTGGCCGGATCATCGATGTTCGTGGACTTGGCGCCGAGGGATTCGACCAGCTCGCCGCTATCGGCCAGCACGGAGTCCCGCCACTGCTCGAAGGTGAGACGCCGCCGGTTCATCCGGGAGAAGAGCCGATTCGCCGGATCGCGGCTGAGGCTGGCGGCGTCGCCGGCCGAGGCTTGGCGATAGGTGGCCGAGAGCGCAATTTCGCGGACCAGTTTCTTCACCGACCAGCCGCCGTCCATGAACCGGCTGGCGAGGTCGTCCAGCAATTCGGGATGGGTCGGGACAGCGCCGGAGTGACCAAAATTGCTCGGCGTGGAAACAAGCGGCTGCCGGAAAAAAAGCGCCCACACGCGGTTCACGAAGACGCGCGCGGTCAGCGGGTTCTCGCGGCTCGCGATGCGCTCGGCGAGTTCCCGCCGGCCGCTGCCATCGGAAAATGCCGAGGTGCCCGGTGGGCTGAGGACCTCCAGGAAACGGCGTTCCACGAGCGGGCCCTTATTCTCGACATTGCCGCGGATGAAGACATTCAGATCCTGCGGCTTGGCATCCTCCACAAGGTGGAGAATGGCCGGATCTACCTCCGCGCCCTTGGGACCGTCTTTCAGGACGCGCCCGTCCGCCGTCTTGTTCACCATCGAGGTGCTCGCGAAGACCCCGGCCAGGGCGTAGTAATCGCGCATCGAGATCGGGTCGAATTTGTGATCGTGGCAGCGGGCGCAGGCCACCGTCAGGCCGAGCATCGTGCGGCACACCGTGTCCACGCGGTCCTCCCACTCTTCCGCCATTACGTCGAGCCGGCCGCGGTTGTAGTATTTCGGGCCGAGGCCCAGGAAGCCGAGGGCCGCCATGTCCCCGAGATCGGTCCCCGGCAGGCGGTCCGCGGCGAGCTGGAGCATCACAAAGCGATCGTAAGGCAGCCCGCGATTGAAAGCGTCGATCACCCACGCCCGGTAGCGGTAGGCATTCGCGTAAAAGAACTTGGTGTCACTCCCGACCTGGTGCGCCTGGTCCTCCGCGTAGCGCGCCAGCGGCAGCCACATGCTGGCCATCCGCTCGCCAAAGCGCGGCGACGCGAGCAGCCGGTCCACCAGGCGCTCGACGGCGCCGGTCTCCTGGTCGGCCACGAAGGCGTCGACCTCCTCCGGCGTCGGCGGCAATCCTGTGAGATCATAACTCAGCCGCCTGATGAGCACGTGCCGGGAAGCCTCCGGGGCGGGAGCGAGTCCGTTTTGCGCCAGCTTGGCCGCGATGAAAGCATCGAGCGGCTGGCGCGGCCAATCCGCGCGCTGCGCGAGGACGGGCTGCGAATGTTTCGGAACCTGGAAGGCCCAGAAGGCCCGGTCCTTATCCGTGATCACCATGCCGCTCGGGGCTGCTTCCGGCTTGGCGGCGGCTTCGGCCTCCGGCTGAGCCGAGGCGGGCCAGTGGGCGCCATTGTCGATCCACCGCTGGATGGCCGCGATCTGCTCCGGTTTCAGCCGTTCACCCTTGGGCGGCATGACCTCGTCGGTCTTCGTCGAGGTGATGCGGGTGAGCAGCAGGCTCTCCGCGCTCTTCCCGGGTGCGATGGCGGGTTCCCCGGAATCGCCCCCGCCGAGCATGTCCGCTTTCCGGTCCAGGCGCAGTCCGCCCTTTTGTTTGTCCGGTCCGTGGCACTTGAAACAGCTCTCCTCCAGCACGGGGCGCACCTCCTTCTGGAACTGCTCCACGAAATCCACGGCCGCCGTCGAACATGCCGCCGTGGCGACGAGCGCCGCCGGAGCGAAAATGATCGCTCGAAGGATGGGACGGCGTTGGACAGTGAAGGAGGAGAATGGCACGACGGGATCTTACGGGAGGCGGTTCAAGGGAAACGACCGCCTGTACCCCTTGAGCTTAGCCTCAAACTCTCTGACGGTTGGGACAGGAGCAATTCACCTAACCTTTCACCCCCGTCATCTTCGGCCATCGCCACTGGTCCGAACCACGCCATCGACGCGGCGAAACAACCCTGCTGAGCGTTGATTCGCGAGTCATCCTGCTGACCTGCCCTTCGCCATAGCGCATTTTTTCGTGCATGAATCCCTTCTCCCTCTCATCATCCACCTCCCAATGAAACCGCTCCCCAAACTTTGCACCCTCCTCGCCCTCTGCGCCCTGTCGCACTCCGCCTTCTCCGAAGACAAACCCAAAACCGAAGTCCCTCCGGCCGGCCCTGATGGCTGGATTTCGTTCTTCAATGGCAAGGACCTCACCGGCTGGCAAGGCCTGGAAGGCTACTGGAGTGTCGTCGATGGCGCGATCCAGTGCACCGAGACCAAGGAAAACTCCAAGCAGACCGACCTGATCCTCCTCGCCTCGAAAGATCACCCCGAGAAATTCGCCAACTTCGAGATGCGCTACAGCTTCAAATGGGTCACACCCGGCGGCAACTCGGGCGTCCAGTTCCGCGGCAAGATCGACAAACCGGAGATGCTCCATGTCGGCGGCTACCAGGCCGACATCGACGCAGGCAATGGCTACACCGGCATCATCTACGACGAGGGCGGAGTGGCCGGCGGCCGCGGCATCATGAGCAAGCGCGGCGAAAAGACCACGTGGGACGCCGAGAACAAGCGCACCAGTACGCCGCTCGACAAGACCGACGCGGAAATCAAAGCCCTGATCAAACCCATCGGCGAATGGAACGACGTCGTCGTCGTGGTCGATGGCAACCACATCACCTACAAGATCAACGGCCAGCTCACGACCGAGATGATCGACGACAGCCCCAAGGCCTGCAAAGATGGCATCATCGGCCTCCAGATGCACGCGGGCCACACGATGACAATCCAGTTCAAGGACTTCAAAATCAAGATGCTGGACAAGAAGTGATGACACCGCAGCAAAAGGCCGAAAGCCTCGATCTCGTTTTCGAAAAGCAAACGCCCGGTTACCTGAACCTCTGCATCCGCTCCGGCGATCAACTGCTCACCTCCGGTCACGTCAGCGACCTGAAGGGCAAGCTGGGGGCCGACCTGAAAACCGAGGACGGTTACGCCGCCGCGAAGAACTGCGCCGAGAAAGTCCTCCGGTCCGTCTGGAATACCCATGGCACGCTGGATGGTCTGCGTGTCATCAAGGTGCTGGGCTGTGTGAACTCGACGCTCGACTTCACCGAACAGCACCTCGTCATCAACGGGTGCTCCGATCTGCTGCACGAGATCTTCGGCAAGGAAGGCGACGGCTACCACGCCCGGAGCGCGCTTGGCTTCGCCCAGCTTCCCACCGGGGCTGCCGTGGAGGTCGAGGCGATCTTCGAGATCAAACGCTGATCCGGACGAACTTGCCCGACTCTCGAAGGAAGCACGGGTTCACGCCCGTCCCCGGCTTGGGGATCGATAAACCGCTCACTCCAGCCGCAACGATCTCAGATCCCGCGCATGGTGCCAGAACCGCAGGATGTGTACCGTCTGCGCCGCCTCGTCGATGCGATAGATGATCAGATACGGATTGCGAACCAAACGCCGCACCCCCGGTCGCGCCTGCAAGACTTTTCCCCGTCGCGGCATGGCCGAAAGCGATTCGGCACGCCTCAGCAAGTCGATGGCCAGTCGCTGTGCGGCTCGCGGAGCATCATTGCTAATGTAGGCCACGATCTCCTCGAGATCGTTTAGGGCTGCCTGTGAGATGTTGACTTGGAAGTCCACTGCGCGATTTTGGCCCGTACCTCATCCGGAGTGTATGTCTGCTCGCTCTCCAGGGAGCGCACTCCTTCATCCACTGCGGCGAGCAATGCAGGCGTTTCCTCAACTTCCTGCGCTTCTTCCAACTCCAGGATGCGCTCATGAATGTGTTGCAGTTCCACCGGAGTGAGCTTTGGAAGCTCGTTGAGAATTTCGGTAGCGCTCATTAAACCATCTTACGCACAGCAACAGCGTCTTCAACTCTTCTCGGATCCCACGGGTCGACATGGCGTGATGTCTAGGACGGCTTCCAGGTCTTGCTCCACAAGACGTAGATCTCGTGGATCGCGCGGCGCTCGATAGGCGTCCACTCGGCGGTGCGCTCGTCGAGCGTCTTGAATTCGCCAAAACGCGGGTCGCGCTCCACCGCGAGCTGATAGTTCTCCAGGGCCTGCCTGGTTTTCCCGACGCCCCAATAACCGAGCACCAGGGAATAATAGTCGTAGTGCCCCATGTGGTTGCTGATTTTCGCGGATGTTTCGAACTCCCGCACCGCCTCGGCGTAATCGCCGAGATTGAAATAGGCCCATCCCGCGCGGTTGTGCATCGGCGCATTGTCCTTGATCGTCACCGACTTCTGGATGTCCGCCCGTGCCTCCGCCTTTCGCCCCAGCAGGGCCAGCGTGTAGCCCCGGTTCGCGTAAGCCTGCGCGTCTTCGGAGTTCGCGGCGATTTGCTGATTCAGAATTTCCAGCTTCGGGGTGGTCTCCACCAACTCCGGCTCCGCACGAGCGGCGGCGATGATCAGACAGAGGCATAAGCAGGCAAGACGCAAAGTGTTCATCGCTGATTTTTTTCCGGGCGGACGGCGGGGTGAAGCTTTTTGTAGGCGGTCCATTCCATCGTCGATTCGTTCCTCTCATTCGCCCTGCACAGGCTTCGCGAAAATGGCTCGGTGGATGGGTGTCGGATAAGGGTCACCGGGGCGCGCCACGGCCCAGAGGATCCGGTTCAGTTCATCCTCGGGCGCGAGATCGTATGCTTTGAAATTCATCCGGCCGCTTTCCTTCGAGAACGCGGTCTTCGGGGTGTTCTTCGCCTCGAGGTCGATCTCCGGCGTAAGCGCCGTGTATGCGGAAAGCTGCGCCTCTTTGGTGAAGGCGTTGAACATCGGGGTGGCGCCCGCGTCGTACTGCGTCAACGGCGGGAGCCCGAGGATTAGCTCCATTGTCCGAATCATGCCGGCCATCGTGTAGAGCGTGCTGTCGACCACGCCGCGCTTGCAATACGGGCTGACGACAAAGCCGCACGTGCGGTGCGCATCCACGTGGTCGGGACCGTTCTGCGCGTCGTCCTCGATGACGAAGATGGCCATCTCGTTCCAGAATTTGCTGCGGCTCGCGGCTTCCACGATGCGGCCCAGGCCGAGGTCGTTGCTGCCCACGCACGCCTCGGGCGTATTCGCGCCGGCGGTCGTGCCTTTCGTGTGATTTTCACCCAGCGACATGATGGTAAAATGCGGCAATTCTCCCGTCTTCTCCGCCTGATGCAAATCGTCGATCCAGATTTTCACGCGGTCCATGTCGCGCTGCTGAAAGTCCAGCGGCCATTTTCCGCGGTTGACCGAGGGCACGCGCTGCGCGCCCTCGCCGTAGTTCTTGAAACTCACCCCGTGGCGGCGGCAGAGATCCCAGAGGTAGCCGTTGGCGGGCGTCTCCATTTCCTCGTTGCCCGGCAGCTTGCCGTGCTTCGAGTAGGACATGATCCACGAGCGCTGGTTGAAGTCCGTCGCGATCGCCGCGTCCGTCCAGCTATGCCCATCCACGCTGACCTCGCTGTTGCAGTAGATGTTGTCGAAGAGAACATAGTCGCGCGCGAGTTGGTGCTGATTGGGCGTCACCTTCTGGCCATACATGAGGAGATTCGGATCGCCGTTGCCGATGCGTTTGCCGTGCGCGTCGGTCATGTCGCTCAGCACCTGGTCGTAGGTGCGGTTCTCCTTGATGATGTAGAGCACATATCTGATCGGGCACGGATCGCCGACTTTCGCGGGGATCACCGTCTCGCTCGGCAGGGGCGCCTTCCCGAAATGCTCCGGGTGATACGGTGAATTTTTCCGCACCTGCTCGGTGTAGGCCGCCATCTGCGGCGCATCGGGCCGGGCGATGAAGGAGAGCGATCCCTCAAACGTTTTCCCCGGATGGTCGAACAGAATTCCGGTGTGCAGCTTGCTGGGCGTCTCGCTCCGGGGAGGCGAGCTCGGACGCGACGTGAGGCCTTTGCCATTGGCGACGAGCAGGAATTGCCCATCCGGCGTCGGGCACACCGCGCTCGGGTACCACCCGGTGGGGATGAAGCCATTCACGAGCGCGATCTTTTCGCCGTGCTCTTTGGCGTCCTCCATCAGGTTCCCGGAAATGTCCACGATCACCACGTCGTTGTTATCCGCGTTGGCGACGAACAACGTTTTGCCATCCGCCGAGACCGCGACACCGCACGGCGTACTGCCTTCGGGCGACTGCGGATAGAGGGAGGTGGAAATGATCTCGCGCGTCCCCGCCCACAGCGGCCGCGCGGGGCTGGGGTCCGGACCGGCTTTTTCCAATTTGCCGGTGGCGATGACATGCACCGTGTTATCGCCCGAGCAGGCGACAAAGAGCCGGCCATCGGGCGCCAGCGCCATGTCGTTGGGCCGCACGCCGACGGTGATGTCGCGCAGACGCTGGCCCTTTTTCATGTCGATCACGCTCACACTGCGGCTGCCCCAGTTGCTCACGTAAAGGTGCTTCTCGTCGCCGCCAATGGCGCACGAGTGCGGATGCTGACCGACGGCAATCGTCCCCTCGCGCGCAAGCGTGTCGGGGTTGAGCGCCCAGACTTCGTGATTCGCCTCATTGCAGACGTAGAGCGTGCCGGTGGCCGGATGCACCGCGATTCCCGCGAGAAACACCGGGGTCGAATCGGCATCCGGCTTGACCTCGCGGTCAATCGAAGCCTTCCCGTCGGCGTAGTTAAAGATGGTGATCACCCCCGAGTCTCCGCCGCTGACGTAGAATTTTTTCCCGTCACGGCTGAAGGCCAGCCCGTTGAACGCCTCCTTGAGCGTGATGAATTGCACCTCGCGCTTCGCATCCAAACTCACGATGTTCACGCCCTGCCGGTTGTAGCCGGCGCACACGGCGACGGCGGCTTTTTTGTCCGGCGCGATGAGGATCTTCAGGGCGAGGTCGCCGCATGCCACATGCTGGCCCGCGGGGGAAACGCCCCAGCCGTTGAAGAGCAGATCCGCGCTCGCGGCGAGGCCCTGGCGCGTGCGTAGCGCAGTGCTATTGACGTCCTCGCCTGGCTGGCGTGTCGTGGTCGGCAGCGGTTCCGCCTGCAGCGACGCGGCGAGAAGAAAGTGGAGGAAAAGAAGGGGGGAATGTTTCACGGAAAAATGAGGGGGAAAGTCCTGCCTTATACGAGCGGGGTTCTGCCCGTGATCTTAGGCTCTGTTCTACCAGCTGCCCGAGACCCGGATGGGCGTGCCGATCCGCACCCACTCGTAAAACTCTTCTGCCGGGCGGTGACCGTCTTCCACCAGCGGGAGCCGGATGCAGCCGTGGGAAGCGGGATAGTCAGGAACGACGCTGAAACCGTGAATGAAAAAGTTGCCGTGAAACTGTACGCTGTAGGGCATCGGCGCATATTCATACAGGGTCGAGTAGTGAATGAGGTCCTTCGATAGCGCCCGAAAACTTCCAGTGGGAGTGCGTTTTCTTTCCATGCCCGTGCTCACCCGCGTCTCGAAGACGAGCTGGCCGCCGTCGTAGGCGCGGAGCATCTGCTCCCCGATATTCACCACCACTCGCCGGGCCCCGCCGTAGATCGGAATCTCTCGCACCACCGCCGGACGCTTGTCGCGTGCTCGCTGAGAGTGCCCCCCGGTGATACATCCCGACAGGCCCAGGGCGGAAAGGAGCAGGAGGAACAGGGGGAACCACCGGCGACAGGCGAGCGATCCGGGAAAGTGCATCCCATCGACTACACTCGAACACCCGCCCTCCGCGACTCGTTTCATCCGGCAAAAGTCACCAGGCTCGCTTTGTCGCGTGCTCCGTCATTAGTCTTTCATCGAAACGGGAATCGTCCTCCCATCGCATTCCGGCGCCATTCGCCCCCCAGCCACACGCTCCTTCATGCCAATCCTCGACCAATTTGATCTCCGTGGCCGCCGCGCCTTGATCACCGGCGGCAGTCGCGGCCTCGGCCTGGAAATGGCGCGGGCGCTCGGCGAGGCCGGAGCGGAGGTAATCATCTCGGGCAGCGATGCGGCGCACGTCGACGCG
>Ga0070658_10003841_pt1 | contig 12314 bp, 8 predicted proteins | sample KBSC13metaG_FD_64664 | JGI IMG/M metagenome (GOLD analysis project Ga0070658, IMG submission 64664) | Corn rhizosphere microbial communities from Kellogg Biological Station, Michigan, USA - KBS C1-3 metaG | ecosystem: Host-associated > Plants > Roots > Rhizosphere > Soil ... | reverse complement strand
TACTGGTATCCGCAGGTCGCGGTCTACGACGACGTCAGCGGCTGGGTGGCGGACCAGTACACGTTAGGCGCGGAGTTCTACATGGACCACGCCGACTATGACGTCCGCCTGACGGTGCCGCACGGCTGGGTCGTCGGCGCGACCGGGACGCTCCGCAACGCGGCCGAGGTGCTCTCGGCGAGCGCGCGGCAGCGACTGGCCGAGGCTCGGCGCACCGGTGCCGTGGTCCACGTCGTCGAACCGGGACGAGGCGCGGCGGCCGCCTTCGCGGGAAAGGGGACGACGTCGACATGGCACTTCGTGGCGCCCGACGTCCGCGACTTCTTCTGGGGGACGAGCGACCGCTACGTCTGGGACGCGACGCGCGCGCTCGTCGATCGCGACGCCGGAGCCGGCAACACGGGGCGCGACACGGTGGACATCTTCAGCTTCTACCGCCGGAGCGCGGCGGCCGCGGCCTGGCCGTTAGGCGGGGCGCGCTTCACCCGCGACGCGATCGAGCAGCTGTCGAAGTACCTCTGGGCGTACCCGTGGCCGGCGATGACGTCGATGGAGGGAGTGCTCGAGAGCGGCGGGATGGAGTACCCGATGGTGACGACGATGCAGCCATGGGCCGACACGCTCTCGCTGGCCGGTGACCTGATGCACGAGACGGGACACATGTGGTTCCCGATGCAGGTCGGGTCCAACGAGACGCGGTATCCGTGGATGGACGAGGGGTTCACCCAGTTCGACGTCGCGCAGGGGATGCGCGCGCTCTATGGCGAGCCGCGGGCCGGCGGCCGCCCCGGCGACTCCGAGCCCGGGCAGCGCGAGCTCTACCTCCGCGTCGCGCGCGGGGGACGCGACATGACGCTGATGTGGCCCGGCGACCTGTACCCGCAGAGCCTCTACTTCATCATGTTCTACGACAAGACCGCGCAGGCGCTGGCCGCGCTGCGGGGCGTGATCGGGGACGAGACCTTTCACCGTGCCTATCGCGAATACGGACGCCGCTGGACGGGGAAGCATCCCTACCCGTACGATTTCTTCAACACCATCGACGATGTCGCCGGGCGGGACCTGTCATGGTTCTGGCAAAGCTGGTTCTATCAGCCGTGGCCACTGGACCAGGCGATCGCATCGGTGCAGACTGGCGGCGACTCGACGACGATCACGATCGACGACCGTGGGCTGGCGACCATGCCGGTCCGGCTCGCGGTGACGCGGAGCGATGGCAGCGTCCAGCGCATCGAGCTCCCGGTCGAACGGTGGCTCGGCGGCACGCGACGGACGAGCGTGCGCGTCGCTGCGCAGCCGGCGGTGACGAAGGTCGAGATCGATCCGGATGCACTGTTTCCCGATGTGAACCGTCAGAACCAGCTCTGGGAGAGAGGCAGATGATCGCGAGCAACAGGCAACGATCGTGGCGAATGCTGCTCGCGACGACGACGCTGGCCGCCGCAGCGCTGCTCGTCGCGCCGTGCTTCGCCGCTGCACAGGCGCCCGCGAAGCCCGGGCTCTACCAGCCGCGCGCGGTTCGCGCCGCCTATGCGAAAGGAACGCGCTCACCCGACGGACGCCCCGGTCCGAAGTACTGGCAGAACCGCGGGCGCTACGCGATCACCGTCAACGCCGCTCCGCCGAGTCGCGCGATCAGTGGCAGCGAGCAGATCACGTACTGGAACGCGAGCCCCGACTCGCTGCACACGCTGATCATCAAGCTGCTCCTCAACACGCACAAGCCGGGCGCTCCGCGCGACGGCGGAGCCGACTCGCTCTACCTGACGTCGGGGGTGCACATCGACCGCGTGACGGTCAACGGCCAGCCATTCACGTGGGATCCCGGTGAGCGGTACTTCACCTGGGCGCCGCTCCGCCTGACGGCGCCGGTCGCCCCCGGCGATTCGATCCGGCTCTCCTTCGACTGGCACCTCGACCTGTCGCGCCAGAGCGGGCGCGAGGGGATGATCGACTCGACCACTGCCTTCCTCGCCTACTTCTACCCGCGCGTCGCAGTCTACGACGACTACAACGGGTGGGACACGATGACGTTCACGGGAAGCCAGGAGTTCTACAGCGACTTCAACGACTACGACGTCACCGTCAACGTCCCGGCGAACTTCGTGGTCTGGGGGACCGGAACGTTAGGCAACGCGTCGGGGGTGCTCCAGCCGGCGATCGTCGACCGCTTCCAGCGTTCGCTGACCTCGGACTCCACGATCCACGTCGTCACGAAGGAGGATCTCGCCGGCCGCCGCGTCACCGCCCAGCAGCCGCGGAACGCCTGGCACTTCTCGGCGACGAACGTCCCCGACGTGGCGTTCGCCATCAGCGACCACTACGACTGGGACGCGACCAGCGTCGTCGTCGATGACGCGACGCACCGGCGCGCCGGTGCCAACGCCGCCTTCGCCGATACGTCGAAGGACTACCACCGGGTCGCACAGTACGCGCGGCACTCGCTCGACTGGCTGTCGCACAACTGGCCCGGCGTGCCGTATCCGTACGAGAAGACGACGGTCGTGCAGGGCTTCGCCGGGATGGAGTACCCGATGATGGCCAACGACGAGACCTACACCGACACGGTCTTCTCGCGGTTCGTCGCCGAGCATGAGATCGCGCACACCTACTTCCCCTTCTACATGGGGATCAACGAGACGCGCTACGCCTTCATGGACGAAGGGTGGGCGACGACCTTCGAGTACCTGATCGGCACCGCCGATCTCGGCCATGACCGCGCGACCGACTTCTTCAGGGAGTTTCGCGTCAACGGCTGGATCAGCGACCCGTCGCCGCTCGAGGACCTGCCGATCATCACCCCGGAGGACGCGCTGCTCGCCGAGGCGTGGGGGAACAACGCCTACGGCAAGGCAGCGTTAGGCTACCTCGCGCTCAAGGACATGCTCGGCGACGACGCCTTCCGCGCCTCGCTCCACGCGTTCATGGATCGCTGGCACGGCAGGCACCCGATCCCATGGGATTTCTTCAACACCGTCAACAACGTCTCGGGCCGGAACCTCGACTGGTACTGGAACAGCTGGTACTTCCAGCCCAACTACATCGACATCGGGATCACCGGCCTGACGAAGTCGCGCGGCGGCTACACGCTGACACTGGCCAACATCGGCGGGATGCCCGCGCCGGTCGACCTCAAGCTCGGCTACAGCGACGGCACCAGCGCGACGGTGCACCAGACCGCCGGGATCTGGCAGGGGAACCAGCAGCGGGCGACGATCTCGCTGCCGACGAAGAAGACGCTGCAAACGGTCGCGCTCGACCACTCGATCTGGGTCGATGCGGACAGCACGAACGACGTCTGGCCGGCACATACACCCGCGACCCACTGACCCGATGACCGCGCCAGCCGATCCATCCGTGGGGGACGCGTCAGAGGCAAAACCGCAGCTGGTCCGCCGTTTCGGGTTGCTCCCGGCGACGGCGCTGAACATGACGAACATGATCGGCGTCGGGCCGTTCATCACGATCCCGCTGCTGATGTCCGCGTTAGGCGGCCCGCAGGCGATGCTCGGCTGGATCGTGGCGCTGGTGATCGTGATCTGCGACGGGATGGTGTGGAGCGAGCTCGGTGCGGCGATGCCCGGATCCGGCGGCTCGTTCCATTACCTGCGCGAGGCGTTCGGGCGGGAGCGTGTCGGCCGGCTGATGGCGTTCCTCTTCGTCTGGCAGTTCGTGCTCAGCGGCCCCCTCGAGATCGCGTCGGGATACATCGGCTTCGCCGACTACGCGACGTACATCTGGAAGGGACTCACCCGTCCGGGGGTGATCGCGCTGATCACCGTCGTCGGGATCATCAACATCGCGCTCCTCTACCGGCGCATCCACTCGATCGCCAAGATCACCGTCTCGCTCTGGATCGGGACGCTGATCACGGTCCTGGCCGTGATCGTCACCGGCGCGATGCACTTCGATCGCCATGTCGCCTTCGACTTCCCGCCCGGCGCGTTCAGCTTCTCGCTCGGCTTCTTCCTCGGGCTCGGCGCGGCCTCGCGGATCGGGATCTACGACTACCTCGGTTACTACGACGTCTGTTACATCGGCGACGAGGTCCGCGACCCGGGGCGGGTGATCCCGAAGTCGATCCTGATCAGCACCGCCGCGGTCGCGGTCATCTACTTCGGCATCAACCTCTCGATCATCGGCGTCGTGCCGTGGCGCGAGTTCGTGCCGGCGGCGGCGCACGCCGAGTCGAACTTCATCGTCTCGATCTTCATGGAGAAGATCTACGGCCAGACGGTGGCGACGATCTTCACCCTGCTCGTGCTCTGGACCGCCTTCGGGTCGGTGTTCGCTCTGCTGCTCGGCTACTCGCGGATACCGTACGCGGCGGCGGAGAGCGGATACTTCTTCCGCGCCTTCGGGCGGCTCCATCCCACGAAGGGGTTTCCCTACGTCTCACTGCTGGTGCTCGGCGTGCTTTCCATCGTCGCCGGCTTCTTCTCGTTAGGCACGGTGATCGACGCGCTGATCGTGACGCGAATCCTCGTCCAGTTCATGGGGCAGATCGTCGGGTTGATCGTGCTGCGGAAGCGGGCGCCGGCGATGAACCGGCCCTATCGGATGTGGCTCTACCCGGTGCCGGCGCTGATCGCGCTGCTCGGCTGGATCTTCGTCTTCGCGACGACCCAGGCCGAGGTGATCATGTTCGGCGTCGGCGTGCTCGCGTTAGGCGGTGTAGCGTTCATGCTCTGGTCGTGGAACACGAAGCGGTGGCCATTCGGACTCGAAGTGAGGGAGGCACAATCGTGAAGCGGATCGCGCAGGGAGTCGTTGCGGTGCTGGTCGTCGCCGGGTTGGGCCGGACCGCGGGGGCGCAGCAGCGGCAGATGCTGCAGTCGGGGTGGCGGATTCAGTCGTCGGAGAAGGCGGGGACCGACGGGGCGCGGATCTCGTCGCGCTCGTACCAGCCAACCGGATGGTACAGGGCGACCGTCCCGTCGACTGTGGTCGGGACGCTGGTCGACGACAAAGTGTATCCCGACCCGTTCTTCGGGATGAACCTCCGCAAGCTCCCGGGGATGACCTATCCGATCGGGGCGAACTTCGTCCACCGGCCGATGGACGACAGCAGCGCGTTCGCCAGGCCGTGGTGGTATCGCACGACGTTCATCGTCGCCCCCGGAATGCGGGGCCGCCGCCTGACGCTGCACTTCGACGGGATCAATTATCGGGCGAACGTATGGCTGAACGGGAAGCTGCTCGCCGATTCGTCGGCAATCGCCGGAAGCTACCGCCACTACAACCTCGACGTCACCGGGGCGGTGAAGATCTCCGCGCCTAACGTCCTGGCTGTCGAGATCTACGCCCCGCAACCGGCCGACCTGCAGACGACGTGGGTCGACTGGAACCCGTCGCCGCCCGACAAGGACATGGGGATCTGGCAGCCAGCGTGGCTCGAAGCAAGCGGCGACGTCGTCGTCCGCGATCCGGAGGTGGTCAGCCGGGTCGACACCGTGTCGCTCAAGAGCGCCGACCTCACCGTCGCGGCGGATCTCGTGAACCTGACCGATGCGCCGGTGACGGGCGAGCTCCGCGGAAAGATCGGCAAGGTGAGCTTCACGAAGACGATCACCCTCGCCGCCCACGACAGCGCGTTCGTGCACTTCACGCCGGACAGCTTCCCGCAGCTCCACTTCGCCAACGCGAAGCTCTGGTGGCCGGTGGAGCTCGGCGGAACGAAGCCGACGCTCTACGATCTCGACCTCTCGTTCGTGAGCAGGGGCCGGGTCTCGGACAGCCGGCGGATGCCGTTCGGCATTCGCGAGATCACGTCGGAGACGACGCCCACCGGTGGACGGCTCTTCCGCGTCAACGGCCGGCGCATCCTGATCCGCGGCGGCGGGTGGGCACCGGATATGTTCTTCCGTCCGCAGCCTGCGCGGCAGGCGGCGCAGCTGCAGTACGCGCTCGACATGCACCTCAACACGCTGCGCCTCGAGGGGAACTACGAGAACGACCAGTTCTGGCAGCGCACCGACAGCCTCGGGCTGCTGGTGATGACGGGATGGGTCTGCTGCAGCGCGTGGGAAGAGTGGGACAAGTGGGGCCCGGAGCAGAACGCCATCGCCGCCGCATCGTTAGGCGACCAGATCCGCCGGCTGCGCGGGCATCCGAGCGCGCTGGTCTGGCTGAACGGCAGCGACAACCCGCCGCCGGCGACCGTCGAGCAGATGTACCTCGACGTCGAGCAGAAGGAAGGCTGGCCGAACCCGACGATCTCGTCGGCGAGCGCAAAGCCGGCGCAGTTCTCCGGCGCGAGCGGGGTGAAGATGACTGGTCCGTACGACTGGGTGCCGCCCTCGTACTGGCTGCAGGACAGCACGCATGGCGGCGCGTGGGCGTACAACACCGAGACGAGCCCGGGCGCGGCGGTGCCGGTGATCGAGAGCATGCGGCGGATGGTCCCGGCGTCGGACCTCAAATGGCCGCTCGACAGCGTCTGGCTCTTTCATGCCGCCGGCGGGCAGTTCACGCATCTGCTCGACCGGTACAACACCGCGCTCTCGACGCGCTATGGCGAGCCGACGAGCGTCGAGGATTATACGAAGGTGTCGCAGCTCATGGCCTACGAGGGTGAGCGCGCGATGTTCGAGGCGTACCGGCGCAACGAGTTCAAGTCGACCGGCGTGATCCAGTGGATGTTCAACAACGCCTGGCCGTCGATCTACTGGCACCTCTTCGACTGGTACCTCCAGCCGGCCGGCGGATACTTCGGCACGAAGAAGGCGAACGAGCCGGTGCACGTGATCTATTCGTACGACGATCGCTCGGTCGCGGTGGTGCAGAGCGGACCGTCGCGCACGCCGATCACCGGCGCCCGGCTGCAGGCAAGGATACTCGGCCTCGACGGCACGGTGACGCTCTCGCGCGATACGACGATCGACATCGTCCCCGATACCCCCGCGCGCGTGCTGTTCCTCCCCGAGCCGGCCGACACGAGCACGATGACGTACTTCGTCGACCTGCGACTGAGTGACGCGAAGGGGCAGTCGCTGAGCACCAACTTCTACTGGCTGTCGAAGCATCCTGACGTCCTCTCCGACAGCTCGACCTGGTACATGACGCCGGTAAAGCAGTACGCCGACTATACGGCGCTGCGGACGATGCCGCGGGCAACGTTAGGCGCGAAAGCGGTGTTCGGCGGCGGCGAGAAGGCGGGCGAGCAGGCGGCGCGGGTGACGCTGCACAACCCCGGGAAGACGCTTGCGTTCTTCGTGCGGTTGGAGGTCACGGGACGGAATGGACAGGAAGCGCTGCCGGTGCGGTGGTCGGACAATTACATCTCGCTGCTGCCGGGGGAGACGCGCGTCGTGACGGCGCGGTACGCGACGGCTGATCTCGGAGGCGCGGCGCCGCGGGTGGTCATGAGCGGGTGGAACGTGGATCGGACGACGGCGAAGTGATTGGGGCGCGACCGCTGCCAGGCAATGTCAACTGCAGGTTGGACCGCTGAGAACTGCCGTGGCGTACTGACGTTCGCGGTCGCAGATCTGATCTGGTGGTTTGGGGCACGCCGGGCGAGCTGATCGTCGCCCGCGTGCCCCAAAAATTTGTAGCCTGCACGGGATCGCGAGCCTTCGAATGCCACGGCAGTTCTCAGCGGTGCAGTTCTAATGGAGACCGTCAAGCGTCAGCGTTGACATCGAGATGACGCGGTCTCGCAGCTTCCTGCATGTCCGCGACAAATCGGGATTCAACACACGACGCGATCACCGAGCAGATAATCGGCGGCGGAATCGAGGTGCATCGTGCACCCGGACCGGGATTGCTCGAGTCGACATACGAAGCGTGTCTCTACTCCGAGCTGCTTGCCCGCGGCATGACAGTGAAGCGTCAGGTGGCCGTTCCGGTCCGGTATCGGAACGAGACGCTCGACGTGAGCTATCGCGTCGACCTGCTCGTCGAAGGGCAGCTGATCGTCGAGGTGAAGTCGCTGCTTCGCGTGCCGCCAATCGCCGAAGCGCAGCTGCTGACCTACCTGAAGCTGCTCCAGCTCGAGCGAGGCTTGTTGTGCAACTTCAACGTCACGCTGTTCCGTGACGGGATCACCAGGCTGATTCGTTAGGCGTTGCAACTGCCGGTTTGACCGCTGGGAACTGCCGTGGCGGTCGAAGGCTCGCGGTCCCATGCAGGCTACAAATTGTTTGGGCACGCGCGCGACGATCCGCTCGGCCGGCGTGCCCCAAACCACCAAGTCATACCTGCGACCGCGAACGTCAGTACGCAACGGCAGTTCTCAGCGGTCCAATAACTCGAGCCATCTGCCCAACGGAGGTCGCGACCGGTCGTGTGCTAGCGGTTGGACTCTCGGTTCGTCGTGACGCGCACCGTGTCGAGCCTGACCTTTCCTGAAATCTCGCGTATCGCTCTCAGCGTCGGCACGCGGATGGCACTGCGGTTCAGCGACAACTCCGGGGAACGGCGGCTCGTCTGTCCGAGACGGTCGTTCGTGCTGGCGTCGTACAGTCTTTTAGGGGGAGACTGCAGGGGGACGGCTCGAGCACAGCCGCGAGACGGCCAACCTCACGGCCACTACACGCGAAGCTCGCGAAATTGGGGGCAAGCATGGAGAGTTGATCTCGCCCTGCTTGCCCCCCAGCAGTTCGCCCGCGGCGGTACTGGCTGGGGAACTGGCCGTCTCCCTGTAGTCCCTCGCTGTTCTCCCTGCAGTCTCCCACGCAAAACTGTACGACGCGAGTGAGAACGACAGCCACGATCAGCGGGCCGCAGTCACCGCCGTTCCACCGGTGCGTCTGCGGCGCTCCCAGCGCCTATTATTCATGTACCTCCTCGTCCCAGGTGCGCAACGTGCGCTGCGCCCGCGGTCGCCGTGCCTGACGATCAGCTCGAAAAAATGTCCGCATCACCAACCCCCTACGACCAGATCGGCGGCGAACAGGCCGTCCGCCAGCTCGTCGATCGCTTCTACGACCTGATGGACTCGTCGCCGGAGGCGCAGCACGTTCGGGCGCTCCATGCGACGAGCCTCAAGGCGTCGCGGGAGAAGCTCTTCATGTTCCTTACCGGGTGGCTCGGCGGGCCGCAGCTCTATGTCGAGAAGCACGGGCATCCGCGGCTCCGGCAGCGGCATTTCCCGTTCGCGATCTCGAGCCGGGAGCGCGATCAGTGGCTCTGGTGCATGGACCGGGCGATGGCTGAGCAGCCGATGCCGGCCGAGCTGCATGCGATGCTGCGCGACAAGCTCCACGCGCTCGCCGACCACATGCGGAACCACCCCGACTCAGTGTGAGGCCGCCGCTGTCGCTCCCGTGTCCGCGACGAGCCGGGCGGTGACGATGTAGTCGAGCTTCGGGAACATCCGCAGCAGGTAGTTGTTGCCTAACGTCGAGATGAGGCGCTGCTGCGGGTCGTCGCCGTAGTCGTCGTAGAGCGAGTCGACCACCGCCATCCCCGAGATCACCCGGCCGAAGGGGACGAATCCCTGCGCGTCGAGCTTCGGGTTGTCCTTGAGGTTGATGAAGATCTGGTGCGAGCGGGAGTTCGGGCCACTGGTGGTGAAGACCAGGGTGCCTCGCGCGTTGCTCTCCTTTCTCGGGTCGTCGGGGAGGGGCGTTGCATCCCACTGCTCGTTCACCGCCTTCCTGTCGTTGATCCCGAACTGGGCGATGTAGCCCGGGAGGACGCGGAAGAAGCGGTTGTCATCGAAGAAGCCGCTGCTGGCGAGGGCGTAGAACCGGTCGGCCCCGTTAGGCGCCCAGCTCCGGTTCGCCTGGACGACGAAGCTCCCCTTGCTGGTGATGAAGGCGACGCGGAAGGAGTCCGGCGCCGGTCCGGCCGGCGTCGTCGTTGCCTTTCCCTTGTCGCCGCACCCGGCGGCGACCGCGATGCTGACCACCACGAGAAGGGCGGGGACGCGTGCGCGCACAGTCTACCGGCCGGCGGCGCGACCAGGGCCGTCGCCATCCACGATCGCGATGGTGAGCCCGTCCCACCCCTTGCTCCCCACCGTCTGGATCGTCGTCGCCGTCACGCCCGGATTGGTGCGCAGCATCTCGTTGAGCTTCCGCACCCCGCGGACGCTGGCGTCGGTGCTCGTCGCGTCGACGATCGCGCCGTCGCGGATGACGTTGTCGACGACGATCACCGCCCCCGGAGCCGCCAGCTTGAGCGCCCAGTCGAAGTACGACGGGATATTCGGCTTGTCGGCGTCGATGAAGATGAAGTCGAACGGACCTTCCTGCTCCGAGCGGAGTCTGGGGAGCGTCTCGAGGGCCGCACCGAGCCTGACGTCCACGACGTCGCCGAGCCCGGCGCGGGCGATGTTGGCACGGGCGACCGTGGCGTGCTTCTCGTCGGCCTCGAGGGTGACGAGCCGCCCGCCGGCCGGCAGGGCGCGGGCGAGCCAGATCGTGCTGTAGCCGCCTAACGTTCCGATCTCGAGGATCTTTCGCGCCCCGCGGAGGCGCGCCAGCATCGCCAGCAGCTTCCCCTGGTTGGGCGCGACCGCGATCTGCGGGAGCCCGGCCGCGGCGCTCGCCTCGAGCGCGGCGTCGAGCGCGTCGTCAGGGACGACGAGCGTCTCGGTGATGTAGCGGTCGACTTCCGTCCATTGCTCTTCCATGCACGCGCTCCACGAACGCACTCGGCTGGCCCGCCCTTGCTGCCCGCAATCTGCGCCCGGCGCGTGGCGCATGGTAGCCCGTCGCCGCGCCCGTCAGTGGTCGACGACGGCACGTCGCCGCGGAACGCGTTTCGCATTTCTCCGCACCCCATCACCAAGGTTGAACCAGACGGAGAAGCCCATGCGCAAACCAATCAGCCCTCGCATCCACGGAGTGATCGACTACGGCACCTCGGCCATGGTCGCCGCCGCACCGGCGGTGTTCGACTTCCCCAAACCGGCGACTCGGCTCTTCGAAGGACTGGCCGCGGGCTACACCGGATTGTCGTCGATGACCGACTATCCGCTGGCGGTGAAGCGGAAGGTCCCGTTCAAGGCGCACGGCGTCGCGGAGCTGGCGATCGCGGCGGTTCTTCCCGCGCTGCCGTGGGCGCTCGGCTTTGCCGACAACAAGGCGGCGCGGAATCTCTGCTTCGCGCTGACCGGGCTCACGCTGGTCGTCGCCGCGCTCACCGACTGGGACGAGGACGAGTAGCGCGGACGACTGTCTTCCCGCGCACAACCAGGGGATCGGAGCAGGGGCGGCCCGGAAATCCGCCCTTGCTGAATTTTCAACAGTGTTGAATATTCAGCACTAACGGCTCGACGCCATCGGCCGCCCGTCGGGATCGGCGCCAATGTCAACACGGTGTCAACCCTTCTGCGTCGCCGCCTGTCGAACCCCGTCAGCCCGAAGCCGGCGCTCCCCGCATCCAATCTCCTGGAACCCCGCATGCGTTCTGTTCTCGTGCTCGTCCTCGCGCTCGCCGCCGCCGGCACCACCGCCGGCGCGCAGCAGGCGGCGAAGGCGCCTAACGTCACGACCCCGCCGCGGACGATGAGCGCCGCGCGCCGCGATGGCCCGATCGTCCTCGACGGGAAGCTCGACGAGCCGGCGTGGGCGGCGGCGACGCCGAGCGGAGATTTCCTCCAGAGCTATCCGGCGCCGGGAAAGCCCGCGCCCGACCAGACCGCGATTCGCGTCCTCTACGACGACGAGGCGCTCTATGTCGGGATCCGGATGTTCGACGCACACCCGGACTCCATCGCCGCCGGGCTGGCGCGCCGGGACGCGACCGCGGCGACCGGGATCTACTCCGATTGGGTGCACCTCATCATCGACTCGTACCACGATCGCCGCACCGCCTTCCGCTTCTCGACCACACCGCGCGCGGTGCAGAAGGACGTCTACACATCGAACGACGGGAACGAGGACACCAACTGGGACGCGATCTGGGAGGTCGGGACGCGCGTCGACTCGGCGGGGTGGGTGGCCGAGTACCGGATCCCGCTCAGCCAGCTCCGCTTCGGCGACGACAAGGCCGAGAGCCGGGTCTGGGGGTTCCAGGTCCAGCGCGACATCGCCCGCCGCAACGAGCGCGACACCTGGGCGCCGTGGACGCCTAACGACGGTGGCTTCGTCTCGCGCTTCGGCGACCTGGTCGGGCTGAACGGCATCCGGGCGCCGCAGCGCCTCGAGATCATCCCCTACGTCAGCTCGACGTTCACCCGCGAGCCGGGGGACCCGGCCGACCCGTTCTTCCACCCCACCGACACCAAGCCCAAGGTCGGCGGCGACCTCCGCTACGGGCTGCCGTTAGGCCTCACGCTGAGCGCGACGATCAACCCCGACTTCGGCCAGGTCGAGGTCGACCCGGCGGTGGTCAACCTGTCGGCGTTCGAGGTCTCGTTT
>Ga0070658_10003838_pt1 | contig 12316 bp, 8 predicted proteins | sample KBSC13metaG_FD_64664 | JGI IMG/M metagenome (GOLD analysis project Ga0070658, IMG submission 64664) | Corn rhizosphere microbial communities from Kellogg Biological Station, Michigan, USA - KBS C1-3 metaG | ecosystem: Host-associated > Plants > Roots > Rhizosphere > Soil ... | reverse complement strand
ACGCCCGACGTCTACTACGAGGCGGTGATCATCATCATCGCGCTGATCCTCACCGGGAACGCCTTCGAGGCACGGGCGAAGCGGCAGACATCGACCGCGCTGCGTGCGCTGGTCAACCTGCAGCCGAAGACGGCGCGGGTCGTCCGCAACGGTGAGGAGCTGGACATTCTTGTCGAGCAGGTCGGAAGCGGCGAGACGGTGGTCGTCAGACCCGGCGAACGCATCCCGACCGACGGCGAGATCACGTCGGGTGAGAGCGCGGTCGACGAGTCGATGCTTACCGGCGAGTCGCTCCCGGTCGCGAAGAGGACGGGCGACCGGGTCATCGGCGGGACGATGAACGGCATGGGTGCGTTCCGCTATCGTGCCACGACGTTAGGCGCTGACAGCGTGCTGGCGCAGATCGTGAAGCTGATGCGCGATGCGCAGGGGTCGCGCGCACCGATCCAGCGGCTCGCCGATCGCGTGAGCGGGATCTTCGTTCCGGTGGTGATCTCGATCGCGATCGTGACGTTCGTCATCTGGTTCCTCACTGCCGGCAATGCGCCGGCCGCGCGCGCATTCGCCGCCGCGGTCGCGGTGCTGATCATCGCCTGCCCGTGCGCGATGGGTTTGGCGGTGCCGACCGCGGTGATGGTCGCGACCGGGAAGGGGGCCGGGCTCGGATTGCTGATCAAGGGCGGCGAAGCGCTGCAACGCGCCGGCGACATCACGACGGTCGTGCTCGACAAGACGGGCACCGTCACCGAGGGACGGCCATCCGTCACGGATATCGTCCTCGCGCCTGGTGCCTCGAAGAATCTGGCGAGCGACGACGAGCTGCTTCGCCATGTCGCGTCGCTCGAGAAGAGCTCCGAGCATCCGCTCGCCGACGCGATCGTCCGGCAGGCGAGGGAGCGCGGACTATCGCTCGTCGACGCGACGGAGTTTGCCGCAGTCACGGGACGCGGTGCGACCGGACGCGTTGGCGACGTCGTGCTCGCGGTTGGCAACGCGGCGCTCATGACGGACCAGCACATCGACGCTACGCCCCTTCGCGATCGCGCTGACGCGCTTGCCGCCGAAGGGAAGACGCCGATGTACGTCTCGGCGAATGGCTCGCTCGCCGGAGTGATCGCGGTTTCCGATCCGATCCGCGCCAGCTCGCGCGATGCGATCGCGCGCCTGCACCGGATGGGGCTCGAAGTGGCGATGCTCACCGGCGACAACGAGCGTACCGCGAACGCGATCGCGCGTGCGGCGGGGGTCGATCGAGTCATCGCCGGCGTGATGCCTGACGGCAAGGTCGCCGAGATCGAACGGCTGAAAGGGATGGGCAAGGTCGTGGCGATGGTAGGCGACGGGATCAACGACGCCCCTGCGCTCGCTGCTGCCGACGTCGGCATCGCGATCGGGACGGGGACCGACATCGCCGTCGAGGCAGCGGACGTCGTGCTGATGCGCGGCGACCTGCAGAGCGTCGCGCAGGCGATCGAGCTGTCGCGTCGCACGATGCGGACGATGAAGCAGAATCTGTTCTGGGCGTTCATCTACAACGTGATCGGTATTCCGATCGCGGCGGGCGCGCTGTATCCTGCGTTCGGCCTCCTCCTCAGCCCGATCCTCGCCAGCGGCGCGATGGCATTCAGCTCGGTGAGCGTGGTCGGCAACAGCCTGCGGCTGCGCGGCGCGCGGATCGCATAGGAGACTCGGATCATGACGACGAAGACGAAGCGCGCGCCTCTCGCGCTCGCGCCGGGGGCGAGCTGTGGCTGCGGCGTGCAGGATGGAGGGCACGATGGTCGCAAGGCAGTCGCGGTCGATCCGGACGCGAAGGAGCGGAACACAAAACGGCTCCGTCGCATCGAAGGACAGGTGCGCGGGATCGCGAAGATGGTCGAGGAAGACCGCTACTGCGCCGACATCATGACGCAGCTCTCGGCGGTGCAGGAAGCGCTGCGATCCGTCGGGCGTGAGCTGATGCGGAATCACCTGCGGCACTGCGCGACGACGGCGATAAGGAGTGGCGAAGACGAAGCGGAGGCGATGTACGACGAGTTGCTCGACCTGATGTACCGGCATGGGCGGTGAGGAGAGAAGAGAGAACGGCGGAACTGCACGGCGGGAAATTTGACAGGAGGCACGGAGGGCACGGAGAGTTGGGACGATCGCGATTGCCCGGGTGATGGGTGAAGGGACGAAAGCGATTCGAGGTCACACATCTGGCACCGATGGCCTTTGAGGGTCCGGGGTCCCCAGGGCGATGCCAGGCGCGGCATGCTGGCGATCCGCGGAATTCGTGGGTCGAGCAGGGTGAACTGCAATTGCACGGATTCCACGGATTGCTCCTCAGCATCGACAGCTCCGCGCATCAGGACTCGAACAGCTTGGCGGCACGCGTGGCGAGATCAACTCACCCCGCGTGCCCAAAATCGTTTCGTGAGAGATCCGTTCGGTGCATGGAGCCGTTCCGCCACTCGGGACAATCCGTGAAATCGCTTCTCAAATCCGTGCAATTGCAGTTCAACCTGCTGTGGATCGTTCCTCGGCATCGAGAGCTCGGTGCGTCGGGGGTGAAAAGTTTGGGGCACGCGGGGTAAGATGATCTCTCCATGCGCGCCCCAAATTCGTTCTTGGGGATTCCGGCCAGCGGCGCGGAGCGCTCTGCGCCACACGGAGCGATCCGTGTAATCCGTGTAATTGTCTTTCAACCTGTTGGACCACGATCGCCCCGCAGAGCTCTGATCGCCCCGCACCGATTGCCCGCACCGATTGCCCGCACCGATTGCCCGCACCGATTGCCTTCCAAGCCCTTGCCTAACGCGTCGACTGAGCCGTTCTACCGGCCGAGTGGTAACGAGATCGAGATCTTCACCCACTGCCACGAGCAGAAGCTGCCGGTGCTGCTCAAGGGGCCGACCGGTGCCGGGAAGAGCCGGTTCATCCAGCACATGGCGTGGCGGCTGAAACGGCCGCTCATCACCGTCGCCTGTCACGACGATCTCTCGGCCAGTGATCTCACTGGCCGATATCTCATCGAGGGATCGGAGACGGTGTGGTCCGATGGCCCGCTCACGCGTGCGGTGCGCACCGGCGCGATCTGCTATCTCGACGAGCTGGTCGAGGCGCGGCAGGACACGGTCGTCGTCGTGCACCCGCTCACCGACGACCGGCGAGTTCTTCCACTCGACAAGACCGGCGAGCTGCTCGAGGCGGCGCCGGGGTTCATGCTCGTCGCCTCCTACAATCCGGGCTACACGCGCGCGCTGAAGGACCTGAAGCCGAGCACACGGCAGCGCTTCGTCACGATCGACTTCGATTTCCCATCGCCGGCGCTCGAGCGCGAGATCGTCATGCACGAAGGAGGTGTCGATCGCGCGACCGCCGCGTCGCTGGTCGAGATCGCGGGAAAGATCCGCAACCTTCGCGGCGAAGGACTGGTCGAGGGACCAGGGACGCGACTGCTCGTCTCGGCGGCGCGACTGATCGCGCGCGGCACCGCGCCGATCGAAGCCTGTCGTGTGGCGATCGCTGGTCCACTGACCGACGATCCCGAGCTGCAGGGCGCGATCGGTGATGTGATCCAGGCGCTGCTCTGAGCTGATGCCGCGCCCCCGCAACCGGTCGCTGCTCTGGCGGATGCGCCACCGCGTCGAGCGGCGGCTGCGTGCCCTGGTCGCGCTGGTGCCGCGCCGCAGCGAAGAACAGCAGGTCTCGCTCGACGAGGTGAAGGAACGGCTCGAGTACTACCTGCGCGCGGTGTATGGTCGCCCGATCCGTGTCGAGCCGGTCGCGGTGGACAAGCCGCGCGCGGGGACGCGGGAAGCAGGATGGCTGATGCGGAAGCGCATCGACGCCGTCTCCGACAGCGATGTTGACGTCATCCGCCTCCCGTCGCAGCTGGTTGCGCCGCCGGGGGAGGTGACGCCGTTCGAGCGCTTCCGCTGCATCGCCGTCCAGCACGCCGAGCGCCTGGTGCGGTCGACCGCCAGCCACGCCGCAACGTTAGGCAGCGACCTCGAGCGCGACCTCTTCCAGCTGGCGGAAGCGGCCAGCGTCGATCGCCGCATCGCAGCGACGCAGCCGGGACTGCGCCCGGCGATGGATGCGGGCCGGCGGTCGGGATTGCAGAGTCGCGGCGCGCATCCGCGGACGGATCTCGAGCGGCGTGTCGAGCGCCTCGTCGCGATCGCGATGTCAGGGGCAGCCACGGCGAACGACCAGGCGCTGCCGGCGGCCGAGAGCGCCGGCCAGTCGGCGGAATGGGCGCGACGCACCGCCGCCGAGCTCGCGCGGCGCGCTCCGGCCGACGCCAGCCGCTACCGCCGCATCGCTCCGTTAGGCATGTGGCACACCGCGATCCTCGGCGCCGGCGCGGCCGGCAGCGCCGCCGGGACCGCGGCCGTCCAGTCGGCATCGCCCACGCCCGGCGCGCCGCTGCCGCCACCGCGCCCGCCGCGCCGGCGCCGCCCGCGGCCGGTCGGTGCGCCGGAGCAGATGGACACGGAGGAAGATCCGACCCGGAGCGACGGCGAGGAGGCAGCGACCAACGACCCGAACGCGCGGGCGCTCGCCGACGCCCCACCCTCGGAGAGCGGCCCGACGTCGGCCGACAGCGACGCCGGTGACGCGCCGCCCGATCCCGATGCAAAGGGAGATTCCGAGCGCGGGGGCTCGACACGGAAGTCGCCGCCGCCTCCGGGCCGCGTCTATCGCTATCCCGAGTGGGACGCCTACGCGAAGACCTTTCATCCCGAGGGAGCGACGGTGCGCGCCGCGCCGCCGACGGCGCCGGCCAGCGACTGGGCGCGCGAGGCGGCGGCCGAACATGTCGTCCTCATCCGGCAGGTCCGCGAGCGCTTCGGCCAGCTCCGCGCGCAGCGGCTGCGCCTGCGCCGCCAGCCTAACGGTGACGAGATCGACCTCGACGCCTGCGTCACGGCGTTCAGCGACCGCGCCGCCGGCCGCTCTCCTGACGACCGGCTTTACGCCACCGTGCGGATGACACGTCGCGAGCTGGCGATCCTCCTCCTCGTCGACGCCAGCGCATCGACGTCGGCACGGATCGACGCCGCGCACCGCGTCCTCGACATCGAGCGCCTGTCGGCGCTGGTGGCGGCCGAGGCCTTCGACGCGTTAGGCGATGCGTATGCGATCGGCGCGTTCTCGAGCAACGGCCGCGCCGACGTCCGCGTCGCCGAGATCAAGGGGTTCGGCGAGCGGAACAGCGCGCTCACCGGCGCGCGGCTGGCCGCGCTCGAGCCGGCGAACGCGACGCGGCTCGGGGCGGCGCTCCGCCACGCGACCGCCGAGCTGGCCGAGCGGCCGGAGTCGCACCGGCTGCTGCTCGTGCTCTCCGACGGCCGGCCGAACGACCAGGAGGGATACATCGACGAGGACTATGCGGTCGAGGACTCGCGCCGTGCAGTCGCTGAAGCGCGGTTGAGCGGGGTGACCTGCTACTGCATCACCATCGATCCAGAGGAGCCGCGGGAGTACGTCGGAAAAATCTTCGGCGACGGCGGCTATCGGGCGCTGGCGCGAACGTCGCATCTCCCCGAGGTGCTGCTCCAGGCGGTGCAGGGGCTGCTCCAGCGTTAGGCGCCTGACGCGAACGACGAAGGGTGCGGCGACTCGCGTCGCCGCACCCTTCGCTTTCCGGCAACTGCTGAAGCGTCAGTCGCGCCGCTTGATCAGAAGGCGACGACGCCCTCGAACACGTAGCCACCGAACTTGCCGCCGTTCCGGATGTCGGTCGGGAGGAAGTTGTTGTACTTCTGGTTCACGTACTCGCCCTTGAGCAGGATCGCCGGGGTGATGAACCAGCCAGCGCTGGCCTGGTAGCGGTTCACCGTCTCCTTCGGATCGGTCGCGGCGAACTTGCCGTTGACGGTGTTGTACCGTGCGCCGACGAAGAGCTGCTCGGCGGGAGCGAAGCGATAGACGACGTCGCCGGCGAGCTGGTTCCAGGTGCGGTCGGCGACCTCGGTCGACTTCCGGCCCTTCGCCGTCTCGAGGTTTCCGAAGAGCTCGAGGCCGCGGAACTTGACGAACGGGTTGATGACCGTCGCGGTGATCTTGTCGCTCAGGCCCGGCTGCACTTCACCCGACCAGGCGTTGGTCGCTTCGCTCGACGTCGTGTTCTCGAGGACGTCGAAGTAGCGCGAGCCACCACGGTCGCCGCTGTAGAGCGTGTTGTTGGCCGAGTGCTTCGTGGTGTACATCGAGCCCGTCAGGCGGATGCGGAGATCTTCGGAAACCTGCCGGTCGAAGCCGACCTTGCCGAGGAAGCTCGGAGCCCGCTTCTGCGGAGCAGTGACCTGGCCGCGAACTTCGCCGCCCGTCACGCCGCCCATGGCCATCAGCCCACCAAGGCGGAGGTAGACTTCGCTGCCGATCTCGGTCGTGAAGGCGTCCATGATCAGGTTGCCGACGAACGGGTTGTACATCGCGTTGCCGTTGTCGGTCCGACGGAAGTGCGAGTCACCGTAGTTGATCTCGAAGTGACCGGCCTTCACGGTGACGAACTGCATCAGGTTCTCGAGCGGCTCCCACTTGATCGGCGAATCGTCGACGAGGAGATAGCCGTCCTTGACCCACGTCTCGTTGTGGTGACGCGCCGAGAGGTAGCTGGTGAGGGCGACCCGGATGCCCTTCGCGAGCTGCGCGTTCAGGTACAGGTTCGCGCTCTCGTTGTTGAAGCCATGGCCGATGCGGATCAGCTGGTTCTGGTCGACGCCGGCGACGAGCTTCGGCTGTGCGGTGTTGCTGTGGTCGAGCCCCTGGAACTGCGAGGCGAAGGCCGCGCCCCAGGCGAGCACGAAGCCGTTGTACTCGGTGCCATCGTACTTCGGCGACTCGAAGACGTTGATCCCGCGCTGATCGAGCGCGCGGATGTGCTGGATGGTGATCTTCTGCAGCGTCGCGGCGCGCGTCGCGGCGGCCGGGTTCATGTTCTGCGGCTTCGGCGCGGGGGCCGGTGCCGGATTGGCCTTGGCCGGTCCGGAGTCGACGGCCTGCATGACGGTGGAGGTGGTGACGATCGACATCGCGACGGCGGTGACCGGCTTGGTGCTGGTGTCGGCGCCCGACTGTGCGATCGCCGGTGCGGCGCAGACCATCAGCGCGGCGGTCGTGGTGGCGAGACGAGTGATGTTTCGCATAAAACCTGTGCTCCGGTGCGGGTCGGGGAGGGTGGTTACTTGAGGAGGAGGTCGAAGTTGACCTTCACGTTCGGATTGACCTTCATCGCGCCCATCATCAGCGACGGAGCCTTGAGGCCGTAGTCGGTCATGAGCAGCGGGTAGATGCCGGTGACGTGCAGCGCGCCCTCGGGCGTGGCATTGCCGGCCGCGTCGAAGGTGATCTGCTTCTCGACGCCGCCGAGCTGCAGCGTCCCGGTCAGCCGGCCGGTGACCTTGTCGCCGGTGGCGAACGTCTCGTAGCTCAGCATCCTGAACTCGATCACCGGATTCGCGTCGGCCTTGAGCGCCTTGCGCATGTGCTCATTCATCGTCCCGTTCGCGCAGTCCATGTTCTCGGGACGGACCTTGACGTCGAGATTGAGCACCGCCTTCTGGCCGGCCATGATGTCCTTGGCCGTTTCGGGGCTGGTCGTCTCGGCGCTGGCATCGACGATCTTCGCCTGGCAGGTGAAGTCGCGGACGGTGGAGGTGCCGGTCACCCAGAGGCGACTGGAGGGCTGCAGCGTCGCGATGTGTCCCGGCTGTGACCATGCCACGATCGCCGGGACGAGAGCGACGGCGAAGAGAGTCAGAGTAGTGCGCTTCATATACGTTCTCCTGAGAAAGCCAGGACAGCGCGGGTGCGCCATCCACGAAGGAATGTCGTTCTTCCCTGACTGCGCCTCAGTCGGAGTAAGCCGGAACTTTCCCCGCTGAACCACGACAACCGCGTCATCGCTCTGCCGACTCGATTCTGAGGGAATCCCCGACAGTGGCAGAGCGCCCCGTACCGTTAGGCAGGCGAGGGAAGGCGCCCGAACACCATCGCCGCTCACGGCAGCGCCTCGAGGGTGAGGAGCGCGGTGCCGGCGACCGGGATCGAGCTCTCGATCCGGAGCGGCAGTCGCCGGGCGTCGTCGGTGAAGTGGATCCGGATGATGCCTTCGCCGCGATAGTGCGCCGGATCACGCACCCGCATCTCGACCAGCAGTGCGTCGAAGGCGCCGGCGCCGACGGTGACGCTCTCGCGGCGGAGCACCTTCACCGTGGTCGGGTTTCGCGCCGCGTCGAAGTGGCGGTTGAACCGATAGGTCGAATCGATCGCGAGCGGGACGGTGCGCAGCAGATAGATGAACGAGAGCTCGTCGAGCGGCGCGCTGGTCATCGCGTCGCCGCTCGAGCCGTCGCTCGCCGACCATCGCTTCTCGTCGGGAAAGAGCGCGACGTCCTCGTCGTGGCGGGACAGCGGATGGTGCTCGCGCTTGACGAAGCGCAGCGACGCCATCCGGCGCGGGTCGAGCCACGACTCCGTAGTATCGGAGACCTTCACCGGCCCGAGGCGGGCCCTGAAGCCGAAGTGCAGCACCCAGGTCTCGGTCCCGCGCACCATCTCCGGTCCGTCGACCCACATCGCGCCGCGACCGCGGAGGTTGACCGCCGAGAGCCTGACGGCGTATTGCAGCGTCTCGCCGGGGGCAAACGGGCGCGCGGCCAGCGGTACGATCGGGGCCACGATCACCGGCTGGACCTGTGCCGCGAGCGGCCGCGACTGGGCGCCGAGCGCCGAGGCGCCTAACGCGACGAGCGCCGCGCCGGCGCTGACGACGCGACGGGTCGCGACTCTGGCGAGTGTCGAGCGGTGGTGCTGCGGTACGGTGGTCATCGCGCGGTTCGGGCTCGGGTGGCATCCTCACCCGGACGTTACGCCGACGCGGGCGCGCGTCCCGTCAGCGCGCGCCTGAAATCTTCGACCACTTGCCCTACGCCGGCGGCGGCGAAACCCCTACGCGCCGCGCCGTCGGCGACTCCCTCACGCAGGCTCAGGCTTCTGCCCGACAGACGCCGCGATCGGGTGGTGCGAACATGTGACGGATCGATCGCACATCATCACCGTGAGGCACCTATGCCAACGATCACTCTGACAGCGCCTGTCGGCTTCCGTACCGTCCCGCGCCGCAAGCTCGAACAACCAATCATCCTCGCCACCGACGGGAAGGATCAGTCGTCAGGCGCCTTCGCGGCCGCGGTCGCGATCGCCGCCGGGGGAACGCGCCGTGGCGACCAGGCGCGCAAGCTGCCGGTGCACGTGATCACCGTCTGCGACGCGCTGCCGATCGTCGCGCCGGAAATTGCGCCGGTGCTCCCGCACGAATTTCTCGAGGGTCGGCGCGAGGACATGCTCGATGCGGCACGCGAGCAGCTTCGCTACAACGTGCGCGACAGCTCGAGCTGGCGGGTCGAAGCGATGTCGGGGCCACCGGCGCCGACGATCGCCGACGCGGCCGACGAGATCGACGCCTCACTGATCGTGATGGGACTCGGCAAGCACGATCTCTACGAGCGGGTGTTCGGAACGGAGACGGCGCTGCAGGTGATGCGGCAGTCGCATGTCCCGGTGCTGGCGGTGCCGCAGAACTGGATCGGGATCCCGCGCCACCTCGTGATCGCCGTCGACTTCGGTGCAGCGAGCCTTCGGGCGGCGCGCACCGCGATGCGCATCGCCGCGCCCGGTGCGAGCGTCTGCTTCGCGCACGTCGCCCCCGACCTCGGCCTTCCATTCGAAAGCGAGGACGACCTCTCGTCGATCTATCGGACGGATCTCAATGAGGAGTTCGACCGATTCATCGCCGCGGTCGGCGTGCCCGACGACGCGCTGGTGACGCGGGTTGTGCTGCACGGCGATCCGGCGCGCGCGATCCTCGACTTCGCGCACGCGGAAGGGAACGACATGATCGTCGCCGGAACGCATGGCCGGAACGCGCTGGCCCGGCTCTTCGTCGGAAGCGTCGCGAGCAAGCTGGTTCGCGGCGCCCAGTGCGCGGTGCTGGTCACGTCGGAGCGACGCCCGCGCCGCGACGATACGACGAGCGAGTGAACGCGGTCCCGCCAGCGGCGTACCTGCGCCGCCGGCGATATAATGGGGGATGACGAAGAGCGTCAGCCCCGACTTCGACGCAAGGGCACTCGAAGCGCGCTTCGAGGGAATCCTCGCGATCGCGGCCGATGCGATCATAACGATCGACGAGTCGCAACGGATCGTGCACTTCAACCGTGGCGCGGAGCAGATCTTCGGCTACGCGGCCGCGGAGGTGATCGGGCAGCCGCTCAACATCCTGATCCCCGAGCGGTTCCGCGCCGAGCATCCGCGACACGTCGCCGCGTTCGCGGCCGGGGCCGAGCCGGCACGACTGATGGGGCACCGGCGCGAGGTGTCGGGGCTGCGCAAGAATGGGCTCGAGTTCCCCGCTGAAGCGTCGATCTCGAAGCTCGGGCTTCCCGGTAAACAGCTCCTCACCGTGATGCTGCGCGACGCCAGCGAGCGCCGGCAGCTCGAGCGCAACCAGCAACTGCTCGCCGAAGCGGGGGCCGTGCTCTCGTCCTCGCTCGACATCGAGCCGACGCTGCAGACCGTGGTCGAGCTTCCGGTGCCCGTCCTCGCCGACTGCTGCATCCTCGACATCGTCGAGGGGGAACGCAGCGACCGCAACAGGCTTCGTCGCATCGTGAGTGGCCACGCCGACCCGCGGACCGCCGAGGTGCTGCGCAATCTCGCCGCGAACAACGCGCTGACCTGGGACACCCCGTCACGCGTCGTCGACGTGCTGCGCGGCGCCGGCGCATATATGGAATCCGATGCGCGGACCGATCCCGGATCGCTGGCGCTTCCGCTCGCCCGCGAGCTGCGCGCCACCTCGCTGATGATCGTGCCGCTGGCCGCGCGCGACCGCGTCGTCGGTGCGATGACCTTCATCTCGACCAGCCCGTCGCGGCGCTACGGCGAGCGCGACCTGATGCTGGCGCGCGAGATCGCACTGCGTGCCGCGTTCGCACTCGACAACGCCGCCCTCTATCACAGCGCGCAGCGTGCGAATCGCGCCCGCGACGAAGTGTTAGGCGTCGTCTCGCACGACCTGCGAAACCCGCTCAGCGCGATCTCGATGTGTACCCGCGTCCTCCTCGAAAGTCCGCCCGAGGGCGAACGGGAACGGCGCGACCTGATCACGACGATCGATGAATCGGTGCAGTGGATGCAGCGGATGATTCGCGACCTCCTCGACGTCTCGAACATCGAGGCGGGGGTATTGTCGATCGAGCGCGACATCACCGACGTCGCGTCGCTGGTCGAGAGCGCGGTGCAGATGATGTCGGCGCAGGCCGAGGAGCGGTCGGTCGCGCTCTACGAGGACGTCCCGCCCGACGTGCCGCGCCTGAACGTCGACGCTGAGCGCATCCTCCAGGTGCTGACCAACCTGATCGCCAACGCTGTCAAGTTCACCGAGTCGGGCGGGCGCGTCACGGTCAGCGCCGAGCGCCAGGGGAACCACGTGGCCATCTCCGTCACCGATACCGGGCCGGGAATACCGGCGGCGGACCTGCCGCACATCTTCGATCGCTACTGGCACGCGCGCCGGACTGCGCGCACCCGTGGATCGGGGCTCGGCCTTGCGATCGTGCAGGGGATCGTCACCGCGCACGGCGGCCGCGTCGCAGTGGCGAGTGAGCTCGGTCGTGGCAGCACGTTCTCGTTCACACTTCCGGTCGAGCCGGCGGTGCGGGAGAAACCCGCACACCAGATGCGATGAATTCCCGATAGAGTTGCGACGCGGTGGGCGTCAGGTTGCAGAGTAGCGATCCGTCGCGGCGCTCCGGCGCAGTGGAAACGGCTCGCGGACCTCTCGCGGACGGACTACGATGCCAACCTCGATCGATGACACTGCCTTCGCCGCACCGACGGCGAGGAGCGCGGGCGCTCCTGACGGCTCGCTCGCCGAGACCGGAGCTGCACTCGCGGCCCGTCCGTATGCACGCCGCGGCGTCTCGCCGACTGGCGACCCGATTCGCGTCATCCTCGCCGACGATCACAAGCTGCTTCGCCAGGGAGTGAAGGCGCTGCTGCGCAACGCCCCCGATATCGTCGTCGTCGGGGAAGCGACGTCGGGCACCGAGGCAGTGGCACTCGCCGAGCGTCAGCGACCGGACGTCGTCGTGATGGATCTCGACATGAGCGGCGGCGACGGCGCGAGCGCGACGCGGACGCTCGCGCGGGAGGCCCCTTCCATTCGCGTCCTGATCCTGACGATGTACGCCGAGGAGGAGCGGCTCCTTCCGCTGCTCTCGGACGGCGCGCGCGGCTACCTGGCGAAGAATACCGC
>Ga0070658_10003837_pt1 | contig 12316 bp, 7 predicted proteins | sample KBSC13metaG_FD_64664 | JGI IMG/M metagenome (GOLD analysis project Ga0070658, IMG submission 64664) | Corn rhizosphere microbial communities from Kellogg Biological Station, Michigan, USA - KBS C1-3 metaG | ecosystem: Host-associated > Plants > Roots > Rhizosphere > Soil ... | reverse complement strand
AGGCTCGGACGCGCTGGCGGCCAAGACACGCGCCACCCTGTCGGCCGACGGCAAGACCTGGAAGCTGAACGGCACCAAGCAATACATCACGAACGCCGGCTTCGCCGATCTGTTCACCGTGTTCGCCAAGGTCGACGGCGAGAAGTTCACCGGCTTCCTGGTCGAGCGCACGGCCAAGGGCCTGACCGTCGGCCCCGAGGAGCACAAGCTGGGCATCAGGGGCAGCTCGACCTGCCCCTTGATCCTGGAGGACTGCGAGATCCCGGTCGACGCGGTGCTGGGGCAGATCGGCCAGGGCCACAAGATCGCCTTCAACATCCTGAACATCGGGCGCTGGAAGCTGGGGGTGGGCGCCGTGGGCGCGGCCAAGTATTGCCTGGAGCTGGGCGTGCGCTACGCGCGCGATCGCAAGCAGTTCGGCAAGCCCATCGCCGAGTTCGATCTCATCCGCAAGAAGCTGGGTGACATCGCCACCAACATCTTCGTCACCGAGTCGATGGCGTTTCGCACCGCCGGCCTGCTGGACGCCCGCAGCCGCGCCATCGATCCCGCCGACCCGCAGGCGCAGAAGAAGGAGATCGACGCCATCGAGGAGCACGCCATCGAGGCGTCGATCCTGAAGGTGTTCGGGTCGGAGATGCTGCACGCCAGCGCCGACGAGACGCTGCAGATCTTCGGCGGCGCCGGCTACATCGAGGACTACCCCATCGAGCGGGTCAGCCGCGACGCGCGCATCAACCGCATCTTCGAGGGCACGAACGAGATCAACCGGCTGCTGGTCCCCGGGACGCTGCTGAAGCGGGCCATGCAGGGGCGCCTGGCGCTGATGGGCCTGGTCGGCCAGGTGCAGGCCGAGCTGGCGGACCCGACCAAGATCGATCGCACCATCCCCGCCGGGCCCCTGGGGCTGGAGCGGCAGAAGTGCGACTTCGCGAAGCGGGCCGTCGCCTACGCCGCGTCGCTGGGCGTGCAGAAGTACATGCAGGGCATCAGCGACAAGCAAGAGCTGCTGGGCGTGCTGGCCGACTGCCTGATCCACATCTTCGCGATGGACTCGGCCATCACCCGCACGCTGCAGCTGATCCGCGCCCAGGGCGAGGCGGCCAGCGCCATCCCCGTGGCCATGACCCAGCTATACGTGGCGCAGGCGCACGAGCAGGTGTTCGACGGCCTGCGCGAGATGCTGATGTGGATGTCGGTCGACGAGGAGTGGGGCCGCGAGGTGCGCGACGTGAACAGCTACTACGACCTCAGCCGCGTGAACACGTTCTCGTTGCGCCGCAAGATCGCCCTGCACACGATCGAGGCCGGCCAGTACAAGCTGTGAGCGGCGCCGTTCACGCGCCGTCGTGCCGCTGGCGCAGGGCGTCCCGCGTGTCGTCGTCGATGTCCCCGCTGACGGCCAGCTTCTCGTCGCCCTGAAAGCGCGCCACCGCCAGCGACAGGTCGTCGTTCTGGGCGCCGTCGACCGGGCCGTTGTAGTAGCCCAGGTTCGCCAGCCGCGATTGCACGCCCGACAGCTCGTCGACGGGATCCAGCGCGCCCAGCTGCAGGTCCCATCCGAACAGCCCTGCTTGCGCCTTCTCGTTGCCGCTGGTGGCCGGCCACAGCTCGATCCGCCCCGTCGCCGCGTCGGGTGGAATGGGATGCTCGATGGGGGCGCTGCCGTCGGTCCGCCCGCTGAACGTCCTGTCGCCGACGACCAGGCGATAGAAGTGGGAGGTCATCACCTCGGCCTGCAGGGACAGGCTGGCCTTGGGCCGCTTCACCACGAAGCCGTGCACCTTCCCCGTGGCCAGGGTGAAGGTGGGCGCGTTCACGTCCGGGATGACCAGCACGTCGCCCGGGTAGATCAGGTTGGGATTGGGACGCAGCTTCTTGAAGTCGGCGTTCGCCGGATCGTCGTAGATCGTCCGGAAGTCGGGGAACCCGTAGCTCTTCGCGATGCTGCTCAGGCACTCGCCCTGTGTGACCACATGTTGCGTCGGCATCGGCTCCCTCGGCAGACGGCGTCGATGGTAGCATCGCCGCCGGTACCGCGATGGGCGAGACGGCGTACTCGATTCAGATCACGTTCGAGAGCATCCTGATTCACGGCACGGGTGACGGCGCTGAGGCGGGCGACGTCTACCTGCTGGCCGCAGTGGGCGGAAAGCGACGCGGGCGCAGTCCAACCTTCAGCGCCGCTCCCAACAGCAGCATCGATCTTTCGGGCAGCGGCCTAACCTGGCAGCTTCGGGTGCTGGGCTCGCCGGCGGCGATCCCCATCGAAGTGCAGGCCTGGGACCACGACAGCCTGTCGCCCGACGATCCGCTGGGCACGCTGTCCACCTCGGTGGGCCCGCCCTGGTCGGCGACGCAGGTGAAGCAGACGGCCACCGGCTCGAACTTCGACCTGACGTTCTCCATCGACGTGATGGCCATCGCCGTCAGCGGACCGTCGGTGGCGCTGGTGGGACGGCAGGCGCCGGGGACCAAGCACAGGAACACCCTGAAGGCGCCCAACGTGGCCGTGGCGACGTTCACCCAGATCCTGGGACTGTACAAGCCAGGCGTCGACGATCGCGCCTCGCCCGCGCCTGGAACGACGCGCGGCGCGGGCTACCTGGCCGGTTACGCCAGCGACGACGATCGCGGCCGCGTGTTCCGCAACCGGCTGCCTGACGGCGCGTGGAAGCGCGACACGCAGTACATCGACATCACCGCGGTGGTGCAGCCGGCCACCGTGCGCCTGCCCGCGAACGCGAAGATGGTCTGGTCGTTCGAGGATCCCGACGATCCCAGCAACGAAGGGCCCGACGTCCACCACGAGGCAGGCCGGCTGCTGGATCCCAACGACTACGGCGGCGCCGCCAAGACCGGGGCCGCCGGCGGGGACAACGACCCCAGCGGCAAGACGAAGACGGCTCCCCACTTCGCCCAGCTGGAGGCGAAGTATGCGCTGTCGGGGAACGAGACCACCATCGACGCGGCCACGCGCACCACGCGTGTGCGCTTCCACGTCAGCGACATCGCCGGCGACAACTTTCGCGTCAAGGCCGAAGTGAAGACCGACCCGATGCTGGACGGCACGCTGCCGGCCGAGACCGGCGTGTTCACGGTGTGGGATCGCATCGATCTCGAGTACGTGAAGATGGCGTCGGCCGCCGAGCTACCCGTCGACCAGATCGCCGCCCACTACGACATGGCCTGCGCCCAGGTCGACGTCTCGCTGAAGCGAGAGGTGCACGGGAGGGCCGACCGGCACGTGATGGGTCGCAATGACTCCACCGCTCGCACGACGTGCAATCGCTATTGCACAAAGGCCTTGGGGGAGTTCACGAAGGAGGGACAGGGGGGCTGGTTCTTCATCTTGGCGGCGAATCGGCTCGTTCCGGCCGTGACGGCGACGGTCCTCTGGGAGGGCGACGCAGAGTCGGAGGAGACGTTCGTGCGGTTACCGCCCGGAATCAAGATCCACAATCCGGGAGTCATCCGGGTCTTCAACCCTGCCAAGTCGGCCGGACTTCCATCGCCGAAGCCCAACGATCGATCCGTGCACATCAAGTTCAAGGCAGAGAAGCAGGTTGGACGCAGCCTTTTCTTCGAGGCGCACGACTTTCACCGCCCTGAAGATCCGGACAGCTCCTTTCTCGACGCAAATCTCGGCGACTACGGAATGTCGGCGGGTACCACCGTTCAGATCCAGGTCCTCAGTGAAGGGGAGGGGGCGATGGTGACGGCGGGGATCAGCCCGGGCGGTCGGACGGTCGGCAGCAAGACGTTTTTCGGGGGACGCCTGATCGTCTTCACACAGTCGATGCCAGCCAGCGACTACATCCGCGTGCTCTGTCATGAGCTGTGCCACGCGTTCGACAACGCACATAAGTGCGGCAACTGGGACTGGCGCAGCCAGGTAGACCGGACGAGCTGCTGCATGAACTACTGGTTCCAGTTCGTTCTCGACAACAGCGCGCCACGTAAGCCGATACCGTGGACGCAGGACCGGACCAGCGCCGACCTCTGCGGCCCTCACATACGTCGAATGCGTGATTATCACCTCCAAGACAATCCCGGTCTCTCATGGCCTTGACCCGCAGGCAGATGATTCGTCGCGCGGCCGTGGCGGCGGCCGGCATTCTGGTGCGGCCTCGCACAGCGACGGCCGCCGTGGTGGCCCCTGCCTCCGGCAAATCTAAAGGAGCGAAGATGGAACCCGACCGTGAAACGCTGGAAGGGGTGATGAAGGTCGAGCTGGTCGCGGCGCCTGTCTATTTCATCGGATTGCCTATCATCGTCTCGGTCACCTGGAACAACGCCACCACCGACACGACGCTATTTCGGGTTCCCGATCTGAATCTCGCGTTTTATCAGGGAGGTCGCATCAGCGTCGCTCTCACTCCCAAGGACGGAGAGGGGGTGCCGCTGGACAGTGGCTTCGCGCGTGGCGAGGAAGAGGAGCAGGGCCTCACGCTCGAGCCCGGTACAAAGCGTCGCATGGTCTGTGACTTAACGAACATGGGGGTGGTCTTTCACCCGGGCCAGTACGACCTGACGTTGACCCTGCTCCGCCCCGGCGTGTATCGCTCGAACACGGTCCCTATCAACCTGATGCCGCTGAGCTCTGCAGACCGAAAGGAAGCCAATCGGTTGCTCCACATGGGTGGCGAGACCGGCCTGGACACCGGCGCCTGGCGGTATTTTCTGGAAAGCAACTCCGGAGCGGTGAAGGTGGCGCCGACATTCGGCGCGGCATCGCGGCAGCAACTGGCTCTGCACCTGTTTCTTCAACGTGCGATGTGGACTCCTGGCGGTGTCGCCCATGTCAATCCGGCGCCCCTGCACGCAATCCAGGGTCCTCACCTCGAGGCAGAGGTCGCGGCGCTGAAATATGAGATCATGCGTGCCCGGCGCGATCCGCACGCGCCTGCGGCACGGTCAGAGATGCTGGCGCGCTTTCCTGGCTTGCGACATCGCGCCGAATCCGCCGACGCCGGGGAGGGTCAATTGGCCGCTTATCGCTCGATCTGCGGAATAGAAAGTGACTTCCTGGGCCACGAAACGCCCCATCCTTACGGGCGGTAAGACGCCGTCACGGGCAGCCGACCTCGACGGTCGGCGTGCCCGCCGGCGGTGACAGCGTGAAGGCGTCGGGGGCGATCGGATCGTTGGCGGTGCGGTCCTTGAACCTGATCTCGACGCCGTCGTCGTAGGACGACGCCCCCTCGGCGTAGTGGATCAGCTGGGGCAGGGACACGACGCCGCGGCGGCCCGGCACGTCGACGAACTCCTCGAAGGCGACGCGCCAGATCGGCCTCTCCGCGCCGTCGACGGCCGTGACCCCGACCAGCAACGGCGCGCCCGTGTCGCGGTGGCGGAAGTGATAGCGCAGCTGGCCGGCGGCGCCGGGAATCACCAGCACGTCGGTGCCCGTGTCCCCGTCCCAGTCCACGCTGTCGTTCGCGGCGTCGCCGTCGGGCAGCTTCGCGTCGCCCAGGAAGATGGCCGCCACCTCCGCCGGCGACAGCGGGATGCGGATCAGCGAGGCGATGTTGGCCGGGCAGGCGGGACCGCGGCGCAGCTCGTTCTTGCGCACGTCCAGCAAGCCGAAGCGCTGCCCGTCGGTCGCCAGGATGGCGACGGTCCCCTGCAGGCTGACCTCCGCCTCCAGGCGCAGCCGCCCGACGCGTTCGACCAGCACCAGCACGGTGGCGCGGATGCGATCGCCGCCCAGCCAGCTGGTGGCGCGGGCGGATCCGTTGATGCTGGTGACCGCCGCCTGCCGCGCCACCAGCATCTGGCGTAGCTCGGCGGGCGCGGGCGGCGGGTAGGCGCGCTCGATCCGGCCGTGACGGGGGCACGCGCCCCCCAGCAAGGGCAGGGTCAGCAACGCGAGCAGGGCGGCCAGGGACGGTCGCGCCCGCGGACGCTGCCCCCGCGCGTGCCCGGCCCCCATCATGGCGTGCCCACCGCAGGCGCCAGCTTGCGCAGCCGGGCCTGGATGTCGCGGGCGACTCGCTCGTCCGGATCGTGCTCCAGCGCGCGCCGGAACGTGGCGGCGGCGCGTTCGTTCTGATTCTGGCGCGCGTACAGCTCGGCCAGGTGTGCCAGGATCTCCGGGTCACCGGGCTCCAGGCGATCGCCCTGGGTCAGGAAGGTGGCCGCGTGGGAGAGATCGCCCTGCCGCAGATAGGCCCAGCCCAGGCTGTCGACGATCCCGCCGGCGCCCGGGTCCAGCACCATGGCCACCTGCAGCTGTCGCACGGCCAGCTTCAGATCGCCGCCGTGATCGGCGGCGATGAACCCGACGAAGTTCAACGCCTCGACGTTGCGGGGATCGTTCTTCAGGATCTTGCCCCCCTCCGCCAGCGCCGCGCGCCATTCACCGCGCCGCTCGTCGATGGCGGCGCGCACCAGAAGCAAGCGTGGGTCGTCGGCGTGGGCCTGCAGCGCCAGATCCAGGCCCCGCAGCGCGCGCACCGGATCGCCGCGCTTCTCGTCCAGCAGCGCGCGCGCCACGATCAGGTCGGACATCCAGCCCCGCGGTCGCCCCTCGGCGCCCCCATCGGCCGTCGCCTTTGCAGCGGGACCCTTGCCATCACCGGCGGCACCGCCTGCGCCGCCGTCCCCCGGCGCGCTGGCAGCCTCGGCGGTGGCCGTCGCGGTCGCCTCGTCCAGCGCCCGTTCGGCCTGTTCCAGCTGGCGCGCCCCGCCGACATGGCGCAGGGCCTCGGCCGCGCGCAGCCGCGACTCGACGAAGTCGGGATCGCCCTTCGGCACCTTCAGCAGGCGCGCCGCCGCCCCGGCGTAGTCCTTGGCGTCGGCCAGCGCGCCCCCCACCAGCAGCGCCACGTGGCCAGCCGGCACGCCCCGCTCCAGCGCGCGCTCGGCGGCCGCGCGCGCCCGTTCGGGGCGGCCCGCCGCCCGCTCGATGCGAACGATCGCGTCGACGGTGCTGTCGTCGATCACGTCCGGCGTCAGGCGGTCCGCCTCCTCGTTTGCGGCCGCCCGATCGCCGCTGGCCACCAGCCACTTCAGGTACATCTCGCCCACGTCCAGCGAGCCCTCGGCTCGCTCCAGCGCGTCGCGGAACACGGCCTTCGCCTCGGCGGCGCGGCCCATCGCCACCTGCAGCGCCGCCAGCACGAGCCGGGCATCGATCTGTTCCGGCTCCAGCGCCAGCGCCTCCTTCAGCGCGGTCTCGGCCTCGTCCAGGCGCCCCTCCGCCCACGCCATGGCCCCCAGCTGGACGCGCGCCCGCACGCTGTCGCGGTCGGTGTCCGCCAGCACGCGGATCGTGGCGTGGGCCGCCGGCAACTCCAGCGCCGCCAGCTGCGCGCTGGCCAGCGCCAGGTGGGTCGACTCGATCTCTTCCATGTCGCCGTCCGAGAGCGCCAGCGCGGCCGCCTCCCCGTAGCGGGCCAGCGCCGTGCGGTCGTCGTGGCGGGCCTCGGCGACGTGGGCCGCCGCCGCATAGCCGGGCACGGTGGGCTCCAGCGCCAGCGACCGCTCCACCTCCTCGGCCGCGTCGTCCAGCTCGCCCAGTTGCAGCAGCACGTCCGCCAGCTGGGCCCGCACCTCTGGCGCCTGGTCGTCCAGGGCCAGCACGCGCCGCAGCTCGCGCGCCGCCTCTTCCCAGTTCTGATCTTCCTCGTACAGCTGCGCGCGCGCGTAGTGCGCGTAGGCGTCGGGGCCGATGGCGCGGCTGATGACCACCTGACCGTTGACGATCTTGCTGACCGGCGGCGGCGCGGAAGCGCACCCGAGCACGCCCAGGGCGCCGCAAGCGGCCAGCAGCAGGCGCCGGACTTTCAAAGCGGGATGTTTCCGTGCTTCTTGGGGGGGTTCTGGTCGCGCTTGTTCGCCAGCAGCGCCAGGCCCCCACACAGCCGGGCCCGGGTGTCGCGCGGTCGGATCACCTCGTCGACGTAGCCCAGCTCGGCGGCGACGTAAGGGCTGGCGAACTTCTGGCGGTACTCGGCCGCGTAGCGGGCGCGCGCCGCCGCTGGATCGGCTGCCTGCCCCAGCTCCTCGCGAAACACGATGTTGACGGCGCCCTCCGGTCCCATCACGGCGATCTCGGCCGTCGGGTAGGCGAAGTTCAGATCGCCCCGGATGTGCTTGGACGACATCACGTCGTAGGCCCCGCCGTACGCCTTGCGGGTGATGACGGTCAGCTTGGGCACCGTCGCCTCGGCGTAGGCGTACAGCAGCTTCGCGCCGTGCTTGATGATGCCGCCGAACTCCTGGGCCGTGCCGGGCAGGAAGCCGGGCACGTCGACGAAGGTGACGACGGGGATGTTGAAGCAGTCGCAGAAGCGAACGAAGCGCGCCGCCTTCAGCGACGCGGCGATGTCCAGGCACCCCGCCAGGTGCAGGGGCTGGTTGGCCACGATGCCCACGGGGCGTCCGTCCAGGCGCGCGAGCGCCACCACGATGTTGGGCGCGTGCTCGGGCTGGATCTCGAACAGGTAGCCGTCGTCGACGATCCGCCGCAGCAGATCTTTCATGTCGTACGACCTGGACGACTCGGCCGGGATCAGCGCGTCCAGCGCGCCGTCGGCCGCCGGTGCCTTGGCCTGGGGCGCCCGGCGTGGCGGATCTTCGCGGTTGTTCTGGGGCAGGAACGTCAGCAGCTCGCGCAGCGCCTGCAGGCAGGCGTCCTCGTCGCTGAACGCCCGGTGGGCCACGCCCGAGCGGGCCGCGTGCGTGTGCGCACCGCCCAGCTCCTCCTTCGTCACCTCCTCGTGGGTGACGGCGCGGATGACGTCGGGTCCGGTGATGAACATGTGGCTGGTCGACTCGACCATGAAGATGAAGTCGGTGATGGCCGGCGAGTACACGGCGCCGCCCGCGCACGGCCCCAGCACCGCCGAGAGCTGCGGCACCACGCCCGACGCCAGCGTGTTGCGCAGGAAGATGTCGGCGTAGCCGGCCAGCGAGGTCACGCCCTCCTGGATGCGGGCACCGCCCGAGTCGTTGAGCCCGATGATCGGCGCGCCCACCTTCATGGCCAGGTCCATCACCTTGCAGATCTTCCCCGCGTAGGCCTCGGACAGCGACCCGCCGAACACGGTGAAGTCCTGCGCGAACAGGAACACGGGGCGGCCGTGGATGCGGGCGTGACCCGTCACCACGCCGTCGCCCGGGATCTTCTGCTCCGCCATGCCGAAGTCGGTCGAGCGGTGGGTGACCAGCTTGTCCAGCTCGACGAAGCTGTCCGGATCGCACAACCGGGCGATACGCTCGCGCGCCGTCAGCTTGCCGGCCTGGTGCTGCTTGTCGACGCGCGCCGGACCGCCGCCGGCCAGCGCGCGGCGTTCGCGCTCGGCCAGCGCCGCGAACGGCTCGGCGTCCGGCTTCACGGACCCGGGCAAGGAAACCGTCGGCTCACTCATGCTGGCTTCATACCCCAAAGGCCGCGCCGGCGGTGCCGCGTCATTTGCCCCAGCCCGGGCCCGCCCACTCCGGTGGCGGCGCCTCGATGGTCACTGGTTTCGCGGTCAGCGGGTGCGTGAACGAGACCGCCGCCGCGTGCAGGTGCAGGCGCGGTACGGCAGTGCCGGGAATGGTGTCGCCGCCCGCGCCGCGCGCGCCGAAGCGCGGATCGTAGCGGTCGTCGCCGACGATGGGGTATCCGGCCGCCGCCAGGTGCGCGCGCACCTGATGCGCCCGCCCCGCATGAAGACGCGCCTCCAGCAGCGAGGTCTCCCCGCGCCGGAACAGCACGCTCCAGCGCGTCTCGGCCGGCAGTGGATTCCGCCCCCCGTCCAGTTGAACTCTGGCGCCGCGACGGCCGGTGCGGCCGATGGCGGCGGTGCTCTGACCGTCCTCGGGCGGATGGCCCCACACCTCGGCCAGGTAGCGCTTCTGGCAATCGGCGGCGCGCAGGGCGGCGCGCAAGGCCAGCCAGGCGGCCCGATCGCGCGCCGCCAGCAGCACGCCGCTGGTCCCCGTGTCCAGCCGATGGCCCAGCCCACCTTCGCGCGGATCCTCCGACGCGGCCGCGCACTCGGGGTACCGGGCGGCGATCGCGTTCGCCGCCGTGCCCCGCTCGCCGGCACGCAGCGGGTGTGATGGCATACCGGCCGGCTTGTCGATCGCGATCAGCGACGCGTCCTGATACAGAAACGACACCGGCGCCGTGGGGTCCGGCAGCAGGCCGGCTGCCAGGGCCTCGATCGACACGCGCACCCCCGCGGGCAACGTGGCGCCCTTGCGCCGGCGCTGGCCGTCGACGCGGACGCAGCCCGCCTCGATGCGCCGGCGCGCTTCGCCGACGCTGACGCCCAGGCGGCGGCTCACGAACGCGTCCAGGCGCGCCCCCGCCTCCTCGGGCGCGACCTGATGGTCGCCGTCGGCGCCGCTCACTTCTTCTTCGCGGCCTGCTTGCTGGCGACGCCGGGCTTGCCCTCGGGGCGGCCGGATTTGCCCTCCGCCCTCGCCTCCGATTTGCCCTCGCCCTTGTCGGCGCGGCGGATCGCCTTGCCCTCGTCCTTCGTGCGCGCCTCGAAGGGGGGCGGCGTGGTGGCGCGGGCCGTTGCCTTCGCCTTGCCGTCCTCCCGTCTCTTCGACGCGCTCGCCTCGAACGCGGGTGGCGCGGTGGCACGCAGCGCCACCTCCTTGGCCGGCTTCCCCGACGCTGCTTTGCCCGCGGCCCGATCGGCCTTGCCCGCGGGTGGCGCCGCCCCGCGCGTCACGGCGCTGATTCCACGATCGCGGCGGGCCGACCCCGCCATGCCCTGTGCCACGTCGCGCGGCGGCTCGCCCAGCGGCGCGTACACCACCACCTTCTGTCCGTCGCGCAGCTCGGTGTTGTACGAGAAGCGGTTGATGCGCGCCAGATCGCCCACCGTCAGCCCGTAGCGCCGCCCCAGCTTGGCCAGCGTGTCGCCCGACTTCGTCTCCACCACCAGCCGCCGTTTTCCGCGGCGCGCCGCCTCCAGCTCGAGGAACTCGTCCGAACCCAGCGTCACCACCTTCACGCGCGCGGCGTCCAGCAGCACGATGGCGGTGGGATCGAAGTCCTTCCGCACGAACACCTGCAGCACCATCTTCGCGTGCAGCTTCGCGTCCGGATCCAGGTTGTTCCACTCGATCAGATCGTCGGTGCGCACACCCAGCGCGTCCGCGATGCCGTCCAGCGTGTCCCCCTCGCGCGTCTGATAAAACACGCGCTCGCGGCCCTCGTAATTGAAGACCCGATCCGGCACCGCCACCAGGATCTCGTCGTCGTCGCTGGCCGCGGCCGCCCCCTCACCGCCGGGGGAAGCGGCGGCCAGGCGGGCCGACGCGTCGGCCACGTCACGCTGGGCGGCCGCCTTGTCGCCCTTCTTGTGGGGAACCACGATGGCGATGCCCGCGTGCAGCTCGCTCGAGTCCTTCACGCCGTTCAGGCGGCGCAGCTCGCGCGCCGTCGTGCCGTGCGCGCGCGCCACGTCGTCCAGCCCCTCGCCGAAGCGCAACGTCACCGTCTCCAGCCGGTCGACGGCGCCACGCGAGCGCTCGAACGCCTCCGCGAAGGCGGGCGTCGTCCCCACCGGGATGCGCACCGCGACGGCGCCGCGGTCGGGCGGGGTGCGATCGCGCGCGATCTGTGGGTTCAGGGCCTGCAACACCTCGGGCTTCGTCCTGGCGGCGCGCGCCACGGTGGCCAGCGTCGTCCCCGCCGGAACCTCGACGGTCTCGTAGGCGAACGGCGGATCGGGCACGACGTCGCTGAACCCGAACGCCTCCAGGTTGTGGCCCACGATGGCGGCCGCCATGATCTTCGGGACGTACAGGCTCGACTCCCAGGGCAGGCCCGCCTCGTGGCGGCACAGCTCCCAGTAGTCGTTCGTGTTGTAGCGGGTGATCGACTTCAGCACCGCGCCGTAGCCGGCGTTGTACGCCGCGAAGACCAGCGGCCACGAGTTGAACCGCACGTACAGATCCTTCAGGTAGCGCGCCGCCGCCTCCGCCGACTTCTCGGGATCGCGGCGGGCGTCGATCCAGTAGCCGACCTCCAGTCCGTATGCGCGGGCGGCGCCGGGCATGAACTGCCACACCCCGCCGGCGCCCACGCGCGACCGGGCGCCCGTATCGAACCCGCTCTCGACCATGGCCACGTACAGCAGATCCTTCGGCAGGCCCTCGCGCGCCAGCGCCACCTCGATCAACGATCGGTAACGGCCGGCGCGGCGCAGCCAGTTGGTCATCACGGCACGTCCGCGGGTGTCGTTCTTGAAGTAGTCCAGATAGCGCAGCACCTGCGGATCCCAGCGCACCGGCAGCTCGGGCAGCTTCAGCCCGCGCAGCCACTCCGAATCCGGCGGCGCGCCGCTCCGCTCGCGGGCGG
>Ga0070658_10003834_pt1 | contig 12321 bp, 13 predicted proteins | sample KBSC13metaG_FD_64664 | JGI IMG/M metagenome (GOLD analysis project Ga0070658, IMG submission 64664) | Corn rhizosphere microbial communities from Kellogg Biological Station, Michigan, USA - KBS C1-3 metaG | ecosystem: Host-associated > Plants > Roots > Rhizosphere > Soil ... | reverse complement strand
AGGACCAAGGACCGCCCGGCGCACAGCGACGCCGTGACGGGCGAGGTCGTCACGGTCGACCGCGGGCGCTACCGGGTCCGGGTCGAGGGGACCATCGTCACCGCCGTACGTGCCCGCGAGCTCGGCCGGCGGGCCGTCGTCGTCGGAGACCGGGTGGCCCTGGTCGGTGACGTGACGGGAAGGACGGACACGCTCGCGCGCGTGGTCCGGTTCGAGCCGCGCACGTCACTGCTGCGCCGCTCCCCCGACGACACCGACCCGATGGAGCGGGCCGTCGTCGCGAACGCCGAGATCCTCGTGGTCGTCACCGCCCTCGCGGACCCCGAGCCCCGCCAGCGGCTGGTCGACCGGTGCCTGGTCGCCGCCTACGACGGAGGGCTGGTCCCGCTGCTGTGCCTCACCAAGTCCGACCTCGCCTCACCCGACGAGCTGCTGGCGCTCTACCGTCCCCTGGGCGTCGAGGCGGTCGTGACGAGCCGGTCCTCCGGGGTCGAGGAGCTGCGAGATCGCCTGCAGCACAAGCGATCGGTGCTGTTCGGGCAGTCCGGCGTCGGCAAGTCCACCCTCGTGAACCAGCTCGTGCCGGACGCGGGCCGGGCGGTCGGAGAGGTGACCGGCGTGGGCAAGGGGAGGCACACCTCGACGTCCGTGATCGCGCTGGAGCTGCCCGGCGGCGGCACCGTCATCGACACCCCCGGCGTCCGCTCCTTCGGGCTCGGCCACGTGACCCCAGCGGGCGTGCTCCGGGCGTTCCCCGACCTGGCCCCCTGGGCCGAGGAGTGCGAGGTCGGCTGCGACCACGTCGGGGGCTCCTGCGGCCTCGATGCCCATGTGGCCGCCGGCGAGATCAGTGCCGAGCGCTTGACGTCGCTGCGTCGCCTCCTGCTGCTGAAGGACGACGCCGCGGAGGACTGATCTCGTCGGGCATTCATGACCGGAGTGGGCGCAGCCGATAAGGAGGTGTGCGCACGATGTCGGCTCCCGGTACCCCGGTCCCCCCGGAGGTGCTCTTCTGGGACGCCCCCGTGCCCTTGCACGGCGAGTCCCTGGCCCCCACCGACGACACGCACGCGCGGGGGTTCCTGCTGCGGCTGCACGCCGACCCGGCCTGCCGCGTCCGGCTCTCGCCGGACACCGCGCTGGTGGCCAAGCGCTACGAGGAGGTGCGCGCAGAGGTGCTCTGCATGGCCTGCGCGCTCGCGCTCGTCCCGGCGTCGCAGAGCTCCGTCGCCCGGCGCCTTCGCGAGGCCGAGCGGACCCTGCTCGGCCTGCGTGACCACGTCGACGACGAGCCCATGCCCCGGGAGATCGTGCACTGCATCGCGCTGCGCTACGAGGCCTCGACCGCCACGAGCGTGCACCCGGAGGTCCCCGAGCTGGCCGCCCTGGTCGCCGAGCTGGCCACCGGCACCGCCGAGGCCCTGCGCGACGCGCTGGAGGCCTACCACACGCGCCGAAGCGCCGCGTCAGGGCAGCGCTGACAGCAGCCAGAACATCAAGGCCGTCAGCGACAGGCCGTCCTGCACCGCGCCGCTGAGCACCAGCTCGCGCACCCGTTCGACCGGCACCCACTCGACCTTCGAGGACTCCGACGGGTCGCTGGGATCGTCGACGTAGGTCGCCCCGTCAGCGACGAACAGCTCGAAGCGCATGTCGGAGATGCCGTTGGTCGGGTGGTAGCCGACCAACCGACGCAGCGGGCCGGGCTGCCAGCCGGTCTCCTCCAGCACCTCGCGGGCGGCCGCCTCCTCGAGGCTCTCGCCCTCCTCGACCCGGCCGGCCGGCACCTCCCAGCCCCAGGTGCCCGTGATGAAGCGGTGCCGGTAGAGGAGCAGCACGCCCTCGTCACCGACCACGACCGTCCCTGCTGCCGGGAGCTTGCGGCGGATGACGTGGTGGTCGAAGCGGGCCCCGCCGGGCACCTCGACGTCAGCGAGGTGGAGCGAGACCCAGGGCGAGTCGTAGATGACCCGCTCGCCGTGCTCGGTCCACTTCACGCGACCGACGCTAGACCCGTCAGTCGGCGAGCGCGATCACCTGCTCGACCTGGTCCTTCCGCATCGCCAGGTCGCGCTTCTCCTCGTCCATGAGCTCGGCCGTGCGCTCGTCGTTGGCCATGAGCAGGTCGAGGTCCACGTCGGCCATGTCGAGCACGCCCATGTCGTCGTAGGCCTGCTGGACCTTGTCCGACCACAGGCCGATGTCCTTCACGCACGGGACGATCCGCTGGAAGAGCAGGGACTGGTACATCTTGAAGTACGGGGAATTGTCGACCGCGGCGAGACAGGTGTCGACGTCGAGCCCCATGTTCTCCCAGACCTCCTGCTGGCGGAACCGCGAGCGCATCAGGTAGCAGCCCTCGATGACGAACTGCTCGCGCTCGGCCAGCTCCGCCGAGGACAGCTCCTTGTAGTAGTCGCGCAGCGCGATGCGACCGAACGCCACGTGCCGCGCCTCGTCCTGCATCACGTAGGCGAGGATCTGCTTGGGCAGCGCCTTGGTGGTCATGTCACGCAGCAGCCCGAAGGCGGCCAGCGCGAGGCCCTCGATCAGGACCTGCATGCCGAGGTAGGGCATGTCCCAGCGGCTGTCGGTCAGCGTGTCGTCGAGCAGCGCCTTGAGGTGGGTGTTGATCGGGTAGAGCAGCCCGACCTTCTCCTGCAGGAAGCGGGCGTAGGTCTCCGCGTGCCGCGCCTCGTCCATCGTCTGCGTCGCCGCGTAGAACTTCGAGTCGAGGTCGGGTACCGACTCGACGATGCGGGCGGAGCAGATCATGGCGCCCTGCTCGCCGTGCAGGAACTGGCTGAACTGCCAGGAGGCCAGGTGCAGGCCGAGCTCGTTGGTCGCCTTCTCGTCGTTGGCGAAGTGCTTGTCCCACAGGTCGGTGCCGTAGATGGAGATGGCCTCCTGCGGCATGCCGAGCAGGTCGTAGCGGTCGACCTCCTCGGACCAGTCGATGCGGTGCACCTGGTCCCACTGCTTGTCCTTGCCCTTCTGGTACAGGTTCAGCAGCTGGTCGCGCTGGTCGTCGTACTCCCAGGTGAAGCGGGCGGCGCCGGCCGCCTCGACGTCCCAGGTCTGCATCTCGACCGGGACGGTGTACAGCTCGTGCGTGCTCATGGCGCTCCTAGGAGTGATTCGACCAGCAGTGCGATGTCGGCGGCGATCTCCTCCGGGCGTCCGCCCGGCAGGAGCAGGTGGCTGAACTGCAGCCTGGTCACGGTGTCGGCGGCGAGCCGCACCCGGTCGGCCGGGATCTCCGGCCAGTGGGAGGACAGGTGCTCGGCACAGTGCTCCCGCGCGGCCTGCTGGAGGTGCTCGGCGCGGGTCGTGATGAAGGGCAGCAGGCCCCCGCCCCCATCAGAACCGTCGTCGGTGAGCACCGCCTTCAGCAGCGGGTTGCGGGCCGCCTCCTCGAGCGTCCACTGCGTGCCGGCGGCGACGGCCTCTGCAGGCGAGCCCTCGTGCCCGACGACGGCGGCCTCGGCCCCGGCGATCCAGCGGGCGGCCTCGCGCAGCGCGACCGCCTCGCCGAGCGCGTCCTTGGAGCCGAACTCGTAGTAGAGCGTCTGGCGCGAGACGCCCGCCGCGCGGGCGACGTCGATCATCCGGACCCGGTCCCAGTCGCCCGCGAGGGCAGCGTCGTAGGCCGCGTCGAGCAGCGCGTCCCGGGTCGTGACCACGGTCACACTCTTTGACACGAATGCGGGTCGTGTCAAGACACCGGGTGGCTGCCTGTCAGGCGAGCGGAGCGACGAGCAGCATCTCGAGCCCGGAGGTCCCGGCCGGGAACGAGCGACGCGCGACCGGCGTCGGTGCCGTCTCGTACTCCGCCAGGAACTGCTGGCAGCAGCCCCCCGGGCCCTTGCCCGGGTCCTCCGGCGGGTCGCTGTCGCGGTACCCGTCCTGCGGGTTGGCGTAGTTCGGGTACGGGATCACGTGCTTGCTGCCCATGCCGAAGCACTGGTTGTCCCGGACCTCCTTGTACTTCGGCTCCGTCGTCGGGTCGTACCCGCCGTTGCGGTCCTTGACGGCCTCGACGGTGATGTGCAGGCCGCCCTGGAGGCCGCCCTCCGTGCGCTCGACCTCCACCTGCTGGACGACGATCGAGTGCAGCGTGCAGGTGTAGATCGGTGCGTACTTCGCGTAGAGGTCCAGCACGGGGCGGCTCGAGCTGGCGAGGTCGTCGAAGTGCTTCTCGTTCTGCGCCGTGATCGCCTGCGCCGTCGCGGCGAACTGCTGGGTGCTCGTGAGGAAGGCGTCGAGCTGGGTCCGCTGGTCGACGAGGGAACGGCTGGAGTAGGCGAGGTTGTCGAGCGTGCGCAGCAGCGCCGGCGCGGCGTCGGCGTAGGTGTTCGTGAGGTCGGCCAGCCCCTGCATGTCCTGCTGGAGCGTCGGGAGGGAGGGGTTGAGGGCCTTGAGGTAGGCGGCCTGCTTGACCCACGAGGAGCCCAGCTTCTCGCCACGGTTGCGGATCGCCGTCGCGAGCGCGTCGAGGGTGGTCGACAGCTCCTGCGGCTTGAGCGCCCGCAGCAGCGGCAAGAGGTCGTTGAGCGCCGTCTCGGTCTCGCGCGCGGTGGTCGAGTCGTCCTGGCTGATGACGTCGCCACTGCGCAGGTGGTCGCCGCCGGTGCCCAGCTCGGGCGCGATGAGGTCCACCTCCTTCTCGCCGAAGAGGGTCTTGGGCAGCAGCTGCGCCTTGACCTCCCGCGGGATCAGCTTCGCCTTGCCGGGGTCCAGTGCCAGCGAGAGGGTGGCGCGCGTGCCGTTGGCGCGGATCTTGCGCACCTCGCCGACGACGACGCCCCGCACCTTGACGTCGGCGTGGACCGAGAGCTGGTTGCCGATCCGGTCGGTCTGCAGCGCGACGTCGACGGTGGGCGTGAAGTCCTTGTTGTACAAGGCGACCGAGAGGGAGACGAGCAGCGCGAGCACCCCGAGGAACGCCACACCGGACACGCGCTGCATCGCCAGCGCGCGTCCCTTGCGCAAGGGGGGTGTCACGAAGCTCCTTGGATCATGCGGGGAGGAGTGCCCGAAACGTACCCGTGCCCCTGACCGCACGCCAGGCACCTCTAGGTTCACTCCATGACGCTGCTGAAGGTCCTCGACCTCCTCGGCGTCTTCGTCTTCGCGGTGTCCGGCGCCGCCCTCGCCGTCGAGAAGCGGCTCGACCTGTTCGGCGTCGTCGTGCTCTCGGTGGTGACCGCTCTGGGCGGGGGCCTGCTGCGCGACGTTCTCCTCGGCGAAACACCGCCCGTGGCGCTGCGCGAGTCGCGCTACCTCGTGGTCGCCCTGATCGCGGGGCTGGTCGTGTTCCTCAGCAGCACCGGCGTGCACCGGGTCGCGCGGCTCGTGCTCGTCTTCGACGCTGCCGGGCTCGGCCTGTTCGTCGCCACGGGGACGGCGAAGGCGCTGCACGCGGGGCTCGGCGCGGTGCCTGCCGTCACGCTCGGCTGCCTCACCGGCATCGGTGGCGGCATCCTGCGCGACGTGCTCGTCGCCGAGGTCCCGGTCGTCCTGCGCCGCGAGCTCTACGCCGTGCCCGCCATCCTCGGCGCAGCGGTCGTCACCACCGGCGACCGGCTGTCGGCGGACGCATCCGTCACCGCCGCGCTCGCCGCGGTCGTCGTCTTCGTCGTGCGGGTGCTCGCCGTCTGGCGCGACTGGCACTTCCCCGTCGCGAGAGGCTGATCCGGTGCCGAGGCTGCTGGTCGTCCACCACTCGCCCTCCCCTGCCTGTCGCGCCATGCACGAGGCTGCGCTGGACGGGCTGCACCAGGAGGGCCTCGAGGAGGTGGAGGTCGTCGTCCGCAACGCGTTGACGTGCTCGCCCGTCGAGGCTCTGGAGGCCGACGGCTACCTGTTCGGCACGCCGGCCAACCTGGGCTACATGAGCGGGGCACTGAAGCACTTCTTCGACCAGCTCTACTACGTCGGGCTCGACGCGACGCGCGGCCGGCCCTACGGCCTGTGGGTGCACGGCGACAACGACGCGACCGGCTGCGTGCGATCGGTCGACAAGGTCGCCGACGCCCTGCAGTGGCGCAAGGTCGCCGAGCCGGTGACCGTGACGGGCTCACCGGACGCTGCCGCCCGCCAGGCGCTGAGCGACCTGGCGGCGACGGTCGCGGTGAGCTGTCAGCCGTAGACGAGCCGCGTGACCCACTCGGCGACGAGCGCCGGCTTGGTCTCGCCCTCGATCTCGACCGTGATCGCGCGCGTGACGTGCAGCGTGTTGGCGTCCTTCTGCTCCACGTTCGCGACCGTCGACAGGGCCCGGATGCGGGAGCCGACCTTGACCGGGTTGACGAAGCGGACCTTCTCGAAGCCGTAGTTGACGCCCATGACGATGCCCTCGAGCGCCTTCGGGTCCTGCGGGACCGACGCGAGCAGGTGGGTGAGCATCGACAGCGTCAGGAACCCGTGCGCGATCGGGACGCCCCACGGCGAGAGCTGGGCGGACAGATCGGGATCGACGTGGATGAACTGCCGGTCCTCGGTGACCTCGGCGAACGCGTTGATGCGCTCCTGGTCGACGACGAACCACTCCCCCTCGCCCTCGGCGTTGCCGATGCTCTTGGACAGGACAGCGAAGGCGTTCTCAGCGTTGGTCATGGCCCACGTCCTACCAGAACGGCGGCGCCCTGGTCCTTTCGGACCATCTCTTCCGCGGGCGCTGAAGACCCCCGCCCGACCTGCCGACAGGCGGGTGTGGCGACCAGCTCGCCCTATCCGCGCTGCGCGGGGGGCACGACCCTGCGCGAGGCCTGCGCAGGGCTGGTCGACGACCTGCACGCGCGCTGGGACCTGCCGTCGGTCTACCTGCTCGTCGAGGGACGGTTGCGCTGCCAGGCGTCCCGTGGGTACTTCCAGGTGTCCGACGGCTTCACCCCGTCGACCGGTGTCATCGGCCGTGTCGTCAGCAGCGGCGCGGCCGAGGTCGTGCCCGACGTGACAGCCGACCCCGCCTTCATCGCCGCGATCCCGGGCCTCCGCAGCGAGGTGTGCGTGCCCGTCGAGCTCGACGGCGCGGTCATCGGCGCCGTGAACCTCGAGTCGACCTGCGTCCTCACCGACGCCGCGATCGCCGACGCCCACGAGGCCGCCCTGTTCCTCGCCCAGCGGGTCCGGGAGCTCGGTGGGCTCGCGCAGCCGTCACTGGCCGAGCGCCTCGCGCGCATCGCCATCAGCATCTCGGGCGAGAGCGACGCCGACGAGGTGCTCAGGCGTGCCGTGAACGGCGCCCGCGACCTGTCGGGGATGAGCAGCGCGGCGATCGCGCAGCTCCTGCCCGGCGGGTGGGAGGTCAGCTGCGCGGCCGGGCCGCTCGCCGGGACCATCACCTCCTGGCACCAGGAGGCGATCGCCATCCTGAGCAGCTGGGTGTGGGCCGGCACGTCCTCCTACTTCCCGGACGGCGAGGACGTCCCGCCGGGGTACGAGTTCCTCGCGGGCGGCATCCACGCGCTGTCGGTGCAGCCCCTGGCGGTGGGCGGGAAGGTGACCGGCCTGCTCATCACGGCCGACACGATTCCCGTGGCGCACGATCCGGCGCTCACGTCGGCCCTGGAGCTGCTCGCCGGCCAGACCGCCGCCACCCTGGCCACCGTCTGGACGCTGCAGCGCCTGAAGCACCAGGCGAACCACGACTCGCTGACCGGCCTCAGCAACCGCCGCGCCCTCAACGACGCACTGCAGGTCGACCTCGACACGCATCGGCCGTCGGCCGTCGTGCTCGTCGACCTCGACGGCTTCAAAGCCGTGAACGACCAGCACGGCCACGCCGCGGGCGACGCGCTGCTCGCCGCCGTCGGCCGCCGCCTCCTGGCCTGCGCCCGCGGCGACGACCTCGTCTGCCGGCTCGGCGGTGACGAGTTCGCCGTCCTCGTCCGCGACGTGCCGGACGACGTCCAGGCCCTGGCCGCCGCGCACCGGTTCGTCCGGGCGGCCGTGGCGGGGGGCGAGGGCGGCTGGTACGCGAGCATCGGCGCCAGCGCGGGCGTCCGCCGCGTCGTGGGCGACTCGCCCAGCAGCGTCCTCGTGGACGCCGATGCCGCGCTCTACGCGGCCAAGGACGCGGGCCGCGGCCGCACCGTTCTCTGGGAGCCGCGGCTGCGCGAGGACGCCCTCGCCCAGGACGCTCTGGTGCAGGACCTGCGCGAAGCCCTCGCCCAGGACGCGCTGCACCTCGTGTTCCAGCCGGTCGTCGACATCCGGACCCGCCGGGTCCTGGCCGTGGAGGCGCTCGCGCGCTGGGACCACCCGGAGCGCGGCAGTGTGCCGCCGACCGTCTTCGTCGAGGCCGCCGAGCGGGCAGGTGCGGTCGCCGAGCTGACCCGCTGGGCGCTGCGCACCGCCTGCCGGCACGCCCTCACGTGGCCCGAGTCGCTCGTCGTCGGGCTCAACATCAGCGCCGCCCAGCTCACCGACGAGGGCGTCGTCGAGGACGTGCGCGCAGCGCTGAGCACGGCCGGCCTGCGCCCCGACCGCGTCGTGCTCGAGGTCACCGAGACCTTTGCCGTACAGGACCTGCCGAGGGCCCGGGAGACGCTTCAGCAGCTGTCCGACCTCGGTGTGAGGCTCGCCCTCGACGACTTCGGCACCGGCTACTCGAGCCTCACGCACGCCCAGACGCTGCCCTTCGACGTCCTCAAGATCGACCGGTCGTTCGTGGCGGCCGCGGCGACCGGTGACCGCGGCGCGAGGGCCACCATCAGCGCTGTCACCGCCCTGGCGCACCAGCTGGCTGTGGAGGTCGTGGCCGAGGGCGTGGAGGACCTGCAGCAGCTGGGCGACCTGCTCGCGCTCGGCTGCGCCCAGGCCCAGGGCTACGCGCTGGCACGTCCCCTCAGCGCCGGGCAGGTGACCACCGCGGCGGGCAACCATCCATGGGTCCTGGCCACGCCAGACATTCCGGCGCCGCGCGCCGAGCCGGCAACCCTAAGGTCTGGTGCGTGACACGTGCCGACTCCCTCGACGACGACCTCGAGCTCGCGCAGCGCCTCGCCGACGCTGCCGACGCCCTGACCCTGGCGCGCTTCCGGGCCCAGGACCTGCACGTCGACGCCAAGCCCGACCTCACTCCCGTCTCCGACGCCGACCTCGCCGTCGAGGACGAGGTGCGCCGGCTGCTCGCCGCTGCGCGGCCCGGCGACGCGGTCCTGGGCGAGGAGCACGGTGTGACGGGCGACGGCCCGAGGCAGTGGGTCGTGGACCCGATCGACGGCACCAAGAACTTCGTCCGCGGGGTACCCGTGTGGGCCACGCTCATCGCGCTCCTCGTCGACGGCGTCGTGACCGTCGGGGTCGTCTCGGCCCCGGCCCTGGGGCGGCGCTGGTGGGCAGCACGAGGTCGAGGTGCCTTCGCGGACGGTCAGCCGATCCGCGTCTCGTCGGTCTCGACGCTGTCCGACGCCCACCTCTCCTACTCCTCCCTCACCGGGTGGGAGGCCCTCGGCCGGCTCGACGGACTGCTCGAGCTGTCCCGGAAGTGCTGGCGTACCAGGGCTTTCGGCGACTTCTGGTCGCACGTGCTGGTGGCAGAGGGCGCCGTCGACGCGTCGTTCGAGCCGGAGGTGTCGCTGTGGGACCTCGCCCCTCTGCAGGTCATCGTGGAGGAGGCCGGTGGCCGCTTCACCTCACTGGCCGGTGAGGCCCGTCCGGACGGCGGAAGCGTGGTCTGCAGCAACGGGCTGCTTCACGACGAGGTGCTGACTGGCCTCGCAGTGGGCTGACGCCCCTGCCACCACGCCATGAGCCGTGGGGTCAGGGTGAGCGCGGCCGCGTCGAACCACGCGTAGCCGCCGGCGATCCCGGACGGGGGGTTGCCGATCGCGATCCAGCCGGTGAGCGGGTCGTGCGGCTGCCAGGCCCACGTGCCGAGCGAGGTCCCGGTGATCTCGAGGTAGCTCACGACGAGGAACGCGCCGCAGTAGACCGAGCGGCTGAGACCCCAACGGCTGAAGGCGAACAGGCACACCGCCCAGAACGCGCCGAGGACGTCGAGCGTCGGGCTGAGGAACAGCCCCCACACCGCCCACGCCCCGACGGCGGCGAGCGTCACCGGGACCAGCCACCGGTTGCGGTGCAACCAGGTGGACCTGCCGATCGCGAGGGCGGCGAGGTAGACCAGCCCGTGCCCCGGCGGGACGAACCACGGCACGTTGTGCAGGCGGTAGACGTAGACGCCGAGCCAGCCGGCGAAGACGTACTCGACGGTCGAGGCGAAGGCGACCACCACGGCCACCTGCAGCCGGGTGGTCGTGTCCTCCCGCCTCAGCAGGAGCAGCAGCAGGGCCCACGTCCCGAGGCCCAGCAGCCGCTGCTCGGACAGCGTCGCGCCGGTGTCGAGCCCGAGCACGACCGCCACCCAGACGACCACGAGGGCAGGCACCGGCACCCGCCCACGCTAGTCCCGGCGCGTCCGGCATGTCCGCGCGGCCTTTCCGGGGTCGGCGTCACGACACGCCGCGCGACCCGGCGCCGGACCCGCACCAGAGCGGGGGTCAGGGAGTGGGTGGGGCCACCTCGACCTGCGCCGGCACGTTCAGGCCGATGGGGCAGCTCACGCCGTTGAACCCGTGGTTGCAGTAACCGTTCGGGTTCTTTGCGAGGTACTGCTGGTGGTAGTCCTCGGCGTAGTAGAACGGGCCGGCCGGGACGATCTCGGTCGTGATGGTCCCGCGCCCGGCCTTGGTGAGTGCCTGTTGGTAGGCCTCGCGGGAGGCCTTCGCCGCCGTCAGCTGAGCCTCGCTCGTGGTGTAGACCGCGGAGCGGTACTGCGTGCCGACGTCGTTGCCCTGCCGCATGCCCTGCGTCGAGTCGTGGTTCTCCCAGAACGTCTTCAGCAGCTGCTCGTAGCTGACGACCGTCGGGTCGTACACCACCTGCACCGCTTCCGTGTGTCCTGTGCGACCGGTGCAGGTCTCCTCGTAGCTCGGGTTCGGCGTGTGGCCGCCTTGGTAGCCGACCGCCGTCGAGTGGACCCCGGGAAGCTTCCAGAAGAAGCGCTCGGCGCCCCAGAAGCAGCCCATGCCGAAGTACGCGGTCTCGAGCCCCTCGGGCCACGGCCCGAGCAGCGGCGTGCCCAGGACCGTGTGCCGCTCCGCGACGGGCATCTCCTGCGGCCGACCCGCGAGGGCCTCGTCCGCGGTGACCAGGTCAGTCTTCTTGCCGAAGCTCCACATGACTCCCCCAACCACGTCGCGTGCGCGGACGTTCCCTACAGGTGCCGGGCGGCCGGCTGGTGCCCGTGCATCGCGAGCAGGCTCACGGCGATCATGCCGAGGTAGGTCAGCACCACGGTCCGCCTCTCGTCCGGCGCCAGCCCGGTGGGCGAAGGGTGCTTCCACGTCTTGTACGCCCGGAACGCACCGGTGAGCGCAAGGAGCGGGAGCGCCGGGTCGGGGTCCTGCAGCTCGACCGCGACCATGACCGCGAGCGCGGGTACCCACTCGGCGAGGCGCAGGGCGGACCCCGGCTGGTGGCCGTCGAACGGTGCGATCGGGGCCAGGTTCATGAGGTTGATGAACAGCGCGAAGTAGCCGAGCGCGTTGAGGAACGCGCTGTCGTACACCTCGCCCAGGCCGAGGACGGCGAGGGCCCCGAGCCCGCCGGCGAGGGGGCCGGCGAGCGATCCGAGGGCGCTGTCGAAGGCGGTCGCACCCTCCTTGGCGCCCTTCACGTACGCCCCGAACATCGGGATGAAGACGGGCAGCCCGGTCGTGTAGCCGCGGGCCCGCAGCACGAAGAGGTGGCCGAGCTCGTGCACGAGGACGAGCAGGACGAGCCCGACGGCGAACGGCCAGCCGAAGAACAGCGTGTAGCCGAGGACCGAGACCAGCATGGAGATCGCGAGGCCGAAGAACTTGATCTTGAAGACCAGCGCACCGAGCTTCGCGACGGCGGCGGCGCCGGCGACGGCCGCTCCACCCAACCGCTGCAGCCGCTCCTTCAGCGAGGGTGCCGCCGGCTCCTGCGCTGGTTCCACGCACCCAGGCTAGTTACCTGGTCACCGCGCGCGGGGGAAGAGGACTCCCGGGTTGAGGAGGCCGGCCGGGTCGAGGGCGGTCTTGATGGCGCGCATCGCCTCGATCTCGACCGGCGTCCGCGACAGCGCGAGCCACGGGACCTTCGCGCGGCCGACACCGTGCTCGCTGCTGATGGACCCGTCGAACGACGCGACCAGCCGCAGCACGGCGTCGGTGACCTCCTCGGCGAGCTCGCCCGCGTCGAGGACGTTGACGTGCAGGTTGCCCTCGTTGACGTGCCCGAAGACGATCGGGCGAGCCGTCTGCACCACGCCGGCGATCGTCGGGC
>Ga0070658_10003830_pt1 | contig 12328 bp, 10 predicted proteins | sample KBSC13metaG_FD_64664 | JGI IMG/M metagenome (GOLD analysis project Ga0070658, IMG submission 64664) | Corn rhizosphere microbial communities from Kellogg Biological Station, Michigan, USA - KBS C1-3 metaG | ecosystem: Host-associated > Plants > Roots > Rhizosphere > Soil ... | reverse complement strand
GAAGCAGGGCCATGCCGACGAAGCTGTCTCGACAAGGGTTAACCGACGGCATGATCACCCCGCCGTTGCCCTCGCCGCCAATATCAGAACCGCATTCGAGCATCTTCTCGACGACATTCACCTCGCCGACCTTACTTCGGTAGACAGGGAGGTCAAACTCGGCGGCGACATCGTCGACCATGCGCGACGTGCTGATGTTGACCACCACCGGTCCCGGCTTGGTCTTCAACACGTGGCGAATCGCGAGCGCGACTGTCGCGTCCTCGCCCAGCGTCTCGCCCTTCTCGTTGACAACTGCAAGGCGGTCGGCGTCGGCGTCCTGAGCGAATCCAATGTCGGCGCCGCTGTTGCGCACCGCGGAGCAAAGGTCGCCGATGTTCTCCGGCAGCGGCTCCGGGTTGTGGGGGAACGGCTCGTTGGGATTGGTGTTGAGTTCCACCACCTCGCACCCCAGGGCACGCAGGAATGCCGGTGTCGCATTCGACGCCGCCCCGTTGCAGCAGTCCACCACCACCTTGAACTTACGCTTCTTAATCGCAGCCACATCCACCGATGCCAGCACCGCGTGACGATGCCGCTCCAAGGCCGTATCGTCGTGCCGCACCTCCGAGATGCTGCTGCCGCCGACCCGTGGGTAGACACCCTGATGATACAGGTCTGTCAGCTCGGCGAACTGTCCCGGCCTGAGCACGATGCCGTCCGGCCCCACAAACTTCAACGCGTTCCACTGGATAGGGTTGTGGCTCGCGCTAATACAAATCGCCCCAAACGCCCCCGCGGCCCGCACGTGCAGCATCAACGCCGGAATCGGAACGATGCCCAGGTCGACGGGCGTGCACCCCACGCTCATCAACCCCGCAATCGTCGCCTGCTTGACCATCGTGCGGGACGGTCTACTGTCCGTCCCGATGAGTACCGGCCCCGCGCCCACATGTGTCCCAAACGCCGCCGCAAAACTCGTGACCAACTGCGGGCTAAACGACTCGCCGACGATGCCGCGTACGCCCGAGATACCAACTTTTAGTGATAATGGATTACGCATAGTTTGTTCAGAAATACGAAAACCTAGCAGGCGCTGCGCCCGTCAGATGTACCAGTGTGCGCTCTTCTCGCGCTGGACGCCCCAATGCTAATTGGCTAGCCGTGACCATGACCGAACGCGAGGCGCCTCGCGTAGGTCATGGCGTCGTTGTAGACTTCATCGGCGCGCTCGTCGGTGTCCGCCTCGACGATCACCCTGAGCAACGGTTCCGTATTCGACGCGCGCACGTGCATCCAGACGTCGGGCCATTCGACGCGGACACCGTCGGTGGCGTCGGGATTGCGGTCGGCGAAGCGGTGACGGAAGCCTTCGATGGCGCGGTAAACCAGCTCCGGCGGACAGGCGATCTCGCCCTTGCGCATCGACATTTGCGGCAACGCCGCCACAAGTTCTTCGAGCGGCTTGCCGGAGCAGGCCATCGATTCCAGGATCATGCCGATGGTCAGCAGCGCGTCGTAGGTCATCGTCACCGGCAGCATCGCTACGCCGCCCGAACCTTCGCCGGCGAGCACGGCAGTCTCCGCAAGACCTTCGTCCATGACATACCCCTCGCCGACCATCGTCCGCTGCACCGGTTGACCGGCGGACTGCGCAACCTTGTCGACCATGCGCGATGTCGACAGGTTGGTGACCACCAAGCCGGGTCGTCGTGAAAGACGCATCTGCGCCGCGAGCGGGAGCGCATACTCCTCGGACAACGGGACGCCCGCCCGCGTGACAAAGCCGACACGGTCGCCGTCGACATTCACCGCAGCGCCCAGGTCGGCGTCGAGGTATCTCATCAAGGCCGCCAGCTGCCGCATATTGTCCGCGCTCGGGGCAGGGGAGTGGGCAAACTGGCCCGAAGGCTCGTCGTTCAGCGCATACAGATGGATGCCCAGCGCCTCCATGAACTTCCGCACGACGGGACCGCACGCGCCATTGCACAGGTCGACCGCCACGCGCAGGCCAGAGTTACGGATTGTCTCGACATCCAGCGCGCTCAGCAGATTCTCAAGGTACCGGTCGATCACGCCAGGGTCGGTCGTCACCGGCCGGAGGGTTTCCCAGCCCGCCGTGAGGAACGCCGACGCGTGGTAGATGTCGAGAAGCTCCTCACTCTTCACCGCATTCAGCAGCGCTCCGTCCGGCCCGAGGAACTTCAGTGCATTCCAGCGAACATCGTTGTGGCTCCCGCTCACAGAGATCCCGCCCGCCGCCGCAAGCTCGCGGACCCCGAACGAGATGACCGGACTGGGGCAGACGCCCAGGTCGACCACCTCACACCCAGTCGACAGCAGCCCGCTGACTACCGCCGCGTGCAGCATCGCCGATGACTTCCGTGTGTCACGGCCGATGACTACCGTCTCGCCGTCACTCCACGTACCAAAGGCGCAAGCGAAATTGACGATCAACTCCGGCGTCAACGCCTCCCCAACCACGCCGCGCACCCATGACGTCCCTATCTTCAATTGTCGCACCGAATGACTCCTGATACTGGACACTATTGTCACCTACGATCCGCTTTTGACCAACCTTATCGTGGCACAGGCGTCCCTGCCTGTCCGGCGTTATACGCGTCCTACCTTACGATGGGCGTCCCGCCCGTCAGGCGTTACACGCCCCACGCCCACTGAATCGAAATGAAACTGTCGGTCCTGTTCCCCCAGGATTGGGGCTAGCGGGCCGTCACCGCCGCCTTGATAATCGCCCGGCACTCCGCGTCGACATCCCGCAATCGCTGGAAGAGCGTCAACTGCACCATGCCACGGATCTTGTTGAGATCCGGCGGATCCGCCGGCCCGAGCTGGAAGTAGTTGTCGCCGCGCAGGTAATCGGTCATGAACCGCACGCCGAGCTCCAGCGCGATCGACTGGACTGCGTCGACCATCAGGTCGACCTCATGGGCCGTGACCTCGCGGGCCGCGCTGAGGAACCCGCGCGCGAGCGCCTTGTAGATGTCCATGTCGACCTGCACGCACGACAGGTCTGGCTCCTTTTCGCCGGCCACGTTCACCAGTGAGCGCGCCATGTCGCCCCAGTCGGCGAGCCAGGTATGGGGAAGAATCGTGTCGAGGTCGACGAGCGCCTTCACGCGGCCAGTCGACGCGCTAAAGAGGAAGTTGTCGAGCTTGGTGTCGCCGTGGATCGCTACCTTGCGGATCGCGCCCGACGCCAGCTCGTTCGCAAGCAAGAGGCCGGTGGCGCTTTCGTCGCGCGCAAGGGTAATGAACGGCGCAAGCTCGGGGTCGTTGAGCCGCTTTTGAGCCGTCTCCGGGCTGCAGTGCACCAGAAAATGGCGGCCCGTGCTTTGCAACAGCTCGGCGTCCGTGGGAAGATGCCGCGCGGCATCGGCGGCCGTTCGGTTGCCTTCCAAGACCGATTCAAATTGACCGTAGTAAAGCTTCGTTTCCCGGTAACCGGGGAGGGGATTGGCGAGATCGTCGACATCGACGGTGGCGGTTAGATCGCCGAACAGCGCCAGTCCTCGACCCGCCTCGGCGGCGACACGCAGGCGCTCGTCGAGACTACCTATCTCCTTCAAGCTCTTGAACGTGATCGAATCCGGGATCTTGACCATCAACCGCCAATAGCTCACGCCCCGACGGTCCACCATCTCCAGGTACGGCGCCCCATCCTTCAGCCGCACCAGCGTGATGGCCTCCCAGCCGTCGCTCAGATCCTTCGACACCTTGCCCATATTCTCGCGCTGGGCATCGATAACGGACGTCATCGCCGACATCACATTGCGCGGACGCACGAACACCTGCTGATTGATCTGCTGCAAGAGGTACTCGCGCTTGTCGGATGTTCCCGACTCAACCAGAAAGGTGTGTCGATTGATGTTGCCCTTCTGCGCGAAGTCATAGGCCTCGACTGGTGCGACGATGTCGAACCGCGAGGCGATGCGGGCGGCATTAGCGACGGGGAGTTCGGCCGACCAACTGGCTTTCGGCGGCGTTTCAGACAGGGCGGAACGGGGCGATGTGGCGACGGCGGGCAAATGGGAACCTCCATGGAGAGTAACCTTCATTATGCGGAGCCGCCCCCAAATTGTCAACAACCTTTTAAGTGCGCGGGATGACCGATACCGTCCGTTCCGTGAAGGGGTTAAGTAGGGCTCCTTCGATCACGACTCGCTCGGGGGCGCCCGAAGCGAGCCCGCGCGTACTACATCGACACGGACGGTACTCTCGTATTTTGCGTCTTGTTTCAACGAGGTCGTGCCCGTGGGTATACACAGGGCGTATTCGCATGAAATCGGCTCCTAGAAATCGAAGCTGATCTCATGCAAATACAGGTCAGTGCCGCTTGCAGGGGCACACCTCGAAAGGAGAACGATAGCCATGAAGGCACCACTGCAAACACTAGCATGCGGACTCTTAGCCACTTGCGCGCTCGCCGCGCCGGCGTTCGCAGCACGACATTCGATTAGCTGGAGCGGCCGTGTCGACGACACCGTGGTCCTACGTGTTCAAGGTGACCAAATCCAAACCCGCGTCGTCCACGGAGCATCCCCTTGGCATGTTTCGTCCGACGTGAACGCTCCGCTCCCGAGTGCTCCGGTCCACGTTTGGTTGTCGAACGTACATGGACGCGGCTCCGTAGAACTGGTGCGCGAACCCTCCATCGACAACAACTATACGGCCGTGATCCGGGTGAAGGACGCTCGGAGCGGACCCGGCACCTACAGCTTCAATCTGAATTGGCGAACAGGATTCGCCCATCGAACGGATGTAAACGGCGACTCCGATATGGATGAGGACGACGATAGCGATTAAGCCCGGTAATAACACCGAAATTAGACGAATATAATGTCCCAGGATAGTGTCCTGGGACATTATATCGGGTACGATGTAAGCGTGCACTTGACATCTTGTTTTGGATGTACTGCCTATGGAGGCCCGCTATTCGTACCGCAACCCGTTTTGCCATCGCAGTTCATATCATGTCGCTCCTTGGAACCGACATGGATCACGAAAAAACGTCCGAGTGGATGGCGTCCAGCATCGGCGTTAATCCGGTGATAGTTCGAAATATTACCGGTATGCTCAGGCGCGCTGGGCTGGTCCGCACGCATAGAGGCGTAGCGGGCGCCAACGCGTCCAGAAAGATGTCGGAAATCAGCCTGCTCGATGTCTTCAAAGCCGTCGAGGCCGACAGCGAGATTTTCAGTATCCATCCCCGCCCAAGCGCCACCTGTCCGGTCGGTTCTCGCATCAAGGGAACTCTGGAGCACGCGTTCGGCAACGTTCAGGTCGCCATGGAGGATCGTCTCTCCACGATCACGATGGACGACGTTCTCCGCGACCTCCGGTCGACCATGGCCCTGGAGGCGTAGCTTTCCGAATAATTCGACCGATACAGAAACGCCCGCGACCACGATGGTAGCGGGCGTTTGTTACTCTACTATGGAACCACGACGGTTGGACCGGCCGGCGCCGCGGGCAAGATCGTAATGCCGTTTCCGACGGAGTAGGGGGATCCCCATGTTCCACTCGGATATGAGTACGGATAGGCGTACGGATCGTACCAGTACGGATTTACGAACAGGCTGTTGTTGCTGGGCAACGGGAACATCTCCACCTGCGCCGGCCCGGGCGTTATTACGGTGGCGGGCGGTGTTCCGTAAACCGTGTTCGGATTCGCATTCCGCGACGACGTCGACGGCGCCGACGAAGTGATAATTATCGACCCCTTTGACTGCCGGTGTGCATAGCGCTTTGTCGACGTCCCGCGCGCTATCGATTTCTTGCCGAGCACGACCAGATCGGACTTGATTGCCTGTCCGCCCTTGGTGTAACCGATGATTGTCCCCGGCGTCGTCGACGCCATTGGGTTCGACCGCGACATCAGCCGATAGTGCACGTCGAGGGTTGTGTGTGTCTGTACGGCCAGTTGCTCCGCCGCCACCGTTGCAGGCATCGATAGACTGCTGAGCGTGACCGTACCGGAAAGTGGAGTGTTCAACTGAATGTCGGCATTGTCGACATAAGCGATCTGGTGGAGAACGGCCGTCGCCGGTAGCGTGCGACTGTTGAAGGTGACAAGTGTAGTGGTATCGAGGGCGGCCGGGGCTCTCCAGGCCGTCCCGTTCGAGCGGCTAACCACCAGCACCGTGCGCCGCGTGGCGTTCAGTTGGTGAGCGAGGTAGGTGACCGCTGAGGTCCGGGCGCCGACAATCGATGTATCCGGGACATTGAACGAGACCTGCGTGTTCCGATTGAGCCCTGGACCGATGTCGATATTCGCGTCGAATGCCTGGCCGACTCGTGAGGCGGCGGTCGACGCAGGCATTGCTTTGATGGCCAGACCGGCTGCGAAGCCGGGAACTGATATGGCGCTGGCAGCGGCCGCTAGGCCGGCGCTGAATAGCGCGGTACATCCTGTCGCCTTATACATGGTTTCCTCCGAGATCGGCAGCAACCCTGCTGCTCTTTGATCAGGATTTACCCAGTTCAGGCACTTCACATTCCCGTTTGGCCGCCCTATTCATGAGCCGGGGCTACGATCCCCGCCATACTCATGAATAATCCGACTTGAAAACGTGCTTATTAGCCCAACAAGCGCTGCGCCCGCGCTATCAAACGAGGTGCGTTCTTCTCGCGCCGGACGCGCCAATGCTCATTGGTTAGGCCACTTCCTCAAGCACCTTCTCGTGATCATGCTCATGGTCGATGACCACCGTCTGCTCGTGATGATCGCCGTCGATGTCGATCTTCACCAGCGTTTGATTTCCATACTTTCGAGCGATCGCCACCGAGAGGGTGCGGATGGCGTTGGCGATTCGTCCCTGCTTCCCGATCACCTGTCCAAGATCCGACTTGGCGACGGTGATTCGAAAGCGTGTCTCGGCGTCGTTCGACGTTTCCACTATCGAGACCTCGTCCGGGGTGTCGACCAGGGATCTTACAACGAACTCTAGAACTGTTCTCATGGTATTCCTCAATTCGGGCTAAGCCCGATTGGCGTTTAGTTGGGTGGCACAACCCGCTACAGGAGTCCCACGGCGAACGATCGCGCGATTGCTTGCGCTCGACTCGTGGCTCCCACTTTGGCGAAGATATGCTTGAGATGTGTCTTCACCGTGTTGACCGAAATAAACATTCGGACTGCAATCTCCTGATTGGTGAGACCCGCCGCGATAAAGCGGAGAATCTCGTGTTCACGCTTGCTCAATTCGACCACCTGCGGGTCGACGTGAGACGCGCTTTGACGCTTATCGTCCCCGTTCTCATTGTCGAACGCCGAGATCAAGCTGTCGATGTGTACGCCCACTATGCCGCTTTCACGCGCGATATGGGCCAATCTCAGGATCGGCTCGCCTTCGTCCAGGAAAGGCCTCACCGCCCGCTCCGGCATGGCAATCGAGAGCGCGCGTTCCAGATGACTCAAAGCCTTGCTTGTGTCGGCGCGGTCCTGCCTGGCCACCGCGCCAAGCACTATCAGCTTAACCGCGTCCATGTTTCGTTTTTCGTTCAACGCCTCGCTTGCCAATTGCCGCAGGATACGAAGCGCACGGTCGGAATAGCTGGTTTTCCCCGCGTGCAGGTACTGACGCATCAGCATCCGAGCCAGGATGACACCGGCGTCCGCCTGCTCGTAGGAGACGTCCACGTCTTCGTCGAGGCCGCATCGGTCAAGCCACGTCTGCACCCTGTCCACCGCTCCCTGTTCGAGCCAGATCCGTGCCCGCATGGCCTCGGCCCGCGCCAGTCCGATGCGACTCCCGGTGCGCCTCGACCAGGAGATGATGTGCTCGAGCGTCGTCAGAGTCCCTTCCGGGTTGCGTTGAGCGTTCGAAATCCTGGCCAGTTGAAGCCATATCTCCGGCTTGAGGACACCAATGTTTTCCTGCCTCGTTCTTGAGATATCGCCAGTGAGCATCTCCGCGGCCGCGTCGATCTCGTTCCGCTCAATCAGCAACTCACTCATGAAGACGGTAATGTGAACCGGAACGCCATAAGGCGATCGCTCACAAAGCTCAATGGCCTCGCGGTACGATCCTAGCGCGAGCGAGAGACGGCCTTGCTTCGCCTGCGCAACTCCAACGTGCGCCAGCGACATTCCGAGCGAGCACTCCGGCGTTTCCGCCGAGTCCTGTCCAAGCTTGTACGCTTCCTGCGCCACGGCTTCCGCGTCGATAGGCGCGCCTTCGATCATATGGCCGCGTGCGATTGAGAGCAGCGTCAAAATCCGCATCGACGCGGCCTCTGCCGGGATATGCGCCAGTGCCTGTTCGCCGAGCGATATCGCAAGTCGACCCTCCGCACGGCACCGTGCGACCCGACTCCTCAAGAACAAGATCTCGCCGCGGTGCGACAAATCGCCCTGAGCCTTCCACGTCTGTTCAGAAAGATCGATCGCCTTTTCAGCCGCTCGGATGTGCCCGGCCTGGAGCTCCGCCCACGCGTTCCAAATCGACAGCGCCGGCTGACCCCGCAGCGCCTCTTCCGGAAGCGTGCGTATCCAGTCCACAATCGCCTGAAACTGTACGGCCGCCGGTCCGCCGAGCGGCTTGAGCAAGCTAACCGCCAGCTCCCAGTCGCGTAGCGCTACGGCATGATGAGTCGCGTCTTGTGGCCGATTATACTCCGAGAACCACTCGCACGCACGTCGATGAAGGAGTCCGGTTTCGTTAGGGATCTCACGCTCCAGTCGAAACCTGAGGAAATCGGAAAAGAGGTGATGGTAGCGATACCATCTATTTGTTTCATCGACCGGGATGACAAACAGATTTTCCTTCGCCAATCGCTCCAAGTCGTGGCCGCCATCATCGTGCCCGGTCAGGGTTGCAGCGATCTCCGCATTAAACGTCGTCGTGATCGACATTCGCAACAACGAGTCTCGCAAGTGTGACGGATGGAGGGCGCTAAGCACCTCGTCGACGAAATACGACTGTACGTACCGGTTGGTCCCGTTGAAAACTTCCACCGATATGGCCACGTCGCTGCTTTCCTGCAGTGTCAAGGCAGCAAGTCTGAGGCCGGCAGCCCAGCCTTCGGTTCGGGCAGTCAACGTGGCGATCTGGTCTTGCGTGAGGCCAAAGCCCAGGCCATCGTTCAAGAGGGCCCGAGTCTCCTCGGTTGTAAATGCCAGTGAGTCAAATCGTATTTCCGCGACCGCACCGTCCGCACGCAGCCGCGAGACCGGAATGTCGAGATATGTGCGGCTAGATATTACGAAGCGAACGTTTTGCGCAATAAGTTCCGCGATCGACCCCAGCAACTCACGTTGATCCGCCGACGCATCCGTCGAAACGTTGTCCACCACGAGAATGACATCCGAAGCGAGGCCGGACAAACACGCGGCGAGTTCCGCCGCGATCACCCGCAGTTCCCGTCTTGCTCCGCCTTGTGAACCGGCGATCAACCCGCGGCCGACATCGACGACCTGCGCGTCGCCATTCGCGTAATCGACGCACGAATGCGAGAAGCGACTGATGAGGTCGTCGGCGCTCCGATCGGACGCCGTCAAGTTCACCCAGACCACCGGACGCTTCGTCGACGATACCCACTGATGAAGGGCGGTGGTTTTGCCATATCCAGCCGGGGCCGTTACCAGGGTCAGCGTACACTGAGTCTTGGTCGACAGCAGCTGCCCCAGACGTGGCCGATCGATAACGCTCACCCTTGTGTGCGACTGCTGAAACGGTGAAGTATCAAAACTGCTAATACTCATCGATTACGCACTGACGCCCTTGTCAAACTCACGAAAAATCTATGTCCATAGGGTCCACGCTTGCCCGCTCAAACTTATCCCTTACTTCGGTACGGACGGACTCCTCTAGATCTAGCTCATTCCAGTCGCCGGCCCTCTGGGCTTGTCTCGCAATGCCGATCATCTTAATGATCGTTGGCCATTCGTAGCCCGCCTCACACAAATGATGAATGGCGGTTGGCTGGTTCATAAACGGATGTAGCTCTTTCTCGACAGCATTGTCGGTATCGACACGGCTTAACACTACCAGTTCAGCGCAAGCCTCTTCACTCCAATTCCCGGCAAACAAGCTTGTGATCATACAAGCGGTTAAATTGACGGGAATCCACCGAATCCGCGTAATATCGCAAATATCGATGGAAAAGGATTTCGATATATTATGAGCTATATGCAGGCTGCCGCGCATCACCCGTTTGGGTGAAATCATTCGCCCCGGCGGGGTGATGCAAGCGACTTGGACGCCCTAAAGCACTCAAGCGTCTCCGAAAGCACACCCCATTATATAACGAATATTCAATATATTGTCGACTTCACTGCAAAAACGCGTATGCAAGGTCGCCGTCGACTCGGTCGAGCGCCACCTCTTGACACAAGTCGACACCGCATCCGACAACCCGGTCACCGTGCGCTCCTCCGATCCTGATCACCAGGAAAAAGGGGAAGAGGGGGGCGTGTCTGTGGAAAATGTAGTGACCTGCCGAAGATAAGTTTACATCGCTGAAGATCTCTGGTATAATATGGTTATCTTAGAAGTTAACCTTGGTTAAATTAGGTGTTGCATGTCCAATGAATCTGGGCTTGAAGCGCAGCGAAAACCGCTGACCGTCACCGCCTCCGGGAAGGAGTCCTGGCAGAGAATAAGGTCCGAGGCCCTTGAAAACTACCTCAAGACCATATTCCTATTGACGTCGACCGGTGTCGACGCCAGTGTCCAGGAGATCTCAGTTCGTATCGGCGTCAGTGCGGCCGGCGTCTCCAAAATGCTCAAGCACCTCGCGCGGCACCAATTGGTCAACTACGTCCCGTACCAGCCGGTCGTATTGACGGAGCTTGGCGAACGCGTCGCCATGGAAGTCGTCCGCCACCATCGCCTGATCGAAGTCTATCTAATGGAGACTCTCGGGTACGGCTGGGAGAAGGTTCATTCCGAAGCCGAAAGGCTCGAACACCATATCAGTGAGGATTTTGAAGACGCCATCGATCGACTTCTCGGCTTCCCCGCTTTCGACCCGCACGGCGACCCTATCCCGACACGCGATGGACGTATGCCGCGCACGGTGACATCGACATTGGAATCGCAAGCGGGCGGCTCAACAGTCGTCGTTCGCCGCGTCACCGATGAGGATGAGGCGATGCTGATCTACTTTGCCGAGCGCGGCCTCAGACCGGGAACCGTTCTCTCCCTGGTCGACCGCGAACCCTTCGGCGGATCGCTCAACCTCGATGTCAACGGTCAGGTCGTCCGGGTAACCCCGGAAGCCGCACGCAACGTTTTTGTCGAACCGGCGGACTTAGACCTTAAGGTCTCAGGAGTGAGCGCGCAATGAGTACGAAAGAGGTGTCTCAAGATCCACGAGACGCCGCTTGGCAAAATCCCTCGACACGGTCGACCATGCCCGAGGTATTCCGTTCGATCAACGTTCCAAAGAACGCTGGCATCTTGCGGCGTCTACTGGCGTTCATCGGGCCCGGATACCTCGTCGCAGTCGGCTATATGGACCCGGGTAACTGGGCCACCGACATTAGCGGCGGTTCCCTGTTCAACTACTCCCTGCTGAGCGTCATCCTCATCTCGAATCTCGCCGCCATCTTCCTGCAGGCCCTGAGCGTCAAACTCGGCATCGCCACCGGCAGGGATCTCGCTCAGGCCTGTCGAGACACTTATCGTCGCCCCGTCGTCATCGCACTCTGGCTAAGCGCCGAAATCGCTATCATCGCCTGCGACATCGCCGAAGTCATCGGCGCAGGCATCGCGCTTAACCTGCTGTTCCACATCCCGCTCATCGTTGGTTGTTCCATCACCGCCCTGGATGTCCTCATCGTCCTCGCGTTGCAAGGCAAGGGATTTCGATGGGTCGAGGCCATGGTCATCGCCCTCATCGGCATCATCATCGCCATCCTCGTAGCTGAGGTCGGCTTTGCCCATCCGGACTGGCACGCCATGCTGATCGGCGCTGTGCCTACATCCGAAATTGTGCGAAATCCCCAGATGCTCTACATTGCCCTCAGCATCCTGGGCGCCACTGTGATGCCGCACAATCTCTACCTGCACTCCAGCATCGTCCAGACTCGCAAATACGCCATCGACGATCGCAAGCACGCCGTCAAGGCTGCTTATATCGACAGCACTATCGCTCTCACATTCGCCCTCATCGCCAACGCCGCGCTACTTATTCTCGCCGCATCCGTGTTCTATCGCAGCGGGCATCATGAGATTGGCGACATCCAGGGCGCCTACAAGCTGCTCACGCCTCTCGTCGGAGTCGGCCTCGCGACCCCGCTCTTCGCCATCGCACTCCTGGCGTCGGGGCAGAACTCGACGTTGACCGGAACCATGGCCGGCCAGATCATTCTCGAAGGCTTCAC
>Ga0070658_10003828_pt1 | contig 12331 bp, 8 predicted proteins | sample KBSC13metaG_FD_64664 | JGI IMG/M metagenome (GOLD analysis project Ga0070658, IMG submission 64664) | Corn rhizosphere microbial communities from Kellogg Biological Station, Michigan, USA - KBS C1-3 metaG | ecosystem: Host-associated > Plants > Roots > Rhizosphere > Soil ... | reverse complement strand
CGGAAAAGATGTTTTCTCGGCGTGGGAATCGGAGAAGCAGGTCTATTTCGGGCGGCTCGACCAAAGCACCCACAACATCAGTGGTAATGCCGCGGCTCCCGGCACAGGCGTAAATCGAAAATACCCCGCGCTGGCAGTGAACGGCAATGGCCAGATTTTGCTTGTCTGGACGGAAAACATGGCTTGGGGTAAAGGCGGTTCCGTTGTCTGGCAGGCCTACAATCGAAGCCTTCAGCCCGAAGCTGCCCATGGCCAGACGTCCGGCGTTCCCGCCTGGAGTTTAGTCGCTGCGTTTGCGCGACCGGACGGTAACTTCACAGTCATCTATTGACACCTGAAGTCAGCCTGAGCGTTGCTCCAGGTTGACGGTGACTTCACACCGATCACCTATCTAAGTCCGCTTTACGTGGAACCGGTTCCGTGAACCTTTGTGTTGTGAAATGTTACGGAATGGTGTATACATTGAGCTATCGCAGGTTGGGGATGACCTGCAATCTCAATACGGTTCGAGGGGGAACCAATGAGCAAATTCAGGCTTTGTGCAGGCGCCTTTGTGGCTCTGACGGGGATTTCTGCGCTTCTGTGGGGTCAGGCAGTCAACGGCAGTCTGGTCGGCACCGTTACGGATTCATCCGGTGGAGTTGTCCCGAACGCCAAAATAACAATTCTGGAAGTCAATACGGGAGCGACCCGCAACTCGAACACAAACGATAGCGGGAATTACAGCTTCACCGACCTTCCGCCCGGCACTTATCGCGTGGATGTCGAAGCGACCGGGTTCAAGCACGAAGTAAGGTCAGGCATAGATGTGCTGGTGAATCAGACGCCGCGCGTGGATATGCAGATCCAGCCCGGCGCCGTTTCGGAAACGATTGAAGTATCGGGCGAGCCACCCGCATTGCAAACAGATCGTGCGGATACCAGTTCGCAGATCGAATTGGCGCAAACCGCGAATCTTCCTATCGGCACCAATCGAAACTTTCAAAGTCTTCTGAACCTTGTCCCCGGCACCACGCCCGCGAGTTTTCAGCATTCCCAGTTCTTCAACGCCGCGAGTTCTCTCCAAACCGAAGTCAATGGGCAGATGCGCATGGGGAACAGTTACCAGATTGAAGGTATCGACGATAACGAGCGCACCGGCCTCCTGCAGATCCTCGTACCGCCGATCGAAGCAATACGAGTCGTCGATGTTTCCACGAGCAACTTCGAAGCTGAGCTCGGCCGCGCCTCGGGCGCCAATGCGAACGTCGTTCTGAAATCGGGAACCAACGATCTGCACGGCGGAGCCTACGAGTTCATGCGCAACAGCGCGCTCAACGCGCGCAACTTTTTCGATACTTCAATCGGTCACCTTGCTTACAACTATGTGGGCGGCAATGTGGGCGGCGCCATTAAGAAAAACAAGCTGTTTTACTTCGGCGATTACCTGAAGATCTACGATCACGAAGCGAATTCGAATACCGGCACGATTCCTCCAACGCCGTGGCGAACGGGAGATTTCAGCGCGGCCAACACTATCATCTACGACCCCAATACAGGTAATCCGGACGGAACAGGCCGAACGCCGTTTCAGGGGAATATCATCCCTTCCAGCCGAATCAATTCGATTTCGGCGAAGATCATCGGGCTGGTGCCGGATCCGAACCAACAGATCAACAACACGACGCCCAGCAACAACTACTTCGCGCTGTTGCCATTCACCAAGGACACCGATTCATTCGACACCAAAATTGACTTCAATATGTCAGCCAACAACCGTCTGAGCGGACGGTTCAGCTACGCGCGCCCGGTCGTCTTTCAGGCGCCCATCTTTGGCAGTGTCGGGGGAGGATTCGCCCAGGGCGCCTTCCAGGGAACGAGCATTCAGAAGACCTATAGTGCGGGAATCAATTACAATCGCGTCTTCTCTCCCACTCTGATTGCCGAGTTTCGGGTGGGCGTCGCGCATTACCACAATGATGCGCTCCCGTCTGACTACAACCAGAACGACGCTACTGCGCTCGGTATCCCTGGCGCCAATATCGATCCCTGGACCAGCGGAATCCCTTCCATCAATATCAACGGATTCAGCACACCGATCGTCGGCTATTCCGCCAGCCTGCCGTGGAGCCGCGCAGAGGTGAACGCCAGTATTTCCAATACCTGGACAAAGAGCCTCGGGAATCACACGATCAAGTGGGGCGCGGACTATCGGCGCATTCGTGACGATTTGCTGCAGACGCAGACCGTCAATCCGCGCGGCCAGTACAATTTCGATGTCAACCAGACTTCCTTGAATCCGGCCGCCGGCGCGTCGCAACCGAAAACCAGCGCCGCGAATAATATGGCGAGCTTCCTGCTCGATCAGCCCAGTTTCGCCGGACGTGATCTCGCGGCAGGATACTTCCCCGCGATCCGCGGTAACGAGCTGTTCCTTTTCGTGCAGGACAAGTGGCAGGCCTCAAGCAAGTTAACGGTGGATCTTGGGCTGCGCTGGGAACTGTACTCGCCGTTTACGCCCCGCTTTCCGGGCGGCTTCTCGAACTACAACCCTCAGAACAATACTTTGGAAATCGCGGGGATAGGCTCCATACCGATGAATCTCGGGATGGAAACGCATTACAAGAACTACGCGCCGCGTCTGGGCCTCTCTTACCGGTTGAACGAAAAGACGGTCATTCGCAGCGGGTTCGGGATTACGTATACGCCGTTTCCCGATAACACTTACGCGTTCAATTATCCCGTGAAGCAAAATAAGCAATACAACAGTCTGAACTCCTTCGGAGTGGCTGTACTCGATGATGGCGTCACGCCGGCTACATTCCAGAACGGATTTCCTGCCCCCGTGTACGCCACGATCCCCGCGAACGGCGTGATCACCAACCCGGATCCCAAACAGTCCGATTTCGTGATTCCCAAAAACTTTAAGAACCCCAGCGTGCAGTCGTGGAATTTTGCGATCGCACGATCGCTGCCGGCAAACTTCACACTCGACGTTGCGTATGTTGGAAATCACGGCGTCGATTCCGTAGTGCAATACAACCTGAATCTGCCCACCACAGTTTTGGGCGGCGGCAACAACTCGCGGCCCATGGTAGCGCAATTCGGGCGCACCGCGGACACGACGATTTTCTTCGTGGGCGCGTCGACGCACTATCATGCGCTGCAGGCAAAACTCAATCGGCGTTTCAGCAAAGGATTGGGAATCACCACATCCTATACCTTCGGCAAAGGGATGTCCTATCAGACTGGCGATGATGGCGGCTTATGGACGTATATCAATCAGCGGCGCAGCTACGCGCGCACCGATTACGACCGCACCCACACTTTCACTCAGAGCTATGTCTACGAACTGCCCTTCGGCGTCGGCAAGAAGATGTTGAATCATGGGATAGTGGCTCAGGCTCTTGGGGGCTGGCAGGTCAACGGTATTCTCAGCATCCTGAGCGGAACGCCGCTCACTTTTACTGCGAACGGCGGGACTCTGAATACTCCGGGTACGCCGGCGACGGCGGATCAGGTCGGTCCATACACGGTGCTGGGCGGCATTAACACTCCAGCCCGTGGCGGCAGCGCTTATTTCCTCCAGTCATCTTTCGTACAGCCTGTCTACAATCCATCCCCCGGCGTCTACCGCGTTGGCAATTCGGGGCGTAACATAGCTTCCGGTCCGGGATATTACAACCTCGATGCCTCGCTCTTCAAGATTTTCGCAGTCAGCGAAAAAATGAAGCTGGAAATTCGGGGCGAAGCATTCGGCGTGCTGAATAACCCGCACTGGAGCAACCCGCAAACGAACGTCAGTAACGCGAACTACGGTTACATCACCGGAGCCAGCGGGGGTCGCGCGATGCAACTCGGCGCCAAGTTCACCTTCTAATGTGACGGCGTGCGGGGCAGGATGAGTTCCTGCGCGCGATTGTGAATCGCGCCGGCCTCGGTGTTTGAAAGAGTGCCCGGACTGACTTCAGGCGTCATCCGGGCTGTGCCCCGCGGCAAAAAATCATAATATGATTACAACTGCGCCGCGAGGCCGCCCAAATGAGACGCCTGAAAACCGCCATCTGCCTCCCGCTTCTCGGCCAGTTGATAGTCGTTGTCCCGCCGGTGCTGGCGCAGACCCGCACTGACGCGTTTGTAACGAAAGTCCGTCCCGTTCTCGAACAAAACTGCTTTGCCTGCCACGGCAGTGAGGTGCAGACTCAGGGAGTCGATTTCTCAGCCCTCAAAGACGGCGCCGCCGCTGCTACAAAACCTGATCTCTGGCGCAAGGTCCGGGAAAAGCTCGATGGGCGCCTGATGCCGCCGCCCCCGATCCCCGGTCTGAGCGCGGCCGACAAGGCGGCCGTCATTCAATGGATCGATTCGATCGCCGGATCGCCCAAAACAACTTCGGCTAGCGCCGCCAATGTTCCGGGCCGAGTCACGACGCGCCGACTCAACCGCGTCGAATTCAACAACACCGTACGTGACCTCCTCGGCGTCGCCGTGCGGCCGGCCGATGATTTCCCGATCGACAACCAGGGCTACGGTTTCGATAACAACGGGGACGTCCTCACACTTTCTCCCATGCTGATGGAGAAGTACATGTCGGCCGCGCGCTCCATTTCCCGCATCGCGGTTTATGGCGAGCCGTACGAAAAGACGCCGGGCATTGTCGGCAAGCTTCTGGTCAAGACTGTTCAGGACGACGGCCAGGTCAGCGGCAGCACCATCGGCTTCTCCATTCGCGGAGCGCTGGACGGCACTTTCCGGTTTCCAGTCGAAGCCGACTATGTCCTCCAGTTTCGGATCTCCAACCGCCGTGGACGATCACCGGGAGTTGCGCTGGCGCCAGTGGGTCAGGGTGGGCGCGGGGCCTCTGGTGGACGGGGCGCCGGGCGTGGCGGCGGAGGTGGCCGCGCCGCGCAGCCCCTCACCGCGGAGCAGATCGCAGCCATACGCGAAGCTCAGCGTCTGGCGGCGCCGCCGATAGAACTCGATATCGATGTAGACGGCAAACAGGTCCACAAAGAAATGATCGAGGGCGAGGAGGCCTACACGTACACTCGCGGCCCCACCACGGCGCGAATCCACGTGACCGCGGGCGAACACCGGATTCAGGCCTATTTCCCCGACAACGCGAAGCTCGCTAATCCGCGCACCAATCTAAACCCCGATGGACGGCGGAAAATGGGCGGCGAGTTCGTCGAGATTCTGGGTCCTTACAATCCAGCCCCGGGCCATCCCGCAAGTCACTCGAAGATTTTCATCTGTGCGACTCATGACGCCCTTTGCGCCCGAAAGATCGTGGAGTCGCTCGAGCAGCGCGGTTACCGCCGACCGCCCACGGAAGCCGAAACCCAGAAGCTGCTCAAACTGGTGGCCCTGGTACAGAGACAGGGCGACTCGTTCGATGAGGCAATCCGCGTTGCGGTGCAGGCCGTCCTGGTGTCCCCCTCATTTCTCTTCCGGATCGAGCGCGACCACGCCTCCGGCGCTTCCGCCTATCGTCTGAACGATTACGAGCTCGCATCGCGCCTCTCGTACTTCCTGTGGAGCAGCATGCCGGATGACGAACTGCTGAAACTGGCCGCTCAACATCGCCTGAGCGACCCCGCCGTCCGCGCCGCGCAGATCAAACGAATGCTGCGCGACCCGAAGTCCTCAAACCTGGTGGATGATTTCGCTTTCCAGTGGCTCGATATCCGCGCGCTCGATCGTAAGAAGCCCGACGCGGCGAAATTTCCAATGCTGGATGACGAGATTCTCGCCGACATGCGGCGCGAAACTCAGCTCTTTGTCGGAGAGATTTTCCATGAGGACCGCAGCCTTCTCGATCTCATTGACGGTAAATTCACTTATCTGAATGGACCGCTCGCGCACTACTACGGCATTCCCGGCCCGAACACCTACGCGTTCGAACGCGTTTCGCTCGAAGGCACGGAACGCGGCGGCATCCTGACGCAAGGCTCCATCCTCGCGCTGACCTCGTTCGCGACCCGAACGTCGCCGGTGATCCGCGGCAAGTGGGTGCTGGAGAATCTGCTCGGCGCTCCCCCGCCTCCGCCCCCGCCGGACGTTCCCGCGCTCGATGCCACAAATCTCGGTCCCGATGCCTCCGTTCGGGCCCGGCTCGAACAGCATCGCGCAAATCCGGCCTGCGCCGTTTGTCACAAGCAGATGGACCCCATCGGATTTGGTCTCGAAAATTTCGACGCCGCCGGGAACTTCCGCGCGAAGGATGGCAAATTCGATGTCGACAGTTCCGGCACGCTTCCCGATGGGCGCACATTCACCGGAGTCGCAGGGCTTCGCGGCATTCTCAGATCTCAGTCCGATCAGTTCACCCACACGCTGAGCGCGAAAATGCTGACCTTCGCTTTGGGCAGAGGTCTCGAGCCTTCGGATCGCGCAACCGTGGATCAGATTAACCACAAGCTGATTGCAGGCGGCAACAGGTTGTCCGTACTCGTCTCGGCAATCGTGGAAAGTGAACCGTTCCTGATGCGGGAACCACAGGACCTGGCAAAGAAGTAAAAAGAGGAGAAGCCCATGCATCCAGCTAACCGAATTTCACGCCGTTCCTTGCTGCGCGGGGCCGGAGCGGCAGTATCGCTCCCGCTGCTGGACGCCATGATCTCTCCCTTCGCGCGCGCCGCCGCCACCACGTCGCCCACGCGCATGGCGTTCCTCTATGTGCCGAACGGCATCGTGATGGAGGAGTGGACGCCGAAAACGGGTCAAGGCGTTGGCGAATGGGCTCTGCCGGAAACGCTGCCGCGTATTACGAGCGCCATTGCGCCTTATCGCAACGATCTGATGATCCTGAGCGGCCTCGATTGCAACGGCGGCCGTGCCCTTGGCGATGGAGCCGGCGATCACGGACGCGCCGGCGCCGCCTATCTGACATCCACACATCCGAAAAAGAGCGCCGGCAAGGACGTGTTGGCCGGGACCTCCGTTGATCAGATTGCGGCGCAGAGATTCGCCGGAACAACCCGCTTCGCATCGCTCGAACTGGGCTGCGAAGAAGGCGTGCAGGGCGGCAATTGCGATAACGGCTATAGCTGCACCTACAGCAACACCCTGGCGTGGAAAACACCGACCACGCCTCTGCCGCCCGAAGTCCGCCCGCGCGCGGTTTTTGAACGCCTCTTCGGAAGTGTCGATCTGGGGACAGACCCCGTTCACCGGCGGCGTCAGGAAATGTACGAGAAGAGCATTCTCGACGCGGTTTTGGACGACGCGCGCCGGCTGCAATCCTCACTCGGCGGCGCGGACAGGATGAAGATGGATGAATATCTGTCATCCGTGCGTGATATCGAAACCCGCATCCAGTCCATGGAACGAGCGGGCCAAACGAAGCCAGTGGAATACCCCGTTCCGTCACCCAGCGTGCCGAGCGATTTCGGTGAGCACGCGCGCCTGATGATGGATTTGATGGTGCTGGCGTTTCAGGCCGATCTGACGCGCGTCTCCACCACGCTGTTCAGCATCGAGCAGAGCCCGCGCGCCTATGGCGCCGAGATCGGGCTGCCGGAAGGCCACCACGGACTGACTCATCACAGCGGTGACAAAGAGAAGATCGAGAAGGTCACCCGCATCAACATCTACCACATGCAGTCGCTGGTGTATGCGCTGGACAAGCTCAGGAGTGTGAAGGAAGGCGACGGCACGCTGCTGGATCATTCGATGATCGTCTACGGCAGCGGTCTTTCGGACGGCAACCGGCATGACCACGGCGACCTCCCGACGATTCTCGCCGGCCGGGCGAACGGAAAGCTAAAACCCGGCCGTCACATCCGGTACGCCCAGGGTACTCCCATGGGGAATCTCTTCGTATCGATGCTGGACATGCTCGACGTTGAGCCCGAACACTTCGGCGACAGCACCGGCAAGCTCGACCGGTTGTCGATCTGATTCAGCGGGATCTTTCAAATGCGGACCTTCTTGATATCGGACAGGTCAAATACATCAGTCTTTGTGATGCATTTTCTGGAACGCCCGCAATTTAGCCAGATCATCGGCCAGGACGTCTCTGTCGCCTCGCGCGAGACGGTCATCGTGCGATGACTTTTCGATGGAATCGATGACATCGTTCAGGAGGCCGTTATCCCAGCGAGTCTGGTCCAGATCAGCCTGCATTTTGGTCAGCTCTTCTTCTGTCTTCGCGATGCGATCGAGTTCCTTCTGGTGCGCGCGGCCACCCCAGATATGTTCGAGATCCGTTCGCACCTCGATGAAAAGATGAGCTCGCCACGCGTCCCCGGTATGCCGGAGCTCGCGCTGATGATACCAGTCCTGCGCAAATGCATTCACCGTCAACAGCACCGGAACAACAAGCAGAATGATCCGTCGCATCTTGCCGACCCTCCTTTTTCGGCTAATTGCATTTAGATGACCATTCGAGAATTTCTCCGTTGGCGCGGAGTGCGAGATTCCAGAACACAGTATCGTCGTAGCCGTAAGGTCAAACATGTCGCATGCCGTCAACTGACGAGCCCTGACGGCGTGAACTTGTGTATTTCGGGCCACAATACCGCTCTCACCGCTTGTATTAAGACAATTGCATCCCGGCAACCCCTGTGACATCGTGGATCTTACAGCAATGGGCGCGAAGGTATTGAAATGGATCGGCTACGTTACCGCCGTGCTCTCGCTCATCGCCGGCATTCGCGGTCTGCAGACGCTGATTGCCGGAAGGGTGGAATCCCACCAGAAAACCGAGTCGTTGCTGGCGTCCGAGCAATTAGAACTGCGCGCGCACGATTATGAGACAGCCTGGCAAACTCTCGAGCAGGCTGCGCAGACAGGCGCCGAAGCCGACAAGGTGCGGGATGCGCGCGAAACTCTCGCGATGGAGTGGCTGGAAAACATCCACGTTCAGGATAGTCAGAAATTTTCCGATATCGTGAAAAGGCTGGACCCCGTTCTCACCAGCGGCGCAGCCGCCGCGAAGACGCCGCAACTCAAAGCCGACCTTCTTGCGCACCTCGGCTGGTCTTACTTCCTCCGCGGCCGCGATGGAATGACTGGCTTCGATCCGGCGCAGACTTATGCGGACGCCGTTCAAGAAGACCCGGACAACCCTTACGCGCAGGCGATGTGGGGGCACTGGATCCTCTGGAATAGCCGCCAGCCCGCCGCTGCTGCATCACATTTCGTGACAGCCCTGCGTTCGGGCCGGCAGCGCGACTTTGTGCGCCGCCTCCAGTTATCCGCGCTGCTGAACGGCCACAACCAGGTTTGCGATCAGGAGATCGCCCGTGTTCTCAATGCGATCCGCAAAGAAAACGGCTCCGTGGATGAGGACACCCGGCAAAGACTATTCAGCCTGTATAACGAGGAATTGATCTCATCCACCGACAGCGCGGCTTTTATAAATGCGCTTGCGCCCGCTGATCAGCTCCTTACGTTCCACTGGCTGTTCGATCGTCTGAATCTGAGTGAATCGGCCGCCCTGTCACGCTCGTTTGAGATCGCGCTTCTTGAGGAAGCGGCGGGACAACGGTCCGAGGCGCTCGCTTCGTTTCAGGCCGTGAATGCCCAGCTCGGCGGTCGTACGGGATCGCTTCTGACAAAAACGCAGGCTGCAATCCGCCGTCTTTCGCGCTCGTGATGGCGTTGCAGAGAAAGTGAGAGATCGTATCGATGTTCGGTTCTGAAGTACTGGACGTTGCGCTTGGCCTCATCTTTATTTACCTTGTTTTGAGCCTGATTTGCTCAGCCGTATGCGAAGCGATCGAAGCGGTGCTCAAATCGCGATCGCTCTATCTGAAGCGCGGACTTCAGGAACTGTTGAATGATTCATCGGGAAGAGAGCTCGTCGCGGAACTTTACAGCCACCCGCTTGTCTGCTCCCTGTTTACGGGACAATACGATCCTGCAAAGCGAGGCAATCTGCCTTCCTACATTCCGCCCGGAAACTTCGCTCTGGCTTTGATGGACATCGTCGGGGTTGCGAGGACCGTGAAAAGCGCCACCGGGTCGGCGGAAGCGGAAACGATTCGAAACACTCTTACGGCCTATGCCGCCAGGAACGCTGCGGTTTCTCAGGCGTTGCTCACGCTCGCCCACACGGCCGAATTTGACGTGACGCGCATGCGTTCGGCCATTGAAGCCTGGTACAACAGCTCGATGGATCGCGTATCCGGCTGGTTCAAGCGGCGGACCCATTGGGTGGTGCTGGCTCTCGGATTGACGATTGCCGCCGCCATCAATGCGGACACTATTCTCATCACGAACAGCCTTGCCACGGACAAGTCTTTGCGTACGTCGCTCGTCTCGGCCGCTTCCGAGCATGCGAAACAATCCAGCGATGCAGCCTCGCAGCATTTCGAAGACGATATGCAAAAGATTCGCGAGGCGGGCCTGCCGCTGGGATGGACCAGTTCCACCGGTTCTCACCGCGTGCCGCAAACATGGCGGGCATGGCTCGTCAAGATCCTGGGCCTTATGCTGACCGCCTTCGCCATATCTTTGGGAGGTCCATTCTGGTTCGACCTTCTCAACCAGTTCATGGTCGTCCGCTCGACCATCAAACCGCAGGAAAAAAGCCTGACCGAGCCGTCGAAAAGCTGAACGTGGCCGGCTTCACAATTTAATGTCTTTGGGGGGTACGGACGGTACCAGTCTCGTCTATCATATTCCCAATGACGAATATCAACGGCAAGGCGTACGCGATGAACGCAATCACGCCCATGAAGCCGTGGAAGACCTGGATACTCAGGCTGGTGTTCTTTATTCTCGGGGCCTTCAAGTCAAAGCAGCAGGATCTGATTCAGCTTTCGTTCATTCATTTTGCGCGCTGGGTCATCGTCAAACGCGACGCCTTTCCGAAATTGTCAGACACTCAGCCCGCCGAGCAGCTCCAGTATGACTATCTGCTCTTCTTCAGTAACTTCAACGGTACCTGGGATCAGTACATCGATGCCTTTTCGGCGGTTCTCTACGACGGCCTTGACAAGATCTGGAAGTGGAGTGAAAAATATCCTGGCTCGCGCCCGGTTACAGGATTCAAGCGGTACATCGAGCTCGTTCAGTTCGACACCGATTATTACTTCAATGTCTATCCGCACGCGACCACAAACGATGTAAAGGCCGCTTTTAAAGTGAGCGACGCGCTGACGGAATTCGCAAAAACCAGCCAGTCGCTTTCGCCCACGGAATTCGAGAAGGCCTGGTTGCAGTTCCAGATCGCCGTAACTCCGCATTTGGGTGTGACAGGGATTGCCCCGGTGGGCACGTAATCATGGCGAACGTCAGCGGCAGAACCTACGGACTCACCATTCTTTCCCCGATCATTGAAGACAATTCGCGTATCGATATCTGTCATTCGATGGAGCTGCGCTGGTATCTTTCCCAGCTTCCGCGCGATCACCGAAGCCCGTTTGCCAAAATTTCCAGCACTTACCTGGCGCGTCTGGTAGTGATGGATGACGTAGTGTTCGTTGGCGTTCCGGCTTGTGAGGAGCACCTGAAGTCGCGATATCTCGTATTCGAGACGAACTTCGATGGCGATCTCGATACGTATCTGCGCCGCATGGCGACTGAGACCGGTGACTTTGTCAATGCCGTTTGGAGTCATTGCGCAGGCTTCCCCGGCACGGCGAATGTCGACGCATTCATTGCTTACATGAAGAAATGCCAGATCGAGACGACATTTTTCTTCGCCGATGTAAACGACCGGACGGTTGACTCCACCCTGAAGGCCCTGCATACCCAGGCCTCGCTCGCCGAGTTTATGGAGACCCATCAGAGCATGCCGGTGGCGGAACTGCAGCAGGCGTTCGGACGCTTTCTCGAGGAGCTGAAGAACGCGCGCCCGCTGCCGCATGGCGGAGATGAATCGCGCGATATCCCGCAGGAGAGACGTCCCAATGGTTGAGAGTGCGGCGGGCAAGATCGACGTTTCCGATATTCAGGGTTTCGTGCTGAAAGGCTACAACTTTCCGCACGCACGATATCTTCTGCTTGAACTCGGCATCCCGGAAGCCGCGCGCGCGATGCTCATGCCGTTGCTCAAAATCGTCACCACCGGCGAACGATGGGATCCGAAAAACAAACCGCTCTCCACCGTTAACATCGGCTTCACCCACAGAGGACTCGCGGCACTGGGCATCCCCCTCGAAAGCCTGCTGAGTTTTCCGCTGGAGTTCCAGCAGGGCATGCATGCCCGTGGAGACATTCTGGGCGACACGGGTAAGAATGCCGCGGAAAACTGGGATGCGGAGTGGCGCGAGGGACGGGTTCATGCCTGGCTGGCAGTGAATGCCCGTACCCCCGAAGCGCTGGAATCGCGTTGCGCGGAAATGCTGCAACTGATCGAATCCACGCAGGGCGCGAGGCTCATCCGCGCCCAAAACGCCTG
>Ga0070658_10003825_pt1 | contig 12335 bp, 7 predicted proteins | sample KBSC13metaG_FD_64664 | JGI IMG/M metagenome (GOLD analysis project Ga0070658, IMG submission 64664) | Corn rhizosphere microbial communities from Kellogg Biological Station, Michigan, USA - KBS C1-3 metaG | ecosystem: Host-associated > Plants > Roots > Rhizosphere > Soil ... | reverse complement strand
CTTTCATGGGATCGTCTCCTTGTTGGACACCTAGACAGATCCCTACCAGGGACCGCCAAGATCGAGAAAATTACGGGCGCAGAGCGCGGGAGCGGGCCGAAGGAGATCGACGACGGCGCCTCGGACTGTGAACCACTGTGAACCGTCCCCTGCCCCGCCTATCCCCCGTTAACTACTACTGATTGTCGCGTACCCGGTAGATCCTAAGTCTGGCGCGTCTACCAGTTCCGCCATCCTCGCTTGTGAAGTCAGGTACTCAGGCTATTCTATCTCGCTCGATCTTGGGCGGGGACAAGGTGGGGACAGTCCCCAGTTCGCCAGCCAGAATCCCCTTAGTTCAAGGCGTCTGCAACCAGGGCGATTCACGCCGGCGACAGAGTCTTCCGAGGCGCAGTGTCTGCGCCTCCATCGGTCTCTATCCGGGTTGTCATGGCCAGCTGTCCCGACCGCGGCAGCACTCTGCCGCGCCTCTTCGGCCGCCACAAGGGCCTCGACGCCCGCCAACTCGGCCCCGGTCACGGTGGGTATTCGCCGGTGACCACGACGAGAATGTCGCGCCTTCCGGAAGCCGCGCGCCGCCGGTCGTCCGGATTTCCCCGGCAGGTCACGCTTGTTCGGCCGGGTACGTGCTTTGCTGGGGCAGCGCCGCATGGTGAGCGGGACGGCGAAGGGCTGGGAAACAACGAGGGGCCGCTACACGGGGCGCTCTCTTTTGGGGTGCGCCCTCGCGCTCGTGATGGCAGTGGCCGGCGCGTGCGGAGGCGGTTCGGCAGGAGGGTCCATGGTACCGGCGGGAGGCGCGCGCGTGGCGCCGCCCGGTCGGGGCACCTCGAGCGGCGACGCAGGCGCCGGCGCGGGGGGCGCGGGGATGGACGGCGCCATCGAAGACGCGGCCGCGGGCGATTCGCTGAACGATGGGCCGCTTGCGGACGCTTCGGAGGCCGATGCGCTGGACAGCGGCGCCTCTGAAATGGGCGCGGCGGACGCAGGCGTGGACGCGCCCGCGGTGCCTACGTTCGAGTGCGGCCCGGCCCGCCCGAAGTACGCGGGCTCGCTTTGCGGGCCCCCCGACCGCCCATGCGCGGTGCTTCAGGATGACGTTCTGCCGAACAGCGTGGGCTTTCATTCGGACATTCCGTCGCTCTTTCTCGACGAACACGACGGACTGCACGTCCTCTTCACGGCGGCGTACAGCGAGGTGCCGAACGGGTTCTTCGCCGAACCCGATCCGGCGAGCGGCGCCTGGAGCGTCCTGGCCCTGCCGCTCAGGTACAGGTCCGGCGGACTGGGCCGAGGGCCGGATGGGGCGTGGCTGGCTCTGGTGGATGCGGAGACCTACACGTCGACGCTGTTGTGGCGCGGTTCCGACCCGGCGAGCTGGACGACGATCTGGAGCCAGCCCATGGACGCCACCTTCGCGCCCACGTCGACCGGCGTGGTCTCGGACCGCAACGGGTGTGTGCACGCCGCCATGGGGACGTACTACGGCCGCTGGAGCGGGGCGTGGACGGTCACGCCCCTGGCCAGCCTGCCGGGCGACTACACCACCGGGACGGTGCTCGCGCTGTCTCCGAAGGGGACTCCGAACGTCATCGCGCGCCACGACTCGATGAACGACGACCGCAGCAGCTTGACCTGGGAGATCCCGGGCTCGACGCCCGAGATCGTCTCCAGCGAAACCCGCTATCGCGGTGCGCGCTACAATCTGCTGGCGGTCACGAGCGCCGCCGACCAGCGCAACCCCGACGTGGTGCACGTCTTCTACGATGAAGACACGCCGGTGCGCTGGGAGACGAACGCCCGGTGGGTCGACCAGTTGCTGTACGCCCGCCGAGATCCGGGCCACTGGTGGGTGCGAAAGATCGACGACGGGGGCGGGACCTGGGTCGGCGACTGCTATGCGACCGTGCTGGTGGCTGGTCTCACCTGTCACCGGGACGACGTCACGATCAAGCCCATCGCCGTGATCGCGACGGATGCGCCTGACGGCGACGTGCGCTTCTTCTACACCCGCGTTCACACGATCTACGATCAGACGGTCGTCTGTGGACAGGACCCGAGCATGCCTTGTGTATGGAGCGGGCCCTCACACTTCGAGACCGAGGTGGTCATGGCATGGCCCGACGGCACGGTGACCGGGTCGGCGGTGCTGTTGAGGGACATCTATCCCTTCGGCGCCAGCGCGGCGCTCGACAGCGGCGGGAACATCCACCTCGTGTTCTCCGACGAGACCTCGTATCAGCTTCAGGGCGCCGACTATCGCCAGAACCCGATTCACCACGTCGTCATCGGACCTCCCTGATCACCGTCGAGCGGCAGCGGACAGCCCCGATCCCCTGCTGAAGGGCCCCCTGAAGGTCGAGCCTGGCGGGGACCGCGGTCGTCGCGATGGCGTTCGGAGCAGGCGCCATCCTCGTGGCCCTGCTGACCCTGCGCCTGAGCGCACCGTTCGTTTTGACGAGCGCGAGAGTCCCGACCCCGCCGAATCCCGACCGTGCGGCGCCGCCCCCCCGACGGGTGTCGGCGCTCCCCACCTTCTGCCGGATGCCAGGGACCGCCGGCCACGAGGCCGCCGATCCAGGGCGCGCCGCAGCCGCCCGTTCCCCAAGCAACCTCCACCGACTGACGTCGCCCCCAGCACCTCCCCGGCCCCCGGTTTCGAGTCGACGGCTCATTATTGTTGAGGATTGGCCCCCGCCCTGGGCCGCGACAGATTTGGTCCCGTCCCGAGAGCCGCGCGGGCGGTGGCGTGCGACCGGGAGAAAGGCTGGTTCGTCGTGAGTTCATGGTGGTTGTTGTGGATGGGGTTCGTCTTCGTCTGCCTCTTGTCCCCGGTCGGCTACGGCTGGGTCTACAGGGGGTGGGGACCGCCCTATCCGCGATACGTTCAGCTCCGCCGCAGTCTGAGGGTGGCTACCCGCGCTCCCACAGGATTCGACCACCACGCGTGGAGCTGGCGCGGCGATCTTGTCTGGGTGGTGACGCTGGTGGGCGCCGGCTGGCTGCTCGCGCTCCTCCTCTGGCCGGCGAGATCCTCTTGATCGCAGGCGGCGCCGGGCCCTACCAGCGAGGATGAGCCGTGGTCATCGAGGTGCCGGCGGCGTCGCGGAAGGCAGATCGACCGTGAACACACAGCCCTTGCCCGGACAATCCAGCACCCGTAACAGGCCGCCATTGGCCTCCACCGATTGTCGCGCGATCGCCAGGCCCAGGCCCAGGCCGCCGCGATCCCGGTGCTTCTGCACATACGGACGAAACAAGCCTTCAGCCCCGCCGGCGGGGAGGCCACCGCACTGGTCAGAGATCTCGATCAGCACCCGATCGCCGACCGGCCGAACGCTCAGCGTGACGCTGTTCTTCGGCGGGCTGAACTTGATGCCGTTCTGCACAAGGTTCGCCAGGGCGGACGCGATCAGATGGCGATCCACCTCCACGAACAGGTCGTATCCGCCCGGATTCACGACGAGATACGAGCCGCGCGCCTGCGCCTCGATGATTCCGCTGGCTTCGACCTCTTCCACGATCTCTGCCACGCGCACGTACTCCCGCCGGTCGACGCCCACCTGCAAGCGAACCTCGGACAAGGCCCGGTCGACCAGGTCCCGCAGGCCCAGCAGACTGCGCCGGAGCACACCGCCCGTGCTGCCGCCCACCGCCACCTGCCCCTTCTCGAGACTCTCGAAGGCGAGCATTGCGCTCGACAGCAAATTGCGCAGCTCATGCGCAAAGAATCCGAGGTCCTTGGTGCTTTGCGCCGACGCGCCCTGATCGCGTTGACGGCTATATTCCGTCACGGCTCCCGCTATGGCGGCGTCTAGACATTGATTGAGGGTGCGAAACTCCGACGTGGTTATGGGAGCGCTGCGCGCAACCGCCAGATCCGTTATGGCCTGACACACACTACCGTAGCCGTGAACCACGTGAGCGACAGTGAACCCCTGGGCCAGCAACTGCGCGCCATGTCGGGCTGCGGTGGCCCGGATCTCGGGATTACACGACTCAGAATTGGATGCTCCATCGCGCAACGTTTCAATCAACTGCTTCACGAACAGTTCGAGGTGACCGTCGTCCCTGTCGGCGAAGGCCGCCCTGTCAGGACCGATCAGGAACTTTTGCCGCACGCTCGCAGCGATCGCCGAGACGTTACCGTCGAGGAATTCGTGTAGCAGCATCGTGACCTTCTTACAACCTATCACGTTTACACGGGTGACGATCGGTCATATGCGGGCGTCACGATCATTTGCGCGTGCACCTATGAAACTCGTCACCAAGTACCAACGATCGCATGCACCCTGACACACGTTCATTCATGGCACGATCTCGACAGGTCTTCCGGGTGGCCCGGTCGACTGAGGGAGGGGCAATGGGTTCTAACCTTGCAGACGGGGCGACCTCGCCGAACGAAAAGTCAATGACGGTGGCGACGCGCGGATCCAGCCGTCGCCGACCGGTCAAGGGATCTGTCTTCGTCGTGGAGGACGATGAACTGGCGCGCGCGGCGCTGGAACCGCTCCTGGAAGACGCCGGCTACGATGTCGCGTTCGCGGAGAACGGCTGCGACGCCCTGGCAGAACTGCGGGTCAGATCCGCGCCTGACATCATCCTGTTCGACCTGGCGATGCCGACCATGAATGGTTGGGAGTTCCGCGCCATTCAAAAGAATGATCCGCTGTTGCGCGATGTCCCCGCGGTCGCCATCACGGCGGACGGGAGCCCGCAGGCAGTGGCCATCTCCGCCGACGCTTACCTTCGCAAGCCGTTTGCCGGGAAGGCGTTGCTGGACACCATCGAACGTATCCTGGAGGACAGGCTGAGCCGGGGCTCGGAGAGCGCGAACACGGGCGACGGACTGACCGCTCTGGCCAGGTTGGCCTCGGCGATCGGTCACGAGATCAACAACCCACTGACCATAGTCCTGCTGAACCTGGGCCAGGCGATCGAGGATCTGAGGCCTTCGCTCCGGGCCGTCGGCCCCCCTCCGAAGGCAGCGTCGACGGATGGGCGCGCCAGCGATGTCGGCGTCGGCCTCACGGGAATCGCCGAGATCTTGGCCGACGCCAAGGCCGGAGCGGAGCGGATCCGGGACACCGTAGCCAAGCTGACGCGGCTCACACGTAAGGGCCGTGAGTCCGCTGACCTCATCGATATCCACGCCCTCATCGACCGGTCCATCCTACGCATCTGGAGCAAGCTGAGCGCGAGGACGCGCCTGATCAAGTGCTACGGAATGATCCCTGCGCTCAAAGGGGACAGGGTGGCGCTCGAGGAGGTCTTCGTGAACCTGCTGGTCAACGCGGTGGAGGCGATACCCGCGGGCGCGGTGGACTGGAACGAGATCCGCATCGTGACGCGCCTGGTCCCGGCGCGGACTCACGGGGAAGTCGTCGTCGAGATCTATGACTCCGGCGTCGGTCTCTCGCCACAGTCGGTGGGTCGGTTGTTCGAGCCCTTCTTCAGCACCAAGCCCATCGGCACCGCTGATGGCACGGGGCTGGGTCTGCCCAACGCGCGGCAAAGCGTGCTGGACCACGGCGGCCGCCTCACCATCGGCCCACGGCCCTCGGGGGGGGCCGTGGCCCGCGTCTTTCTGCCGATCACGTCCGGGGGGGAGCTACCCCGCGACGACGCTCCATGGGACGGACTGCTACGCGTGTGAACAGGTTGCCCCGGATCTCGTTCTGGTTCGGTCATCACTAATGACGATTGGCGAGCCAGGGTCCCTGTCGCAGATTGAGCAAGCGACGCGAACGAATTAATTGACAGGGCTCGCATGACAGCAACCACCTTCGATTCCCGCCACGTGTTGATCGTCGACGACAACGTCGCGCTCGCCGAGAACATCGCCGAGATCCTTCAACTGGAGGGTCACCAGACGGCGGTTGCGGCCAGCGCGGAGGAAGCCCTCACGAACTTCTTCGATCACGAACCAGATGTCGTCGTCACCGACTACCGCTTGCCGGGATTGAGCGGCGCCGAGGTCGTGCGACGGTTTCGAGGCAAGTGGGTGAACGTCCGGACCGTCATGATCAGCGCCTACTCCGACGAAGAAGTCCGGGGAGAGGCCTCGACCGCCGGCGCCTCCTTCTTTCCCAAGCCGATCGACTTCCAGAGGCTGGTCCATCTCGCTGGCACGGGCTCGGCATCAGCGGCGTGACCAGGTCATTCGCGCGCGCCCTGTTCGACGGCGGCGTCGTATTCGCCCCGGCGCGCAGGGGGCACGCCTTGGGAACCAATCGACCGCTTCCGTCAGTCGGTGGAGGTCAAACCTTCCCGTATCGCGTACTTCGTCAGCTGGGCGATGGAGTGGATGTTCAGCTTCTCCACGATCTGGCGCCGGTGGCTCTCGACGGTGGCGACCGACACGCTCAACCGGGTGGCGATCTCCTTCGATGCGTTCCCCTCGGCCAGGAGCTGAAGAACCTCGCGCTCACGGGGACTCAACGGCTTCTTGAGCGTCGTGGCCGGGACCGCCGGCTCCGTGACGTTACCGACGACGACGGCCGCGATCGAGGGGCTCACGTACGTCAGACCGGATGCGACGGTACGGACCGCGCGGATCAGCTCGTCGGACGCCGCGTTCTTCAGCAGGTAGCCGACGGCGCCTGCCTTGAACATCGCGAGCACGTAACGCTGATCGGCGTTCATGGACAGCCCGATGACCTTGATCGCACGGAACTCGGCGATCAACGCGCGGGTGGCGTCGATCCCGTTCAAGTCCGGCATGGAGATGTCCATGACGACGATGTCAGGGCTCAGGCGTCGAGCCAGCTGGATGACGTCGCGCCCGGTGGACGCCTCACCGACCACCTCCAGCCCCTCCTTCTCCAGGATGGCCCGCAATCCGTCTCGCATCATCTTGTGGTCGTCACAGAGCAGAAGTTTCACGAGGCCTCCGTTGACAAGGGGGTGGGAGACGCGTCGTCTGCGGTCCTCTCGACGGGGACCCTGATCCTGACACGCGTACCTCGACTTGGTGCCGACGTCACTTCCATGTCACCTCCCAGACGACCGATCTGCTCCCGCACGCTGAACAGCCCGAAGCCTCCGGGGCCAGACGAAGAGCCGATGTCGTTCGGGTCGAAACCGACGCCCCCATCCTCGACGTCGATCTCGAGCAGGCGTTCCTCTTGTCGCAGAGACACCTTCGCTTGGAGCGTCTGGGCGTGCTTGAACACGTTCAAGAGGAGCTCCCGGACGGCCCGGAACAGCACGGTCGCGCTGGCGTCGTCCAGGGCATCGTCGGCTCCGTCGTCGCTGATCGTGACCGCGATCCCGTGACGCTTCTGGAGGTCCTCCGCCAGCCAGGACAGCGCCGCCTTGAAGCCGAGATCGTGGAGGATGGGGGGACTGAGATCGAAGATCAGGGTGCGGGTATCGGTGGCTGACTGCGCCAGCAAGTCGACGGCCTGGTCGATGGCGGCGCGCGGAGCGCCGGTGATGGTGTCACGGACGGAGGTCAGCGTGATCTGCGCCAGCGCCAGGGACTGGCCGATGCGATCGTGCAGATCGGCGGCGATGCGTCGTCGTTCACGCTCCTCGGCCAGCGCGGCGTCGAAGGCCATGTGCTGTAGCTTGGCCCGATAGTCGCGAAGTTTCTTCTCCGCTTCCTGGCGACCCGTGATGTCGGAGATGAAGCTCATCACCAGGGGCCCGCCCTCTTGCTGCATCGAGCCGAGGACCACCTCCAGCGGGAACTCGCTGCCGTCCTTGCGCAGGCCGAGCAAAGGGACGTCGCGGCCCATACGCCGCGTGGAGGGGGCCACCATGAACTCCGAGCGGTGTCGGGCGTGGCGCCCGCGTAGCCGCTCGGGCACCAGCGCGTCCACGGACAGCCCCAGCAGTTCGTCCGTGGCATAGCCGAACATCTTGGCGGCCATCTCGTTGGCGAAGACGATGCGTCCATTCGCGTCGGTCATCAGGATGGCCTCGGCGATGGTCGTCAGCATCTCGCGAAAGCCGGTCTCGGTCCGCTGCAACGCCCGCTCGGCGCGCTCCTTGTCGGTCACGTCCTCGAGCGCCAGCAAGATCTGGGGCGTCTTCTCGATGCGGCGGCCATTCAAGATGAATACGCGGCGCTCTCCGCCGGACTCGATCTCCACCCGATACCCCTCGATCGAGTCGTCGTCTCCCAGGCTCTGCAGGCGCGTCTTCAGCGCCGGCATGTTCCATTCGCCTCGGCCAACCTCGCCCAGGTGACGACCATCGATCTCCGGGCCGGTCAGGCCGAAGAGCTGGCGGAACGTTCGATTGGCCGACCGGACGCGTAGCTCGCCATCAAGGACGACGAGCCCGGCGTGGACGGTATCGATGACACTCTCCGAGTACCGGTGGGCCGCGGAGAGGAGCTCCTCCGCCTTCTTCGACGCGTCGACGTTGAAGGCCGTGACGACGGTGCCATCGATGCGGTTGTCCACCGTCAGGTAGGGGCGCACCGTCAGGTCGTGCCATCGGCCCTCGTCATCCCTCATCGTTCGCGTGACGGCCCCGAGATGCTCGAGGACGTCCGTGATCATGGCCGTCAAGTCGGCGGAGGGAACATCCTGGCGGATATCGGAGATGGGACGGCCCAGGTCAGAGGCGATCACATGGAAGACCCTGGTCGCCGCCGGGGTGAACCGGCGAATGCGTCCGTCGCGTCCCAGGAGGACGATGGGGATGTCGACGCTGCTGAGGATGTTCGTCAGATCATCGTTGAGCCGGGTGGCCTCCCTGTTGCGCACCGCCATCTCGTCGTTGACCATGCTGAGCTCCTCGTTGGTAGCCTGCAGCTCCTCCTTGGCCATTTGCAGCTCTTCGTTCGTGCTGCGGAGCTCCTCGTTGCTCGAAGTGATCTCTTCGTTGGCCGCCTTCAGCCCTTCGTCGCTCACCTGGGACTGCTCGATGACCGACTTGAGGTAGTCACGCGTGGCGGCGAGCTCTTGCGTCAGCTGATGCTCGCTCGAGCTCAGTTCGGGCGCCGCGGCGGACGAGGGGGCCATCGCCGGAGGGGCGGTCGCCGGGGACGCCTCGGAGAAGAGCACGATGAAGAAACGCTGGGTCGAGGACGCAACTCGAAAAGGGATCACGTCAATCTCGATACGTCGGGGAGTGGTCTCCGAGGCTATCGTCAGGCCCGTCCGCCGCGCCGGAGCTTGCCTGGTCCGCGCCTCATCGATCATCTGGCGCAAGGGCAGGCGCAGTTCCTCGCGCACCATGCGCAGCAGGTCGAGGCTGGCCACGCCGGGGGCTGGTTCCAGGAAAGGCCCCGTTCGGCCGCGAAACTGCACCACCGCCAGATCGTCCGTCACGACCACCCCCGGCGGAGAATACTGCCCAAGGATGAGTCGATCGGCCTCGCGGTCGACGTCGACGGGGCCGGATGGCCGCGCTCCGGGCGGGAGGTCGGGGACGTTCGAATCGCCCGCCAACCGATGGGTGAAGTCGAAGAGCAGCCGTGGGGACGCCGAGGTGCGCAGATAGATCCTGTACTTGGCGTCGACGACCGAGAACCCCGGAAAGGCGCGAATCGTCTCGGAGGTTCCGAGCACGAGAAAGCCGGGCTCCTTCAGCGCATAGTGAAACAGGGGGAGCAGGCGCTCCTGTAACGGCGAGGCGAGATAGATCATCAGGTTGCGGCAGCTGATGAGATCCAGCCCGGCGAACGGCGGGTCACGGGTGGCGTCCTGCTTTGCGAAGACGCACAGATCCCTCAGGTCTCTTCGGATCTGGTACGCGCCCTCCATCTTCGTGAAGAATCGCTGGAGGCGGGCCGGCGAAACGACACTCTCGATGGTCTCCGGGTACGTCCCTTTGCGGGCCTTGTCGATGGCCATCAGGCTGACGTCGGTGCCGAAGACCTTGATCGGGTAGTCGCCCGCCTGCAGGTCGGCGAGGAACTCGAGCAGGGTGATGGCTATCGAATAGACCTCCTCGCCGGTCGAGCAGCCAGCGACCCAGACCCGGATGGCGGCGCCCTGGGGGCGATTCTCCATCAGCTTGGGATAGACCGTGGCCTTCAGCGCCTCGAACGTCTCGGGATCCCGGAAGAAGCTCGTGACGTGAATCAGGACCTCTTCGCACAGGGCGCGCGCCTCTTCCGGACTCCCTTCGACCAGCGCGGCATAGTCTCTCAGCGTCGCCAGCCCGTTCACGACGACGCGCCGCTGGATGCGCCGGCGGAGCGTGGTGTGCTTGTAGTTCGCGAAGTCGATGCCGCTCGACCGGCTGAGCGCGAACAGGATGCGATGAAGCTCCGCCGCGTCGTCGCCCGGGGACGAAACAGGTGGTGGGCGCTGACCGATGCGAGCCAGTTCCCGTCCGATGGCGTCGGGGGGCAAGACGAAGTCGACGCACCCCGTGCCGATCGCGGTCTGAGGCATGCTCCGGTATTCGGCGCTCGCGTCTTGCGCGAACGTGATGCCGCCCTCGGACTTGACGGCCTGGATCCCGAGGGCGCCGTCCGCGCCGGTGCCGGTGAGGATGACGCCGATCGCAAGACCCGTTCGATCGTGCGCCAGTGAATTCAGGAATCGATCGATGGGCAAATGGAGCCCACCGGTCTCGAGCCGTGGGGTCAGCTTCAGCCGGCCCCCGGCGAGCACCAGCCCGGCGTTGGGGGGGACGACGTAGACGTGATTCGGTTCGACGCGCACGCCGTCGCTCACCGCGCTGACGGGCAGGGGGGTGATCCTGGCGAAGATTTCGACCAGGCTACTTTCGTGCGACGGATCGAGGTGGTGGACGAGCACGACGGCGAGGCCCGGTCTGGGTCCCAGGTGTCGCAAGAGCTCCGTGGTGGCAGCCAGGCCGCCGGCCGAGGCCCCGATCCCGACGATGGGAAACATCGCGCCGATGTCGACAGCAGGGGGGGCCTGCGCCGTGGAGTCGTCTATCTCGGGCTGGGTCATGGGCTGATGAAAGACGAGGAGCGACGATGAGCGACGATGAGCAACGATGAACGGCCTACGACCAGTGGTGGGTGCCATCCCGCTCTCGGGAAGCAAGATCTGCCATCACCTGGGGACCATACGTGATCGGCGGCTCGGTCGCCCGTCCCGTGTTGTATTCGGGCCGTGCCAGCGCAGACCGTGGTGGTGGAACGAGTTCGATGAGCTCTCATCAGTGCCAGGGGCACATTTCATGGTTTTCAGGGATGGAAATGCCAAAGCGAGTGGGTACGTTGCGCCGTATGAGCCAAGAACAGCCCCCGAGCAGCGTCGAAGGGGATCTGAAGAAGATCAAGAAGGTGGGCCGCGGCAAGCGCGATGTGATCCTGGCCGCCGCGCTCGTCGTCGTCGGGATCGTGATTGGCGCGGTATGGTTCGGGTTCCGCGGCAGCCACGTCCCGGAGAGTTCCGCGGCCATGACCGTTCCCGTCTCACCCTCGCGCGCGACTGTCGTTCCTCGATCGACGAGGCCGTAGTTCTTCTGGGCCTGGACGGGGAAGAACTGGTTGCCGCCAAGGTCTTCGGTCACGTGCCCTGCTCGCTGGGTGACGGCAGCGTCATCGGCCAGAACTCCGTCAACATCGGCGACACGCCATCAACCTGCTGAAGGGCCCCCTGAAGGTCGGGTTCGAGATGATGGCGAACGCCATCACGCACCTGTTCGTCCGACCCCTGCCTCCACTGCGCCGACCTCACGTGGCGCAACCCCCTCCAGCGGGTCAGCGCGGGATCGGCGTGGTGAAGGGGTCTTCCCAGTCGACGTCGAGCATGTTCTCGGTCGGCTCGTACCGACAGTGCGTGCTGGTCCGCCGCGGCTGCTGGGTGCCGCGGCATCCGGGTGAGTGGTTCCAGCGCCACCGGCCGGCCGCGGTCGGCTTGCCGTCCCGGACCGCCTTGCCGTCGGGCAGGAAGTAGTGGAAGTCGATCGCCTCGACCCACCGGCTGCCGTCCGGCAAGGTGACCGATCGGACCAGGAAGTCGGTGGTCCCGTCGTGAGGGGAAGTGCCAGAGCTACCGGGCCGGACAGGTAGCGGCGCAAAGCCGTCCACAACGGTGGTCGTCAGGATCCCGTCCGCGTCGTAGGTGTACGTGAACTCGGCCAACACCTTGGTGGGGTCGGCCCCGTCGGTGGTCACGCGCGACAACAGGCGGTTTCCCTCCCACGTCCAGTGCTCGCGCTCGATGATCCCCACCGGAGCGGACGTGTCAGAGATGGGCATCCAGGCGATATCGGTGCACCGCTGCTGGGCGTCCTCCGTGAAAGTCTGGGACGTGGAACAGCACGCGCTGTCCCCGGCCGAGACCAGCGTCCCAGCATCGTCGTACGTCAACTTGATCCGCGCCTGGACCGTTCCGTGAGCCCGCGTGCCGAACCGCGAGGCGTCCAGCATGGACAGCGTGAAGTTCCGG
>Ga0070658_10003823_pt1 | contig 12338 bp, 11 predicted proteins | sample KBSC13metaG_FD_64664 | JGI IMG/M metagenome (GOLD analysis project Ga0070658, IMG submission 64664) | Corn rhizosphere microbial communities from Kellogg Biological Station, Michigan, USA - KBS C1-3 metaG | ecosystem: Host-associated > Plants > Roots > Rhizosphere > Soil ... | reverse complement strand
GTAGGCGTGATAGGGCGCCAGGCGCGGGGCCTCGCGAAACAGCGCCTGGAACAGCGCCGCGGCCTCGGCCCACTTCGACTGGTTCGCCCTGGCCAGGGCCACCAGGTAGCGGGCGGCGTTTCGTTCGTCCGAACCCGCCGGCATCCTGGCCGCCGCCTTGGCCAGCTCGTTCTCTGCCGCTGCCCAGCGCTCTTGCCGGAAGTCCGCGGCCCCCTTGGCGGCCAGCGGCCCCCCGAAGTACGGCTGCAACCAGCGGGCGTCGAACGGCACCGCCTTGCTCTTGCTGGACCGCACCGCCTTCGAGGGGACGACGGGGTCATCATCGTCGCTGTCGCCCGCGGCCCGCCCCAGCGCCGGAGGAGCGAAGGAAACCAGGGCCAGGCAGGCAACGACGCGAAGGGGGCCGATCCGCACCGTCCGAGACTAGAGATCGATCACCGCCCCCGCAACTTCTCTCCGTCGAGAACACCGCGGCGGCGGCGGGGCCCGGCCGCCGCTTACACGGACATGTGCAGCGAGACGCGGTTGCGGCCGCCTTGCTTCGAGCGGTAGAGCGCGCCGTCAGCGGCCACCACGAACGCCGAGGCGTCCTTGATGTGGGAGTCGGGCAGGGCGGCCACGCCCACGCTGATGGTGACGGGGATGATCTTGTCCTGGAAGGTGAACTGGCGCCCCTCGGCGGCGCGGCGCAGGCGCTCGCCGATCACCTGCGCCTGGGCCAGGTCCGAGCCGCGGCAGATCACCGCGAACTCCTCGCCGCCGTAGCGGGCGAAGATGTCCTCGGTGCGCAGCGAGATCATCATCAGCGCCGACAGGTCGGTCAGGATGGCGTCGCCGGCCGGGTGGCCGTAGGTGTCGTTCACCTTCTTGAAGTGGTCGATGTCGAACATCACCAGCGCCAGCGGCGCGTTGTGGCGCAGGGCGAAGGTGAACTCGCTCTCCAGCCGGTCGGTGAAGTACTTCTTGTTGAAGGCGCGGGTCAGGCCGTCGCGCAGCGACGACTCGTACATCTGACGCTGGAACACCTCGTCCAGGTTGTCGTGGTACGTGAACTTCAGGATGGTGGTGGACCCCACCAGGATCTTGTCGCCGTCGGCCAGCGGCCGCGCATCCACCTTCACGCCGTTGCAGAAGGTGCCGTTCGTCGAGCCCAGATCGCGCAGCAGCACCTCACCGCCTTCGATGATGATCTCGGCGTGCTCGCGCGAGATACCGTCGTCGATCAGGCGGATCTGCGCCTTGCCGCCGCGCCCGATGATCGTCCGTTCCTGACCGATCTTGTACATCTCGCCCACGGCGGAGCCGGCCAGGACGATCAGGTATGCCCGGTCGCGCTTCTCTCCTGCAGAGACGGTCGCGGGCGGTTCGAACATGCGCGTTTTCTCGTCGGGCATGGACCGTAAACGATCGTAACACAGCGGGTTAGCCGCTTGGCAATTCCTTGCGCGGAACGCCCACGATCATGTCGCCTGGTGTGGGCGCAGGGCCGACGTCCAGAACCCGCGCCGACGGGCAGGGCGCCGTCGGCCGTCGCAATCCGGGACGGCGCGGCTACTTCAGCAGGGCGGTGGCCAGCGCGCGCAGGGCGCCCGCCCGCTGGGGCTGGCTCAGGCTGTCCAGCGCTTCGATGGCGCGCGCGATCAGCGTCGTCATCTGCTGGCGCGCGCGCGCCGCGTGCTGGGGATGATCGGCGTCGTCCAGATCGTCGGCGTGCTGGAAGGCGATGCCGTAGCTGTCGCCGAACCGGGCCAGCGCCGCCACGTCGTCAAGCGAGGCGCCCGACGCGTGCGCGCCGATCTCCACGGCCGCGCGGAACAGGGCGCCGGTCTTCTCGGCGTGCAGGCGCTCGAGCTGTTCGAAGGTGGTGGGAGGGGACGCGCCCAGGTCGCGGGCCTGGCCACGCACCATGCCGGCGCCGCCCGCGCCGCGCGCCAGCGCCAGGGCCGCCCGTCCGAACGCGGCGGGCCGACCAGAGCGCTGGCCGGCGTCCGCCAGCCACTCGAACGCCAGCGTCAGCAGGCCGTCGCCGGCCAGGATGGCCATCGCCTCGCCGAACACCTTGTGGTTGCTCGGCTTGCCCCGCCGGAAGTCGTCGTCGTCCATGGCCGGCAGGTCGTCGTGGATCAGCGAGTAGCAGTGCACCAGCTCGACGGTCGAGGCCGCCACCAGCACGCCGGGGTCGCGGTAATCACCGGCCGCCTCGGCCGCCGCCAGCGCCAGCACCGGCCGCAGCCGCTTGCCAGGCGCCAGCAGCGAGTACCGCATCGCCTCGACCAGTCGGCCGGGATCGTCGTCTGCGGGCAGCGCCGGCAGACGCGAACTCAGCACGTCTTCGATCTCCGCGCGACGGGCGGCCGCCCAGGCCTGCCAGTCGGCCACCCCCACCGGCGCCTCAGTCGCCATCGTTGGAGGGCGTCTCGAAGGGCGCGGTGCGCGGGGCATCGCCGGAGCCATTCAGCAGCACCTCGACCTTGCGCTCGGCCGAGTCCAGGATGGACGCGCCCTTGCGGCAGAGGTCGATCCCCTCCTCGAAGAACTTCAGGCTGTCCTCGAGGGGCAGGTTGCCGGTCTCGAGCTTGTCGACCACGCCGCGCAGCCGCAGCAGGATCTCGTCGAAGCGTTGCGTGGCCACGGCGGTCTCGGCGCCGCTGCCATCGCCGCCGGACACCGTCGCCGGCGTGGCCGCGTTCGCGGCTGGAGATGCCACCGACTTGGGCGATTTTTCCGACCCATTCATGCGCGACTTTCTACCACGACGGATTGCCACTTTCGCGTGGTCTCGGCGCGATGGATCGGACTAAAATGGTGCCGCCACCCATGCGCCGACAGGGCCTGTCCCGGGCGCGGAGAGCGAGAGACATGCCGCCGACAGCGACCCCCGTCACCGACAGCAACGAGGCAGCGAAGACGCCCTGGCGCGACTACCTGCGCAAGAAGGGGCTGAAGACGACGCAGCAGCGCGAGGCGATCGTCGACGCTTTCCTGCGCTCGTCGGGGCACGTCGGCCTGGACGACCTGCTGGCCACCGCGCGGCGCTCGCACCCCGGCGTGGGCCTGGCCACCGTCTACCGGACGGTGAAGCTGCTGGAGGAGGCGGGGCTGGCCGCCACCCGCCACTTCGACTCGGGGCACACGCTGTACGAGGTGGCGCAAGGCCGTGCCCACCACGACCACCTGATCTGCCAGAGCTGCGGCTACATCGTCGAGTTCGAGAACGACGAGATCGAGCGCCTGCAGGAGGCCGCCGCCAGCCGCATGGGCTTCAACGTGCTCCGCCACCGCCACGAGCTGTTCGGCCTGTGCGAGAAGGCGCAGGGCCAGCCGCGCGGACGCTGCCCCGCCGAGGAGGCGGGGGTGGTGCCGCTCAGGCGAGACACTGCAACGCCAGCACGGTGACGTTGTCGGTGCCGCCCGCATTATTGGCGGCGTCGATCAGCCCGGAGACCGCCTGCTCGAGGTCGGCGCTGGAGGTCACGATCTTCAGGATGGCGTCGTCGTCGACCATGCCCGACAGCCCGTCCGAGCAGAACACGAACACGTCGCCCGCCTGGATGTCCTCGGCGTGCACGTCGACCTGGACCGTGTCCCGCATCCCCAGCGCGCGCGTGATCACGTTCTTGTGGGGGAACTTCTTCTGTTCCTCGTCGGACATGCCGGGCTTGGCGTCCTTGTAGTCCTCCAGCAGCGAGTGGTCGCGCGTCATCTGCTGGATCTTGGTGCCGCGAACGCGGTAGCAGCGCGAGTCGCCCACGTGGGCGACGTACAGCTTGTCGCCCACGATCTGGCCCCCCACGATGGTGGTGCCCATGCCCTTCAGGCGCAGATCCTTCAGCGCCGTCTCGTAGATGCGCTGGTTGGCCATCTTCACGCCCACCACCAGCCGGTTCTCCACGAACGACAGGGCGCGGTCCATCTTGTAGGGCCAGGTCACGTCGTCGTCCTGGCTGCGGGCGAAGAACTCCTGGATGGTCTCGGTGGCCATCTTCGATGCCACCTCTCCCGAGGCGTGTCCGCCCATGCCGTCGGCGACCAGGAAGAGCTGGTCCTGCTCGATCAACGAGAAATAGTCCTCGTTGTGGGTGCGCTTCATCCCAACGTCGGTCTTGGCGGCGTAGCGGATTCGCATTGCAGGGCGCTGAGGCCGCCAGATTAACCCCAAAGCGGCAATTGTCGAAATTGCCGCTTCGGGGTGGGCGGCTGGGTCGGTCGGGCGCGGTCAGTTTCGCGGCGTCTTGGCGCTGGGCTCTCTCGTCATCTCGATCATGGTGCGGCGGAAGCCCAGGCGTTCGAACAGGCGCTGGGCGTCGTCGTTCGCGTCCGCGCTCCACAGCATGACCCGGGGCGCGCCGTGATCCTCCAGCCACTCGGCGGCGGCCTGCAGCAGGCCCGTGCCGATCCCCTGGTCCTGCGCGCTCTCCTCCACCACCACGTCGTGGATGAAGCCGGCCGGGCCGCGCAGCTCTTTCCATGACATCGGCTCCAGCCCGGCGTAGGCGTACCCGATCACCTTGCCGTCGTGCTCGGCCACCAGCACCACCGCGTCGGCCTGATCCAGCTGTGTGCCCAGGAACCAGGCGTAGCCTTCTGCGGCGTCGCGGGCAGGCGCCATGAAGCGGGCAGGGTCGAACGCGTGGTGAACGCGCACCAGCATCGAGCCCAGGCGACCCAGGGCAGGCAGGTCGTCGGAGGTCGCCAGGCGGATCAGGATCTCGGAGGACATTGAGACCGCATCATGCGCGCGGGGGGGCCGCCGGGGAAGCCCTGGCGCCGCTGGGCGCCAAAATCCCCGATCCGAAGGCGCGAGGCGCCGATCGGAGGAGGGCACCACCGTATACAGATGGTCCAACCTCAGTGACCCACAATTAGTAGTTGACTGGCTGTGCCCGTGACGATACATTGCGTGACGTTGCTGGTGCGCTGGTGCAGTCGGGCCGGCGCTGAAAAGGGAACCCGGTGTGAATCCGGGACTGCCCCGCAGCGGTGAGCAGGAACGAAAGTCGTCACATGCACTGGGGTGCGCCGGCGTGAAGCAGGCAGCCTTGGGAAGCGACGGCGAGTAGACGAGCGACCAGCTCGCGGAAGTGTCGTCGGGCCATGCCCGCCGCCACGCCCGCGGGCGGCGAGCGGCCCGTCAAGGGGCCCGCACGCCATGGACGACAGGCCTGCGAGTCCGAAGACCTGCCAGCGGCTCACGCGGCTTCCGCGTGATCAAGCCACGTGCCTCTCGGGGGAGAGGGCCGGCCGCGCGCGCCTGCGCTCCGTCCGTCCTGGTCCGCCTGCCCGGCACGCCATCCGCGGGAACGATGGAGGACGAACATGGAGACGCAGCAGCTCGAGGCACGCAGCGAGGGGAAGTCGGTTCCACGGCCGGCAGCGGCATCACGCCCGGCCGACGAGGCCGTGGCCGGGACGTCGATGCGCGTGCGCAAGCGCAGCGGCGCCTTCGAGCCGGTCGACGTCAACAAGATCGTCCGCGCGGTGGGCCGCTGCTGCGGCGGGCTGGGGGGCGTCGACTCCATGCGCGTGGCCCTGAAGACGATCAGCGGTCTTTACGACGGGGCCACCACGCGAGAGCTGGACCAGCTGTCGATCCGCACCGCGGCCGCGCTGATCATCGAGGAGCCGCAGTACTCCCGTCTGGCGGCGCGCCTGCTGAGCACCTTCATCGACAAGGAGGTGCGCAACCGCGAGATTCACTCGCTCTCGCAGTCGATCGCGGCGGGGCAGCGGATGGGCGTGGTGAACGAGCGCCTGTCGCGCTTCGTGGCCGACCACGCGCGCAAGCTGAACGACGCCATCGATGCGACGCGCACCGATCGCTTCGAGTACTTCGGGCTGCGCACGCTTTATGACCGTTACCTGCTGAAGAACCCGCAAAGCCGCGAGGTGCTGGAGACGCCGCAGCAGTTCTTCATGCGGGTCGCCTGCGCGCTGACCGAGTCCGTGGCCGCCGCGCTCGAGCTCTACGGCCTGATGTCGTCGCTCGAGTACCTGCCCAGCTCGCCCACGCTGTTCAACGCCGGCACCGTGCATGAGCAGCTGTCGTCCTGCTTCCTGCTCGACTCGCCCGAGGACCACCTGGAGTCGATCTACAAGCGGTACGCGGACGTGGCCATGCTGTCGAAGTTCTCGGGCGGCATCGGGGTGGCCTATCACCGGGTGCGCTCGCGCGGCTCGCTGATCCAGGCCACCAACGGGCACTCGAACGGCATCGTGCCCTGGCTGAAGACGCTGGATTCGTCGGTGGCGGCGGTGAACCAGGGTGGGAAGCGCAAAGGCGCCTGCTGCGTGTACCTCGAGCCCTGGCACGCCGACGTCGACGAGTTCCTGGAGCTACGGGACAACACCGGCGACGGCCAGAGCCGCACCCACAACCTGAACCTGGCCAACTGGATCCCCGATCTGTTCATGCGCCGGGTCGAGCGCGACGAGTCGTGGTCGCTGTTCGATCCCAAGGTCGTCCCGGGGTTGCCCGACCTGTGGGGCCCCGCCTTCGACGAAGCCTACGAGGCGGCCGAGGCCGCCGGGCTGGCCAGCAAGCAGCTGCGGGCCCGGGAACTCTACGGCCGGATGATGCGCACGCTGGCCGAGACCGGCAATGGCTGGATGACGTTCAAGGACACCGCGAACGCCCGCTGCAACCAGACCGCCACCGCCGGCAACGTCGTTCACCTGTCGAACCTGTGCACCGAGATCCTGGAGGTCACGTCGCAGGACGAGACGGCGGTGTGCAACCTGGGATCGCTGAACCTGGCCCGGCACATCGTGGACGGCCAGATCGACTTCGAGCGGCTGCGCGCGAACGTCCGCGTGGCGGTGCGGCAGCTGGATCGGGTGATCGATCTCAACTACTACCCGATCCCCTCGGCGCGCGCGGCGAACCTGCGCTGGCGGCCGGTGGGCCTGGGCCTGATGGGCCTGCAGGACGTGTTCTTCGCGGCGCGCCTGCCGTTCGACGGCGACGAGGCCCGCACCCTGTCGGCGCGCATCCAGGAGGAGGTGTACCTGTCGGCGCTGGAGACGTCGGCCGAGCTGGCGGCCCGCCACGGGGCGCACGCCGCGTTCGCCGGCACGCGCGCCGCGCAGGGGATCCTGCAGCCCGACCTGGCGGGCGTGACGCCGACGCAGGGCGAGCGCTACGCCGCGCTGAAGGCGCGCATCGCCGAGACGGGCCTGCGCAACTCGCTGCTGATCGCCATCGCGCCCACGGCCACCATCGCGTCGATCGCCGGCTGCTACGAGTGCATCGAGCCGCAGGTGTCCAACCTGTGGAAGCGGGAGACCCTGTCGGGCGACTTCCTGCAAGTGAACCGCTTCCTGGTCGACGACCTGAAGGCGCTGGGCCTGTGGAACGACGCCACCCGCGGGGCGCTGAAGCAGTCCAACGGGTCCGTGCAGCGGCTGCCCGGCCTGTCGGACGAGGCGCGGCGCCTGTACCGCACGGCCTGGGAGTTGCCCATGCGCGCGCTCATCGACATGGCCGCCGAGCGGGGCGCCTACATCGATCAGGGCCAGTCGCTGAACCTGTTCATCGAGAGCCCCAGCATCGGCGCCCTGTCCTCGATGTACTTCCATGCCTGGAAGCGGGGCCTGAAGACGACGTACTACCTGCGCTCGCGCCCCGCGACCGAGATCGCGAAGACCACGGTGGCGGCGCCGCGTCCCGACGACGAGGCGGTGGCGTGCTCGCTGGAGAACCCGGGCACCTGCGAAGCCTGCCAGTGAGCACGAGGGGGGCTAGCCCCCCTCGTGGGCTCCCCCTCTTGGCGTCGACCCCGGCCCGGCGAAGCCGAGCCTCCCGGTGCTTGGACGCGCGCGCGTTGCGCGCTCTGGCGCCCTGGTCGCCTGATTACAGACCCACCCTCGGAGCAAAGGAAACGATCATGTTGCTGGAACCCGGCCTGAACCTGACCCTGCGCCCGATGGCGTATCCGCAGTTCTTCGAGATGTACAAGAACGCCATCAAGAACACCTGGACGGTGGAGGAGGTGGACTTCTCGACCGACGTGCGCGACCTGCGCGAGCGGATGTCGCCCGCGGATCGCCACCTGATCGAGCGGCTGATCGCGTTCTTCGCCACCGGCGACTCGATCGTGGCCAACAACCTGGTGCTGAACCTGTACCGGCACATCAACGCCCCCGAGGCGCGACTGTACCTGTCGCGGCAGCTGTACGAGGAGGCGCTGCACGTGCAGTTCTACCTGACGCTGCTGGACACCTACGTGCCCGACCCCGAGGCGCGTGGGCGCGCCTTCGCCGCCGTCGACAACATCCCCTCGATCCGCCGCAAGGCCACGTTCTGTCTGAAGTGGATGGATTCGATTCACCAGCTTGACCGGCTGGACAGCCGCGCCGACCGGCGACGCTTCATGCTGAACCTGGTCTGCTTCGCCGCCTGTATCGAAGGGCTGTTCTTCTTCGCGGCGTTCGCCTACGTGTACTTCCTGCGCTCGCGCGGGCTGTTGCACGGGCTGGCCGGCGGCACGAACTGGGTGTTTCGCGACGAGAGCGCGCACATGGCGTTCGCGTTCGAGGTGGTGCGCACGGCGCGCGCCGAGGAGCCGGAGCTGTTCGACGACGAGCTGGTGGCGCGCATCCACGAGATGCTGGACGAGGCCATCGCCTGCGAGACGCAGTTCGGCGAGGATCTGCTGTCGGGCGGGGTGGCCGGTCTGTCGGTGCGCGACCTGCGGCAGTACCTGCAGTTCGTGGCCGATCAGCGGCTGGCCGCGCTGGGGCTGCCGCCGGTGTACGGCGCGCGGAACCCGTTCCCGTTCATGGATCTGCAGGACGTGCAGGAGGTGGCGAACTTCTTCGAGCGCCGCGTCTCGGCCTACCAGGTCGGCGTGACCGGCGAGGTGTCCCTGGACGCGGCATTCTAGCCCAAGCTGCGCGCCCGGCGGGCCGAGCAACGCCCCGAGCAATCGGGCCTCAAGATCCTCTACACGTCGGGTTACACCGAGAATACAATCGTGCATCATGGCGTGGTGGACCCGGGCGTGAGGTTCCTGGCCAAGCCGTACGGCCGCGACGCCTTCTGTTCTTGACAGCGCCGCGCGGGATCGATAGGGTACTGCGCAAATGTCTAGTCCCGCGCGTGAGAGACTCCGGGCGTGTCTGCTGGCGATTGGTGACGAGGTGCTGCGCGGAGAGGTGGCGAACGGCAACGCGGCATTCCTGTCCGAGAAGCTGTTCGAGCTGGGGGTCGAGGTCGTCGAACAGGCCGTCGTCTCCGACGATCCGCTCGCCATCCGGGGGGCGTTGCTGCGCATGCGACCGGTGTGCGACGCCATCGTGGCCACGGGCGGGCTGGGGCCCACCGAGGACGATCGCACGGTCGACGTGGTCTGCGACCTGCTGGGCGTGGAGAGCAAGGCGCACGGGCCGTCGCTCGAGGCGATGAAGCAGCGCTTCTCGACGCACGGCTTCGAGCTGACACCGAACAACCTGCGCCAGGTGCGCGTGCCCGAGGGGGCCGAGGCGCTGCCGAACGGCGCCGGCATCGCGCCGGGCTTCCGGGTCAACCTGGGCGGCGCCGACGGCTACTTCATGCCGGGCGTTCCCCGCGAGATGCACAAGATCTTCGCTGACGAGGTGACGCCTCGGCTGGCGCGCCGTCTGGCGGAGCTGTCCGTGGGGCCGCGCGCCGTGCGGACGTGGCACGTGTACGGCATGGGCGAATCGCACATCGACCACCGGCTGGCCGGCCTGCTGGACAACGTGGCGGACGCGACGCTGCACTTCCGCACGGCGGCGCCCGAGAACCACGTGAAGGTCGTCGTGCGCGATCCCGATCCGACGCGCGCCAAGGAGATCCTCGAGAAGATCGACGCGGATCTGCGCAAGCGCATCGGCGCCGGGATCTATGGCGTCGATGACGACACGTTCCCGGCGGCCGTGGGCCGGTCCCTCACCTCGCACGAGTCGACGCTGGCGCTGGCCGAGTCGTGCACGGGGGGCATGGCGGGCGAGTTGCTGACCACGGTGCCCGGCTCGAGCGCGTACTTCCGGGGCGGCGTGATGGCGTACGCCAACGAGGTGAAGCAGCAGGTGCTGGGCGTGAAGACCGAGACCATCGCGACGTTCGGCGCGGTCAGCGAGCCGGTGGCGCGCGAGATGGCCGAGGGCGCGCAGAAGATGTGCGGCTCGACGCTGGCCGTGGGCATCACGGGCATCGCCGGGCCGGGCGGGGGAACGCCGGAGAAGCCCGTGGGGACCGTCTGCTTCGCGGTGGTCGGCCCAGGCACACCGCGCATGGTGACGAAGCTGTTCGCCGGCAACCGCGAGCAGGTGCGGAAGGCGGCGGCGTACTTCGGGCTGGATCTGGCGCGGCGGTACTTCGAGAACCGCAAGAGCCGGTGAACGACCGCCGGTGAACAGCGCGGTGACGACCATGGCGGGTGACGTTCAGCGGCTGCGCAGCTTCGTCGCGGTGCCGCTGCCGTCCGACCTGCAACAGCGGCTGCTGGACGCCGCGCACGGCCTGGCCGCCGAACTACCCACCGTGAAGTGGTCGGCCAAGGTCGAGAACCTGCACATCACGGTGCGGTTTCTGGGCGACGTCGCGGTGCCGCTGTTGCCCCTGCTGGCGCAGGCGCTGGTCGAGGCGACCGCCACGCAGCGGGCGTTTCCGCTGGCGCTGCGCGAACTGGGCGCGTTTCCCGACGCCGGCCACGCCACCACGCTGTGGGCGGGCGTCGACGACGCCGAGGGCCGGCTGGCGCGCGTGGTGGATTCGGTGGAGGCCGCCTTCGGGCGTCTGGGCGTCGCGCGCGAGCGGCGGCCGTTTCATCCGCACGTCACGGTGGGGCGGTGCAAGGGGGGCGTGGACGCGCGGCGGGCGCTGGACGGCTGGCGCGGGCACCACTTCGGCACCGTGGCCGTGACGGCCCTGCATCTTTACGAAAGCCGGCTGGGGGGCGGGGGATCGACGTACTTCCTGCGCGGCCGGGCACCTCTTCAAAACGACTGAAAGGACGACAAGACGATGGCGACGACCGACAAAGGCGAGACGAGGGATCCCAAGGCCGACAGCAAGACCGACGGCAAGGTGGAGAGCAAGAGCGACGTGAAGCTGGCCGCCGTGCCGGCCGGGCCCGCCGCCCAGGCTGCGCCGGCCGCGCCGCCGCGCCCGCGCGACGCGCAGCGGGACAAGGCCATCGAGCTGGCCGTGTCGACGATCGAGAAGCAGTTCGGCAAGGGGAGCATCATGCGCCTGGGCGAGGACGCCTCGGCGCCCGAGGTGATGGTGGTGCCCACCGGCTCGCTCGGCCTGGACATCGCGCTGGGCATGGGCGGCCTGCCGCGCGGCCGCATCGTCGAGATCTACGGGCCGGAGTCCTCCGGCAAGACGACCATGGCGCTGCACGCGGTGGCCGAGGCGCAGAAGCGCAGCGGCGTGTGCGCGTTCGTCGACGCCGAGCACGCGCTGGACGTGGGCTACGCGCGCAAGCTGGGGGTGCGCACGGACGATCTGCTGGTCTCACAGCCGGACTGTGGCGAGCAGGCGCTGGAGATCACCGAGATGCTGGTGCGCTCGGGCGCCGTCGACGTCGTGGTGGTCGACTCGGTGGCGGCGCTGACCCCGCGCGCCGAGCTGGAGGGGGAGATGGGCGACTCCCACGTCGGCCTGCAGGCGCGCCTGATGAGCCAGGCGCTGCGCAAGCTGACGGGCACCATCTCGAAGTCGAACACGCTGGTCATCTTCATCAACCAGATCCGCATGAAGATCGGCGTCATGTTCGGCAACCCGGAGACGACGACGGGCGGCAACGCGCTGAAGTTCTACGCCAGCGTGCGCCTGGACATTCGCCGCGTGGGCGCGCTGAAGGACGGCGACAAGGTGGTGGGCAACCGCACGCGCGTGAAGGTGGTGAAGAACAAGCTGGCCGCGCCGTTCAAGGAGGTCGAGTTCGACATCCTCTACGGCGAGGGGATCAGCCGCGAGGGGGATCTGGTCGATCTGGGCGCCGAGTGCGGCGCCGTCGAGAAGTCGGGCGCCTGGTTCGGCTTCGAGGGCGAGCGCATCGGCCAGGGCCGCGAGAACGCCAAGCAGTTCCTGCGCGACCACCCCGAGCTGGCCCGCAAGCTGGAGACCAAGGTGCTGCTCCACCACGGCGTGAAGCGCGACGCCGAGGGGACGCCGGGCGCCGCGGCCGCTGGCGCCACCGTTCACACCCTGAGCCCGCAGCCGAAGCCCGCCTCCGAGAAGCGCGGCCGCTAGCGCACCGCCGTCGAAATAGCGTCACGTTCGGCCGACGATCCGCGCCGGCCGCTTCGTTGCTCCTCCTCACCATACCTACGGGTATGCCTCGTCGTCGCGCCTCGCGTCCGGCGCG
>Ga0070658_10003822_pt1 | contig 12338 bp, 11 predicted proteins | sample KBSC13metaG_FD_64664 | JGI IMG/M metagenome (GOLD analysis project Ga0070658, IMG submission 64664) | Corn rhizosphere microbial communities from Kellogg Biological Station, Michigan, USA - KBS C1-3 metaG | ecosystem: Host-associated > Plants > Roots > Rhizosphere > Soil ... | reverse complement strand
GCAGACCGAAGCCGTACCCCAGAACATTCTGGAAGCCATGCAGGCCGGGGCCAGTGAATACCTCTGCCCGCCTCTCGCCACCGCTCTCCGCGAAGCGTTCGAGCGCCTCTCCATCGTGCGTGTCGGGCAGGTCAACCACCAGCAGAAGAAACTGGGCCGCCTGTTTGGTTTCATCTCCGCCAAAGGCGGATGCGGCGCCACCACGTTCGCCAGTCACGTAGCCACTACCGCGGCAAAGCTGAATGACAAGCCCTTGCTGCTGGCCGATCTCGATTTCGAAGCCGGTCTTCTGCGCTTCATGCTGAAGGCCAAGCCGCGTTATACCCTGCGCGACGCGGTCGACAATATGCACCGCATGGATTCCAGCTATTGGAACGCGCTCGTCACCCATCACGGCAAGAACCTGGAGTTCATCGCGGCTCCGGAAGAGCTCGGCGAACGCAATCCCGCCGACCCCAAACAGCTCGCCCGTCTGCTGCGCTTCATTCGCATGACGTACCCCGCCGCCGTTCTCGATTTCGGCCGCAGCTACAGCGCCGCGGCGCTCGAAATGCTGCCGGAGATGGAGGCGCTTTACCTCGTCATCACGGACGATCTGCTGGTCCTCGAAAACGCGCGTGATTTTATTCGCCTGGCGGACGAGCGCACGCGATCCAGCAATCGCATTCGCGTGATGGTCAACAAAGTGGGTTCGCGCCAGAAGCCGGATCTCGACAATCTCGAAAAGTTTCTTGGCCTGCGTCCCGAAGGCGTCTTTAGTGACGACCGCGAGGCGCTCTACGAAACCTGGTCGGAAGGCCGTCTGCTCGGCGAGGATTCCACTCTTGGCCGCCAGCTCGCCGCTCTCTCGAAATCCATGCTCTTCCCGGAAACCGCCGAGATGGCGGTGAAGCAGACCGGAAAGCGCGCTAAAAACGCGGACGCGAACCAGACCTCGCCCGCGGGCGCGCCGTCGCCGTCGGGCATCGGACGATTTTTTTCTTTCATGCGGAGTAGCCGAGCCTAATTCATATGTCATCCCTTCCAATGAACACCGAAACAGCAGTTGCGGGCCGCGCGGAGGCCGGTTGGGTCACGCGGATGTCGAACCGGGACGGTACCGGCGCGGAATACCAGGAACTGAAGTTCACGATTCACCGTAAACTGATCGATCGGATCAACCTCGAAGCGCTCTCTTCCCTCGCGGGCGAGCGGGCGCGAGCTGAAGTCCGCGCCGCGGTTGCGCGCCTTGTGGAAGAAGAGAAGACGCCGCTCAGCCTCGCCGAGAAAGAGCGCGTCATTGAGGAGGTCCTCGATGAAGTCTTCGGCCTCGGGCCACTCGAGCCGCTCCTGCGCGACCCCACTATTTCCGATATTCTCGTCACCACGCCGCGCCTCGTTTACGTGGAACGCGGCGGTAAGCTCTACCGCACCTCGGTCGAGTTCAAAGACAACAACCATCTGCTGCGCATCATTGAAAAAGTGGTGGCGCGCGTCGGACGCCGCGTGGACGAGTCCTCGCCTCTGGTCGATGCCCGCCTGCCCGATGGCTCGCGCGTGAACGCCGCCATTCCGCCGGTGGCCGTCGATGGTCCTCTGCTTTCGATCCGCCGTTTCGGCAACAACGTGCTGCTGGGGGAAGACCTGGTCGCCAAAGGCGCAATGATGGACGGCATGCTGGAGCTTCTCAAAGGCTGCGTGCGCGCGCGCCTCAACATCGTGATCTCCGGCGGTACCGGTAGCGGTAAGACGACGCTGTTGAACTGCCTTTCGAGCTACATCCCGGAAAACGAGCGCATCGTCACCATCGAGGACGCGGCCGAACTCCGGCTGCGCCAGACCCACGTGGCTCGCATGGAAACGCGCCCCGCGAACATCGAAGGGAACGGCGCCATCAAAATTCGCGACCTCGTCATCAACGCCCTTCGTATGCGTCCCGACCGCATCATCGTCGGCGAAGTCCGCAGCGAAGAAGCGCTGGACATGCTCCAGGCCATGAACACCGGTCACGATGGCTCGCTCACCACGATCCACTCGAATACGCCGCGCGATGGCGTGGCGCGTCTCGAAGTCATGGTTGGTATGGGTAACGCCAACATGAGCCCGCGCGCGATTCGCCAGCAGGTTGCGAGCGCCGTGGATCTCATCGTGCAGGTGTCGCGCTTCAGCGATGGCTCGCGCAAAATCACCCACATCACCGAACTGGTGGGCCTCGAAGGTGAGCAGGTCACCATGCAGGATATCTTCCTGTTCGAAAAGAGCGGCGTCGCTGAGAGCGGTAAAGTACTGGGCCGCTTCCGCGCCACCGGCGTTCGTCCGCGCTTCTATGAAAAGCTCCGGGCGTCCGGTATCCAGTTGCCCACATCGCTGTTCCAGAGCGTCCTGGAGATTACCGCGTAATGATCGCGCTCGTTGTCATCACGTTCCTCGTCGTACTGGCGGCAGTGATGCTGTCGGTCAGTTCCGGGCTGCGCTACTTCGAATCCAAGCGAAAGAAGCAGTTGGTCTCGGTCCTGCGGACTGTTTCCGAGACCGAGCACGAGCACGTGGAACTGCTGATGGACGTCGACGCCATGAACTCGAAGTCTCAGGCGTCGCCCGGCGCTCAGGTGGTGTATGACAAACTCGGCGTGCTGCTTTCCGAATCGGGGCTGAACTGGGATACGAAAAAACTCCTGACGATGACAGTCGGAGCTTTTGTCGTCGGATGCGTCATCGGCGCGATGATTCCGTTCGAAGTCTCCATCTTCATTCGCTGTTTCGCCGTGGGTGGCGCGCTCGCCTATGTTCCCTTCATGATGGTCAAAAAAGCGCGAACCAAACGGCTCGACAGCATGGAAGCGCAGTTGCCGGATGCACTGGACTTTCTCGCGCGATCCATGCGCGCCGGCCACGCTTTCACCATCAGTCTCGAAATGGTGGGTGAGGAAGTTGCCGACCCGCTCGGTCAGGAATTCCGGGCTCTCTTCAACGAACAGAACATGGGTGGTTCGCTCGATCGTTCTTTTGCCAACTTCAGCAAGCGTGTCCCGCTCGCCGATGTGCGCTTCTTTTCATCGGCCGTGCTGCTGCAGCGGCAGACCGGCGGCAACCTGGGCGAAGTGCTGGGCCGCCTTTCGCACATCATTCGCGAACGCTTCCGGCTGAAGGGCCAGATCAAAGCCGTCAGCGCGCACGGAAGACTTACCGCGACGATTCTGACCATCCTTCCGATCGCCACTTTGGGTGGCCTCATGATCGTGTCGCCCTCATATCTGAGTCCGCTGTTTCATGATCCGATGGGCAAAAAGCTCGTCATGATGGGTATCTCTTGCCTGACGCTGGGCAACATCTGCATCAGAAAAATCGTCCGGATTCGCGTTTGATGGGTTGACCTATGCCACTTCTGCCAACATTAATCGCCGGATTTCTTTTCACGCTGCTGTGCGCGGTGATCACCGGGTACGGCTATCGCGCTTACGTTCGTCCGAGCCGTATTTACGACCGCGTCGGCGGCGATGCGGACGCCACGACGGAACCTTCTGTCAGCGCCGGCACGCGCGTGGCGCAGCTTGTGGAAAGCATCGGCCAGCACATTCCGATGAACCCCGCGGAACAGGGCGTCGCCCGCCGCGATCTGACCATGGCGGGATTCCGCTCGGATAACGCGGTCGCAATCTTCTACGGAACGAAAGTCATCGGCTGCGTCGTCATGTTTCTGCTGGCGCTGCTGTTCAAGGATATGGTGAGCGCCAACATGACCCCGCGCATGGTGGTCCTGATTGGCTGTACTGGACTCGGTTATTACTTTCCCACTCTGGGGCTCGAAAAGCTGGTCAAGAAACGGCAGTTGAAACTGAAGCACTCGCTGCCGGACGCTCTGGACATGATGGTAATCGCCGTCGAAGCGGGTCTGGGTCTCGATCAGGCCATGCAGTATGTGGCGCGGGAAATCCAGGTTGGTCACACGGAGTTGGCCGATGAGTTAGGGTTAGTCGGCCTGGAGATGAGGGCAGGGAAGAGACGCGCGGAGGCGATGCGCAATCTGGCCGAGCGAACCGGTGAACCCGAGCTCCGCAAGCTGGTAGCAATCCTGACGCAGAGTGATCGCTTCGGTACCAGCATGGGCGAAAGCCTCCGCACCCATTCGGATTTCATGCGCCTGCGCCGCAAGCAGGATGCCGAGGAACGCGCCGCCAAGATCGGCGTCAAGCTGGTTTTCCCGATCTTCCTGTTCATTTTGCCGTCCATGATGCTGGTGGCCGCCGGACCGGCGCTGTTGAAGATTTTCGAGGAGATGTTCCCGATGATGAATAATTTCGGGAAATGAGTTAGAGGAAGAGCCGCTCGCCGCCGAGGAGAAGGTCAGACAGAAGTGCGGCTGGGCGACGAAGGAGAAACCATGAGCACGCAAATGCTGGGTTACATCATGTTGTTTTTCAGTCTGTTCGCGCTGGCGCTCTTCATTATGCGCCGCCGTCGCCGGACCAAAGGCTGAGGCCATCGATTTTTACGGATTTGAAATACCGTTCAACGTTGAATAAAGGAGAAACACTACTATGAGTCAGACACTTCTTCAGGCAGGGCTTTGGGTACTCGCCGGGCTGCTGCTCACCATGCTGATCATTCGTCGTGGCAAGCGCAAAGCCCGCGGTTAATCGCGAGCTCTGCTACAAGTCGAACCAATGACCGATTGGGCTGCCAGGCAAAACAGCGATGGCGGCTGGGCGTACAGCCGTGGTTGCTCCTGGGCCGAACCGACCGCGTTCGTCCTGCTGGCGCAATCCACCGGCTCGCCGGGCCGTGCGAGCTTTCTCAAGGCGGGAAAGTTCCTCGCGTCGCTGATGCGCCAGGACGGAGGATGGAGTCCACAGCCGGGTGTTGAAGAGAGCACCTGGGTCACCGCTTTGGCGGCGCTGTTGCCGGAGGATCTGATTTCGGAGCAGCAGCGTCGCCAGGCGATCGGCTGGTTGAAAGACAAGACGGGCCGCGATTCGAGCTGGCTCTATCGTCTTCGCCGCCGTCTCGATGGAGATAAGGAGGAGCTTCCGGAGGGCTGGCCCTGGTTTCCGGGCGCTTCGGCGTGGGTGATTCCCACGTCACTGGGAATTCTGGCATTTGAGCGCGCGCTGCGGCGCGGCGCATCGGATCGCAACGAACTCCAGGACCGTATTGATCAGGGAAAGAAATTTCTTCTAGCGCGGCAATGTGAAGACGGAGGATGGAATTACGGCTCCATCCACGCTCTGGGTCGGGATGGCGATTCCTACCCGGAAACCACCGGTATTGCGCTGCTTGCACTCAACGGCGTGCCGCGATCTTCGCAACTGGAAAAGGCGAAGGCCGCCGCGCGCCGTCATTTTTCGGGATGCCGCACCGCGGAAGGAATCGCGTGGCTGCGCATGGGAATGGCCGCGCAGGGCGAGACCATCGCCTCAGCCGTCGATCCCGTTCGCCGTACCAATATGGATGACGCATTGATGGCGCTCGCCGCCGCTCCACGCAATCCGCTTCTGACCTGAGAAATGAAATCCCAATTCACAAGACGGGAAGTTCTGGCAACCGCCGCGGCCGGCGCCGCTCTGGCGCGCTGCAGTAAGGCTCCGCGCCGGTTCCCCGTCAGCAATGTTTCCATCGTCAAAGCGTCCGGCTATTCGATGGACGTGTATGACACGGTCTATCGGATGATCGCCGGCCACGGACTGAACGTTCGCGGCAGCCGCATCGTGCTCAAGCCAAACCTCGTCGAGTATGACGCTAATACAACGATCAATACCCACCCGATGATCGTTCACGCGGTTTACGAGGCGTTCCTGAAACTCGGCGCGGGCGACGTACGCATCGCCGAAGGTCCCGGCCACCGCCGCGGCACGCTCGATCTCGCCGACGCCGCCGGCTACTTCAGCACGATTTCGCAGTTCGAAAACGCGTTCACCGATCTCAACACCGATGCGGTAGCGAAGCGCGCCATCCCGAATCCGGTCTCGAAGCTGAACTCACTCTATCTGCCACACACTGTGCTGGACTGCGATCTGCTGGTGTCCATCGCGAAGATGAAGACGCACCACTGGGCCGGCGCGACGCTTTCGATGAAAAATCTCTTCGGCCTGGTTCCCGGCGCCGTCTATGGATGGCCGAAGAACGTGCTTCACTGGGCCGGTATTCCGGAGACGATTGTCGATCTGCATCATCTTTTCCCGAAGCAGTTCGCAATCGTCGATGGCATCGTCGGCATGGAGGGCAACGGCCCAATCCAGGGAACCCCGAAAGCAGCCGGCGTTCTCGTCGCCGGACGCGATCCGGCCGCCGTCGACGCCACCTGCTGCCGCGTCATGGGAATCGATCCGAAAAAGATCGAATACCTGCGCATCGCCCGCAGTGAAGAAAACCTCGGCGAAAACGCCTTCCGCCAGGTCGGTGAAAACATCCGCGCGGTCCGCACGGATTTTCAATTAATCGAAGAGTGGAAAAGCATCCGTCTCGCGGCCTAAAGCCCTCCGCCGGTCCTGCAGTCACCAACCTGTGTGGGGCGGGGCTTCGGCCCTGCCGCCGGGCTTCTGCCCGGCGCGGAGTTCTTCAAAGCCCAAGCAATGGAGCGGCCCCCACTATCATCGCCAGCGTCAATCCTGCAATCGCGAATTCCCCAATAGCGCCTACCACAAACGGCCGCATCCCCTGCTTCTTCATCTCCCGCAGATCCGTCCGTAGCCCAACGCCCGCAAACGTCAACAGAAACGCCCACCGTGACAGATTCGCAATGTCGGCCGCCTGCGGCTTCGTAAACCATCCAAGCGTCGCCATCAGTGATACCAAAAGAAACCCCAGCACGAACTTCGGAAACTTCTCCCACAGAAACGCGCCCTTCCGGGCGATTTCCTTCGCCTGACTCTGCTTGGCCCAGTAAATCGCGTAACCAAGCACCACGAATCCAATCGTCGCGTTGCGCGCAGTCTTCGCCAGAACGGCAAACTTGCCAGCCGTATCCGAGAACAGTGTGCCGGCCGCGGTCGCTTCCGCGGTGTTGTCCACCGCCAGCCCCGCCCACATCCCGAACATCTTGTCATTCATCCCGAGCGCATGCCCAATCGCCGGAAACGCAAACAGACTGAACGCGCCGAGCGCGAGGACCGCGGCCATCGCATACGATGCATCCTCATCGTCGGCGTCGATCGCCCCCTTGGCGGCAATGATCGCCGAAACGCCGCAGATGGACGATCCAATCGCCAGCAGACTGGTCAGCTTCGGCGAGAGCTGAAACTTCTTCCCGAGCCATGTCATCAGCGCAATCGACACCCCAAGCTCGATCGCGACGAACAGCAGACTCGCTCCCCCCAGCTTGACTACATCACCCACAACAAATCGCACTCCGAGGAACACGATTCCGATCTTGAGCCAGAACTCGTACGTGTCCACGCCCGGACGGAACAGCGCCGGAACCCGCACCGTATTCGCGATCAGCAGCCCAAAAATAATCGCCCACAGAACATATTCAATATTCGGCAGCGCCGTATGGTGCGCCTTCCCATAAGCCGCAATCGACTGCTCCGTAAACTTGCCCGCATAGCCAATCACCGCGAGCAGAAGTATCCCCGGAAGTTTTCTCAGAAGGTTCATGGGGATCTACCAGGGAATGTGCGGCATCGCGCCGGCCATCACAAGCCCAATCGCCGCCAGCGCCAGAATCACGGACCACCAGTCGAGGGAAAGCTTCATAGAGAGACTCGTAAGAGCATATAACAGTCCGAGTCTCTAATTCCCCGAAACCTTCCGTCCCAGCCGAATCACCGATATCAGCGCGATCACCGCGCAACTCCCCACCATCGCCGTGATCGGAATCACGCGCAGTCCCAGCGGCCCCGCCAGATGCCCTAGTCCGAACGCCGCCAGCGTTCCGCCAGACATCGCGAACATAAAGAGCCCCGCAAAATAGTCCGGATGATAACCGGAAAACCGGGGCGCGATTCTCTCCGACGCCAGCGGTCCGATCGCCGAAAATCCCACCCCCATCAGCAGAATCCCCGCAACCACACCGCCGCGCGCATCGGAAAACGTCATCGCCATTCCACCGAACAACGCGCAAAACGCGCTGATTCCCAGCAATCGTCCATGGGGCACGATCTGCATCAGCAGCGCCGTCCCCATGCGTCCCATCGTGAGCGCGATCCAGTAAAACGCCAGCATCGTCACGGCAGCCGCCGGGCTCATCCCCAGCCGGTCGATCAGATAAACCGCCAGCCACCCCGCAATCGACCATTCATTCGCAAACTGAAAGAACAACAAGAACCCGAACAGGATCGCGAGCACCGTACCCCGCTCTCGCACGGACGCCTCGTCATCCGCCCGCATCTTCGTCGCTTCAATCCGCGTGCGCAAAAACGCGATCGCCGCCGCCGCGGGAATCGCCGCTCCAATGGCCAGCACGCGCGTGGCGGTCGTGTACCCGATCGCAGTCACGCTCTGCGCCATCAGCAGCGCGGCCGCAACGCTCCCCGTTCCGAAGTAAATCCCCCCGAGAAGCGTCACGCCGGCGGGATCCTCTTCCCACTCGTCCCCCACGGATTCGAAAATCGCGCCGTTGATAAGCCCCGCCGCCGCGCCGGTTACCAGCACGCACAGCGCTTCGTACCAGACCGTTGAAGGCGGCGCCGCCACGGACAGCATCGCCAGCGCCGCTGCCGCAAGGAAGCATCCCGCCGCCAGAATCCGGTCCGGACGGAATCGCCGTACCAGCATCCGCGCCAGCCACATCGCCGCTCCCATCCCGCCGCCCAGCGCGAGAAAATAATTCCCCGCCGTGCCAAATTCCGGATGCACGTGGTATCCCCACAGCGGCAGCAGTCCGCCTGGCAACGCCAGCAGAAATCCCGAAATGAGAAACGCGCGCAGTGCGCCCGTCTTCGTCACCCCTGCATCATATCGGGTCTCCCCGCTCAATCGGTTAGAATCTTAGCTGACTCGAAATGAGAATTCCTCTCACGCCGGTCCGCTGTCTCACGCGCGCCGCGGATCTTTTCCACGAAAAAGTTGGCGTCGTCTGCGGCGAAAAACGCTTCACCTACGGTCAGATGGACGAGCGCTGCCGCCGTCTCGCCGCGGCGCTCAAACGTGCCGGCGTCGCGCCGGGCGATCGCGTCGCCTTCCTCAGTTACAACACCCACCAGCTTCTCGAAGGCTATTACGGGGCGCCGATCATTCGCGCGATTGTGATGCCGCTGAACGTGCGCCTCACCCGGTCCGAACTCACTGTTATCGTCGCCCACGCCGAGCCGAAAATCCTGTTCTACGAAACGGAATTCGCCTCCACCGTCAGCCTGCTCCGCGCCGGCTCCCACTCTCTCCGAACCATCAATCTCGATACCGAATACGAAGACTTCATTCGCAACGGGGACCCGACCCCCATCGACATTACTTCTTACGACGAAGACGAAATTGCCGAGCTCTTCTACACCAGCGGCAGTACCGGCACGCCAAAAGGTGTGACGCTCTCGCACCGGACCCTTTATCTCCACGCCCTCAACAGCATGGGCTGCATGGATCTCAACCACCACGGCGCGGAACTCCACACCATCCCGCTCTTTCACGCCAATGGCTGGGGCCGCCCGCAGACCGCCACCATGATGGGCATGAAGCAGATCATGGTTCGCCGTTTTGAGTGCCCCACCGTCTGCCGGCTCATTCAGGATGAGCGCGCCACCTCGCTCTCCATCGTTCCCACCATGGCGAACGCGCTGCTGTCCTTCGATCAGCGCGGCGATTACGATCTCTCCTCGCTTGAGCAGGTCTTCATCGGCGGCGCCGCCTCGTCGCCCGCGCTCATCGAAGCTCTGGAGAAAGCTTTCCCCTGCCAAATCCTCGCGGGTTACGGACTCACCGAGACCTGCCCCGTCGCCACCAGCGCGCGCCGCAAGTCCACCGTCTTCTATACAAGCGATGAAGATCGCTGGGAGCGCCAGTCCTATGCCGGATGGCCCATCTTCGGCGCCGAAGTCCGCGTCGTCGATTGTGAAATGCAGCCTGTCCCGCAGGATTTTTCGACCGTGGGCGAAGTCGTCATCCGCGGCGATATGGTGATGGACGGCTACTATCGCGAGCCCGAAGCCACGGCCGCCGTTCTCACCGATGGCTGGCTTCATACCGGCGACATGGGCGTCTGGGACAAGGAAAATTACATCCAGATCGTCGACCGTAAGAAGGACATCATCATCAGCGGCGGCGAAAACATTTCGTCCATTGAGATCGAAAAGGTCCTTGCCCTCCATCCCTCGGTTTCCGAAGCCGCGGTAGTAGCGGCGCCGGACGATAAATGGGGCGAGATTCCTGTCGCATTCATCGTTACTAAACCAGGCTCCGCATTGCTCGAATCGGAGCTTGGCGCGTGGCTCACCGCGCGCCTCGCGAAATTCAAAATTCCACGCCGCTACATCATCCAGTCCGACCCTCTTCCCAAAGGCGGCACCGGCAAAATCCTGAAGAAAGATCTCCGCGAGCCCTTCTGGCGCGAGCACCAGCGCCGTGTGCAGGGCTAGTACGACAAGTCGAGTCCAGGGCTAACCTGAAGAATGGCGGAAGATCTCCACAACCTCCTCACCGAACAAACCAATCCCGCCTCCGCGCGCATCGACCAGGTCTCCACCCTGGAGATGCTTCAGATCATCAATGCGGAAGATCGGCGCGTTGCCGATTCCATCACGCCCGAACTCCCCCATATCGCGCGGGCGATTGACGCCATCGTCGAAGCTTTCCACGCCGGCGGCCATCTCTTTTACATGGGTGCAGGCACCTCCGGACGCCTCGGCGTTCTCGACGCCTCCGAATGCCCGCCCACTTTCAACGTTCCGCCGGAACTGGTGCAGGGCATCATCGCGGGCGGTGAACCCGCTCTCTCCCGAGCCACCGAAACCACGGAAGACGATCCCGCTATCGGCGCCGCCGATCTCCGCAAGCGCGGCTTCACCTCCAAAGATGTTCTCTGCGGAATCGCAGCGAGCGGCCGCACCCCCTACGTTCTCGGCGCTATCGACGAAGCGAACAAGCTCGGCGCCTTCACCATCGGTCTGAGCTGCACTCCCAACTCCGAGCTCGCGCGCCGTTCGAAGATAGCCATCACTCCCACGCCGGGCCCGGAAATCATCGCGGGCTCGACGCGCCTCAAAGCCGGAACCGCCACCAAGCTCGTCCTCAATATGCTCACCACCGGCGCCTTCATCCGGATGGGCTACGTGCGCGGCAACCTGATGGTCAACGTCCAGCCGAAAAATTCGAAACTCCTCGATCGCTCGCTTCGCATCATTCGGGCGGCAACGGGCGCGACGCCGGAACAGGCAGCCGAAGCTCTGAAATCCGCCCATAACGTTGTCCGGGACGCAATCGACCGGATAAACGACAATAGAACAAGACCTTAACCAATCAATGGACAAATTCGTCATCGAAGGCGGCGCTCCGCTTCACGGCTCCATTCCCACCAGCGGATCGAAAAACTCTGCCCTCCCCGCGCTTGCCGCGGCCCTTCTCACCGAAGACAAAGTCGTTCTCAACCGCGTTCCGCGCGTGCGCGACATCCGCACCATGGAACGCCTCCTCCAGGACATCGGTTCGGAGATCAATGTCGAAGAGGAGCGCGTCACTCTCGAAACGCCGCGCATCGTCTCGCCGGAAGCTCCCTATGAGCTGGTCAAGACCATGCGCGCGTCCAGTCTCGTGCTTGGCCCGCTCGTCGCGCGTGCCGGCCGCGCCCGCGTTTCGCTACCCGGCGGCTGCGCCATCGGCGCTCGCCCCATCAATTTCCACCTCTCCGGTCTCGAACTTCTCGGCGCGAAAATCTCGCAGGAGCACGGCTACATTGAGGCCCTCGCGCCCAATGGCCTGAAGGGCACGCGCATCGTTTTCGACCGCATCACCGTCACCGGCACGGAAGACATCCTGATGGCCGCCGTTCTCGCCGAGGGAGAAACCATAATCCAGAACGCCGCGCGCGAGCCCGAAGTTGTCGACCTCGCGGAACTGCTCCGCAAAATGGGCGCGAATATCGAAGGCGCAGGCACCAGCATCATCCGGATTCAGGGTGTCCCGAAGCTCCACGGCGCCACGCACGAAATTATCGCCGACCGCATTGAAGCCGGCACCTTCGTCGTTGCGGGCGCAATCACCGGCGGTGACCTTACCATCACCGGCTGCATCGCGGAACACCTCAGTGCCCTTACAGTCAAGCTGGCGAAAGCCGGCATCAACGTCGTCCAGCCCGACGCCACCACTCTGCGCGTTCTTCCCAGCGACCACCTCAATGCGGTCGACATGTCCACCGAGGAATACCCCGGCTTCGCCACCGACCTTCAGGCGCAGTACATGGCGCTGATGACTCAGGCTGCCGGCATTTCCATCGT